>OLQG01000078.1_pt1 | contig 80959 bp, 64 predicted proteins | sample 1672221 | NCBI WGS metagenome assembly OLQG01 (sample SAMEA3136660, study PRJEB25190) | human gut metagenome | biome: human gut; feature: human-associated habitat; material: faeces | place: Austria | collected 2013
GAAATCAACGCCTGCACCGTCAAAATCAAGTGCGACGTGAACGGCGAAGAGCAGGATTGGCTCTATCTTTTCAAAAACGAAACCCATAACCATCCCACGGAAATCGAGCCCTTCGGCGGCGCAGCAACCTGCGTGGGCGGCGCCATCCGCGACCCCTTGTCCGGCCGTAGCTACGTCTACCAGGCAATGCGCGTGACCGGCGCGGCAGACCCCACGGTTCCGGTGTCCGAAACGCTTGAGGGCAAGCTGCCCCAGCGCAAGCTGGTCACCACCGCCGCAGCCGGCTATTCTTCCTACGGCAACCAGATCGGCCTTGCAACCGGCCAGGTCAACGAGTTGTACCATCCCGGCTATGCCGCAAAGCGCATGGAAATCGGAGCCGTCGTGGGCGCAACGCCCGCAGACCACGTTCGCCGCGAAACCCCGGCTCCGGGCGACATCGTGGTGCTTCTTGGCGGCCGCACCGGCCGTGACGGCATCGGCGGCGCAACGGGCTCTTCCAAAGCGCACAATCTTGAAAGCATCGAAACCTGCGGCGCAGAGGTCCAGAAGGGTAACGCCCCCGTCGAGCGCAAGATTCAGCGTCTTTTCCGTCGCAAGGACGCATGCGAAATGATCAAGCGCTGCAACGACTTCGGCGCTGGCGGCGTCTCTGTCGCCGTGGGAGAGCTGGCAGACGGCCTGTCCATCGATCTGAACCGCGTTCCCAAGAAATACGACGGCCTTGACGGCACCGAACTGGCCATCTCCGAAAGCCAGGAGCGCATGGCCGTTGCCTTGGCACCCGAAGACGTCGAGAAATTCATCGAGCTCGCTCATGAGGAAAACCTCGAGGCAACCCCGATCGCGGAAGTTACCGAAGAGGCCCGCGTTCGCATGACCTGGAACGGCGATGCCATCGTCGACGTCAGCCGCGCGTTTTTGGCATCCAACGGCGCGCCGAAAAGCCAAGACGTCCACATCGAAAAGGGTGGCCGCTATACCCCCGAATGGAAGGGCGACACCCTCGCGGAACGCATGCTCGGCCTGGTGACCGACCTCAACGTCTGCTCCAACAAGGGCCTTTCCGAGCGCTTCGACTCCACCATCGGCGCTGCCACCGTGCTCATGCCGTTCGGCGGCAAGAACCAGCTCACCCCCGCTATGGCCATGGCCGCCAAACTCCCTGTTGACGGCGAGACCACCACATGCTCCGGCATGGCATGGGGATTCAACCCCTATCTGTCTTCCGCCAATCAGTTCGAGGGCTCCTATGTGGCCGTCGTAGAAAGCGTCGCCAAGCTTGTTGCCGCAGGCTTCGAGCGCGAAAACGCCTACCTGACCTTCCAGGAGTACTTCGAGCGCCTGCGCAACGAAGCACAGCGCTGGGGCAAGCCCGCTGCCGCAGTTCTCGGTGCGTTGAAGGCGCAGGTAGAACTTGGCGTCGGCGCCATCGGCGGCAAAGACTCCATGTCCGGCAGCTTCGAAACGCTCGACGTTCCTCCCACCCTGGTCAGCTTCGCTACCGCCGTGGGCCACGTGGATCGCGTCACCTCCCCTGAATTCAAGAAAGCCGGCAGCCGCGTCGTGCTGATTGAGCCGACTTACAAGAAAGACTCCGCCATGCCCGAGGCCGAAGGCTTCCTCGATGCTGTGGATGTGGTTGAGGGATTGATCGACGAAGGCAACGCCCTCGCCGTCTCCACTCCTGGATTCGGCGGCCTTGCCGAGGCTCTCTTCAAGATGTGCGTCGGCAACGGCATCGGTCTCAAACTCGATGAGAACCTCTCCGCAGACGCCCTGTTCGACTTGAACTACGGCGCGTTCGTGGTCGAGCTTGCCGATAGTGCAGAGCTTCCCGAAGACGGCGAACTTTTGTCCGTTACCGAAATCGGCCAGACCACCGAGGCATACGAATTCGTCGCTGCGGACGAAACCCTCAATCTCGCCGAGCTCCAGGAAGCCTGGGAAGGCGCCATCGAGCCCGTATTCCCGTATCGCAGCACCGATGAAGACCGTGCTGCAGCCCCGAAGGTCGAGCCCGTCACCTACACCGATGCTCTGCCTTTGACCTACTGCGGGTCGATTGCCAAGCCGCGCGTCATTATTCCGGTGTTCCCCGGCACAAACTGCGAATTCGACACCGCCCATGCGTTCGAACGCGCGGGCGCCAAAGCACAGACCCTGGTCATCAACAACCTCACACCCGCCGCAGTTGCCGAAAGCACCAAGGCGCTCGTCGAGGCCATTAAGAACAGCCAGATCGTCATGCTGCCTGGCGGCTTCTCCGGCGGCGACGAGCCCGACGGCTCCGCGAAGTTCATCACCGCGTTCTTCCGCGCCCCCGAGGTCACCGAGGCCGTGCGCGACCTGCTGCAGAACCGCGACGGCTTGATGCTGGGCATCTGCAACGGCTTCCAGGCGCTCGTCAAGCTGGGTCTTGTGCCCTACGGCGACATCCGCCCGATGGACGAGGCCTGCCCGACCTTGACCTTTAACGAAATCGGCCGTCACCAGAGCCGCCTGGTGCGCACCCGCGTAGCATCCAGCCTTTCGCCTTGGTTCAGCAAGTGCGAAGTAGGCGATATTCATACCGTGGCCATCAGCCACGGCGAGGGCCGCTTCGTCGCGAGCCCCGAGCTTGCCGCTCAGCTTGCTGCCAACGGTCAGATTGCCACGCAGTACGTTGACGAGGCGGGCATGCCGTCTATGGACCTGAGCGTGAACCCCAACGGATCCGTCATGGCCATCGAAGGCATCACCAGCCCCGACGGACGCGTACTGGGCAAGATGGGCCACACCGAGCGTAACGGCTACGGCCTGTACAAAAACGTGTCGGGCAACACGTTCCAGCCGCTCATCGAAGGCGGCGTGAGCTACTTCACCGAATAGCACGCAAGCCAAGCCCGAATACAAGATCCCCGCGGCCGCGAAGGGTTGCGGGGATCTTGTTATATGAACGGCATGGCGACGGTTCGCAAAGTTAGCGCCGTTCTTCGTCTTTCGCTTCGTCTTTCACGCGCATGCTTTCTTCCATGTCCATCTGCATAAGCGTGCCTATAAGCTGCTGCTGGAAGCGGGCGCGCACGAATTCTTCGTCCGTATCTTCCATGTCTCCCTCTATAACCTGCCTTGTCTTCTCGTTGAAGGCGTAGGCGTGGTAAAGACGAATCCCGCCCAGATCTATGCTGTCTACCCGTGTCTGCCATTCTTCAAGATTCATGCAATTCCCTGCCTTCTCAAAGTCCCCTTTGTCTTCCCTGCGATTCATGCGTCAAAGCACATTGGCTTCAGTGTAGCGAAGCGTGCCGTTTTTCCCTCGAACACCCTTCGACTTTAGCATATCTTGCACTATAATAAGAACACTTGTTCGTATTTTTTTTGGGAGGCATCGTGGAAAAGCAGTCCAGATGCGCAGACGTCTATATCTGCATAGACTTGAAGTGTTTCTACGCGTCCGTGGAATGCATCGCACGCGACCTCGACCCTTTCGAAACGAACCTCGTCGTCGCCGATCCGGAAAGGTCGCGCACCACCATATGTCTGGCAATCACGCCGGCGCTGAAAAGAATCGGGGTCAAAAACCGCTGCCGCGTGTTCGAAATCCCCGATGAAGTTCCCTACATCATGGCCAAGCCCCGCATGAAGCGCTACATGGAAGTCTCTGCGCAAATATATGCGGTCTACCTCCGTTACGTCTCCCCGGATGACATTCACGTATATTCAATAGACGAGTGCTTCATCTACGCCACGCCCTATTTGCGCCTTTATTCGCTCGGTGCGAAAGAATTCGCGCGTATGCTCATGGACGAGGTGCGCGCTGCAACGGGCATCTGCGCCACAGCAGGCATAGGGACCAATCTGTTTCTAGCGAAGGTCGCGCTTGATATCACGGCAAAGCATGTGCCCGATAATATCGGAATGCTCGACGAACGATCCTTCATAGAAACCCTTTGGACCCATCGTCCCATCACCGATATCTGGAACATAGGCCCCGGCATCACCCGTAGACTCGCGCAACACGGCGTTCACGACCTCAAAGGCGTCGCAGAACTCGACCGCCGAATTCTGTACAAAGAGTTTGGCGCCAATGCCGAATACCTCATCGACCACGCCTGGGGGCAGGAGCCGTGCACCATAGCGGACATCAAAAACTATGTGCCCAAAGAGCACTCCACCGTCAACGGGCAGGTGCTCCCTTGCGATTATTCGGCAGAAGACGCCCGCCTCGTCATGCACGAGATGATCGACGCAAGCGTGCTCGACCTTGTAAGACGCGACTTATTGACCGATCGCATCTCCCTTTTCGTGGGCTACGCCAATAGCACCCATCCGCAAAGCAGCCGATCCGATCCGTCCACCTGCGAGCACTCCGAAGAGCCGTCCCATGACGGATGCTCCATGACGCTTGACGCTCCCACGGACTCCTCGCTGTTCATAACCGCCGAATTCGACCGCCTCTTCAATAAGGAGGTCAACACCTCCCGCCTCATCAGACGCATAAGCATAGGGTTTTCGGAGATAGACGCAGAAGGCCGCCAAACCGTCCTTTTCGACGAAAGCGAGTCCAGGAGAAAAGAAAGGAGCCTTCAAGAAACCGCCATTGCCGTGAAGGAGAAATTCGGAAAGAACTCCCTGCTCAAAGGTATGAGTCTTAAAGAGAAGGCAACCGCAAGAGAGCGCAACAATCAAATTGGAGGCCATCATGCATAACACGCCGAGAAACCTCGTTTCCGAAAAGGAACCAACGCCGGCAGGCGGCCATGCGCCTCATGCCCATCGCGCCGTGCGGCACCCCGACCGCGCACGTCAATTCATACCCTTTGCAGCTTTAAGGGGATTCGAAGACATGCTTCGCGAGCAGGAGCATCTCAGCGCCCTTCGTGCCGATTCTCCTCGTCAAGACAGTGCTCGGCCTCCTCGATAACGCGGCTCAAGGAATCCGACTTCCACCGAACGTATGCCGACTCCATAGCTTCGTCGTCTTCGTCCTCGTCAAGGAGCCGGGCAAAACGCATGCCTCCGTATTTTCGCTCGGCAAGCTCGCACAAATCGTGCAAAAACGCCTCGAGGTCGTCCTTTCTCAACGCAACACCGCATAGAAGCTCGGCCTCGCGAGGGTCGTCGTTCGCATCGTATATCGCTAAGGCGACGTCAAGCCGAGAAAAATCGAGGTCTTCCATTCCTTGCTCCCTATCCAGCATTCGCCTAGCCGCGCTTCTTCGCTGTACCCATCCTATCCTCTTTTGTAACATTCTATGGTTACAGCATCGGCCGAAGCGTCCGTACGCTAACCATATGATCACATTCGACGCGTACAAGACACAACTCGGCCTCAACATCCTCCGCCACCGAGAGCGGACGGGGATGAGCCTGCGCGAGTTCGGGCTCATGGCCGACGTCCATCCAAACCAAGTTACCCGCATAGAACACGGCAGGGTGAACCCGTCCCTCCAGACGCTGTATCGCATTGCCGAAGCTCTCGAAGTCGACCTTTGCGACCTGCTTCCGAAAAATGATCACGACGTTCGCAAGAACGACGGCCAGGAGCCGAATCCGTTTCATTACTTCCTCTAGAACGCTTTCTCTGGAGCGACCCCTCGAGACGCCTCCCCCGAAGGCGACCTCTTCTGGGCATTCATGTGTGTTGAAAGATTTCTCTAGAACGTTCTCCCGAGGACAACTCCCTTAAGCTACAACTTTCTTGCTTGCACTTTGCCCATTTTGTTTCCGACATGTTTCGAAAAACCAAATTCTGTCAGGAGATGAAGAAGTTGGCTCCATGCTATGCTTATGAGAGTAAACTGTCTCCGTTACATCATGGCCCAAAACATGCGGAAAGGATTCTCCATGGCTCATGAACTCGTGTACTCCGGAAAGACCAAAGACGTCTTCGCTCTGGAAAACGGCAACTACCTGCTGAAGTTCAAGGACGACTGCACGGGCAAGGACGGCGTTTTCGATCCCGGCGAGAACTCCGTGGGTCTCACGATTGAAGGCGTTGGCGATGTGAACCTGCGCATGTCCATCTACTTCTTCGAGAAGATCAACGCTGCCGGCATCAAGACTCACTATGTGAGCGCCGACCTCGACAACACCACCATGGAAGTCCTCCCCGCCAAGGTCTTCGGCGAAGGCCTCGAGGTCATCTGCCGCCACAAGGCTGTCGGCTCCTTCTATCGTCGTTATAAGCAGTATGTCGAAGAGGGCGCAGACCTGCCTGCCTATGTTGAAACCACTTTCAAGAACGACGAACTCGGCGACCCGCTGGTCACCAAGGACGGCCTGGTTGTCCTCGGCGTCATGACCGCTGAGCAGTACGACCAGCTCAAGGACATGACCCAGAAGATTACCCAGATCGTCGCCGACGACCTGAAGGAAAAGGGTCTCGTTCTTTACGATATCAAGTTCGAGTTTGGCTACGACGCCAACGGCGATGTCATCCTGATTGACGAAATTGCCTCCGGCAACATGCGCGTATACAAAGACGGCGAGTATATCGACCCGATGACCCTCTCTGAGCTCTTCTTCGCATAAGCCTTAAGAGCAATCAGAACACGCAAAGCCGCGACATCCGTTCCTTCATGGTCCGGGCGCCGCGGCTTTTTATATATGAACGCTAAAAAAGCGAATCGGGAATAATCAGGCCCCTGCCGCATTCGTCACATGCGCATGCCGAACCTCTGCAAGCGTCCGCCGCGAGCACGCAGCCGCAATCGGGACATACGAATTCGCCCGAGGGCGTCGTTGCGGCGTATTTCATGACACGGCCGACCCTGCTCGACCCCTTGCCGTCTTCGACCGCAATCCGAAACGTCTCGGGCGGCTCAAGCCCCACGATGACAAGAGGCGCCGGCAGCATGGTTCCGAGGGGCTTCAAATACTGCACGTAGTCTTCGTACGTACCGACTGCGCTATCGAATCCGCCAGCCTCTTTCATGGACTGCGTTGCCGTAATCACAACGCCGCCGCTGGTCTGAATGGCCTTTTGCACATGATTGAGCTCGCTCGCCAAGGTGGGCTTGATGAGGTTCCACGAAATATCGGAACGATGGTTGAAAGCAACCTCGACGCTAAGCGCATCCTTGGCGAAATCCAACCTCCAGGTGCCCTTCGCCGCGCGCCCATACTCTTCGTCGGCGAAAATATAGCTTTCGGGCTCCCATGCGCGCTTGACCAGCTCCGCCTTAACCAGACGATTGATGGCCTGCGATATCGATTTTGCCTTGCGCGCTTCGCCCTCGAATTCCTTGATGATCATATCGTCGGAAATGCTCGCAAGCGCATCTTCTATTTCGCCCCACAGGCACGCGTATTCCCCCAGCTCTCTAAAGAGAAAGTCCGCATGCCTGTGTCCGTGAATCCTGTATTTCATAATGCGACTAGTCGATGTAGGGAGAATTGCGGTCTTGCTCTATCTTGGCCATGCGCTCGATATTGGCCTTCTCGTTCGCGTTCAGCATAGATTCGCTGAACTCCTCGGGCGTATAACGGGGGTCGTACCAACTCTTCGAGCCAAAATACTCCTGCAAATCGCTGTTTTTGAAGATGCGACCGTGACGCGCGAAGACCTCGTTGCGAGCAAGATACAGCTCGTAATCCGACATTGCTTCAAGTTCGGCATTGGAATACGTCCTGGAGGAGCTGTCCGAGAGGACATAGCCGTCGGGGTCGGAAAGCGAACCCTCTCCGCTCTTCTTCGAAGCAGACGCGTTATCCGAAGCCTCCGCCACCTTGAAGCTCGCAAGAATAGCAATGACCTCCTGCTCGGTCTGCTTGTCAAGCTCTTCGCTGGTCATGCATGTAAAGCTAATCCAGGAACTGTAATCGAACGCCGGAAGCCCGGATCCCATATCCATATACGAGGGGTTTTCCAGCGCAGCATCGGGAATGACGGCATAGACCGTGCCGTTATCGACACCGTCAACACGCAGCGTTGCGCGCACAACCCCGAAAGAGCCCAAGTCGCTATGGTCATTGGCCTGGACATATGACGGAACGAAAGCCGAATCCGCCACGCGTTCAACGTCGACGAGCTCGGCAACGACGCTACCGGAAGGATACGAGCCCCAATGCTGATACGAGACCTCGGCACCGTTGCGCACGTTCTCTACGCTTACATGCTCGCCCGAAGCCGCTACCGACTCGTCCACGACGGCCCACCCCGAACCGGGATACTGGAACGTGAACGCAGGGTACGTGATTTCGTTCACTTCCGAGAAACGCGTCGTGTAACTGTCCGTGAGATTGACAACCACGGGCTCGGAAGTTGCCTCTTCGTCCTTTTCTTCCTCAGCAGAACCTTCCGTCGATTCAGGCTGCTGGACCGCAGGGGCAGAATCCTGCGCAGAGCCTTCGTCGGAAGTGGGCGCCGACCCCGCCTTGCCGAAGACAAGCACGACAAGAACGATGACGACCGCCAGCAGCACGACCGCAATGCCGATGCCAATGAACAGGGGCTTCTTCGACACCGTGGACGTTTGCTGCCTGGACGCATCGGGCATAGCAGGAGCCCCCTCGTTCGGGGCGAACGCGCTTTCGACGCCGTAGAGCGCTTCCGTTGCCTGAGCGGCAGCGTCCCTATCGTCTTGGGCTTCGCGCGCCATATCGGATTCGACGTCGACCATCACCGTTTCATAACCGGAGGGCGTCGCAACGCCTTCGGATTCGACGACCGTTGCGGCGTCGACAGGTGCGACGACGCCTGCGGCATCCGAAGATGCAACGGCGCCAGCAGACGACTCCGAGGAGGCGTCCGCGCCTTTGCCCGCGACGGGATTGCCGCATTTCGTGCAGAAAGAAACCCCTTCTTCCAGCGGAGAACCGCATGCCGTGCAGTAGCCGTTCGTTCCTTGGGATGTTTTATCGTGCTGCTCCATGAATCCCCCTCGCAAATACCGACGCAACCAGGCGTCCTCTATAGTACCGAATCTCCTACGCGCCAGCCCTCAAGCGCCCAAGCGGACGCGCGGAAATTTTGATGCCGCACGGTGCGCCCCTATGTCCTAGGGAGCTTCGTGCGCCCGACATTCCTTATAGTTCGCGAAATACGAAGCGAACTCAGGAGACGTATCCGAATTGCCCGTTCTCCACGCTTTATGGTCAATTATCTCGCTTTTGAATCCGTAATAAGCGTCGATGTAGGCAATCAAAGCGTCAAGGGATTGCAATTGCTCTTCGGGATAACCCCCCTCGCCGCCTCTATGAACCATCTCTATGCCGATCGAATACGAGTTCATACCGTAGTCGGATGCCCAATCGCCGATAGGCGTCGTGCCAACCTTATCGTCTCGGCTTTCATCCTCCACGCCGAACGCCGCGTTATGGCCCGTATCCCCAAAGCCCGCATGGTGGGCAATTTCATCCAAAGAAACGCACTGGACGATAGAGCCGTCTTTGTTCACGATGAAATGCGCCGCGACACCGTTTCCGCTCGCATCCCACCAGGAGATGACGGACGCCGCGTCCGCTGATCCTTCGGTATCGTGCAAAACAATGTATTTCTGATACTCCGCAGGCTTAGGACCGTGCGAAAACGAACCCCGATAATCCTCCGACAAAGCAAGCGACGCACGCAGCTCTTCGGCGGAAGGGCGCGCCGCAGCGGCCTCTTCCAGAAACGAAGACCACTCGTCGAGCATCTCGAACAGAGCCGGAGAAGCCTGACGAAGGGCGCCCGCGAAAACCGACCTACCGCCTTCGTCGCCGTCGAAAGATGTACGCGCATCGCCGCCATACGCGTCCGAAACGCCGAAGGCCATGGCCCCAAAAAGAGAGCAGGCCGCAATCGCACGGCCCGCTCTTGGAAGAATTCGATGTGCAACGCCGCCTTGCTGTGCTGCATTCATGCGAATCATACGTTCATCCCGTTCTTCTATCGCCTACGAAAGCGATCCCTTGGAATCTTTCGCCTCTTCGGCCCACTCAGGCGCAAAGCGAGCAACCCACAGGCCGACAGCACGCATGGACCACACCTCGGCAAGGCCGTTAAAGAAGAAGAACAGCGCGCCGATCACAAAGAACATCACGCCGAGCGCGGAAACGATTCCGAGCACCGCTCCGACAGGGTCGTAAGAGAGCATCGATATGGCGCCAAGGCCGCCGTATCCGCCGTATCCCGAATAGCCATACGACATGGAAGAGCCCGCGAAGGAAACTGCCGCCATGATAAGAAGAATCAGAACGAGAACCAGCACGAAAACGACATTGACGATGATGGCCGGCACGCACGCCGCAGCAAGCAGCGAGCCGATGCGCTTCTTATATGCGCGGAAGATCTCCGAGAGCTCGAACGCTTGGCCCAGGGCCTTATACAAAGCCATGCGCATAACCGCCAGCGAATAGAAAGCGCCCGCAAACAGGTTGATGACGAATACAAGAATGAACCCGATGAAGGGAATGAAGTTCAGGGCGAACATCCAAACGTTGGCTATATTGAGCAACGTGGTCAGCAGCGCCATGAATAGACCCGTCAAGAAGGTCTTCCGGTCGAACACGCCCTTGGGAAGCGGAGCGTTGCTGCCGCGTGCGGCTTGAGCGCCCCACTGCACGTTATAGCCCGACGCGTAGAATGAAAGGATGGGCACGCATTTCATGACCATAAGGAGCAGTACGCGCTTGATCCAACCGGGCGACGAGATAATATCGTGAAAAGCAGCGCCCAGGCATCCCCGCTGAGTAGGCATGGGCGGCTGACCCTGATGAGGAGTCTGACTGTGGGCCGTGTAGCTTACGCCCGCCTCGGGACGGGCGTAGGGATTAGCGGAGTTTTGAGGCTGCGTCGGAGCATAGCCGACCGGAGCCTGAATCGGCTGGGCAGCAGGCTGAGGAACAGCGGGCTGCGAAACGGCAGGCTGATAAGCGGGCGCTGCCTCCTGGACCGGGCTGAAAGCCGATGTTTCAGACGACGAAACGGAAGCCTCGACCGCAGGCTCCTCGACCTTCGATCCGCACTTTCCGCAGTACGCCGAGCCCTGCGATAGTTCATTGCCGCATTTCTGACACTGCATGAAAACCTCCGCTCTCTTCGCGCGGTTCACCTGTCATGCGACAATCGAAGCATGTCGCAGCCGACCGCGAGAACCGCGATCGCCGTCGGCTTTACCAGTATAAACTTTTACTTCTATGAACGAAATGTCACGCCTTCCGGAAGGTCGATGCCAGAGATATCGAAGGCGTCCTCATCTTCGATGTCTCCCTCCTGCACGACGGCAGGAGCCTCTTCCTCCTCCGGCTTGCCGAATGCGGCGTCGAAGGCATCGAAATGCACTCGCGGAACGGCAAACACCACGCGAGCGAGCGAACCCGGATGAGCATCGATCCACGCATTGAAAAGCTCGACCACCTGCGACGATGCGTATCCCAGATTTCCGCAGGCAAACGCGCCGCACACGAGCGTTTCGCATTCGTTTGCCACGGCAATGCGCAAAATGGTCTCGATGCGCGCCGCAAGAGCCGTATCGCACTCGCGCTCGGAGCGGTGGTTTTCGAGGGCGCGAACGCGCAACGGCTCGGAAATGGCCAGGACATCGGCCTTGCGCATGGTTCCGCCATGCTGGAACACCACTTCGGGGATGTACGCCGCACGATCGGTGCACAGCATGCCGCGTCGGTAATCACGATTCTTATCGTGGTATGTCTCTTTGAGGCCGCACAAAATCTGATACAGGTTGCTCTCGGAGCAAATAACCTGCTCGGGACCGAATGCGCCATCTTCGTATGCACCGCCAGGGCGCGTGAAGGCGGCCGGATCCACGATAAGGGTCTTGCCTGTCGCGTATCGATATGCGGCCTCCGGGACGAAGGCCTTGGTCACCACGGTTTCGGTAGACTCGAAAGCCGGCTCGGGGATGGAAAGCTCGCGACCCTCCCCTTCTTCATAGACAATCGTTGCCGCAACGGCCGCCTGCGTCTCCGCTGCAAACGCACCTTTCATGAGGGCTTCGTGCTTCGAAGCCTGGATTTTACGCTCTTCGCGATCAGCCATGACGCCTCCTGGTACCATCTCTCCTACATTACGATCCAACGCGCACAGCGCAGGTCTTCACAGCCCGCCACTCGCCGCATCGTTCGTATGTAATTCGCTTTATAACGAATCCATGATATCGAAGCCGCGAAGTCGGGCAATCGTCTTCGGAGAAAAAGCGGCGGGTAGTCCAAAAAGACGCGGCCTGACAGCGCGGGCGAAGCGATACGTGGCGCAATACAAGGGTAAACAGGACAGGAGGCCAAGCCATGTGCAAAAGGTTCACAATGCTGACCTGGGACGAAACTATGTCCGTTGTTCGCAGCCTCGAAGCGCATGCGCCCCTGAATCCTGTGCCCGACTGGCCTGCGCGACGCATAGACGCATTCCCCGATGCGGAAGTCAGCGTCATTGTCGGCGGCGGATGCGCCCAGAGCTGCCGCGCCTGCCCATTTCCTTGCGGCAGCGGCCCCTGTCATTCGGACCAAGGCCCCAACGCAGCCAACGGCAACCTGCAGCCGCCTTTGTGCGGCACGCTCAACGTGCGGTCCCTGCGTTGGGGCTATCCGATGCCCTCCGATGGAAAGCTCGTCTTCAACACGCGCCTAGAACGCGCGCCCTTTTCAGCCCTTTGGAGCGACTCGTTTGAAAAACGACGCTGCATTGTTCCCGTTATGGCATTCTACGAATCCTCGAGCAGCGAATACGCCCTGAACCCTACAGGTCGAAAAGTGAAGCAGACGTATCGATTCGGATGCGGCAAGCCTGCCGGCGAAAGCAGCGAAGAAAACCTCGAGGCAGCAGCCACAGAGCACGAATCTTCCGTAGAGACTCGCCCCCTTCTTCTGGGAGGGATTTGGCAAGACGACCGATTCTCCATTGTGACGATCGAGCCGAACGAAGCCGTGCGCCCAGTTCACGACCGTATGCCACTCGCACTTTCCATGCAGGGGGCTCTTGCTTGGCTTGCAGGAGACGCGGCTGCCGAACAGCTTGCCTCGTCGGACATGAAAAGCACGGCTCTTTACCCCGCGGTCCCCGAGCAGGAGCAACTCACGCTGTTTTAACGGACATTGCAGGCGCCTCGTGAGAATTCGAACGCATCGCGCAACATAAGCCCGACGCCGCCTCGCGGCATACGTCACGGCGCGACATCCCAAAGAAACATATCTCCGCTAAACTAGAGCTCATGACGTCCATGCAACAGGGAGGGTAACCATGGAAGGTCAAAACGTGCAGGCGCTCGAACGCGCCTTCGATGTGCTCGAAACGCTATCGGAAACCCATGGCGGCATAGGGCTTTCGACGCTCGCCCAGAAGACGGGCCTCAGCAAATCCACCGCACATCGCATCCTCAAGACAATGCTCGAGCGCGGCTATGCCGAAAAGACCCTGGACGGCTCCTATAAACTGGGGTCGCACCTATTCGAGCTGATGAGCAATCATATCGATTCGCTGGAGCTGCAAGTTGAAGCCCAGCCGTACATGGCCGCCCTCGAACGGGCGCTGCATCTGCCCGCTTACCTTGGCGTACTAGACGGACCGTACGTAAGCATAATAGGCAAAGAGGCAACCCACAAAGCCGACGAAGATTTCACGCGTGTGGGCAAGCGCTACCCCGCCCACTGCTCGTCCATGGGCAAGTGCCTGCTTGCCTGCCTTTCTGCCGAAGAGCTGGAAGAGGCGCTCTGCGATTTCGGGTTCGAAGCGTACACGGCCAACACCATCACCCGCAGGCGCGATTTCGTGACGCATCTGCGGCAGGTCAGACGGCGCGGATGGGCGATGGACCACGAAGAATCCGAGCTGAATCATCGCTGCGTTGCCGCGCCCATTTTCGATTTCAGCGGCAAGGCAATCGCGTCGATAGGCGTAAGCGGCTCCAATGACGACCTACCCGATGGTCGCATCGACGAAGTGGCACAGTATGTAGTACGCGCTGCTCAGCGCACATCGAAATGCATGGGATACGTGGAATAAAACACGAGGCGCCGAAAACGGAAAAGAGATTCGCCCGGCTGGGGAGGGGAGCAGCCGGGCGAACTTTTGAACGGGGCGTTTTTCACATCGTCATTGCGGGAAGCCCCTCTTGGCCCTATGCCGTAGTGGCCGCGCTCTTGCCGGCGATGCGACCCCAGTTGAGGGCGCCCTGCAGGCAGGTGCCAGAGCCGGGATAGTAGGGTCCGATCCAGCCTGCGGTATCAACGCCTGCGCCGAACAGATGCGGGATGGGGTCGCCGTTGGTATCAAGCACAGCGGCGTCGGTGTCGATAAGCAAACCGCCGATGGATCCGATGTTGGTGTTCTGGGTCTTCCAGGCGAAATACGGCGCTTCGTCCAGCGCGGTCAGTTGCTTCACACGCCCGTATGCGGCGTCTTCGCCTGCTGCGCATGCGGCGTTCCAGGCTTCCACCGTGGCCTTAAGACTGGATGCGGGCATATCCAAAGCCGCGGCAAGATCGTCGAGCGTATCGGCCTGCACCATGCTTCCGTCTTTGAGCGCCGCCTCGCGGGCTTCCTGGCCGCCCGATGCGTTGTCAGACCACAGGCACTTGGCGTCGGCAGAAAGCATCTTGTTGTCCATCAGCATGTATGTGCAACCGTCCATGCCGCCCTGAGCCATGGCGGCGTTGAACATCACGCGGCAATGGAACGCATACGTAGTATCTTCACGCACGAAGCGATTGCCGCGTTGGTCGATCAGGATGTAGGGGATTTCGGGGTTCTGGTTGTTGGTATAGCTCCAAGTTTGCAAGATGAGGTCGACGCAACCGTGGAATGCGGTGTCGGCACCATGTGCCATGCCGATGCGAATACCGTCGCCCGTGTCGGTTTCGCACGTGGCAACCGCCTGGGTCTTGAGGTCCCAATACTGCTGCTGATCGTACTTGAAGGCCATGTCCTCATTGTGATCGATGGAACCCATGGCAAACACTACGCCCTTGTTCGCCTTGTAATTCTTGCCATCGGCAGTCGCCACGCCCACCACGGTGCCGAATTCATCCTGATAGATGTCGGTCACTTCGGTGTCGGTCATGATTTCGCCGCCCTTGTCCTGAACGGCCGCCGCTGCGTTGGTGGTCCACACCACGCCGCCGGTCTTCGTCTCGTCGGACGCGTCGGTGATTAGATGAATACGATCACGCATGTATTCGTCTTTCATGTACGGCGTGGGGTAGCAGCCGAACACGTTGGAGAAGGTGATGTTGAAGTTGTCGGCCATCCACTGCAGATTTTCGGGCGCGTTTTCGGCCATGCACTGCACCAGCTCTTCTTTGACCAGGCCTTCGCTGTCGGTCATCCAGAAGTTCTTGTGCAGTTCCGAGGTATCGTCGTCAACGCCGGCGATGTCTTTCTGCCACTGGGTTCCGGACGCCTGAATGGCGCCTTCGGCAAGGGCGGTGGTGCCGCCAATTGCACCAGCCTTCTCAAGCACGACGACAGAGGATGCGCCGTTTTCCAGTGCGGAGTACGCCGCGGTCAGACCGCTTCCGCCACCACCGCATACGATTACGTCGTATTCGCCGTCCCAAGAAGAAGGTACGGCAGCCCCGCCAGCCGAAGAGGACGAAGAAGGCTCTCCGGAGCTCTTAGGCGAGCAGCCAGCCAGCCCTGCGGCAGCCACGCCCGCAAGGCCCATTGCCGCTGCGGCCACAAAGTTACGACGCGACAAACCCTGAGGCTTCATGGGGTCATTCTGAGCCGATGTGCCGTTGGCGCCTTGAGCCATATTCATAGAACGATTGTCCAAACCCTGCTTCATGGCACTCCCCTAACCTTGAGCATCTGCACCGATCGGCGCGCGTCGCCCGGCATATACCTGCTCGAACGCATCCGTTGCGCCCGTAGGCGACGCCGCCCGGTCAGTCACCCGCCTCCTTGCGGGCCTTTTATGATTAGGAGTATAGAAACCACGAAAAACGCACTCAACAGTTCCAATCCGTCCTGCGAACCGTCTGTTTCGTATCGTGGAACAAACGACGATCGTCCAGACGGGAGAGACGAATGAGAGAACAGGCGCTCTCGATCCTTAATTGCTATTGTTGTAGTAGCAATTATAGCTATCAGCGGGGGGTTTATGGTAGGCTTCGAATACATGAAGCGCCAAGGATACGCTCCCATGCCCGAACGTCCCGAAGACGCCGAACGACCGCCTACCACCCGATTGACCTGCGGAGTCACCGCGAAGGATGAAGACATGGAAGACAATGCAGCAAAGCCCGCAAGCCTGCTCAAACGGCTTACGGATCCCAACTTTATTTCGAGGCTCATGCAGCTGTTCCTGTCGGGCGTGCTGTTTGTCCTGGGAGGCATCCTCTCGGTGCTGCTTTTGGTAAGCACCTGGAACCTTATCATGCTTGTATTCGTCTCCCACGAAATGAGCGGCTCGGAGATTCTTGGATCGATCGTAATCTGGTTCCTCTACTTCGAGTTCCTAGCATTGATAACCAAGTACTACCACTCGGGTCTTCACTTCCCGCTGCGCTACTTCATCTATATCGGCATCACCGCCATCATCAGGCTGATCATTCTCTACCATGACGACCCGGTGCACACGCTTATCTTCTCCGTCTCTATTCTCGTCCTCGTGGTGGCGCTCTACCTCGCGAACACGAAGCTACTCAAACGCGAGTAGCCTTCCGACGAAAGCCCGCCGCAAAACAGCGATGCTCGCCGTCTGCGTCATGCGCATCTCAGATGCGACGCATCCCAGCGAGCATCGCGAACGGCACGTTTACAGATAAGCGGAACCGCGGCGCTCTTCCACGCTTCGAATAGTAAGCGCGTTCTTCTTCTCGATGGCGTTAAGAGCATCTTCGTCGAAGGCCTCCGGAGAAACAGTCGGCTCATACCAGGACTGCTGCGCGAAATGATTCGCCAGGTCGTCATTGGTGAACGTGCGACCGTGACGAGCGAAGATTTCATTGCGAGCAATGTAGAGCTCATAATCGCTCAAGCCGCTCAATTCGCCCTCTGTGTATTCATGCGTCGCGCTGTCCGGCAGCACCTGACCAGAATCGGAAGCGACGCGAGAATCCTCGGAGGGAACCTCTACGAGACGCAGACTCTGAATGATCGCAATAACCTCGTTCAACCGCTCTTCCGTTATGCCTTCGGCAGGGACAACGCACCCGAATCCAACAAAGTTCGTATAGCGAAAACGCGGAACGCCGCCCGTCAACTCTATGGAGCTGCCGTCGAGAGCCTCCTGGGGCACCAATGCGTAATAGTCATACGTCTGTGTTTCGCCGCTTCCCGGAGGGGCGGATTGCGTCTGGATTTTTGCAACTACGAACTTGCCTGACAAACTGCCATCATAGCCCTTTGCGGGCTTGAGCGTGAAATCGGAATCGGCCACCTTCTCTATCGACACCAGGCGATTCGATGTCAGGATGGAATGCGAAGACTCTCCCTGCGTGAAAAACACTTCGACACCGTCATCCGGATGCGCCAGGCGAGACGACGCCTCGGGTTCCGCGACGCTATCGCCGAGGAACATCCATCCGTCAGGATATCGGAACGAAAACTTCGGAGCCGGGCTTCCCGCTATCGATTCGGTTTCGGTAGTATGCTCGTTCACCAAAGCGATAGATGGTTGGCTTTCAGAAGACTCTTCCTCTGCCGTCGCATCTCCCTGGGACGCTTCGTCTTCCGGCGCCTCCTGCTGGGATTCTTCGGCAACGGGAGCATCCACAACAGGTTCGGAAGCCTTCGGCATGAGCAAAAACGCGCATACGCACACAACCGCCGCCACGCCAACAAGCGCACCGGAAACAATCAGCGCCGTTCGCTTGCCCGCTTTCGAACCACCCGCAACATTGCCGGACGCCTCGCATTCATTGGCTGCAGGCTCTACGCTGTCCCGCAAAACTTCCGTGCGTTCGGACGAAGAAGCACGGGCATCGGCTTGCTCCACGGGAGCGCCGCATTTCGTGCAAAATGCGTTCCCTTCGTCAAGAGAAGCGCCACAACGTGTGCAAAACATCTTCCACCTCTTTCTTCGCCATGGCTTCAAAAGCCGAGCACAAAAGCGCGACCCAGTCGACCAAGTCCAATATTACCGCTGTTGGCGCTTTCGCGCTTTGAGACACCAGGAGCCCCAACCCCACCCGAAGCAGGTGGGCCTTAAGCGCCTGGGCGCACTTCGATTCAAAACGAAAACCCCATCGCGCCGACGAGAAGCATCGGCTCAACGGCGCGCCCGAGCCGAGGGCCTTCCTGAATGATCTCCATTTATGTAAGGAGACTTTTGCCGCATGTGTTTTAGCCGCTCGACGCACCGAAATGGCCGATGATTTCGGCCCCTATCATCTTTTGTCAGACAATATGCTCGAATTCCGCTCATGCATTCTTTGCAGATGCGGGTCGTATGCGGGAGCAATAAAAAAGGCACCCGATGGATGCCTGAAATTTTGGTCGCGGGGGCCGGATTTGAACCGACGGCCTCCGGGTTATGAGCCCGGCGAGCTACCAGACTGCTCCACCCCGCAATATGTAATGCCTTGTAAGGCGAAAAGTTATATTACGCGTACCGTTAAGGTTTTGCAAGCATTCAACCCGCTAACGGCATGCTTATCACTGTTTCTTCACAAATGAATATCCTACGCACGCACGATGTCGAACCGCCTTCGGCAACCATGTACGCGCTATTCGTCGTCTTTCAAAGGGCCAAGCAGAAACATGTTGTGCGTAGACTGGAAAAGCATCTTGCCTGTTGCAGCCTCGCGCGTAGTAACGCGAATGACCGCCGTAGAGCGTCCCTTATGAAGGGGTTCGGTCTCCACATCCACCTTGCAGCACGGCACCGCCTTGAAAAAATTGACCGTCGCGCTGTTGCATACATTGTTCACACCGAACGAATACGTGGCAAACCCGCAGCCGATTTCACCAATGAAGTATCCCGTTCCGCCGTGAATGCCGCCGCGATAATTGCCCAGGCTCGCAGGGATATCCATGGTGAAATGAACATAGCCCGGCTCTTTGACCTCAAGAATCTCGATGTTATCCCTAAACTCCGCGAGAGGAGGGATGTTGCATTTCATCTTCTCGATAAGCGCCGCGTCAACCATGGCAACCTCCTAGAATATAGGCGAGCACTGACTCGTTCATTGTCCGCCCATAAAGAACATGCCGCCATGGGCAAACCTTGAAGCTTGTCCATGGCGGCATTGCGCGAACGTGCGAGTTACCTCGCCTATAGCGATGTCGCATGAACGCGCGGGCTTCTCGGCGCCGCGCGCTGCATTGCCCGCAGCAACAGCGCAAATGCAGAGCCCTTACGCGCGCTCCACCAGATAGCAGCAGTGGATTTTCGGATTGCGCTCGAAATCGTACGGAATGGTCTTCTTCGTTATATCCGTGAGCTTTACGCCCTGAGCCTCAAGCGCCTCCATATCTGGCTTGAAGTTGCGCAGATTGCAACTGAACACCGCAACGCCGCCCGGGGCAAGCAGCCTTACCACGTGAGAAAGAAGCTTCACGTGATCGCGCTGCACGCTCCAGGTGTTTTTACCCATGGCCTTCGAATTAGAAAACGTGGGCGGATCAACGAAAATCAAATCAAAACGCTCGTCGCCCTTCACCGCACGAACCATCCACTGCAGCACGTCCGCTCGCTCGAAGCGATGCTCGGGACCATCGCAGCCGTTGAGGGCCATGTTGCGACGCGCCCAATTCAGATACGTCTGCGACAAGTCCACCGTCAACGTCGATGCCGCACCGCCCACGGCAGCATGCACCGTGCACGTGCCCGTATATGAAAACAGGTTCAGAAAACGCTTGCCGTCGGCCATCTCCCCCACCATTTCGCGCGTTACGCGGTGGTCGAGGAAGATGCCCGTGTCGAGATAGCTCCCCATATCCACTTCGAAGATATTGCCCGTCTCCTGCGCGAACATGAGGTAGCCCTCTTTTTGCTGGTCGACATACTGACCGCCGCCCTTTTCGCGACGACGCGTTTTCGCGAACACGCGACCCGACGGAATGCCCGTCACCGCAGACGCGATAGCAACTGCGTCCTCGAAGCGCGCCTCTGCCTTCGCCTGATCGATGGTTTTCGGCGCCTGATATTCGGCCACAATCAGGCAGCTCTGCCCCTCGCTTTTCCAAACGCCGTCGTAGCGGTCAATCGCCACGGCGAAATCGGGCAGGTCGGCATCGTAGATGCGATAGCACGAGATATCGTTTTTGCGCGCCCATTTCCGACGATCTTTCGCCACCTTCTTAAATCGTGCGGCAAACTGGTCCGAACCCTTGTCGCGCACGGGAACGGAAATCTCCGCACCCGTTTCTAAATTGGCCACCTTAATGGTTCCTACGTACTCTTGTGCAAAATGAAGCGGTGTCATGCAATTCCTTACAGAAGGGTTGTTTATACGAACAGAGGATTCGCAATCATTTCCAATACAAGCTGGCATCGAATGGAAAGCGGGTCGGTATTCTCCCGCAAAAACCGCTCAACCTCCGCGCGGGGCAGCTCGAACGACTCGATGAACTCCGTCGACTCAGCCCTCGGCTCGCATACACGCTCCACCTCGGCAAACACCATGGCGATGCTTTCGTCCCCCATCCCAAGCGACGAATAGCCGGGCTGCAGGCACATGCGGGCATTCGCTGGAGAGCCGTCTTCGTTGCGCACCAAATCATAGCCGGTTTCCTCGCGAAGTTCGCGCGCCGCACATTCGATCACGTCTTCGTTAGCCTCTTTCAAGCCGGCAGGAAACGCCACGCACATGCGATTCATAGGAAAACGAAATTCGCGAATGAGCAGAAAAGCATCGTCTGCCGTATGCCCTACGATGCACACGGCATCCGTTGAGGACCCCGCCGCAGCTTTGTCTCGAATCTCCGCTCCGTACTGCTCGAGCCCTTTGCGGGAAACAACCTCGTAGTTCAGCCCTCGACCGTCGGGAAGGTCGTAGGTAAGGACGTATTTCTTCAGCCAGCCGTCGCTCACCTGCTCGACGCCCTTCAAAACAGGCAGGTCCATCTACAACACCTCCAGCTCGCGACCGACACGCACGAAGGCATCGACCGCACAATCAAGGTCTTCTTTCGTATGCGCAGCAGAAAGAATGCAACGAATTCGAGCCTTGCCGCGCGCAACCAAGGGATACTGGATGGCCTGGGCATAGACCCCTTCTTCATAGAGCGCATCGCTCATGCGAACAGCAAGAGTCTCATCTCCAATCATAACGGGAACCACGGGTGTTGTGGAAATACCCGTGTCAAATCCGGCGACGCTCATCTTTTCGGCAAAATATGCACGGTTTTCCCAAAGGCGAACAACGCGGGAGTCGTCGGACGATATCATCCGCAACGCCTCTGCCGCCGCTGCCGCCAAAGACGGGGCCAAAGGCGATGCCGTCAAAATGAATGAACGGGCACCGACGCGCACGCGGTCGATAAGCTCCTGGCTGCCGGCAACGAAGCCGCCCATGACGCCGAAAGCCTTCCCGAGCGAGCCCGTTTCTACCTGCACACGCCCCTCGAGCCCGAAATGGGCCACCGTGCCGCGTCCCATAGGTCCCATGACGCCGTCACCGTGCGCGTCGTCGACGAGAAACGTGGCGCCATGGCGCTCGCACACGTCGGCGATCGCGTCGAGGGGAGCCACATCGCCATCCATGCTGAATACAGCATCGGTCATGACCAGTTTATTCTCGGCCTCGCATTCGGCAAGCTTCTGCTCAAGGTCGGCAACATCGCAGTGCTTGTACACCGTGGTATGCGCACGAGAAAGACGGCATCCGTCAATGAGGCTGCCGTGGTTGAGCTCGTCCGAGAAAATTTCGTCGCCCTTGCCAACGAGCACGGGAATCACGCCGACGTTTGCCGCATAGCCGGACGAAAACACCAACGCCGCTTCGGTGCCCTTGAAATCCGCAAGTTCGCGCTCAAGCTGCCCATGCACGGGGAAATCGCCCACGATATTGCGGCTTGCGCACGGTCCCACGCCATACTGGTCGAGTGCGGATTTCGCGGCAGCTACCAGCTCGGGAGCATCAGCCAGACCGAGATAATTGTTCGATGCAAGGTTGACGACGCTTTTGCCGGCAAGCACTACGCGACCCCCCTGCGGCGTTTCTGTTGTTCTAAACATGCCCACATCCCTTCTCGCGGGCGGCTTCTTCGCGAAAGCACACCGCCAAAAGCGCCGCACCGAGTCGTTACACGGCCCGCTCGCGAAGACCGCCGTTGAACCCTCTCTTTCTGGACCCATTGTACTCGCAGAGAGGAAGGCGGGTTCAGCCAGCAGAAAGACGAAAGGCGAAAGATGCGCGAAACTTGTGCGCTACGCACAACCCGCACAGCGAAGGCGTACACTCGTGCCGAACATAGCCCGTTCAACCGAACGCACCCACGCGACACCGTCCGCCCCGAAAGAGAGGACCCGCATGACAAACCTCGCCATAAGCCCAACGAACAAAAGCAACGAAGAGTTCGACGCGAAATTGCGCGCCTACGCCCGCCTCATCGTCGAAGCCGGATGCGCGCTCAAGCCCGGACAAGACCTCTTCGTGCGCGCCCACATTGAGAGCGCACCCCTTGTTCGCCTGGTCACGCAAGAGGCATACGCTATGGGCGCACACCACGTCACAGTCCGCTTCTCCGACGAAGCAATCGAGCGCATGCACTTCGACAACTGCCCCATGGACGTCTTCGAGAATGTCCCAGGCTGGCTTGCAGAGCTCAACAACAGCATGGCTCGCAACGGAGCCGCCGTGCTCACCATCGATTCCGACGATCCCGAAGCCATGTCCGGCATCGACCCGCGCAAGCTGATCGCCCGCGCCCAGGCAAGCCACAAGGCGTGCAAGGAGTTTTACGACGCGCTCGATTTCGGCCGCTGCGTGTGGTGCATCGTCGGCGGCGCATCCCCCGCATGGGCCCGCAAGGTGTTCCCCGACCTACCCGAAGACGAAGCGGTCGAGCGCCTGTGGGAAGCCATCTTCACCACCGTCCGTCTGAAAAGCACCAATGCCGATGAGGCTGTCTCGGCCTGGCGCGCACACCGCGACAGCTTCGCCGAACGCTGCGCCTGGCTGAACAGCCAGCGCTTCGACGCATTGCACTACACCAACGCTCACGGCACCGACCTTACCGTGGGTCTGACGAGAAAGCACTTGTTCAACGGAGGAGGCGATACCACCGTGGACGGCGTGCAGTTCTTCCCGAACATGCCCACCGAAGAAATTTTCTCCACCCCCGACCGCATGCGTGCAGAAGGCACCGTGGTCTCCGCCATGCCGCTTGCCCACAACGGCAGCCTGATCGACAATTTCAGCCTCACATTCAAAGACGGCCGCGTGGTTGATCTGCATGCAGAAACAGGCGAAGACGTTCTGCGCTCCATCGTGGAGACCGACGAGAACTCCTGCCGCCTGGGTGAAGTAGCTCTCGTCCCCTTCGACAGCCCCATTCGCAATTCCGGCGTGCTTTTCTACAGCACGCTCTTCGACGAAAACGCCAGCTGCCATCTTGCGCTCGGCCAGGGTTTCCCCGACTGCTACGAAGGAGGCCTGCAGATGAGCGCCGAGGAGCTGCTTGAGGGAGGCGTCAACAAAAGCGCCACGCACGTCGATTTCATGATCGGCACCGAAGACCTGAATATCGACGGCATCAAAGCAGACGGACAGCGCGTGCCTGTTTTCCGCAACGGTAATTGGGCCTTCTAAGCGAATCCGAGCAGACTCCGCACAGCGCACGTATTACTCGCTTGTAAAAACATGCGCCGTCCGTAAAGAGAAACATGAAGACTTATCCATAATTCAACGCCCCGGAAGCGGCGGGTGTACTATGAGGCACCTGCCGCTTCCGCATAACGCCGCTTCGCACGTGCCGCATTCCGGGCCTTCGCAACGAGTCGTTTCAACGGAAGCGGGATATGTCGCAAACAAGAGGAAGTCGCACGGAAAACAGCTATGTCGAATACTCAATGCTCCGTCGAAACAGCAAAAGTCGATGAGCTTTCAAACGAAGAAAAAGAAACGGCGAACGCAGCCGCGGAATCGAGCGAAAAGCGTACCCGCCACACTGCAGGACCCCGCAGAAACCGCGCCCGCCACGCCGCAGAAACCGCAGGAAAGTTCGTTATCCAGCTCGCCTTCCTCATTGGCGTCTGCTACATCGGCAATGCCATAGCAGCAGCCATTCCCCTTGGCATACCCGGCAACATCGTGAGCATGGTGCTGCTGCTCGGACTGCTTATAACGGGAATGCTGCAGGCTACAAAGATTGACCTCGTCTCCAGCTTCTTGCTGAAATACATGCCCGTCTTTTTCATCCCCGCAGGCGTAAGCGTTATGGGATGCTTCCCCATGATCGCCGACCATCTGCCCCAATTCGCACTCGTCGTCCTTCTCACCACCATTCTTGTGTTTCTCGTCACCTCGCTCACCGTAACGGCGGTCATCAAGATACAGGCCAAAATCGCCGAGAAAAAAGGGCTTGAATTCGACACTTCCGTACCGCTTTCGAACGAAGGAGCGAACTAATGGACGCACACAGCGTTTTGGTAACGATCCTGAGCCTCGCTCTTTCTATAGGGGCTTTTGCCGGGTCTGTATGGCTGAACAAGAAAGTGAAGTCCTCCCTCCTCAACCCGCTGCTCGTATCGGTGGCGGTCATCATCTCCGTATTGGTCCTGCTGCAGATTCCCCTTGAGACCTACGAGCAAGGAGCGGAGGCTATTTCCGCCATGCTCGGCCCCGCGACCGCCGTGCTTGCCTATTCCATCTACCAGCAACGACGCGTGCTGAAAAGCCACTTCCTGCCCGTACTGCTCGGATGCCTTGCCGGATCTGTCACGTCCATGGTCAGCGCCTACGCGCTGTGCCAGCTGCTGGGACTGGGCAGCCAAGTGGCCCTTTCCACCTTGCCGAAGTCGACCACTGCCCCCATAGCGCTCTCCATTACGGGCGAGCTCGGCGGTACTGCATCCATCACCATGGCGGCTGTCATCACTACAGGCGTGCTCGGCGCAATTCTTTCGCCCACGCTAGCAAAGCTGTTCCGCATCCGCAGCAAAATTGCGCAAGGCGTGGCCATCGGCACCTGCAGCCACGCCATAGGAACGACGAAAGCGCTCGAAATGGGAGAGCTCGAAGGAGCCATGAGCGGCGTTGCCATTGCCGTATCGGGGCTTTTAACCTGTTTCATCGTCATAGGGGCACAGGCGTTTTTCGGCTAAGCGCCCGCAAACGCAAGGCGCCCGCAAAACCTGCAGACGCCTTGCAAGACAACTCGCCCTCTCTCAAGAAAGAAGACGAGCCTTCATCAAGCGAAGAGCGGAGATTCATCTCGCGCTAAGATAGCTATCGAATGAAATTCGTGCGAATGACGGGTTCGCGCGGCGGCATCTCGATTCCGGCGTTCTTACCCGCTTCGATGCACTTCATAATCCACGCCATATTGCGGCCGAGCGTACGCATGGTCTGCATGCCCTCTTCGTCGTGCATGACCTCCTCGGGCGTGTTTCCATGAACTTGATTCCAATACTGAGAGCCAACAACCACCATGTTCGAAATGGTGAAATACTTATTGAGCTGGTCGAAGGTTGCCGTTGCGCCCCCTCGGCGACAACTGGCAATAGCAGCAGCGGGCTTGCCAGCGAACAAATCGCCCCTGCCATAGAACGCACGATCCATAAACGACGTGAGCGCGCCCGACGCGCTGGCAAAATGCACCGGCGACCCGAAAACGAACGCGTCGTAGCGCGAAGCGTCATCGAGGAATTGGTTCACCGCGTCATCAATAAAGCAGCGACCCGACTTGAGACACTTCCCGCAACCGAGACACCCGGAGATAGCGCCCGTTCCAATCCACATGATGTCGGCGTCGATGCCTTGCTCCTGCAAACCGGCCTCGACCGCGCCAAGCGCCGTATACGTGCAGCCGCGACGATGCGGGCTTCCGTTGATAAGCAATGCCTTCATGAGGACCCCCTTTTTGGTTCAAGCTATCGCATCCCCATGATACCGCGCCTGAACCCCAAGCTGCCCCGTCGTTGCCAGGATGTATCGCATTACCCGGAATGGCTCTTTCGAACGCACAGCCCTGCAACAAAAAGAGCGAGCAAGAACGCACCTGCTATGCCCATGGCAAGCACCCCCGCCTGCTCGCCGAAGATGCATCCTATCAGTGCGCTTGTCAGAACGGAAACCACCAGATAGAACGAGGCCACCGCATAGACAACAAGCACTAACGATCCATCATGCTGTTCCATTCCTGCCTCTTTCCGTATCGGTGATCACGACGGCCGACAAAACAATGGAACGAACTGCGGAGGGGCCAGGCAGCGAGCGCCGCCCGCTACACCCGTACGTAGCCGTCGTCGCGAGCGGCAGCCGCATTGACGCATTGTCGACTTCGTCAGCAAACTCAGGGCAGTATAGGCAGAGCCCCCTTGACGATGCCGCCGCTTTCGTTTGTTTTGCCGATTGGTTGATCAGCCAAGACGGACTCTTCACATGGTTTCGCCCGAAAAGCCGCCCGCGGCGCAAAATCGTCCGCACAGCGCAATGCCGCTCCTTACCGCCGGGTTTTTCCTCCAGGCACATGCCGTTGCAACCTATACACTGTCACGACAAATCGTTTACAAGGAGAAACGGTCAAACGAGAACAAGGGACGCACTATGAACGATTGCACCGAAAGCTACGAAGAGAGCCGTACTTTTAACCCCGAAAGCAACGAAAAGGAGCGCACCGCCGCCAGAAGACGAGAGCACAACGGGTTCCCCCTCGCTTCATTCGCCCATGCAGATATCCGACCCAGCGCTCCCGACATGATCGAGGGCGTGATTTTCGACCTTGACGGCACGCTTCTCGACTCTATGCCTTGGTGGGAGAACCTTGGCGAAAACTACCTGATTTCGCGCGGGAAGACGCCCGCGCACGACATACGCCACCACTTCAAGAGACTCACGCTTGAAGGCTCCGCCCGATACATGAAAGAAGAGTACGGCCTCGAAGAGTCTATCGCGGAGATTTCTGCCGGGATTTTGGCCGGAATCGAACACGCCTATCGTGACTCCATCCCCTTGAAGCCCGGAGTTATCGAGATGCTCGAAGCATTCTCTCGGTCGGGGGTGCGCATGTGCGTGGCAACAGCCACGGAGCATCATTGCGCCCAGGCTGCGCTGGAAAGACTTGAGGTCCTGCATTATTTCTCAGCTGTTTTCACTTGCAGCGAAGTGGGGGCGAGCAAAACCGAACCGCTTATCTTCGACATATCGCTTGCGCATTTGGAAACACCATGTGAAACAACATTCGTCATGGAAGATTCGCTCCATGCCATAGAAACGGCACGCAGGGCCGGCTTTCCGACCATCGCCGTGCACGAAGCAGCATCGGCAAGCGACGAAGCGGCAATCAGGCGCATTGCAGATGTGTATCTGGATTCGTTCGGACTGAAGGCGTAGCACCTCTCCCTCAACATGCAAAAGCCCCGAACCGTCCGCCTTGCTTCTCTCGAAGCGAAAGACAGACGACTCGGGGCCAAGAGCTTGCCGCACGCGAAGGGGAGGGAACGCGCGGCAATACATCGTGAAAAGTCGGCAAGGAGAGGTGGTGCTTCAAAGAACGGAAGCACCGAAATGCCCTACTGCGTTAAGGCGCCATGCACCGCCATGGACGAATTGCTTCATCACATTGCCGTACGAAAGCACCCGCAACGTCATCGTCGGCTATTTCGCAGCCAGAGCGCGGCCAACCACGTAGCCCTGCGTATGGCAGCGACCAAGCGAAAGGCCAGGAAGATCCATCGGGTAGTCGGGGCTTCCGAAGAAGTTGCCCGCGCAGTTGCCAATGGCGTAAAGGCCTTCGATCGGATTACCCTCGGCATCAAGAACATTCATTTCCTCGTTCACGTTCACGCCATGCACGATTGCGGAAAGACGAATGTGACGATGGATGCCGTAGAAGGGCGCCTGCTTGATAGGCTTGAGCCATTTCGCCTCTTTGCCCATGTCGGAATCTACGCCGGCATCGACAAGCTCGTTGTAGCGCTTCACCGTCTCGGCGAAAGCAGCTACATCGGTAAGGCCGAGCTTTTCGCCAAGTTCCTCAATGGTGTCTGCCTTAAACGTCGCAATGAGGTCTTCGTACACGCCCGTCTTCTCGCCCTCTTCTTCAGGCATGTAGGCCTTCAGAGCTTCGGGGTCATAGAGCTTGCCGAGCCAGTCGGCGCAGTCGGTCATGTAGTTGCTATCGAAGACCTGCGTGTAGTAGCCCTCGTCTTGCGGGCCGGTAAGGAAGTTGCCCATATAGGCCATTGCAGAACGAGATTCGTTGCAGAAGCGCGTGCCGTCGTTTTTCACGCAGAGGAATGGCATGTCGGCCATGGAGCCAGGACCAGCGTCGAAGTCGTGCTGGACCTTAGAGCCGCATACCGGCTCCATGCGAGCGCCCGCCCACACCATCATCTTCTGACCATCACCCGTCTTGTTGTTCTGCTTACGAGCAATATTGGCCATATCGGGATTGTAGTAGGCCATCATTTCGTCGTCATTGGTGTAATCGCCCGTGGCAATTACGACGCCCTTGGAACCGTTGAACTGAACGTGGCCATTATCGGTATCGCAAATCACGCCGATAACCTTGCCGGAGTCATCTTTGACAAGCTGTTCGGCACGAGAGGAGTAGAAAATCTCCAAGCCGTCTTTGCCGCCAAAATAATCGCACAAGTCCTGCATTCCCGTGCCTGTGTTATACGGCTTCGGGCCGTAATCGAAGGCGAAATAGGTGATAGGCTGGCCGTCAATCGTGCTGATAGAGGAAGTCCACTTCGCCGTTGTGTCAACAATCTGGCATCCTGCCTCAGTGGATTTGTCCCACAGCCATTTCAAAGCCTCGCCGGAATTGTTCGCCCACAGGTTTACCTGATCGCGATGGGAGCGCCAAGCGCACTGTTCGGTCACCCACGAAACAACCGCAGCGCGACCTGCCTCGTCGGTCTGGTCCGCAACCAGAGAGTCGCAGGTATTGCCCTGAGAGATAGCCTTGCTCTCCTTTTGGACAAGAGCGACCTTGGCTCCGCTTTCGGCCGCGGCAAGAGCGCACGGAACGCCCGCAGCACCGGCACCCACGACCACGATGTCGAATTCTTTGGTTTCAGCAATATCAGTAATAGCCTCAGGCTGCTGGAAGAAGCTCGGAAGGCCGTCGCTCGACGCGCCGCCTTCGGCCGATTCGTTTTTGCCCGCCGAAGAAGGCGCGCAACCTGCAAGCATGCCGACGCCCGCGGCGCCCATTGCGGCAACGCCGCCGAACTTGAACAAATCACGACGAGTAAGTTCCATGATTCCTCTTTTCTTTTTCCCTCCTGTGGTTTCGACGCTTTGACCAAAAGTCCTGGCCGCGTCGAACTGAGGAGAACTCTACTCGGCAATTTGAGAGATTCCATCGACCTCCGCACGTAAACAGTGGTCTATTTCTTATAACCCCCTTCTATAACCCCCTGTTTACCAGGAGTTTCGCTAAGATTGCAGTTTCCGACGAAAGCCCGCTTTCGCTACAATACCCCTGTAGAAAACCCCCGCAAGATTCGTCCGGAAAGAAATTTCGCCCTTGGAGACCCTTATGCAGCCTTCTGATTCGCACGAAACCGCCCAGGAAAACGTCGGACGACCGACGCTTCTCTTTGGCTTCATCCCCCTAGTTCCCCTGGCCTTTCTAGGTCTTGGAATCTACCGCGCCTGGATAGAGATCGCTTTCGTCGGATCGTTTACGGGCTTGCCGGCGCATGCGCAAAACATCTTCGGAGGAAGCCTTGGCGTACGCGACCTTTTCGACGGAAGCATGGTGGCCGCCTCTTTTGCCTGTGCACTTTTCGCAAAGCAAATCGGTCCGTTTTTTGACAAAAAGCCGATTTACGCCATAAGCTCCTTGCTTCTGGTTCTGTCCACCGTACTTGTTTTCTCAACGCGGTTCTTCCCTGAATCTTCCTTATTCCTAGGGTCGTTTGCCGCCGTAGCAGGCGGCGTAGGAATAGCCTTTCTTATCCTGCTTTGGAGCGAACTGTACGGATGCCTCAACCCGCTGCGCGTTGCAACGTATTATTCGCTTTCCATTGTCGTAGGAGCGATTGTCGTATACATATGGCATGGATTCATGTTTCCCTGGCTTTTCGTAATGACTGCCTTGCTGCCGCTCGTCTCCATTCTTTGCGTATACGAAAGTTTCCGTCAGCTGCCTTCGGAGGAGCGGCCGCAAAATACAAAAGTTCGTCTTTCCATCCCCTGGAAAGCAATTATCTTGATGTCTATCTACGCTTTTGCTTACGGGCTTCTGGAAAACACCACGTATTCGGGCTACTTCGGCCCCCATTCGGCGCCGGGCACGCTTGCTGCCGGGGCGGTTGTATTCTTCGCCGTTGCCGCGCAGGGCAGACATTTCGACTTCGGCATGATTTACAGGCTAGCACTCCCCTTTACCGTTGCCGCCTTGTTGCTCATTCCCGCTTTCAACATCCTAAGCGAGCCAGTCAGCAGCTTCTGCGTCTCAGCGGGCTACACTGCGCAGTCCATACTCGTCATGGTCATCATCGCAAACCTATGCTATCGCTATGGAGCATCTGCCATTCTGCTTTTCGGAATCGAGCGCGGCGTGCGGCAAATTTCCATGATTGCAGGGCGCGCAGTAAACGACCAGGCGCACCTTCTCGGAAACAACGGAGAAGTGTTCTTAGCCGCATTGACCGTCGTTGCGGTAATGGCGGCAACTTTGATTATCATGTCGGAGCGCGAGCTTTCAAGCAGCTGGGGCATCACGGTGGATAAAACAAACCCTGGTGAGACATCGCCCGTCGCACGCAAGCACGAACTCTCCTCGCGCGTTGCCGACGTTTCACGCGAACATAAACTGTCCGCCCGCGAAGAAGAGGTTCTTCTCCTGCTTGCGCAGCATAAAACTGTCGGCAGCATTGAGCGCGAGCTTTTTATTGCGAACGGCACCGCAAAAGCCCACGTCCGCCACATCTATCAAAAACTCGGCATCCATACGAGGCAGGAGCTCTTCGACATGCTAGGAGTTGACGAAGAGACGAAATGACGAATTCGAGAAGAAGCGATTTGCAGCGCTTTACCGATAGCCGCACTACGAACACGAACGGGCCGAAGTTCTTTGCAAAATAAGATCGAAAGAACCGCCCAAGCACACGAACGCCCGCAACGAAAGCATCGTTGCGGGCGTTTTTTAATCACCGCAGACATGTCCTGCCGCCACGGGCATTGCCGCCCCCATGTTGCAAGCGCCCTCGATCGCCGCAAGGCGCTTCCTATCGCTGGAGGCGTCACCAAGCGCCGAACTATTCCTCGCATACGGCCCATACGCGAGCAGGCAATCCGGTTGCCCCTTCGATACGAGGCCACGCCACAAAGACGATCGCGCCCGCAGGAGGAACCTTGTCCAGATTGGCCATGATCTCCACCTGAAGATGGCACGTGTCCAGCACGTAACGCTCAACCGCTAGGTCATCAGCCTCTACCGCCAGATACGACGCATCGGTATCGAAAGTCTCATGGCCGTTCATTGCAACGCCACGCTCCTCGAACAAGAACTTCAGCGTTTCGATGGACCATCCAGGACAATGCTCGCCGCCTTCTTCGTCGAAGTTGCACAGCGCATCATAGCTAGGCCAGCGCTTGTACCAGTCGGTGCGCAAGGCGACAAACGCCCCTTCGGGAATGCGGCCGTGCTCTTCTTCGTACGCGAGAACATCATCGACCGTCACCGCGTAATCGGGGGTTTCGGCCACCTTGCCCGAGATGTCAATGACGCACAGCGGATACACGCTCTGCTCCACGCCAAACTCTTCCGCAGCAGGACGACCAGGCACGAAATGCATGGGAAAATCAACGTGCGTGCCAAATTGACCAGGGAATTTGTACGTATGGATGCGGCACGAGAGCATTTCTTCATCGTAGTCGAACACGGTCTTGCACAGCTCAACCGACCCGTCGGGAATGCCGCCCCAATACGGGCTTTCGTTGGTCAGCGGATGGGTCAAATCAACCCATCGACAGCGCTTCAATTTCTCAAGATCGCCCCACAAGCTCATGACGGTCTCCCTTTCGTCCGGTCGAATGCCTTTGCCTTTTGGCCACTGCCCTCCATTGTGCCGCATTAAAGGCAACTGCGCGCGCAGAAGACGAGACTTGTGCCACTACGTTACATCGGCGGCGCTTTTCCGAAGAGAAACGCCTCGAGAAGGAAGCGTCAAGCCAGGCGACGGCACCTGGAGACGGCGGCCTACGCCACCTCATGCCGACGAAACGCCCACGCAGAAAGCGGCACGCACGCAAGCACCATGACACCATAGACAAGCGCCATCATAGCGGGATGGTCCAGCACAAGCCCTCCCAGGGGGTACGACATATAACGCCAGAACATGGTAGGCGCCACCAGCCCCGATGTCGGAAAGAGGACCACCAGATGCGTGAGAATTCCCAGCCCGCCCGTAGGAACCATGCCCGTCAATAGCACCAGTGCCACGTCTATTGCGAAGATAGACAACACCGAACGAAGCACCGACGACAGTAGAAGCGTCAAGGCCGCGAAACCCAGCGTTATCAGGTACGCAAGACCCGCCATAATTCCAGCGCACTGCGCCATCGTGAGCGCATACGGCGACGAAAGCGCCATCACCTGGACAGGCAGACTGCCACCGCCCGCCCCATATGCCCCGAGAGAAACACCGCAGATGATGCCCGCGCATACCGCGAACACCGCCGTTGCAAACACGAAAGAGGCCGCAAGCTTCGCGCCGATGAGCTTCGTCCTGCCATAGCGCGATGCAAGCAGCACGCTATCAGTGCGTTCGCGATATTCGCCCGCGAACATAGGAGCCAAGCCCACGCATACGGCAATCATCGCGAACGGAGCGAACGCTATGCAGTCCATGATGTTTTCCCATCCGCCTGCGTAGCCGTACGAAAGCGGCTCGGTCACCTGCTGCTGTTTGTTCGTCCAAAACGCCCGCTCGGCATCGGAGTAGACCCACGACCCTTCCTGCCCGTCATCAAGGGTCGCCTGAACCTTTTCTTCGATCGCATCGTAAAAAGGAACCTCAGGGTCAGGGCCCAAAAGCGCCGATACCTGGATGGGCTCTTTGCCGCCCGAATTCCATGCCGAAAAAAGCCAGGGATAATATCCTGCGCCATACAGTTCGCTCCACGTTTCATCATCGTATGTTAAAGAGACCGCATCGTATGCAGCCGCGTTGCTCATCGACGCGATTTCCGAGGGGTCAAGCTCGGAAAATGCCAAGTCATAATAGGCCGCCACTTCCTCGGCAACGCGATCGCCGCTCAGCACACCCGCATGCTCCTCGGCGGCCGCCTGCCTTTGATGGATAGCGTCGAAGCCGCTCAGGATTTCTTCGGTATTGCTCGTCGTCTTGGTCTGAAGCACGTTAAGAGTCATGATGGCGCAGAGCGCCAGAACGACGGCCAGGCAGGTATAGCGCGTAGACGGACGCGCGATGATTTTCTTCAGCTCGAATTTCACCAGGTCGAACATGACTACCTACCTTCCTTGAACGTGTAGAGATACAAATCTTCCAGCGTCGGCTCTACGGAACGAGCCTCTTCGGTGGGCGCCTCGTCCGACACAACACGAACGACGGCCGCCCCGTCCGACGCGTAATGCGCATTGCTTGCGCACAGCTCTTCTGCCATGCGGGCCGCCTTCTGCGCCGACGCGCGACACTCCCACACCTTCCCCGCAACGGAGGCAACAACCGATTCGGGAGCACCGCGCATAATGAGCGCCCCGCTCTTCATAAGAAGAACCTCGTCGGCGATGTATTCGACATCCGACACGATATGCGTGGAGAGCAGCACGATCTTATCCTGCGAGAACCCTGCTATCAGGTTGCGAAAACGCACACGCTCTTTGGGATCGAGGCCCGCCGTCGGTTCGTCGAGCACCAAAACTTCCGGATTGTTCAGCACGGCCTGGGCAATTCCCAAACGCTGCTTCATACCGCCCGAAAACGTGCGAATCTTGGCCTTGGCGTGGTCTGCCAGCCCAACTTCATCCAGCAAGTCCGCACAGAGGGAACGTGCCTTACGACGCGGCACGCCCTTCAGCGCCGCCATATAAAGCATGAAATCCATCGCCGTGAAGTCTGGGTAATAGCCGAAATCTTGCGGCAAATACCCTAGCAACGCACGGTATTCCTCACCCATCGAGGCCACGTCGACACCGTTGTACGCAATGCGCCCGCTCGTCGGTCGCAAAACATCGCACACCATGCGCATGAGCGTCGTTTTACCAGCGCCGTTCGCCCCAAGCAGGCCATAGACTCCCGGCTTCAACACAGCGGAAACCCCTGCTACCGCATCCTTCTGCCCAAAGCGCCTTGTCACATTTTCGAGAGAAAGCTCCACGGTTTCCTCCTTTACCATCTAAGACTTCTCCAAACCCGCTAAGCTCATCGATTTACATATGAGGAATCGAAAGCAAGAACTCTGGGAGAGAACCGCATGTCGGAAAGCCAACGGCGCGCCTCGAAAAGCATCCATGCCGCCGCAGCAACAACAACAGTCCCCCATATCCACCAGGAAGCCATCTCGTAGACCCAGGAGCACTTAATCGCCAAACCATAGGCAACCGCCACCACGATCGAACCCCAGGCCGCCGAAGCAGCGAGCGCGCCCGATGCGCCCATGCGACGTGCCACCGCAAGGCATCCGCCCACCGTAAGAAAGTACGGCGCGAAGACCTGCGCGACGACCAAGGCAACCTCGCCTTCTGCGGCGATGAGGCACGATGAGACGAAAAGCGCCACGGCGTTTGCGCATGCCAGCACCGTCATGCGCGCGGACGCAACGAACCGCGCATTGAACTTGCACGATCGTTCGAGCTCTATAAGGCCGCACATGCGCGATGCGAATATGTCGGGTAAGCCGCACACGGCAATAGCCGCACCTGCAAGGCAGGCAAAAAGCCCCATCGTCCCAGACGGGTCAGCCCAGGAAACGAAAACCACAAGCGCCACAACAGCCGCTTGAAGCAGCCATGAACGGACGCCCATGAAACGCGCCTGTCCTGCAACGAACGCAGCATAATCGGCCACTTGTCCGCATCGGATCTTTTCGGCAGCGGATAAGGGCATCCCATCAAACGCAACATCCCGCTCTGCGCGAATATCGGCACATTCACGGGCGACTCCGTCCGCCACGGCCGCTTTTACCGCCGGGTCTGCGGAAACGCGGCGGGAGCGGTAATACGCCTTCAAATCGTCTTCGAGAGTCCTCACTTCAACCTCCCTTTCGGTTCCGGGGCAAGAGCGCTGCGCGCGTGCGCGAGCGCACGTTTGAGGAGCCTATTCATCGCAAAACGCGACATCCCCATGACAGAAGCCGCTTCTGCCACACCAAGACCCTGATCGAAACGCAGTTCTAAAGCCTCACGCTCATCAGGCGGCAACGAAGCTAAAGCCGATTCCAGCTCTACGGCATACGAATCGCTCTGCGACGGCTCAAGGCCTTTGTCAAGTTCGACAAAACTCGGTGCTCGACCGGCCGATCGCGCCGCATCGACACACGCATTGCGCGCTATGGTTAAAAGCAACGCAAGGGGCTTGCCCCGTTCGTCATACGCTTCGGCACGACGAACGAACCGAAGAAACGTCTCCTGCGTTAGGTCCTCGGCTGAAGACGCAGGAGCATGGCGCCTGCAGTACGCCAGCACGTCTTCGTAATGCTTCTCGACAACGAGCCGTATCGCTTTTTCATCGAGCGCTACGCTTTCTGCTTTCAAACGTTTCTCACCTCCTATCCTCTTTAACGACGAAGCGCCCCCTTAGGTGCGGATTTATTTAGAAATTGCTGTGTCATCTTCGAAAGACCCCGAAAACAGGCAACAAAAAAGGCTCCGATTCGTCGGAGCCTTTTTGCGTGCGCCCATTCGCGGAAGCGTTAGGGCGAAATGCTACGTCGTCTTCTCGAGGGCAGTAGCAATCCCTCTGTTCCAACGACTTTGCCTTTTCAGCGAAGCCGCTACTCTTCGCGACGCTTACGCGTCGCAGCGGCGGCGGCACCCGCGGCCGCAACGCCAGTCAGCGCGACCGCGGCAACCGCGATATGGGATGCGTCGTTCGTCTTAGCGAACGTTGCAGAGCCCTTCGAGCCATCGGCCTTCGCGGCCTGGTTCGTATCATCAGAAGAGTTGCCGCCCGCATTGCCAGCAGCCGAGCCTCCCTCGGAACCAGAACCAGCAGCGGAGTCGGAAAGCTTCACCGTAACGGTCAGGGGGTCGACCCCGCTCTCGTCACCTTCGGCCGTTCCGTCTTTAACCGCAGTGAAAACGAAGTCGAACGTTTTGCTCGTATCGGCAGCGCCGATAGCCTTGTTCAGCTCTGCAAGATGCTTCGTGTCCACCTTCACCGCGTAACCTTGCTCGACACTCATCTCGACAAGAGCAAGCAGATCGCTCTCGGCGAGCGCGGCAGCCTTGCCGCCCTTTACGTCGTAGGAATACACGCCGTCGATAACGGAATCCTTCGCCAGAAGCTTAGCAGCAACAATTCCGAAAGAGCCGTCCTCTTGCTTTTCGAATCCAAAGCCAGGGGCGATGTATTCATCTGCAGGAGGATTACCTTCAAACACGCCTCCAGAAACCTCAGCATTTTCAGACTTATTGGCGTCATCGCTCGTGAAGATGACCTCTTGATCGCCCGTGGTCACAAAGGTTCCGCCAAGAACAACGGTCTTGCCCTGCTCGGGGTCTCTGGCCTTTACGTTGAACACAACGCCATTCGCGGCGTCGGAAGGATCGAGCGTTCCGCCAGTGATGGTCAGCTTGTTCCAGTTGAGGATAGACGCTTCGGCTCCGTTCTTAACCTCTCCGCCGTTGATGGTCATCGTTCCATAGGAGTCATTCTTAAGGTATTTTCCGCCCTCGACTACGCCGCCGTTCATCGTGAGCTGCGCCGTATAGCCAGGCGTGCTCGGCGAGCCCGAATACCAACCGTTGGCAATGACGCTCGAGAAGGCGGCGGGAGAGCCGTCTGCCAGCAGCAGCCTCACCGTAGTACCGCCGTTGATTTCAAGATCGCCTTTATTGAGGATCGTGTAGTAGGAGTTACCGTTTGCGCCCGAAGCGGTTCCGGCCTCTTTGGAGCGCTCGAATGTTCCGCCGTTCAGGACGACCTTTGCGCCCTCCTCGATGGAAAGAGCCGCCTTGCCATGCGTTACATTGTCCACAACGCCGCCGCCAACGGAATCGACAACGGAGAAGTTGGCGTCCGCGCCAACCGTAATGGTGTTGCCCGTCAGGTTGGCAATCTTTTTACCCGAAAGATCGATGGAGACGGTTTTGCCCCCAGGAATAACCACGTCTTCTTCGACATCGGCGAGCAAGAACACAACCGTGCCGTCCGATGCCTTCTCGATCGCCTCGGAAACGCTTTCGTATCCTACGACAGAGCCGTCTGCATTTTTAATCGCAGCAACGTTGTTGCCGATCGCAACCAGGCTGCCGTCCACCCACTGATGTCCGTCGGGGGCGGGAAGCGCCACGTTCTCGCTCTTTTCGACCTTCACCTTATCGCCGCCGGACGCAACGTTCAAGCTGGCCACAGAAAGGTCTCCACCGTTAATCGAGAGAGAAAGATCCGCATCGTTTCCGGAAGAAAGCTCAATCGCTCCGACAATAGCGCCGGCATCGGGAGAAACCGTCACACTAACTTGCTTGTAGGACGAAAATCCGCACACATCGAATGCGACCCCGGGAGCAGCCTGGCCGGCTTTCACATTCGTGCCCGCGCCGATCACCGTGTTGCCATTATTGTTGGACAGGGTGTACTGGGTAAGCTTGCCACCTTCGAGAGACACGCCGTCAAGAGTCAGATTACTGTAATTCTGAATCAGGATTACAGCCTTATCGGACTTGATGGTTCCGTTCTTGAACGTGATATCGCTATTCTGGAGAAGCTGGAATCCGTTTGTCTCGGTTCCCGCCGATCCGACGGTGCTTCCATCCACCGTATAGGTGTGTCCTCCAAGGTCAAGCGTAAGATCCGTTCCGCTCTTAACCACCACTCCGTTGCCAGAAACATCGCCCGTCAGAGTGACAACCGTGCCAGACGCTGTTCCGGCAGACACAGCGTCAACGGCCTCTTGCAAAGTCGGATAAGACGTTTCTCCGATCTTGATGGCGCCTTCCGCCTGAGCCTGTGAAGCCTTCTGCTCCGTCGGAGCAGCCGCAGGAGTGCCCTGCTGAACGCCATCATTCACCGCAGACTGCTCAATAGCCGCAGGCGTAGGCGCCGCCTCGTCCGCCACGGCCAACGCTGGCACACCGAACGTTGCCGCAAGCGTTGCCGACATCACGACGGAAAGAGCCTTGCCTCTCCTGTTTTCCTGTTTCATACCGAACCTCCTTGTTTGCCACTAACAAAGAGACGCGCAGCACACCGGTTCGCCAAGAAAAGCATCAGCGCCCAGGATGCCGTTCGTTTTACAAACGACCTGCTTACGTAATGCGCGCTCTACCGTGAATGATACACAGTAAACGCCCGTCATCAAGAACAATTCGACCGAAGCAGCCTACTTTTCCGCAAGCTCTTTTTGATTCTCCAACGCGAGCTTCAAGGCTTGGGCGAGCTGGTCGGGGCAGCTCGTAGAGCGCGGTCCGCACGACGTTCCCTCGAGCAGCTCGGCGACGCGCTGCGCCGGCATGCCCTCAACGAGCTTGCCGATGCCTTTCAGGTTTCCATTGCAGCCGCCCTCGAAACGAACATCGCGCACAACGCCGTCAACGACATCGAACTGAATGGAGCGGGAGCATGTTCCACGCGTCTTATACGAATACATAGTTCCTCCTGTTTGCCTTGTGCCGTCTTTTGAAGAAGTGGCAGCCAATCGCCCACACAGCGCCATGCCGCACGCGAAGCGAACACACCCCTAGATTGCGTAGGACCAGTCAGCACCCTCCGCCCAAAGGCCCTTATCGGCGTGGTACGCCTCGAGCTGCGACGCCTTGAAAATGGTGAAATACGCATCGTTCGGCTTATCCTTGTGAGCGACGCCATAGCCCTCTGCCAACATTTTCGCATTGAGCATTTTAGCGCGTACTTCGTTGACGTCCGTGAAGCTTGTCGGCTTCGCAATCCAGACGAAACGAAGCAGCTGGCCGTTCTTCGTGCTGTCAGTAGTGTCCTTCTGCAAATACACCACATCGCCCACATGAAGGATCATACGAAGGTGATTTGCAGCCTGGGCGCCTTCGGCCGTGCCTTTCTCCTGGCCTGTGCCGCCTGCCTCAGGAGTGTTGATGCCAATCATTCTGACAGTCTTTTCTTTGCCGCCGACCAGCACGTCTATGGAGTCGCCGTCGACGACATCAACAAGCACCGCCTCCTCAAGCGCCGTAGGCACCGTATGGCGCAACCCGAGCGAAGCCACCTCATCGCCCGGAGCGAGCGTCACCGCCTGCCGTTCGGCATGATGAATGTTGGAAAGCACCTGGTCGGTCAGCACCTCGGAAGGAATGAAAGCCTTTCCGCTAGCGTATGACAGCAGCACGCCAACCACCAAAACGATTGCGGCGGCCATGGACTTCTGCTGTGTAGAGTTCAATCTCGACATGCCTGGATTATAATCGGGCATGCTCGCAAGAACTACGAGAGCCGACAAGTGAGCGCGAATTGTGTAGATGGCAAAATCCCCCGAGTCACGAACTCGCGGACGCCCGAACACATCGCGTGTCGAAAACGCCGTTGCAACCGCCCAACATTCTACAAAGAGGAGAACCCATGCAAAAAGGACATGCGCTGGTAGCACTCGCTGTCGCAGCCGCATTGTTCGTGGGAGTTCCCCATTCCGCCTTCGCGGCCGATACGCAAGGCCGTTCGGGCATTGACGGAGCGGCCGAAGCGCTTCGCAACGAGCTCAGCCCCATGCTGCTTACCTACGAAAACCTTCAGAAGAAGCGCGGCGTCACAGGCAGCATCGATATCAGCAACGCGCGCGTCCAGGGATTGCAAGACGTCATGTACGACGGAAGCCCCGTCGAACCCACCATCACGCTGAAGCTCGAAAACAAGGCGCTGCGCGAAGGAAAAGACTTCGACGTGGCCTTTGAGGGCGACAACATAAACCCCGGCACCGTCTCCGTGACCATCACCGGCAAGGGGGCCTACGGCGGAACCATAGAAACCGGATTCACCATTCTTCCCGGAGACCTTGCCTACGCCACCGTCGACGTCATTGCCGACCAGACCGAGACAGGAGAACCCCTCTGCCCCGCGCCCACCGTTGAACTCGAAGGAAAAATCCTTGTCGAAGACGTCGACTACACGGTCTCCTACGAAGACAACGTGGAAGAAGGAACGGCCATGCTCATCGTGGCAGGAATAGGCAACTGCACCGGACAGCAGCATGCAACCTTCGAAATCCTCGAAGGCCCGGAGGAAGGCCAAGAACAACAAAGCGACCTGATGGCCGCTTTGCCGTTTGTAGTGGGACCCGCCGCCGTTGCGGCCGTAGCCCTCGTAATTGTGATGATCACGCTCTTCCGCAGGAAACCTGCAAAATAACGGCCCTATCGGCCCAGGCTACCAAAGCGCGTCGTTTTCGTCTTCGTCGAAAGAACCGCCGAACGCTTCTTCGTAGGAGCCCCACGACTTAGAATCAGAAAATGCAACAAATCTATCGGTGGAGATATCCATACGCTGGCCGCTTTCGTCGAAAGAACCGCCGAAGAATTCCTGGAACTTCTCCTTCACCGCGTCGTTGGCGGGGCGGCAAAACCACACCCACGCCGCAGTAGGGCCGTTCGCCTCGTCGAAATCGGCGCCGAGCCCGGATTCCACAGGCTCGCCTTCGGCGTTCTGAATCACATACCCGTCAATGGCGAAGCATCCTTTGAAAAGCATGCGCGAAAACACGCCTTCCGCCTGATTGTCCACAGCATTCTCGCGTTCGAAGAAGTCGATCCTGCATGAAGAGCGGCTCTCGGGCTCTTCGTCCCGCTTGCCTGCCATCATGTTCGCCATCATCTGCATCATCATGCGTTCGGAATCGTTTTCCATGAGTCCTCCCCGCGTCTCGTCAGGTTCTGCCTGCGACGCAACGTCAGCGGCGCTCGTCTTTTGCGCTCATTGCGCCATTCGTTCTTTCGAGCATACTCTAAAACGGCATCGCGATGTATCGATACCCTTTGTGCTTCTGAACGTATTGCCCAATGCGAGCTTATAAATTTCAGAGAAAGCCGCAGGCGGGTTACGCCTCCATCGAGGCTTCGTAGTCTTCCTTTACCACGGCTTCGATGAGCGTTTCGTCGGCAACGTCTTCGGAAAGCATCACTACGGCGCGCTTCGCATCCAAATCGACATCGGCGCGCTCGACGCCCGGCACTTCTTCGAGCGCCTTTTTCACATGGGCCACGCAACGGGGACACATCATTCCTTCGACATGCAACGTCTTTTCCATGGGTTTCTCCTTCTCGTCGTTTTCGACCTCTTCATCGTTTTGGCGGCGGCTCAACGTGCCGTCGGCCCCAATCTCATCATGCGCCGAGTATTCCGTCGGTTTCCATCTGCGTAGGCGAAGGGCGTTACTTACCACGCACACCGAGCTCAAGCTCATGGCCGCAGCGGCAATCATGGGGTTGAGCGTCACTCCCGCCCAGGCCAGCACTCCGGCAGCAACGGGAATGCAGGCGGCATTGTATACCAGCGCCCAGAACAGATTCTGCTTGATGACGCGCATGGTTGCGCGCGAAAGCTGGATGGCGCGGGCTACATCCAGCAAATCGCTGCGCATCAGCACCATATCGGCGGTATCCATGGCAATATCCGTTCCCGCCCCGATCGCTATGCCTATATCGGCGCGGGCGAGCGCGGGCGCGTCATTGATGCCGTCGCCCACCATGGCAACGGCGCCAGACTCTTCTTCGGCAAGGCGTGCAACTTCGCGCTCCTTGTCCGCAGGCAGTACGCCGGCTATCACACGATCGACGGGACATGCTCTCTGAACGGCGAGGGCGGTCTTTTCGTTGTCGCCCGTCATCATGACCGTGGCAACACCCATGGCGGAAAGCGCCTTCACGGCCTGAGCACTCGTAGGCTTCACCGTGTCCGCCACGGCCGCCATGCCCACGACGGAACCGCCCTTCGCCACGAACAGGGGCGTAGCGCCTTCGTCTGCCACGCGCTCTCCCATAAGGGCGAACCCGTCCAAAGCGACGCCGCAGCTTTCCATAAGACGCGCATTGCCCACCATGTAGCGGGACGACCCGACAACGGCGCTTACACCGCCTCCTTCGACCTGGGAAAACTCCCTCGCTTCAGGAATAGCCACCTCTTGCTCGCCCGCATAATCGACAAGAGCCTTCGCCAACGGATGCTCGGAATAGCGCTCGACCGCCGCCGCAGACGCTACAAGCCCGCGCTCGTCTGCGCCTTCAGCGCACATGAACGAGACAACGCTGGGATGTCCCTGCGTAATGGTCCCCGTCTTGTCGAGCACGACGATCTTCACGTCATGAGCTGCCTGCAGGGCCTCGGCGGATTTCACCAGAATGCCCGAGCGCGCCCCGCGACCCGTGCCGACCATAATGGCCGTCGGCGTTGCCAGGCCGAGCGCACACGGACATGAAATGACCAGCACCGAGATGGCGCGCGCAAGCGCCGTCTCAAGCCCGGCCCCCATTGCAATCCACACACAAAACGCCACGAGAGCAACGACCATGACCACAGGCACAAACACGCCGCTCACTTTGTCGGCAATCTTTTCGATGGGCGCTTTCGAGCTTGTCGCCTCATCAACCATGCGAATAATGCCCGCCAGCGCCGTATCTTCTCCCACGTGCTCCGCACGAAGAACCATCCAGCCTGAACGGCTGACCGTCGCGCCGATGACGCGGTCGCCCGCGTTCTTCTCGACTGGAACGCTCTCGCCCGTAATGGCCGATTCGTCCACGGCGGCAGAACCCTCGATTACCACGCCGTCCACAGGCACGCTCGCGCCCGTGCGCACAACCAGCTCGTCACCCACCTGTACATCCTCGATGGGAACCTCTCGCTCTTCCCCATCCACGCGCAGCACCGCCGTCTTAGGGGAAAGATCCATAAGAGACGTCACCGCATCGGTCGTCTTCCCCTTCGCGCGCGCTTCGAAATACTTACCCAACGTGATGAGCGTGAGAATCATAGCGGCGGACTCGAAATACAAATCCATGGCAAAAGCGTGCGCCGCCTCGACCTGCCCCGCGCCAAGCGCATAGCCCATGCGATACAGCACATAAACGCCATACAGCGTGGAGGCGGTAGAGCCCAGCGCTATGAGCGAATCCATATTGGGAGCGCCATGTGCCAAGCTGGCAAAGCCGACCTTGAAGAACTTGAAGTTGACGAAGACAACAGGCAGCAGAAGCAGAAATTCCGTCAGCGCGAGCGGCAAGACGGTTTCTGCGCCCGAGAAAAACGACGGCATGGGCCAACCGAACATGTGGCCCATGGAAAGGTAGAACAAAGGAATAGTAAATACAAAGGACACGATGAGGCGCGTGCGCATCTGCCTGCGCTCCGCTTCGGCGCGCTGCTGCGGGCCGGTTCGTTGCGCCGAACGAGACGAAGCCCCATTTGACGACGAGCCCGCGGCCGCAAGGCCGCTTCCACGAACCTCGGCGCCGTAGCCCGCATGGCTCACCGCCGCGCACACGGCATCATCTACACGCCGCATTGCCGCAGGCGTTTCGTCCGCATACGAAACCTCCATGCTGTTTTTGAGCAGATTGACGGCAACATCCTGTACGCCCTCCACAGCACGCGTCGCCTTCTCGACGCGCGCCGAGCATGCCGCGCAGGTCATTCCCGTGATGTCGAACGTCTGCTTCATGGCCTAGCCAAACCTTTTGATGAGCTGCATGACTTCGTCGACCACCTCGACGTTGCCACTGCGAATCTGTTCGACCACGCACGTTTCGAGATAATCTTGCAGGATGATTTCCGAAATGCGCCGGATTGCCGCCTCCGAAGCAGAAAGCTGCATGAGCACATCTCCGCAGTAGCGGTTATCCTCAATCATGGCCTTCACGCCGTTGAGCTGGCCGATTGCGCGATTGAGACGCTTCTGGATGTCCGACTGAAGCTCTGCCGCGCGTTCGGTGTCCTTGTGCCTGCATGCGCCGCATTGCTGGGCCTTACCCGATGCCGCCGTATTCTGCTTGCCCATGCAGCACGAATCCTGCTCGTATGTTTCCATTGCGTCCTCCTATGCCCCTATAGGGTATTGGATTTTGAAAGGAGTATACCCCTTGAGGGTATATTGAACAAGCGCCGAGAAATCGGGGCCTCGAAGCGCTTTCCAAAATAGCGAGAATCACGAAAGGCCCGCTGCAGGCGCAAACGCAAACAGGGGGCGCTCCTTTCGGAAACGCCCCCTGTTCAAGGACTTCGCGACATACCTCCTTATTGCGATTACGCATGCGGCGCCTTAAGCGGCCTTTGCTCAGGACGACTGCTCGCCATTCGCGCGTCTTACGCCTCAGGCACCTCGTAGGAGCCGTCGGCGGCATCCTCATGCACGCTTTCCACAACCTGCGGCGCTTCCACCGTGCAGGTGTAGCCCTCCATGATGTCCATATCGATGATGACCTTGGAGCCTTCCAACACATGGCCCGCAATCATCTCGTTGGCAACACGGTCCACCACTTCGCGCTGAACCAGACGCTTCAACGGACGTGCGCCATATACGGGATCGTAGCCGTCGATGGCAAGCTGCTCGACAGCGGCGGGCTTGACCTCGAGGTCGATACGACGCTCGGCAAGACGCTCGCGCACCTTGACAAGCTGCAGGTTCACAATCGGCTCGATTTCGGCAGACGTCAGCGCATTGAACGTGATTACGTCATCGATGCGGTTGAGGAATTCGGGGCGGAACGTATTGCGCAACGCCTCGTCAACTTGCGTTTGCAGCTCGGCGATCTTCTTCGCCATAGCAGCCATGTCACCCTGCATCATATCCTCAACCATAGAGCCCATGCTCTCGTTCTGGCGGCTGAACTCGCGAATAGCCTGAGAACCAACATTGCTCGTCATGATGATGATCGTGTTCTTGAAGCTGACTACACGACCCTGGCCATCGGTCAGGCGACCGTCATCAAGCACCTGCAGCAAAATGTTGAAGACGTCCTGGTGAGCCTTCTCCATCTCGTCGAGCAAGATGACGCTGTACGGCCTGCGACGCACGGCCTCGGTCAGCTGGCCGCCTTCGTCGTAGCCCACGTATCCCGGAGGGGCGCCGATCAAACGCTGCACGCTGAACTTCTCCATGTACTCGGACATGTCGATACGCACCATGGCGCGCTCGTCGTCGAAGAGGTATTCGGCCAACGCCTTCGCAAGCTCCGTCTTGCCCACGCCCGTGGGACCGAGGAAAAGGAAGCTGCCAATAGGACGGTCAGGATCGGACAGGCCTGCGCGGCTACGACGAATGGCGCTTGCCACAGCGGATACCGCTTCATCCTGGCCCACGACGCGCTCGTGCAGCTTGACTTCCAGGTCCATGAGCTTAGACATCTCGCCCTGCATCATCTTGGACACAGGAATGCCCGTCCATGCGCTTACCACCTCGGCGATTTCCTCCTCGGAAACCTCCTCTTTCAGAATGGCGCCGTCGCCCTGCTTGGCGCTTACGGCTTCTTCTGCGGCAGCAAGCTGACGCTGCAGCTCAGGAATACGCGCGTAACGAATCTCGGAAGCCCTGGACAGATCGCCCTCGCGGGTTGCCTGCTCCTCTTCCACATGCGCGGCATCGATGTCCGCCTTCAGACGCTGCACGCTTTCGATGACGTCTTTCTCGTTGCGCCATTCGGCCTTGCGAGCATCCAGCCACTCTTTGGAGATTGCCATCTGGCGGCGCAGATCATCAAGACGCTCTGCGCTCGCGGGGTCGCTTTCCTTCATAAGCGCCTGCTCTTCGATTTGCATCTGCGTATACCTACGCTGCGCCTCGTCGATCTCCTGCGGCATGGAGTCGATCTCTATACGAAGACGGCTGGCGGCTTCGTCCATGAGGTCGATCGCCTTGTCGGGCAGGAAACGGTCGGAGATGTAGCGGTTGGAAAGCTCTGCAGCGGACACAATGGCCGAGTCGGTGATGCGAACGCCGTGGTGAATTTCGTACTTCTCCTTTAGGCCACGCAGGATGGCGATGGTGTCCTCCACCGTAGGCTCGCCCACCAGCACCGTCTGGAAACGACGCTCGAGCGCAGCATCTTTCTCGATGTACTTGCGGTACTCATCAAGCGTGGTGGCACCGATGGCATGCAGCTCGCCACGAGCCAGCGCCGGCTTGAGCATGTTGCCCGCGTCCATAGAGCTATCGCCCGTGGAACCAGCGCCCACGATGGTGTGAAGCTCGTCGATGAACAAGATAATCTGCCCCTCGCTCTGCTTCACCTCCCGCAGCACGGCCTTCAAGCGGTCCTCGAATTCGCCGCGATATTTCGCTCCGGCAACCATAGCGCCCAAATCAAGCGCCACGATGTCGCGGTCGCGCAGGCTGGAGGGAACGTCTCCCGCCACGATACGCTGCGCCAAGCCTTCCACAATGGCCGTCTTGCCGACGCCGGGCTCGCCAATGAGCACGGGGTTGTTCTTCGTGCGGCGCGACAGCACCTGGATGGTACGGCGAATTTCATCAGAACGACCGATCACCGGATCGAGCTTGCCCTCGCGCGCCTGCTGCGTCAGGTTCTGGCCGTACGTGTTCAGCGCGTCCAGCTCGGGCTTGCTCTGCTGGTCGGTGATGCGCGTGTCGCCGCGAAGGCTGTCGTATGCCTCCTCGATGTTTTTGCGCGTCACGCCTGCGCCGGTGAGAATCTTGCCCGCCTGGCCCTTGTCTTCGGTCAAGGCGATGAGCAAATGCTCGCTCGTGGCGTAGCTGTCGCCCATCTTCTCGGCGATCTTCACCGAATTATCGATGACGGAAATCAGGTTTTGGGTGGGAAGGGGCATGCCCATGACGCCGCCCGTGACCTTCGGCCCGTTCGCAATGGCGCTTTCCACGTTCGCCTTCAGGGCGGCAGGGTCGGCCCCGACACGCTTGATAATGGCGGAGAGGTTGTTCTCCCCCGAATCGAGCAACGCCTTCAGCAGGTGGATGGTGTCCACCGACGCCGTTTCGGCATCGCCCGCAACGCCCATGGCACTCTGGAATGCCTCCTGGGCAGTCACTGCCAATTTGTCCAATCTCATGGCCGTCTCCTTCACTGGAGTTCCAATGGTTCCTAATCGTTCATGCGACGAATGCTTACGACCTGGGGCTCGGGCAGCACGAGCGCTGTCACGTTCGCCCTGGTCTCAAGCTCGTGCACACGGTCCGCCAAGCGACGAACCTTCTTGTGCAGATCGTCTATCTCTTCGTCGCGTTCTTCAAGCCTGCCTTTGAGGTCAAGAATGCGGATGACGCCGGCAAGGTTGATGCCCTCGCTCGTGAGCTCGTTGATAAGCTCGAGGCGTTCAATGTCCGCCTGGGAATACATGCGCGTATTGCCGCGTGTACGCTGAGGCGACACAAGACCCTTCTGCTCGTAGATTCGCAGCGTTTGCGGATGCACTCCCGCAAGCTCGGCGGCAACGCCGATCATATATAGCGGCCTATTGCGGTCTTCCATGGCTCGTTGCCTCCTTTACGCCGTCAATCCCGCACGAACATCGATGCCTTGCGCCTCGCATGCAGACTGGAAATCCTCCATGGCCTTTCTCTGCTCGGGCGAAAGATCCTTGGGCATTTCTACATGCAGCGTGATGCGAAGCGAACCCTGCGGGCCGCCCTTCACGTCGGGAGCTCCTTTGCCGCCCACGCGAAGCTGCGTGCCTTCCTGCGAACCGGCGGGAACCTTGATGCGAATCTTGGTTCCGTCGGGCGCGGGCACCACGATGCTTGCGCCAAGAACCGCCTCGGACACGGTGACAGGCACCGTCATGAGGACGTCCGCCCCATCGCGCGAATAGATTGGGTGATCGCTGATCTTCGTGGTAACCAGCAAGTCTCCGTTCGCGCCGCCGTTTGCGCCAGCGGCGCCTTTGCCGCGGAAGCGAACGCGGCCGCCGCTGACGGCGCCGGCGGGAACCTTCACATCGAGCGTTTCGGCGGCAGAAGAGCCAGGCACCTTCACGCTCACCTTTTTCGTGCAGCCCCTAAACGCCTCGTCGAAGCTCACGTTCAGCGTGACATTCATATCGCGACCCTGCTGCGGGCGCGGCGTGCGCTGCTGCCCGAAGCCCGACCCGCCGAAGCCGCCGCCGAAGATATCGTTGATATCCCAGCTGCTGCCGAACGCGCCTTCACCGCGACGAATGCTCTCGAGGATATCTGCCCAGCTACCGGCGCCCGCAAACGGATTCTGGCCAGCACCCGCGCCGCCCCATCCGTACGGAATGCGGTTCTCGTCCGCCGTTCCATACTGGTCGTAGAGCTTGCGCTTCTTTTCGTCGCCCAGCACTTCGTAGGCCTCGTTGATTTCTTTGAACTTGGCCTCGTCGCCGCCGGCATCGGGATGGTGCGTACGAGCAAGCTTGCGGTACGCCTTCTTTATCTCATCGGCGGTGGCGGTTTTGGACACGCCGAGAATTTTGTAATAATCCGGTGTTGCTGCCACGACCGACCACCTTCCTTTCTTGTTCGTTCATGCCCTGTAACGATTTCGTTATTACGTCGTTACCAGTCGCTTTCTACAACGAAGGCGGACTGTGCGCCCGCCTTCGAAACTCGTATTATTCTTCTTCCGCCTCGCGCTTCGGGCCGCCGGAGGAGATGGTCACCATGGCGGGACGAAGGACCTTCTTACCCAAGCGATAGCCCTTCTGGTAAACCTGGGCCACCGTTTCGTCCGGGATGCTTTCGTCCGGCACCGTGGCTACAGCCTGGTGCTCAAGCGCGTCGAAGGCTTCGCCGGCGGGATCGATCGCCTGCAAGCCGTGCTTTGCAAACACCTGCGTGATCTTGGAGCTGATGGCTTTCACGCCATCAAGCAGGCCTTCTTCGCCGTTTTGCTCGGCGTGGGCAATCGCACGCTCGAAATCGTCGAGCACGGGAAGCACGTCTTCCATGAGCTTTTCCGCTGCGCGAATCTTCATATCAGCTGCTTCCTCGGCCGTGCGTTTGCGGTAGTTGTCCCATTCGGCCTGAAGGCGCAGGTAGCGATCTTTCATGGCAGCGGCTTCAGCTTCCGCAGCAGCAACGCGCTCGGCATCTGCCACAACGGCTTCGGCCTCGGCGGCAATGTCTTCAGCCTCTTCGGAGACCTCATCTTCCGCAGCCGCGTCTTCGGCCTGCACGGCCTCTTCGGGCGCTTCGGGAGCGGCGGAAGCGCACTCGGCGCCTCCGCACTCCTTCTCTTCAGCGCCTTCGATGGGAATCTCTCGAGCGTCGTGCTCGGGGGTGTTCTTCTCGTCGGCAGCCATGATTACTTACCTTCGTTCTTGTCGTCGACAACCTCGTAGTCAGCCTCGATCGGACCATCGTCCGCCGGGTTTGCAGCACCTGCAGCGCCGGCGCCTGCGGCACCTTCTGCCTGCTGGGAGCTGTAAACGACCTCGGCCAGCTTGTAGCCCGCCTGCTGAAGCTTCTCACCTGCGGCATTGATGGCCTCGATGTCGTTGCCCTCAAGTGCGGTGCGGGCCTCGGCGATGGCAGCCTCGGCAGCAGACTTCGTGTCGGCAGGAACCTTGTCACCCAGTTCGGAAAGCGTCTGCTCGGTTGCGTTCACCAAAGAGTCGGTGTTGTTGCGAGCCTCGGCCTCTTCCTTGCGCTTGGCGTCTTCGTCGGCATGAGCCTCAGCGTCTTTCACCATGCGATCGACTTCGTCGTCAGACAGGGCGGTGGAGCCGGAGATGGTGATCTGCTGCTGCTTGCCGGTGCCCAGGTCCTTCGCAGAAACGTTCACGATGCCGTTGGCGTCGATGTCGAACGTGACCTCGATCTGGGGCACGCCGCGACGAGCTGCGGGGATGCCGGTGAGCTGGAAGCGACCCAGGGTCTTGTTGTCGTTGGCCATCTGGCGTTCGCCCTGCAGAACGTGAATCTCAACGGAGGTCTGGTTGTCGGCCGCCGTGGAGTACACCTCGGTCTTGCGGGTGGGGATGGTGGTGTTACGATCGATCATCTTGGTCATAACACCGCCCATGGTCTCAACGCCCAGGGAAAGCGGGGTGACGTCCAGAAGAAGGATGCCCTCAACGTCGCCGGAAAGAACACCACCCTGAACAGCTGCGCCGATAGCAACAACCTCGTCCGGGTTCACGGACATGTTGGGAGCCTTGCCGGTCATGGTCTTGGCGAGCTCCTGCACGGCGGGCATACGGGTGGAGCCGCCGACCAGGATGACTTCGTCGATCTGGCCGGTGGAAAGGCCCGCATCCTTCAGTGCGCGCTCGACAGGCTGCTTGCAGCGATCGAGCAGGTCCTTGGTGATGCGCTCGAACTCCGCACGGGTCAGGGTGTAGTCAAGGTGCTTCGGGCCGGTTGCGTCAGCGGTGATAAAGGGCAGGTTGATGTTTGCCTGGGTGGTGCTGGAAAGCTCCATCTTAGCCTTTTCCGCCGCTTCCTTCAGACGCTGCAGAGCCATGGGGTCTGCCTTGAGGTCGATGCCGCCGTTGTCAGCCTTGAACTTGTCGGCCACCCAATCGATGACGCGCTGATCCCAGTCGTCACCGCCGAGGTGGTTATCGCCTGCGGTGGACAGAACCTCGAAGACACCGTCGCCCAACTCGAGGACGGACACGTCGAAGGTGCCGCCGCCCAAGTCGAAGACGAGAATCTTCTGGTCCTTGTCAACCTTGTCCATGCCGTACGCCAAAGCGGCTGCGGTGGGCTCGTTGATGATGCGCTTGACGTCAAGACCGGCAATCTTGCCTGCATCCTTGGTTGCCTGGCGCTGAGCGTCGTTGAAGTATGCGGGAACGGTGATGACAGCCTCGGTGATGGGGGCACCAACCTGCTTTTCAGCGTCAGCCTTCAGCTTCTGCAGAACCATGGCAGAAATCTCTTCGGGGGTGTAATCCTTGCCATCGATGTCTACGACAGCGCGGCCGTCCTTGCCGGAAACGACCTTGTAAGCGACGGTTTTCTGCTCTTCGGTGGTTTCGGCGAAGTTGCGGCCGATGAAGCGCTTGACAGAGGAAACGGTGTTCTGCGGGTTGGTAACCGCCTGGTTCTTTGCGGCCTTGCCGACTACGCGCTCGCCGTCCTTGCGGAAGCCCTCAACGGACGGCGTGGTGCGGTCGCCCTCGGCGTTGACCAGAATGGTAGGCTCGTTGCCCTCCATGACGGCCATGGCGGAGTTGGTGGTGCCAAGGTCGATGCCAAGAATCTTGCCCATATCTATCAGTCCTTCCTTTGGTGCGAAAGCCGCTGTGCGCGGCCTTCGCGTGGCGGTTTCCCGCCGACTGTTATTACCTCGTTCGAGCGGCCCGTCCGAATGCCGTCGCACAACGACAGCTTCAACGTTGAGCCTGCACCTTTTGGGCTTAACCCTTTCGGTACGATTGCCAATATAAAATCTAAGTCTGTTATTGTCAACTTATCTGACAAGATATTCGGCATGTTACCTAAATGTCATTTTCGCTGATAATCTGGCAGACAGGGGCGCATGCGAAACGCAGCCCAATGGAGCAGCACGCGGCGATCGCCGCGCGTGGCGCTCTCGCTGGTCAGACGGAACCGATTGTGCGAGCGAGACCGCCCCTCTATACTATTTCGGCCGTTTGCGCAGCCGAAATGCACCTTTTGACGAGATAGCATAGATTCGCCCCGGGCATTCGGCCCTCGTCGGCAGTGACGATTGCAAAATACCAGGTCAAAAGCTTGCGCTTGATTCTCCCGAAGAAGAGGAAACGCGCCATCCATACTATTTCGTCGATACGTGCGTTTCCCTTGCACGAATGCACGAAATAGTATGGATTGCCGGGCTCCATGTGCGAAATAGCATGGATTTCAAGAAAGCAGAGCGTCCGAAGGCGTCTTTCGAGCATGGCGCGCATATTCCGTACACCGCGATCCATGGTCGAAACAACGGAAAAGGCACCCGAAGGTGCCTTTTCCGTTGAAGCATATTGCGTATGCGAAGCACAGATGCGAACTGCCCTGGCGCGAATCGTCCTGTGCCCCAGTGCGGGACGCCACATAGGTCGCCGCACAAGCGCGGGCGGTTTTACGCCTTGGTATGCGGCTCGCTATCGGAACCGCAATCGTCAGCGAAGGCCTCGGCGCGCTTTGCGGCAGCGGAAGCGTCGCTCGCGCTAGCTGCGGAGGGATCGAACCGCTTCGCGCCGGCCGCATGAGCGCCGGCGAGAGCAGTGGCGCGGCGCCTCCACATCAGCAAGGCGACCGCCGCGAAGGCGCACAGCGCAGCTGCACATGCCAGCGCGAACATGCCGTCCGAGGTCTTCGCGAATCCGAGCGCGCCCGCCACCTTGTCAGCAAGCTGATCAAGCGGATCGGCAGGCTTGCCACCCTCGCTAGGACCGGGGCCGGGAGTCAAGGGGTCATGCTCAAACTTGGGCGTAACTTCCACGGTATAGGTAAGCACGCCGCCAATCGTCGCGGGAACGCTTACCAGCGCAGGATCGCAGGAATACTCGGCATTGGCGGGCGCAACGTCGAAGCGACCGATAAGGTACAAGCCGGGCTCAAACGAAGGAAACGTCACCTTACCCGCCGCATCGGCATACGCCGTCGCCTGCGGTTTGACCCCCTGCTTTTCAGCATGGGCGAACACCTCATGCGCCGCCGTGCGCAGGCCCGCGCCGTCAAGCGCCGCCCAATTGCGATCGATGCCCGAAAACGCCTTCTCGGTAACATATGAGACCGAGGCGGACGTCCCGTCAATTTCGGCCGATGCAACCTTGGTCAGCGCATAGCCATCACCCGCCAAGGCAACGTGCTCGCCCGCGCGCTCGATGCCGCACGAAAGCTCGATCGACCCCGAAACGGACGCGTAGGCGGGGCTGCACCACGCAAAGCACGGCAGCACGATTGCGCACGCAAGCAATACCGCCGCTGCGTTTCTCATGCTAGTGATTACGTCTTTTCGCATGTGCCCCTCCTTTCCTTTCATGCGGGCTCCCTGCCTGCGTTGCTCCATAGGGTGCGTACGAACCCGGCGCCGCAGGGCGGCCGGGCGGGTTGGGACGTCCATACGCTGCGCGCGAAAGCTCTTCGTACGAACGAGAAGCAACAGCCCCCGAAACCGACGCTGCCTGCATGGCAGCTCGCGCCTTGTTCGAGCGCACCTTCAAAACGATCAGCACCACCGCTATGATCGCAAGCGCCAGCATAAGTAGCGCATACGGCAGCGGAATATTGATGAAGCTGCCCGTTTTGCCCACCGCCTCGTCCATGGATTCCTCGTAAGGAATGGCATGGCCGCGCACCAACAGCCTATGCGAGTTGATGGCATACGGCGTGCAGGTGACCAGCGTGCAAAGGTCTTCCCCTTCGGCGATCGCAAGGCTTTCGGTCTCATGCGGCAACACCGTCAGGATGCTGTCCACTTCGTAGGCAAACGTCTCGTTCAGCACGCGAATGTAGAACTGGTCGCCCGCAGCGAGCTTATCGAGCTCCGTGAACAGCTTCGCCGAAGGGAGGCCGCGATGGCCCGAAAGCACCGAGTGGGTGGAAGGGCCGCCTACCGGCAACGAGCTTGTTTCCACATGGCCCGCACCTACCTGCAGCACGGGCTCTTCCACCGTGTGATAGATCGGCATGGTGACATCAAGACTTGGGATGGTGAGATACCCCATCATGCCATCGCCATTGAGGTTCAGCAGGCCGTTGTACTCCTGTCGCAGCGTTTCGGCCGAAATGCCCGAAACATCAATGCCGCCATCAGTCGGTTGCACTCCGGCCAACGCTGCGACTTTGCTGTTGTAAGCATGCGCATCGTCGAGCATCTGCGCGTATTCTTCCTCGGTGAGGCTGGCAACCGCCGCATCGTAGTTGGAAATGACGCGGCTGGCGTTGCGCTCCACCAAGAAATTGCTCACCGTGGGATAGAGCAGAATACCCAGCCCTACCACCACCAAAATCAACGGCAGAAAATCGCCGAGTCGTTTACGCATGCGCATGTGCTCCTTTAGCGGACGCTGTGCTTGCGACGAACAGCCCAGGCAATGCCGCCGATGATGACGAGAGCGCCAACAACGGTGAAGATGATGGTGCCCATGCCGCCGGTCTCAGGGAGCAGCGTGCCCTTGTTGTTCTGGATGTTGAGAGCAACGTCGTTACCGCCGCCGTTCACCGTCCAGTTATTGAGCGTGCCATCCTGATTGTAGTTTGCGACAATCGTCACATCGACAGGCCTCTGGAGCTTGTTGTATCCATCGGGAGCCTCAGTCTCGACGAGCTGGTACTCAACAGCATCCAGACCCTTGAAGGTAATCTTACCGCTCTCGGGAGTGGTGATGGTGTCAACCGCATTGCCTTCGCCAGTCTTTGCGGAACGCACGACAGCGGGCTGGGTCTCGTCGCCAGCGTTTTCAACAATCAGCTTGACCGGGGTGCCTTCACCCTTCTTCTGCAGCTGGAAGACAGCGCCGGCAAGGGCGGAGCCATCCGTGCCGTCGGTCTTGTTGATGTCGAAGTCGAAGGTATAACCGTGGGTCACGCTGGGAACAGAAGTACCCGTACCACCCTTGATGGGGTCGTTGCTGTACTCGAGCTTCGCGCTGTTGCCTGCGTCATCCTGGCCAGCGACGGCATGCTCATTGATGCTTGCAGAATAGGTCACCTTGATTTCCTGGCCGGCCTTGTCACCATGCTTCGTCTTGAAGTCGGTCATGATGATTTTCAGCTCGGTAGCAGCGCCATTGCCACCCGTGGCAGAGACGGTGTAATCGACGTCCTTCTGAAGCTCGGAACCGCCAATGGTCACCTTGATGCTGTTCTGGTCAAGCGTCAGGCCCTTGGACAGGGTATCGACGAAATTGAACACGTAGGTGGTGTACTCGGTCATGTTGGGAACCTTGGACTTCAGCTTGAAGTTCAGCGTGTCGCCAACCTGGGCGTCTGCATGGTTCTGACCGTCAACGGTCTTCTCGATGGTGGGATATTCGCTCTTGAGGTTCACATTCTGGTCGGCCTTGACCACGTTCGCCAGGATGGCGTCGGTTCCGCGATTGGCAGTGGAGCCGCCCTCGGGGGAGACCACGTAGTAGCCGAGAGCGAGACCCGTGAACGTGGCAACATAGCTATTGCCGCTTGCAGAGGCAGTAGCGGTAGCAGTTGCATTGATGCTCTGCTGCTTCGCCCAGTCGGAAGCCTTCTTGGCGAAAGCAATCACGTTGGCTTCGTCGTCGCTACCGAGACCGGCCACGTACTCAATTGCCTTCTGAGAAAGCGCGTCGCCGTCCAACGTGGCCATATTGCCGCCAATTTCGGTCTTAAAGAACGGCTCCCACGCAGTATTGAGCGTGTAGCTTGCATTCTTGCCGTCAGCGGTGACCGTGGCGGAGAACATCTGCCACGCCTTGACCTCTTTGCCGTTAAACTCGGCGCTCTGATTCGTAATGGTCAGATTGCCCGTGGTGGCCGCGAAGGCCTTCGAAGGAGCAATGACAAACGTCATAGCGAGCGCCATCATTGCCGCGACGAAAAGCGCCACGGCTTTTCTTGCTATTGCTTGCATGCTCATTTCCTTTCTCTTGTCATGCTTCTTTTTCTCTATGAAGAAACCGACCTACGTCGATGTCTCACCTTGTTCGTTGCGAGTGCAGCGCTTCGACACCGCACCCGCTTTACATCTTTACATGCGTGGCAGATTGAACAGCGAGGCCCGTTCTGGCTGCCTAGCATGCGCGCCTGCCGGCTTCACGGGCGATGCGGCAAACGACCCCACCGGCTGCATTCCAAGCGACTGCGCAAATGCAGCCTCTTGCGCGGCGATCATGCTGCGCCGTTTGCGCCACAGCGCGCCGCCGCCCAGCAGAGCCAGCGCCAGCAGGATTAGCATCCACAGTCCCGAACCGCCCGTCTCGGGCAGCATGGGCAGATGCGTGTTGGTGATTTCAATCACGCGGTCCGTGCCATCAACGCGGTAGGTGACGGTATAGCCCGCTTCCTCCAGGCTCTTCCATGCGCCGTCAACCAGCACCTGGACCTCGGTTGCCTCATAGGTGTAGTAGTGAATGGCGCCGTTCTCGTCCGCAAAGGCCACGGGCAGACCCGCCACCACACGGCGCCAGGTCTCCGTCCAGCCAGATGCGTTGTCTGCCTCCGTCAGGTCGACCTGCTGCGGATTGGCAATCGTCTCAGTCGTGGCGCCATTGCCGTCCTGCACGATGAGGTCGTTCGGCACGATCTTCTCGCCCGCATCGTTGGTGTAGGAACCAACCAGCTGCACGCGAATGGCGTCAGGGCGCAGGCCCTCCTTATCGCCGGCGTCGTTCCAAATCTTCTGGATGGTCACATCCACGCGCGCCTCGCAGGGATCCTGGCCTTCGTCGGGCTCGGGGGTAAGCGCGCCGCCGTTGCCGGTCTGCGCGGCATCGAGCATGAGCACGGCCTTAGCCGGGCTTGCATACACGCCGAGCGGCTCTTGGAAGCCCGTTCCCGCAGCGCCAAGACGAATCGCATCCTTTACGCCTACCCACTTGGTATCGTCATCTCCGGCAGCTCCGCTTGAGGCTACATTCTGGTCATAGCAATTCACCAGCTCGAAGAAATCGACATCGTAGCGGTCGAGAGCTGTATTCAATGTGCCCGCTCCCTCATCGAGCACGGCAGAAGCCAGCGTCTCGCGACCGCCAACACCGTTACGGACAACAGCGTTGGTAGCGCCGCCAACATGAGGCCTATAGATGCGATAGACATTGTAATTACCCGCATCGTCGGCGCCCACGATGTCTTCCATGCCGTTGAAGTCCCACACGCTCTTGAGCTTGGTGTTCGCAAACGGATCGACCTTTTCAGCCGTGCCGCGCACCACGTCGGCGTAGTACATGTCGTTGTGATAGAGCACGCCTTCGTCGTTGAGGCCCGAGAAACCGCCCGCATAACCGGTGGCACGGTCGGCCACGCCATCCGCATGTTGCGATGCGCCGCCGCCGAAGACGTCGTAGCCGCTGACGACGCCCGTAACCGAGCAGCCCTCAACGCGAGCGCGGTTGCCCTTGATAAGCTCGACAGTGAGGTTGGACCTGGCGTTTTCGGTATCGGTGATGCCGGCCTCGGTGCAAGGGAGCTTGATGGTGGAATCGCCCAGGGTGATGATGGCCACATCGGTTTCCTGCTGATTCTCGGAACTCGCCTTGGAAAGCGACACTTCGATCTTCAAGCCGAAGAGGTTCACGTACACCGCATCGCCATCGGCGAGCACCTTAAGATCGAAAATCTTGCCGATGCCAAACCAATCACCCAGATTGATAAGACCCAGGTTTTCAAGCCCAGGAATATAGAGCACCTTCAGCAGCGCATTCACGATGAAGAGCACCAGGTCGAGCAACGGAGAACTCGCATCGGCATCCACCAGATAGGCACGCTCGGCCTCGCCGGCAAAACCGCCCGCGACCTCACCGCTGTTGACCAGCTTGAGGTTGCCCGCATCGCAATCCTTGACGCGCGCGAGGTCGGCATAGCCCACGAAGCCGCCCGCAACCTCGCGGCCCGATGCCGCATCGGTGCCCAAGCCATAATCGGCACCGTTATGGGTGGAGGTTACGGTGTAGCCGTCGGCCACGCCCATGACCGTGGAGCGCTCGACATGCGCACCCCACACATCGAGCACGCCCGCCGTGGCACCAAGCAGGCTGTTGACTCCGACGTTATCCACATCGACCGTGCCGGCCTTGCCCAGGTGGCCTACGAAGCCGCCCGTGTAGTTCACGCCGAAGACGCTCATCAGGTCAGTCACGGCACAGTCTTTCACCGAGCCGTTCACCACGGAGCCGGCAAAGCCGCCCGCCGTACCGGTGAACCGCTTAGAGCTCAGAATGCCCTGCGTGGAACTGTCGTTCGCACGCACCTGGAAGCCATCGGCCACGCCGTCCACGTTCGCGTGATAGAAGTAGGGGCGGAACGCATCCACTGCGGCAATGTTACCCGCTTTGATGAGGCCGAGCAGCAGGTTGGTGCTCTGGTCGCCCTCGGTGGAGCCGGCAACGCTGGCAACGCCCGTCACATCGGCCTGACCCACAAAGCCGCCGGCGTACTGGCCGCCCTCGACGCCGCGCAGTCCGTTGACGGAAACGGTGTCGAGCCCGGAGGTGCCGCCCTCTTGCGTACCGACCACAACCGCCTTGGCAGAACCGGCAAAGCCACCTGCCGCGCGAGCATACTTACGCGCATCCGCATTGCCGTACGCGCCTTCGATGGTGAAGCCCCACGCACCCGCCGCTGCATCGACCGCTTCATCGACGGCAGACACCGAAGCGCCGCGCACGGTAGAAACCGTGGCGTTCAAAACCGAGGCTACGCTACTCGGGGTTTCAATGAGCTTGTCGAGCAGCTTTTGCAAAAGGCCGCTCGACGCGCCGTTGGTGTTCACGTCGGCCACACCCGCAGCGGTGATGATGCCCGCATAGCCACCGATGCAGTTGGCACCAGACACCTTGCGGAGGTTCTCGACGTTGCAGCCCGCAGCCTGAGCGCCCTCATGCGTGGCGCCCGTCGTCCAGCGATCGCCATCCTTGTCCGCATCTGCAAAGGTGGCATCGCCCCAAATCTGAGCGCCCGAAGCATAGCCCACGTAACCGCCAGCGAAACCCTGCTCAAGCTCGGTATCCGTACCCGTGGCAGTTACCGTCATGCCCTTGCGATAGCCCGTAACACTGGAACTCTTCACCACCGGCACCAGAACATCAAGTGCTGAGACCAAGCTGTCCAGATTCAAGCTGACCAGGTTGAGCAGGTCAACGCTGCCCAGGCTTGCCGCGTCGGCCGTCTCCATGGAGCCGGCAAAACCGCCCGCAGCACGCAAGGCAGAAACCGTCTTGGTATCCGTCGCCTGGCCGTGCGTGATCACACCACCGTGCATGAGGCCCACGTAACCGCCGGCAATGCCGCCGCGCGACGCGTTGGCCTCGGTAGAATGGGCCGTGCGGCCAGCCACCACGTTCGTACCGTATATATAGGATGCAACGAAATTGTCGAACTCTTCCTGAGAGCCGAAGACGTTGTTCGCGGCATCGCCGATTTGCGGGCCATAGCCGCCTTGCGAGCCCACGTGTTCGGCCCATGCGTTCCAGCTTTCAAAGGGCATGCCGCGCAACGGGCCCGTGACCTCAGTGTTCTCCTGCGTAGGATAGGTCACCTCAAGAGCGCCAAGCAGGTTGTTCACCTCAACCAGACCGAAGAGCAGGCTGAGGTTACCCGTACTTGCCGTGTCGGCGGGCTCGAGCAGGCCCGTGAAGCCGCCTGCGAACTCGGCGCCATAGACGCTGCGAATGCGCTCGGCGGAAGCCATGCGCTGCGTGCCCGTGTAGTGGTTCGACCCGTCGTTTTCCTTCTTCCACGAGGCATTATTGTTGCCCCAAATATGACCGCCCTCGTTATGGCCCACGTAACCGCCGGCCATGCCGCGCAGCGCTAGCTTGTCGGATGCGGCCTGGGCACGCACTGCACCGCCGCACGGAACGCAGGTGGTTTCGCTATTGCGGATGGTGGGAACGAAATCCTGCACCAAAGATGCCAGCGTGCCATTGGTGCCTATCAAGCCTTTGAGGATGGAGGTGTTATCGGCAAGCACGCTCGCCACATCACCCGGGGCAATGCCACCGGCGTAACCGCCCGTCTTAACCTGACCAACGATATACGAGAAGTTGTACGAGTTCGAATCCTGAATGTGACCGCCCTTGACCTCGCCCACGAAGCCGCCGGCGCTGCCCACCGGGTTGGCTGCGCTGCCGGGATCGGCCGAACCGTCGCCCAAATCGCCCTCGGGAAGGCTTGTCTCGGTTGCCAGCACGGCAAAGCCGCCCGTGCCGCCATTGACATCGGAATGCTCAACGGTAGAAACCACCACGGAAAGCGCCCCGGCGATGTCGGTGAGTTTTATGGCCTGGCCCAACACGTTGAGGCCCTTGCCCACCGAAGCGGCGGAGCCAATGTCCATCTTGCCCATGTAGCCGCCCGCATAGCGCGGAGCCTTGACTGCGTATGCGCTTTGTCCATTGAAGTACGAGCTTCCGTCGGCGCCCTCAAGCTCGGCAGGCTCAACTACGCCTGTGTGGCGCAGCTGCGTCACGTCGCAATTGGAAACTTGCACGCCCGAGCCGTACCCGATGAAGCCGCCTGCAGAACCGGACTGGGAATCAAGCATATCCATGCGCGTCGAGGTCACGATAAGACCTGGATTCTTCTCATCGGGAGCCGCCACACCGGAGGTTGCTTCAACCGTAGAGGCATCGGATTTCACGCCGGCATTTGTAATAGAGGGAACATAGGCACCCACCACACCCAGCAGCTCTTCAACGCCGATGTTCAAATCGGCAATGCCGCCCAGAATGCTCACGCCTCCATCGGCTGCCGCAAGCGCACCGGAGGTCACCTTGCCGCCGAAGCCGCCGGCATAGCTTCCGCCTGTGACCTGCGCGATGTTATAGACCGCCCAAGGGTTGCCCTGGTTTTCGACCGTGCCGCTCTGGAAATCACCCGTAAAGCCGCCAGCCATGTCGGCCGAAACCGTACCGCCGTTGATATACGAAACGTCGACATTCGTGTACGAAGGAACCATGTATCCCACGGCATTGAGCAGGTTGTTTACGGACAGCAATCCCTTAATGGCAGCCTCGTCCGCAACATCGGCCAGTCCACCCGTGCGCGAAACGCCCACGAAGCCGCCCGCGATGCCGTCTTCCAGATGGGCGGTGACGCTCGCGAGGTTCTTTACATGACCGTCGGTAACTTCGGCGCTGTTGGCGGAGGCGATAAAGCCCGCCGCCGCAAAGCGCGTGGTGCCTCCGTCGGCATCGTTATTGCCCGTGGCCTCCACGGTCATACCTGCGGGTACGCCGGCAACCGTGACGCCATCCATCTTCACCTCGAGGCCATCTGCCACCGAGAGCAAGCCGTTAAGCTTGAGCGCGCCGAGGCCGAGAAGGTCGAGCCCGCCCGTGGATGCCAGGTCGCCCGGGCCAACCAAGCCCGCGAAACCGCCAGCATTGTTCTTTGCCGCAACCGACTTGATATTCGAGATGTTCACCACGCTGGTCGGCGGCGCTACCGCTGCCGATTCGTAGGCATCATCCGCACGGCCGATTTTGCCACCCGCCGCCTTGCCGATGCCACCCGCAGCGCACGAATCGCCCGCCGTCACGGTAAAGCCATCCGTCACACCGCTTACCGTGGTCGAGCTCACGTTGAAGGGCAGATATCCGCCCAAGCCGATGGTGGTATTCAGCACGCCGCCGACCGAGGCCGTGCCCAGGCCGCCGGCGATGCCGCCGGCATACGAGCCGTCGGCGGTAACTGAGCGAAGCCCCTCGATGCTCGAGCCCCGACCGGTCGCCTCATACTCAACGGTGCCCTGACTCCAAAGCTTGATATCGCTCACATGAGCGTCATCAGACGCCGCGATCACCGTACCGTCGCCACGGCCTACCATGCCGCCCGCGAAGTCGTTGGCGGAATGCACAGTGAACTCACCCTTCATCTGCACTCCAAGAAGCTTCGACTCCTCAACGCCTACAAGGGAAAGCAGATTCTGCGCCGCTTCGGGATCGCTCGTCAGAAGACCCGTAAGCAGGCCATTGACGCCGGTCAAAAGATCGGAGTTCTTGTTTTCACCCTGGCCGAGGTCGGTCGCCCAACCAACCGTGGCCGCGCCTGTAAAGCCGCCGGCCAACGCTTTGATGGAGCGCTTGCCATCATGTTCCTCTTCGTGGCCGGTGGCAGAAACATTCGCCGCACCTTCCACAGACGCATCCACCGCATAGCTGTTCGCCATGGCGCCTGCAAAACCGCCCGCATAGCTGGCAGCAGTTACCGTTACACCCGAGCGAACCGTGCATCCGGCAGCAGCGCTTTGTGGCTGAGCAACACGCACCAGCTCAACGCCGACCTCAGACAAGGCGCCCTTCATCACGTCATTGCGCATAAGGCCCGCAAAGCCGCCCGCATACAAACGGCCCGTCACTGTATAAGGATTAATGCTCTCTACCGAGCACTCCTGTGCGATGGTTCCCACCATGACGCCCGCAAAGCCGCCCGCATAATCGTTGTCCGCTGAACCAATAACCTCGCCCTCGGCAAAGTTGCGTACCGAGCAGTGCGAAATCATAGGATTGAGGTAATCCACGGGAAGAAGCTCACCCGCCTTGATGATATTGCTATCAAGCAACAAGGTAATAAGGTCACCCAAACCAAGACCGGGAATGATGTTCAGGATATTCGTCAACAGCTTCACGATGTCGTCGAGAGCCTCAGACAGGATGCTATAGACCGTATCGCCCTGAGCGTATCCAACAAATCCACCGTTCATCTGGGCGACGGAGGATACCGAAGCCTCGTGCACTTCGCAGCCCGACACCTCAACATCGCCCACAACACGACCCGCGAACGCGCCCGTCGCCAACGACGAGGGGTCTGCCGCACGAACATTAAGGAGGTTTTCAATCAGGCCATTAAGGCTCAGCTTGCCAAGCGTGAGAATCTCGAGAAGAGTGCTCAGCAAGCCGCCGACAACGACGCCCAAAACGCCAAGCAGCCCGCTGATAAGCGACTGGTCAACACGCACTTCGGTGGCGTGGTTTTCCACCGACACCTTTTCAAGCGTGATGTTGCTTACGGTTGCCTTCGTCGGCACCGCAAAGGGGTCCCGCTCGTCAATCTTGTTGGAGATAGTGCCGAAAAAACCGATACCCGTATATTTGCTCACATCGAGCTTGGCATCAGACTGCACCACAATCACATTGGAGATGACCGGGTTGGCCACCGCAGTAACATCGACAATGCCCGAGCCATCCTCCTTGATGCATTTCCAGAGGCTGCCCGCCGTATCGGGCGTATCACTCTTTGCGCCAAGCATGGTGCTCGAGAACATAAGGGGCTCCCAATTGCCGCCGGCGCTCAAATCAATATCACGGAAGATGATGTAATTGGCGTCGACGGAGTAAGTTGCTCCGCTGTCTTCGATGTCCATATTCGGGTTGATTTCGCCCGTTTCCTGATTGACGCCGCAACGTCCAACGGTCTCGAGCGCGCCGCCGTCGGCTTTATCGATTTCTCCAAAGGTAAAGTCCTTCTTGCCGTTTTGCAGCGCAAGAAGATCGGCATCGCCGCCATAGAGCATGATTGGCTCGCCGTTTTCGTCTTTATCGACCTCCCAGCCTTTAAAATCATGATAAATGGCCTGGTAAACGGGCGTATACACTCTTTTGCCTGACCCAATCGCGCGCAGCTGCTGCTCGTTGCCGATAAGGATGTATTTTGTTCCATTGATATTCTTGACAACCTGACCCGCGAAGTCACGGCCGCCCAGCGCGTCCACTGCAGCGCGATCGGCAACCAGCACGTTGCCGGTCGCTTCACCGTCGCCCTGCTGCAGGACCTCGGCGCCTTCAATCTGCGCGGCATCTTGCTCGGCATCCGACACCTCGTCAGACGCATTGCCTTCGAGAGACTCTTCGCCAGATGCATTTTCGTCGGACGCACCTTCGTTGGAATTTTCGCCATTGGAAGTATTGTTGTCAGGAGCGCCTCCATTAGGCGTAGCGACGTCAGACCCGTCACCGCTTGAGCCGCTTTCGCCAGAAGATCCCCCGTCAACCGGGACTTCATCAAAGAAGGCTACAGGAGAAAATGTGCTGTCGAAAAACGACAGGTCGAAGCCTTCTGATTCAGAAAGATCCCCCCCCCGATGCGGTATTTTGCTCAACAGATTGAGAATGGGAGCCCATCTCAGCAGACGCTTGCGTGTCGGCATACGCCCTATAACTTGCAGGAGACCAACCAAGCGCCAACGAAAACGTCAGTGCGGCCACTATGGTTTTGCGGAAAGGCACGGTGCCCCCTTGAAACAGAATTTTTTAATTATAACGGATTCAATGGAAGTGTAAAAATTATCCAGAGAATCCCTTTTACGTTTTTATCACTTTTATATTTTTCGTCAACTTCGAGAGCACGAGATATCCCCCAGAAGCAATCCTTATGGGTATCTACTTCATAATTGCTACATATTTAGAATCATTTATAGAGATGCCCAGCCCAGGCATGGAACGAACCGAATCGGGCCTCTATCGACCCCAAGAACACCTCGAGATACTCCTCACGTGCTTCAAACATGGCAGCAAGCACCTCTACGGCATCGGGCGGCATAAGGCCTGCATAATGAGCAAGGTCTCGGCGGTTCATTTCGGCATTGCATTCATTGGTAAGAAGATAGTCCGCCATCACAGCATTGCGCGAAACACCGCATGCAAGCTGCACGCTTGCGCACACCACGCCAACACGGTCTTTTCCGTTCGCGCAATGAACGAGCGCAGGTTTACCGTCGGCAATGACGCTTCGCGCGATGGACCGCACCGCATCTGCGTGATCGGCCATAACGCCATAGAGAAAACGCATGCGCTCTCCAGGGCGGCCATACGCCGCCTTTACATGGCGCGACTTGGTTTCCTGCGTACGAGATTCATCGTCCTGCAAATCGACCGGACATATGCGCACCTCGAAGGCGCTGCGGACCGTCGCGGGCTCAGGATTCGCCACGCGCTCCGCCTCTTTGCGCAAGTCGTACACAACCTCTATCCCTAACGCACGTAGCGCTTCGACGTCTTCTTCCGTCGCTTCGGTCAGGGCGCGGGAGCGAAACAACGTGGGCAGGCCGCCTCCGCCATCAAGGCCAGCACACAAACGCAAACCGAACTTCTCACGCAGATTGAACGAAACGCCGTCACTCGCCACGCAGCACCGCCCCTTCTTCCTGCCCGAGCAAAAGCGCCATCATCTCCTGGCGGTCGTGCACGCCGAGCTTTGCATATATATGGGCCACGTGGGTTTTTACCGTGTTGCCCGAAAGGACCAAATCCTCCTGGATGCCCGCACGGGTGCGCCCGCGCGCCATGCACGCGAACACATCGCGCTCACGCGGCGAAAGGCCATAGGCATCAGCAAGGTCTTCGCAGCGCTGAGCAATCAGGGTATGGAGGCGCTCCGTCGCATCGGATTCCTCTTCATCGGCTTCGTCGGAAACAACCTGCTCCATCGGTGCGGCAACGTTCGAAGAATCAGATGCGACCTCTTGCGAGCCGGAAGCGGAAGCGCCCTGCGCCCACGAACCTCGACTCCAGTTCGCCCGCATGGCAAACACTACCACGGCATAAGCCGCCAAGAGCACAAGCGTCGTATCGACCACCGTGGCGCGACTCATAAGCACAACCCAGACAATGGACACGCCCGCGTACACCGCGCAGGCAAACCCGACCACGCGATACGAGGGAACGTCAAGCGCATCGAGCGCAGCAATAACCACGCACCAGAACAAAAGATGGGCGAACAGCTCATCAAGCTGCACAACCGTGCTCAAAAACATTGCTTCGACGCTATTCGGCTCAACATGCAAGGCCATAGCGAACATGCCGGCCAATGTCACCAATATGGCAGGCTGAAAACGCATAGAAACGGGACGTTCCTGCGCGGCAATCAGCGCAAAGCGCCCGAAAACAACCAGGCAAATGCCGCCAAGAGCGAGGCTTGCCATCCACGCGATAGATTCGGAAAGGCTTGTATGGGTGTCTCCCCACATGCCAAGGAAGCTCATAGCTCGCACGACGGCAAGAAGAATTGCCGCCACGGCCATAATGGCCATAAGGTCGCGCTTTTCGGAGCGGCCCATAGCTACGACGCGCGGGCGGCTAGGGATGCCGAACTCGGTGTGCGTACGCGACTTGCGCGCCGCAACCCCGGGGTCGATCCACGGATTACGTTCCACCTGGACCCTGGCCGCAACGCGAGCCGCCTCGAAGACCAAGGCCGAAACAACAGGAAGAACGACAGCAACGGCAACTTGGAGATCCGAGCCCAAGGAAACCCCAAAGACCTCTACAAGCATGAGCTTTACAAACAGCGCAGCTACGATGCTCCACACCGCGCATGAAAACAACTGAGTGCGGGCAAGAAGCACGTTATAACGAGCAACCAGCCAGAAATACCCCACGCCCGAAACACAAAGGCCAAACGCAGCCAACGACCCCGAATCGAAGAGGTCCTGCCGATAGGCTAGGGCAAAACACGCCGTGCCCATTGACGCAAGTAAAGGCAGCGCCGTAACAAACAGCTTGTTGCCCTTGCGCATCCCATGCGGAAAAACCGCAAACAGAAGGCTCAGAATCAAAATTCCGACTAAGAAAAACGTGCGGGGGTTTGTCCAGCCCTGCATGCCGTCTGAAGCGGGCATGAATCCAAGGGTGTGCCCCATGAGGGTGCACCACACAAGATTGAGACAAGAGCCTAGCGCACACAGCGTGACGCAGGCGTTCGGCCGCACTGAAGAAACGTCCATGCGCACCCCCTTAATACCCTCTTGCAGCAAAAGACGTTCCGACCGATTTTATCCCAATTATTCTCCGAAAGAAAACAAATGTAAGAATCACCCTTCTGGGTGATGCCGATGACCTGGGGTTTTGCAAAATCGTATTTCGCGGCGATACGAATCCCCCGTACGGCTTCTTACTATAGTCGCGCATGCGCGCGCAGAGGCCGCGGGGCGCCCTCCTACCTTGCCCCTCGCCCTACGCGCGCCTTCGTCTCTAAAGGGAGAAAGGAGAGGAGAATTATAAGACGAAGGCATGGACGGAAAACCGTCGTCACGTGATACAACAAGGGGGACATATGTCTATCAAAAGCAAAATCGCGATAATCGCGGCTTGCCTTACCTGCGCGTTCTGCTGCGTAGCGGGATGCGCACCGCAAGAGCAGCCCGACCAAACGCCGGCAAGCGCGCCGACCGCGAACGAAAGCGCAGAAGAAACTGCCGTCACACCCGAGCAGCAAAAGGTCATCGACGGCGAAGAGGGCATCACCAACGCCGACATCAACGAAGAAGCCTACCCGGGCAAGGAGTACCTCGACGGTCTGTACGACCGCTGGGCGACCATCGGCGAAGAGCATGCGCCCGAAATCCGCACCCTGCCTAACGGCCAGATGGTGCAGCGCACTCCCACCGAGTACGAAGTGAACCCTGACGCCTGGCAGATTCAGGCAGGCTCCAACTCCTACAACACCTACTGGCTCGGCTCTGACGACCGCGGCTGCGAATCGTGCCACGCCGACCTGGATGCCCTGCTGAAGAACCTGCCCTACGAGCATCCTGTGGCATGGAACGACGCGCTCGGCAACGAGACCACCGTCCAGCAGTGCCTGTTCTGCCACTCCTACGCTCCTGGCTACATTGCCAAGCAGTACGAGTTCGGCACCCTGATGCACGGCATCCACTACTCCGGCCCGGGCAAGGGCAAGTTCGAGGGCGACTATGAGGGCAACTGCATGTCCTGCCACAATGCCACCGAAGACGGCCAGGGCATGGCTCTGTGGGATCTGACCAAGTACGAGCGCCTGTGGGGCATCAACAAGGTCGAAGATGTTCAGGGCGAGTTCTCCATCGACCAGGAAATGACGCAGAACCAAGACGAGGTGTTCTCCTACGACTGGATGCACGCCTACTATGACAACATGCGCCACGGCGCGGGCGTCAACGGCCTGAACCTCGATATGCCGCAAAGCCTGTTCGACAACTGGGAGATCACGATCGAGGGCAACGTGCCCAATCCCTATACCGCCAAGCTCCCCGACCTGATCGCCGAGGCTGAAGAAGCGGGCGTCGTCGTGAATAAAACCTCGAAGATGGTCTGCAACTGGAACCCCGTGGGTGGCGGCGGCGTGACCAACACCGAAATCACCGGCATTCCGGTGAGCTGGCTGGTCGAGAAGGCCGGCGGCTATCTTGACGACACCACGGGTGTGCGCGTCATGCGTGCCGACGGCAGCTCCAAGCGCGCCTTCCCGAAGGACAAGCTCGATGACAACGAGGCGCTGCTCGTCTACAAGATCGGCGGCGAATACCTCGACGCCACGCGCGGCTATCCCTGCACCAACTGGGTCGAGGGCGTCGATGCCCAGATCAACTCCAAGCAGGTCGCAAGCTACAAGGTGACCAACGAGGACATCGACTACACCGACAAGTGGGCCGGCAACCCCAACGCCTGGCAGAACGAGGCGGGCGATATGACGAACAAGCCCAACGCCACCATCCTCGGCGTTCCTGACGGCCTGATCATCCAGAACGGCCAGCCCTACACCTTCAACGGCTACGTGGACGGCTACGACCAGAAGATCACCAGCGTCGAATTCTCCATGGACCAGGGCGAAACCTGGACCAAGTACGACCTGGCCGACACCGACGTGAACAAGATGATCTGGTGGAACTTCACCTGGACGCCCGAGAAGGAAGGCGCCTACTGCCTGACCGTTCGTGCGACCACCGAAGAAGGCCTGACCAGCTACGAAACGCAGACGGTCATGATCAACGCGAAGGACGTCATGCCCACTCCCGAGCAGACCACCGTGCTTGAAACGGCAAGCCTGGTTCCCGCTCCGACCGCAGACGCCACCGCCGAAGAAGAAGAGAAATAGGAGGGCCTGCCATGAAGTTTTCCACTCCTAAGAAGGTCCTGGCTGGAGCGGCGGGCGTCGCTCTGATCGCCTCGGGCGCCACCGTGGCATTCGCCGAGAACGGCCCGCAGGCCGAAGGCCTTTCGCACGACATCGACGGCAACACCATCGATTCGCACCGTCTGACGATCGACAAGGACTTCACGCACGTCGCCGACGTACAGGGCGAGTTCGCCTTCAACCAGGAAGGCGTGACCCCCAACGACGAGCTGTTCAACGTGTTCGGAACCGCGCTCACCTCGATGTGTTCGAAGCCGTCCGTCGAAATGCTCGACAACGGCGAAGGCGTCGCCAACTACTACGTGAACGTAGGCGGCAACATCGAGAAGAACTTCACCGTCAACGTTTCCGAAATGAAGGAAGCCGAGCAACAGGCCCTTATGGGATGCTCGTGCGCTACGGGCAAACCGTTCGGTCAGGCCGCCGTTGTGGGTGTGCCGCTCGAGTCTATCGTGGGCATGGCCGACCTCGAAGAAGGCGTGAACACCGTGACCGCCTACGGTGCCGACGGCTTCGGCCAGGCGCTGCCCCTGCAGTACGCCCTCGATAAAAAGGCCATGCTGGTATACGAAGTGAACGGCGAAGGCCTGAAGTCCACCGACGGCTCCGCCGTGCAGATGTGGCTTCCCGAGACGGTCGCCCGCTATTTCACGCGCGACGTTGTGAACATCGAGCTGACGCGTCAGGCCGAAGAGCCCGCCGTGCAGCAGGTCGACCCGCAGTTCCGCAACAAGATCGACATCTTGAACACCTCTGACGGCTGCGTATTCAAGGCCGGCTACGACATCACCTTCGAGGGCGTGGCCGACGATTGCGGCTCCCCGATCACCGCGATCGAGTTCTCGTTCGACGACGGCGCCACCTGGACCAGCTGCGCTACCGAAGGCGCAACCGCCGACAAGTGGGTGAACTGGCAGTTCACCACGTCGTTTGCAGAACCGGGCAGCTACAACCTGTCCGTGCGCGCCAAGACCGCCGACGGCGTGGTGTCTCCGCTGGAGGCATCGCTCGAGTTTGAGGTCGTCGAGTAGCGCTGCGCGCGAGGCTGCAAAGGCAACGACACGCGTCAACCAACGTGACGCAAACGCAGGAAAGGGAGCCCCAGGCTCCCTTTCCTTGTATCTGACGAGCGCAAGACACACCCGTCAGCGAACTGATTGCGATGGCCGGAAGGCCGTCGTCTCCTACTTCATCAATTTGGCAATCTCGTTAGCAAATGCCACAGGATCTTCAAGCGGCATGCCTTCCACCAGCAGTGCCTGGTTGTACAGCAGGCTTGCATAGCTTGCCACCTTGTCCGCATCGCCCGCCTCCTGCGCGGCCTTCAGCGTCGCGAAAATCGGATGCTGCGCGTTCACTTCGAGCACACGCTGGCTCTTGATGTCCTCGCCGCCATCGGGCATCTGAGACAAAATCTTCTCCATCTCAAGAGACACGGGGCCTTCGGCGGTAATGCACGCCGGCGCATCATCCGCAGAAGCAAGGCGCGTGGAAACTCCTACCTTCGACACATGATCGCCCAGGGCATCCTTCATGGCGCCAAACAGTCCCTCGTTTTCCTTAGCGGCTTCTTCGGCGGCCTTCTTCTCGTCCTCGGTCTCCAGGCCAAGATCGCCTGACGCCACGTTCTTCAACGGCTTTTCGGTGAACTCTTCGCCCTCGGCGGCAGGCTTGCCATAGCCCATCATGGCCTGGAAGCAGAATTCGTCCACGTCCTGCGTGCACAGAAGCACGTCATAACCCTTGTTCATGACAGCCTTCACCACGGGCATCTTGGCCAGGCGTTCCACCGATTCGCCCGCCGCATAGAAGATGGAATCCTGACCCTCGGGCATGGCGGCGATGTATTCGTCGAGCGTGATCATCTTCTGCTCCTTGGCGGAATAGAACAGCAGCAGATCCGCCAATTCGCCCTTGTTCATACCGTAGCTGGTGTAGATGCCATACTTCAGACCGCGGCCGAACTGCTCGAAGAACGCCTCGTAGGCTTCGCGATCGTTGTCGCGCATAGTGGCCAGTTCGCCCTTGATCTTCTTCTCGAGCTTCTTGGCGATCGCGCGCAGCTGGCTATTGTGCTGCAGCGTTTCGCGGGAAATATTGAGCTGCAAATCCTGGCTGTCCACCACGCCGCGCACGAAGTTGAAGTAATCGGGCAGAAGCTCCTCGCACTTCTCCATGATCATGACGTTGGAGCTGTAGAGCGCCAAGCCCTTCTTGAAGTCCTTGCTGTACAAATCATACGGCGCGCGGCTAGGAATGAACATGAGCGCGTCGTAAGTCAGCGCACCTTCTGCATGCACCTTGATGGTACGTGCCGGGTCGGCGAAATCGTGGAAGTCGGACTTGTAGAACTCGTTGTACTCCTCCTCGGTCACGTCAGACTTGCTGCGCTTCCAGATGGGGATCATGGAGTTGATGGTCTCCGTTTCGGTGTAGTGTTCGAACTCGGGTTTATAGTCATCGCCGGCGTCTTCGGGCTTTGGCAGCTCGCGCGTTTTGTCGCATTCCATCTGAATGGGATAGCGCACGTAGTTGCTGTACTTCTTGATGAGGTTCTTCAAGCCCCATTCGGAAAGATAGGTGTCGTAGTTCTCTTCATCAGAGTTGTCTTTGAGGACAATCACCACGTCGGTGCCGTGGCTGGCGCGCTCGGCGGCTTCAATCGTGTATCCTTCGACGCCGTCGCTCACCCAGCACCACGCCTCGTCGGAGCCGAAGGCGCGCGAGGTCACGCGCACCTCTTTGCCCACCATGAAGGCGGAATAGAAGCCCACACCGAACTGGCCGATGATGTCCACGTCATCGCCCTGGGCCTCGGCATTGTCGGTCTTGAACTCAAGGCTGCCGGAATGCGCAATGGTGCCCAGGTTCTTTTCAAGCTCGTCCTTGGTCATGCCAATACCGGAGTCCGACACCGTTACGGTGCGGGCGTCGCGATCGAAAGACACATGAATAGCCAGCTCGTCCTTGCCCACCTTAACATCGGAATCGGTCAAGCTCTTGAAGTAAAGCTTGTCCACGGCGTCAGACGCGTTGGAGATAAGCTCGCGCAGGAAGATTTCCTTGTTGGTGTAGATAGAATTGATCATGAGATCGAGCAGTTTTTTGCTCTCTGTCTTGAATTTCTTCATGGAATGAAGCCTTCTTTCTTTCACGCATTGCACGGGCGGACCCGTAACGTTGTTACCTTAGACGGCGAAGCGAACGAAGACGCGTGCGGCAATACTGCGATGCGGCCTGCGACCGTGCATGGCGGCGCAACAGCGCAACGACCAGCAACGCGACCAGGTTGTGGCCAGCGGTGTGGCGACGGGACCGGGCGGCGACCAGCGGCGCTACCGGACCGTCGGCGCGGCGACGCGTCCCGCGCGCCCTTCTTCGTGACGTTCGTTTAGCACTCAAGACGTATGAGTGCTAAAGAGGATTGTAGTACCAGCCTTCACGCTGTCAACCGAAGCTCGGAAAGGCTCCATGCAATGTTGACGTTTTGTTGCGAAGGAAAGCGATTGCGCGATAATGCCAACGACACACCGGAGGAAAGAGGATATCGTGAAACTCCAGCAGCTCAAATATCTTGTCACCGTCGCGGAATGCGGCAGCATCACCGAAGCCGCGCGACGGCTGTTCGTCTCGCAGCCGAGCATTACCGCGTCAATCCGAGATCTTGAGCGCGAAATGGGCGTCACCGTGTTCGAGCGCACAAGCAAGGGTGTTATCGCCACCGACGAAGGCCAGACGTTTCTTGGGTACGCTCGCCAGGTGCTCGAGCAGGCGGAGTTGCTCGAAGAGCGCTATAAAAACAACGCCAAGCCCTCGCCTCGTTTCGCCGTATCGTGCCAGCATTACTCGTTCGCGGTGAACGCATTCGTCGACGTCATTCGCGCCTTCGACGCGTCGCATTACGATTTCACGATTCGCGAAGAGCAGACGCACGAAATCATCGAAGACGTGGCGCGCATGAAAAGCGAACTGGGCGTAATCTACCTGAGCGACCGCAACCGCGAAGTCATCGGCAAGATGCTGCGTGCCGAAGAGCTGGAATTCAAGCCGCTGTTCACCGCCGCGCCGCACGTGTTCGTCTGCTCGTCGCATCCGTTGGCGGGACGCGCCTCGGTCACCTTCGACGACCTGGACGACTACCCTTATCTTTCCTATGAGCAGGGTGACTTCAATTCGTTCTACTTCTCGGAAGAGCCGGCATCCACCCTCGATCGCCGCAAGAACATCCGCGTGCGCGACCGTGCGACGCTGTTCAACCTGCTCATAGGCCTCAACGGCTACACGGTGTGCTCGGGCGTGATCAGCCACGAACTCAACGGCGAAAACATCATTGCGCTCCCCCTCGAAGCGGACGAACACATGGAAATCGGCGTGATTACCCGCAAGGGGACAACGCTTTCTCGCTACGGCAAAGCGTATCTCGAGGCAATCCGCAGACACGTCCCGGGCGACGCTGGAGACGAGTAACGCAGGCGCATCGGGCGTGTTCGGGGGTTCGAGGCGGCCAGCGCGCCGCGTCCCCAAAGCCCTCGACGCTCGTGAATCCGTTGCGACCCCTTTCGGCGTCCAAGGCCTCGTCGCTGCAATCCGCTGCGGCATCCCTTTCGACACACGCGGCCTCATCGCCGCAATCCCTCCCTACCGCCCATCGTCCTTTGCCATAGGTTTTTCCTATGGTATATGCCTATTTTCTTGTATTTCCCAATTGCGCGCACAAACGTCATACTCCTCAGCATCGAACATTCCACCGCACATCCGATGAGAGGGATTCACCATGACCAAGCCCGCCACCTGCCACTATGATGTCGTCGGCAGCTTTCTTCGACCCGCACGCCTTAAGGACGCTCGCGCCCAGCACGCTGTCGGCACTATCAACGATGCTGCGCTCGAAACCGTCGAGAACGAATGCATCGCGGAGCTGATTGAAAAAGAAAAGGCTGCAGGCCTGCCGTTCCTCACCGACGGCGAATTCCGCCGCTCCTACTGGCACCTCGACTTTATGTGGGGACTCCATGGCGTCGAGCACGTCGAGCTCGACCACGGCTACTTCTTCGTGGGCGAGGAAACGACCAAGGGTTCGGCCGTCCTGACCGGAAAGATTACGGGAGAAAGCCATCCCTTCGTCGAACATTTCAAGTTTGTTCAGCAGTTCGAAAGCGAAGGCCACGTGGCCAAACAGACCATCCCCGCCCCTGCCCAACTTGTACTTGAGCTTTATCGCGACGAAGCAGCAACCGAGCGCACGAAAAGCTTCTACCCCGACGAAGACGAGCTGCTCGCTGACATCGGCGCCGCGTATCGCACCGTGATTGCCGAGTTGTACGCTGCAGGGTGCCGTCACTTGCAGTTCGACGACTGTACCTGGGGCGCGCTGGTCGACGAAGGCTTCCAAGCCGCCATCCGCGCCACGGGTTCCACCCCGGAAGCCGAAGCTGAGAAATACCTGCGCGTGAACAATCTGGCGCTCGAGGATAGGCCCGACGACCTGATCGTCACCACGCACGTCTGCCGCGGCAATTACCACTCCACGTACGCCAGCAGCGGTCCGTACGATTTCGTGGCGCCCGTGCTGTTCGCCCATGAAAACGTGGATGCGTTCTATCTTGAATTCGACGACGAACGTTCCGGCGGATTCGAGCCGCTGAAGCACATCGCCGAAGGTAAAGAGGTCGTGCTGGGGCTCATCACCACGAAGCGAGCCGAGCTTGAGGACAAGCAGACCGTCATCGACCGCATCCACGAAGCGGCAGAAATCGTGCCGTTAGAGCGTCTGAGCCTGTCGCCGCAGTGCGGTTTCGCAAGCTGCGAAATAGGCAACAAACTCACCGAAGACGAGCAGTGGGCGAAGATCGCGCTCGTCAAAGAAATCGCCGAAGAGGTGTGGGGACGCTAAGACGTCCTACCGACGACGCAACGAACGCGCTGCGGAAGGGCTTGGTCGGCCCTGATTCGGCCGAGGTCCGTTTCATAAGGGTCGACCGCCTCGGGAATTTTGTCGAGCATGCCGACGCCTTGGCATACGCGCAAAAACGTCTCGAAGCTCACGGACGGGTCGCCGTTTTCGAGACGAGAAAGCGTTGCGCGCGAGACGGAGACGCGGTCGGCAAGCTCCTGCGCCTGCGCGTAGTCTTCGTCCTGCATCGCCTGCGCTATCAGCATGCCCGTCGCCATCTCGCGCACGGCAGGCTCGGCGCTTGACGCAAGGCGGCGGTAGTTCGCATCGATTGTCGAACGATATTCATCCTGATCGTCAGCCGATTCCGCAGACACAACGCCCAGGCGCGTTGCCACCTGCTCCTGCGTCATGCCGAGTTCGAGGCGTTTCGTGCGAATGACGTCGTTGATTTTCATGGTTGCCCCTTCGATCGGAAACACTTCGGTCGGCGCGCCGCACCTTTATTTGACCAGATGAGCAAACGGCTCGCAATTGAATAAATGTCGCGATACGTGTGCGAGAAATTGACCGTTGGCTAATGCGCGGACACCTCTGCTGCCGTACTCCCTGGATTATGAATGCTGGAATTCGAGATGCGGCCGAAGCAGCCTCCCTTTCGGTCGCGCCCGCGCATTACAGTAAATTTATGCGAACGCATAAAAAGATACAGAAGCCGGCTTGATTTATGCGTTCGCATAAAATACAATTTGCAAACCATCATTTATGCGAACGCATAAGGAGACTCATGATTCACGTCGAAAACACGCAGGAAATCGGGCGAATCATCCGCGAAGAACGCCGGCGTCAGGGCTTCACTCAGGCCGAATTCGCCGGGCTCGCGAACGTCGGCATCACCTATCTCTCCAATCTTGAAAACGGAAAGCCCACCGCCGAAATAGAGAAAGCCATCCGCATACTCACCATGCTCGGCATAGACCTTTATGTAGAAAAGAGATAGCGATGCGAACCCTTGAGATTTTCCGTCTTCTCTCCTGCAAGCCATGCCTTATAGGCAGAATATCGCCTAATGAAAGCATATTCGAATACGACGCATCGTATCTGGAAAGCCCCGACGCCCAACCCTTATCCCTCTCCCTCCCATTGAGACGAGAGCCATTCAAAGAGGCGCAATTCAAACCATACTTCGAGGGGCTTATCGCAGAAGGAGCCGCACGGCAAACCCTTGCTGCTGAATTGCAGACGTCAGAAAGCGACTATCTATCCATACTGGAACCCTGCGGGCGTGAGTGCATCGGCGATATCGTTGTGCACGAAGAAGGGCAACCCTTTGTCGGCGTTCCCGAGTCGTACGAAGCTCTGTCGAAGAGTGAATTCAAGGCCCTCTTTAAAAACGATTGCGAGATGGCAAACGAGAGCATCGCTTCTCGTCTCTCCCTCGCAGGAACCCAAAACAAAATCGGACTGGCGCACCTGCCGTCAGCCGCCATGGACGAAGGCTGGTTCAGACCTCAAGGATTCGCGGGGACGACTCACATACTGAAAACAAGCCACCTTCTCGACGTGCCCGAGCTTGAATATCTTTGCATGAAAACCGCAGCACAACTTGGAATACCCACAGCCAAAGTCGCCCTTCTTGATTTCGGAAAACCAGTTTTAGTCGTTGAGCGATTCGACCGCATTGTCAGAAATACCGAAAGAAATATGCAGGTCACAAGACTCCATCAGGAAGACCTTGCTCAGGCGCTCGGCATTACACCCGGGTCGAAGTATGTCGAACTATCCGGGAGCACCGTTTCATGCATCGCGGAACTCCTGAAACAAGAAAGCGCTCAACCAGCACGCGACGTCATATCCTTCGCGCAGCAAATCTGCTTCTCGTATCTGATTGGAAATTGCGATGCCCATCTCAAGAATTTTTCGATTGTCTATCACGAAGGGAGGGGGAAGGGAAAGCCCCGGACCTCGCTAGCGCCCGCCTACGATTTCGTCAGCACCACATATTTTCCGAGGTTCAGCCGCGACATGGCGTTCGCGCTAGGGGGAGAACGAGACATCGACGCAATATCGCCCGACAATTTTCACGCGTTGGCCCTTCAGCTTGGCATTTCGGAATCATCGCTTCGCAATCTGGCGAAACCGCTTGTCAATGAGATCGTCCCTGCCTTGCGAAAAGCAGGGAACGGACAAATGGGGGCGGTTCTTGAATCAACCCCTTATATTGCCGACCGACTTGAAGAAGACCTCCAGCCCCGCCTTGACGTCTTGCGTTCATTTTGCGGCGTCTAGGTGTTAAGTGCCGATAGGTCGCCCCTATCGCTGATGCGCAACACGAACGGCGGCCCTCGCATGCGCTGCGCGAACGCCTTCGTGCCACTAAGCCCTTAAAAGTAGAAAAGCTCCTCGAATTTTTTGTCGAGCGCAATGCAAAGAATGAGCGCAAGCTTCGCCGTGGGGTTGAATTGCCCCGTTTCGATGGAGCTGATTGTGTTTCGGGACACCCCCGTCAACTCGGCAAGCTGCACTTGAGAGAGACCACGCTGACGGCGCGCCTCTCTCAGGGAATTCTTCAAGACCAACGATTCCTTCATGGCTGCATCAACCCGCAATCGCATAGGCGCATAGCGACCCGATAGCGATAACGGCGTATAGCATCGTCACCAGAAGTGTCCATCTCGACCTGGTCTTATTCCATTTATAGGCGTTCGCGGCGGCAAGGTACACGAATAGAATGGCAAGCAGGTCGTACGGGTTCCTACCCTCGGAGAACATGCGGATGAGAAAGACGCAGACGACCGCCGCCGCAACAGCGATTATTCCCCAGGTGCCGGCCTCGTCGGCCATCCTGCGCTCACACTCGTCCCAACGCCGATTTTCCAAGCGACTTTGAGCGAGAATTTCGTCCCTATCCATGGCTGTCCCCAATCATGCCAAGTTTTATTGTCACCGCAAGTATAAAGATGCCAATAAAACTTGGCAATACTGACTCGATATTGCCATCGGGACATGTAATCTGGAAGACGATATCCGCACGACTCAATCGCAACGCAAATCACGAGCCCAACGCAGAAGAAAACGAGCGGGCTACATGCTGCGGACAGGGTGACGAACGACCGTCTTAAGGTTTTCGGGCTTCGTGCGGCGCGGATCGCCAAGATAGATTTCATGGTGCAGCCGAACACTCGGCACGGCGCCGTTCGCATCGAGCGCAGCCAGCACGGCAGCAGCGTCAAACGCGCCAGTGGTTGCATGCCCCTCGGGCGATTCGCCACCTTCGGCAATGTCGCAGATCAGCTTTTCGTCCTGCGTATACGCCGTCAGTTTTGCGATGGTCTCGGGCTCGTCATCGTACGGTCCACGATGCATAATTTGGATGCATGGCCCCTCGGCAAAACGAACCAAACGCGGAACCCCTTCCGCACGCCCTCCCGATACCGCTTCACAAGCCTCGGCCAAAGCGGGCTTCTTTTCAGCCAGTTTTGCGCATGCCCACACGAACACGTCGGGCGTCACGAAGTCGGGCTGACGAATGAACGAAACCCACGAAAGCGCTCGCTTATCGACGATCGAGGTGCCGTCGAATGCGCCTGCGCCCGCCCACCAGAGTCCCTCGAGCGGCGGCACCACGTAATCGAAATACCCTTCGGGCTGCCAGGCGCCCATCTTCGACATTTTCACCGTATACGAAAGTCCGTAGAGTAGCTCGATGGCCTGAGCATAAGCGCCACCGGGCTCATTCGGATCGCCCGTTCCCGCCACAGCAAGAAACGTCATCGGGGGCACTTCGACGAAAACCGGATTGGCCTTCGGCATGTAAAGATCTTTGCATTCCTTCTTGAAATCGAACGGCATGAAAACCCCTTTCTGGTCGGTAGTCGGCGGGCATGGAGCAGTCCGCCCATTCCAAGCGCGCCCGTTTTCAAGAAGAAACGCGACGACCAGCGGTTAACGGACAATTTGACATCGCCACCCCAACGGCCGAAGACCGTCGTCGAAATGAAACGGACTCGCAATCGCGCCTAAAAATCCGACGACGTTTTTGCAGTCGCAGCTGCAATCTCTCGCTGTAATTTCTTGGTCAGCTTCGAAAACACCAGTTCGTAAGAATGGTCGCACAGCTCCATAAGCAAACCGTCAACCACGTCCGCATCAAGGTCGATCGATATCCAATTGCGCTTATCCATATAAAACCCCGGATAAACGGCGTCGGGAAGCTCCGTGCGCAGGGCTTCGGCCCATGCGGGATCGCATTTCAGTGTCAAAAGATGACGCCCTTTATACAGCTCCTTATGCTCGGGACCAACCGTGAATTCAGCAGCGAACATCTTGCCACCCACCAGGTAGCGCCACCACCCCCATTCAGCTTTGAAATCCTTTTCGGCACCGGGCTTGGCACGCAAATACGCATCGACTTCTGCAGTATTCATCGAATCCTCCTGGCAACACGACACGCCCATCCTACAAAAGGAAACCGGACAATGCATGGCCTGTTTCGAAATAAGACACGAAGCAAAACAACAACCAGACGAGCGTGTTCCCCAGGCAACAATCGACGCGGCCCCGCAACCGCAGGCATGGCAAGCCCGCCTAAAGAGGCTCTGCCGTCACGAGCGTTTCAGTACGCGGATAAAACACGATGCTAATCCTGTCCCCCGCAGCGCATGTCGAGAAAAACTCGACTTCATCGTCATCGGTCGATGCCAGCTCTATGCGATGCAAGGCCGATTGGCCAACGCCGCCACGAACCTCCGCGAAATCGACCTCCGTTGCTTCGCCCGAGAAACCTCCCTTTCGAGCATCGTCGCCATCGCGACCCCCGCGACAAGCACTATACGAGCAGCCCCATACGGAAGGAAGCCGGAAACCGCAATCCCAAGAGCCCATACTCCGACAATGCCCGCCACCTCCAAAGCCGCGCACGGCAGCACGGGGCACTCGGTTTTGAATGCTTCTTTGTAGGAAAAATCCAATCGACGATTGGGACCTTTGGCCCACGCATCGCGCAAAACCATTCCCGTCAAAACGGCACAGACGCCACCGAGAAGCACCGCCGCCAACACCATCGATGCGGCGCTCGCGGCATACGTAACCAATCCAGCCACACCGACGCGCGAGGCCGCCCGAGAATAAAGGATGCATGCAACAGCGCATACCGCCGCTATCCCTGCCGCGATGCGCGTTTTATGCGAAAAATTCGACTTCACCACCTACCGGCCCCTTTCCAGCATGGCACGCACGGTCAACCATCCATTTCCGCACCAGCGCGGAACCGAACGCCTTGCTCCCGATGCGCATGGCGCCCTTTGGTGACGCCGCAAGCATAGACGCAGCGAAAACGCCGCTACCGCGCGAGCGCAAGCAGCGCCAAGGCGCGCTCGGGAGTTATGCATGCTTCGGGAGCAGCAGTAAGAAGCGGCTTATCGTTGGTGACGATATAATCGGCTTTCGCCGTCTCCCCCGCCGCGACAATCAGATTATCCTCGAAATCGCCGAACGTCGAACGCAGCATTCGGGCAAGCTCGCATTCCGCATGCGACAAGGGGGCAGCCGTAGCCAGTTCCATCATGCGCTCGACGCACGCCCATGCCGCCGGCCGATACGACGCGGACGCTTTCCCGCCGCCGGATCCATCAGTCGAACGAAGGCGACGAGGAATCAGATAGAACAGGTCTTTCGCCGACGTCGGGACGTACAGCAAATCCGTCCGACCGTCCAACCCCGCTTCGATAAGCCCTTGAATTGTCTGAAGGCTACGCCCTTCGCCCATGAAGTAATCGAACCACACATTCGTATCGAGCAACAGCCGAGATGCGCGCATTACCGACATCGCGCCTCCATCTCTTCGAGCATGCAGTCATACATATCGTCGCGCAAGCGCTCTCGGTCTTTTTCCGGAAGCGGCTGATTAGAGGGGCGATACCCGCATGATTCGGCCGCAACGCGAACCGCAAGCCCAGCACCAGCAGCAGCGCGGGAAGCAGCAGATGACGGGCACTCACCCCGAACGTCGCGCTTCTCCATGAACGGCGGAACCGCCTGATGCTCGGCGGCATAACGCCAAACGGCCCTTACCACCTCGCTCGAGCTATAGCCGTTGCGCGAAAAAACGGCATCGCCGCTCTGTTTGAGGGCAGCGTCGATACGCGTGTTGAGCTGGACTGCCGTAGCCATATGCGCCCCTTTCTCTTCAAGATGCTAGCAGTATAGCACCACTTTTCAGGCATGGGCACCGAAAGGAACGAGGCCGAAAAGAATGGGGGACACCCACCGAATAGCGCCACACTGCCATTCGGCCTTGAAACCATTTTCAGCGCCGGGGCGAGCGCGCAAATACGCATCGACTTCCGCAAGTTCTATCGCAACCTCCCATGAGCGCGACCCGCCCATCCTGCGAGACGAAATAGGGCAAGGCACGACCCGCTTAGCCCAAAGAGGCAGATTCGCGCACCTACGAACAGCCGGCCGCAAGTCTTCCAGATTGCACGCCGCTGCAGCACCTGCCGC
>OLQG01000079.1_pt1 | contig 80958 bp, 68 predicted proteins | sample 1672221 | NCBI WGS metagenome assembly OLQG01 (sample SAMEA3136660, study PRJEB25190) | human gut metagenome | biome: human gut; feature: human-associated habitat; material: faeces | place: Austria | collected 2013
TCGAAGCGGCCCTTTTGCGTCTATGGGGAAGTTTTAGGAATGTTGCGAAAGAAGAGGAGCGATTTCGCTTGGAATTGGGCAAGAAATGTTGCACAACATTGGTTGGAATAGGCTGGAATGCATAGGAAAAACGTCGGGATAATCAGGAGTTTTTACCCATGGATAAGTTCGGTAAAGGGAAGATTGACATTGACTTCGATATACGGGGGGGGGGGATCTTTTTAGCGTATATATTGCGCAAATCGATCAGAACCGCCTGCTGCATATGGTTGATAGCGCAATGAGAAGCGACCGCGCTCATGCGCACCAAAGGAGGAATGTTTATGAAATATGCAAGACCAAGAGCGGCTATCGCCACGGGCCTGTGCCTGCTTATGGCAGCCGGCCCGGTGGCGCCTGCCGCATTTGCGGTCGACGCAGACAGTGCGGGGCAGCAGCCTTACGCGGAGCCCGCAGATCCCGCAGAGGCCGCAGATCCCGCAGAGGCCGCAGAGGCCGCAGAGGTCATCACGGTCCTGTTCGACGCCTACGGCGGCGCCTTCAGCTCCGGCGCAACCTTCCTTGACATCGCCACGCAAGCCGACGGCACGGTCGTGTTCCCCGAGAACCCGACCCGCGAGGGCTACGATTTCGCTGGCTGGACCTACGACTCCGCCGGCACCAAGCCGTTCGTCGAGGGAACGAAGCTCGACAGGCACACGAACCTCTACGCCCAGTGGAACAAGCAGGACGTTCCCGTCCAGGAAGATGTCACCTACACGTTCAAGGACGTTGACGGTACGGTTCTCGGCAGTGTCACCTACACCTACGAGCAGGTTCTTGCCGGCGTGTACAACTGGGCTGTCGTTGCTCCCGAAAAGCCCGGCTACGAGTTCGCGGGCTGGTGCGTCGAGGGCACCGACTACGTGATCGACCCTGCAACCGTTGCCGGTCCCCAGAGCGACACCACCTTCTTCGCGAAGTGGAACAAGGTCGAGACTCCCATGCAGGAGCCCGTCACCTACACCTTCGTCGATGAGGACGGCGTTACGGTGCTCGGCTCTGTGACCTACGACTACGCACAGATCGTCGCCGGTCTTTACAACTGGGACGTCGTCAAGCCCGTCAAGGAAGGCTACGAGTTCGCGGGCTGGTGCGTCGAGGGCACCGACTACGTGATCGATCCTTCCGTCGTGGCTGCTCCTCAGCACGACCAGACCTTCGTCGCGAAGTGGAACAAGGCGGAGGCCCCCGTCCAGGAGCCCGTCACCTACACCTTCGTCGATGAGGACGGCACGGTCCTGGGCGACGTGACCTATTCTTACGAGCAGGTTCTCGAGGGCGTCTTCAACTGGGACGTCGTCGAGCCCTCCAAGGAAGGCTACGAGTTCGTCGGCTGGTGCTATGAGGGTACCGACTACGTGGTCGACCCCGCCGCTGTCGCAGGCCCCCAGCACGATGCCACCTTTGTTGCCAAGTGGGAGAAAATCGGCGATCCTGTCGAGCAGGACGTGACCTTCACGTTCTATGACGAAGACCAAACTACCGTTTTGGGCGACGTCACCTATCCCATGTCTCAGATTGAGGCCGGCGTGTACAACTGGAACGTCGTCACCCCCGCTCCCCGCGACGGCTATGTCTTCGAAGGCTGGAGCTACATGGGCTCCGACGCCATCATCGACTTCACTGTGACCCGTGCTCCGAACACCGACCAGAGCCTGGTTGCTCACTGGAAGGCCGTCGATCCGCAGGTCGTCACCCACAAGGTGACCTTTAGCGACGGCATCGACGCCACCAATGACACGGTTGTCGAGGTCGAGGACGGCAAGGCCGTCGCCCGTCCGGGCGATCCCACGCTTGCGGGCTACAAGTTCCTTGGCTGGACTCTCGATAAGCAGACCATGGAGTTGTATGATTTCGCCACTCCCGTGACCGCCGACATCACGCTGTACGGCGTGTGGCAGAAGGTCGCAGTTGAGGCGCCGGGTGCCGATGAGAATCAGGCACAGGGCGAAAACGGCAACGCTGAGGGTTCCAATGCCGAACCCGCAAAGGCTGACGAAGAAGCTCAGCCGACCACGCTTCCCCAGACTTCCGACGGCAGCATGATGCTCGTCGGTGCAGCTGCAGCAGCAGGCGTTGCGGCTCTGGGTGCAGGCGCGTACGCGCTCCGTCGTCGCAACGAGCAGCGTTAAACATGCTGGTCGTTGACAAACCTGCCGCATAGCGCGGCAGCGTTCGTCTTTTGAAAAGACCGCAGCCCTTGGCTGCGGTCTTTTCTTTGTGCACCGATTTCGCCAGGTGCTCGCCGGGTGCGCTCTTTCATACGGCCGTGCGTGAATGCGAAAGCGCACAAACAAGCCCGCTGCGGCCTTCTATCTTCGTTTCGTTTTTGCCTTCATTTTTCGACACTATGTTGATTAGGGGCGTATGCAAGGGTACAATCCGCAATTGAACAGACTGTCTAAAAGTAGGCGGTCGTTCATGTGCCGAAAGGAGGCATGCATGGCCATGGCCGCAAAGGGGCTCACGTCTCCTGCGGGGGAGGTTTTCAGAATGGCGGGTGCCGCACGGCCGCTTGCGTCGTCGCGCACGTGCGACCCTCGTATTGTTCGTACGAAGGCGGCATTGCGAGAAGCCCTTATCTCCCTTATGGAGGAGCGCGGTTTCGACGGGTTTACGGTAAACGACCTGTGCCAGCGCGCCGGCCTCAATCGAGGCACGTTCTATAATCATTTCGAAGATAAAGACTGTCTGCTCCAGACGTTCGAAAACGAGGTCCTTCGGGGCCTTGCTGTGTTTCAGGAAAAAATGAGCGCCCTTTCCATCAAAGATCTCATGGGGTACCTCGTTACGAAGAAACCTTTCCCCGTTCTGGTGGAGCTGTTCGACTACCTTCGTGAAGAAGGAGATTTTTTGCACGCGGTGCTTGGGCCGGGCGGCGACGTACGCTTCGGGCCGCGTTTGCGCGAGGCTGTGTGCAGTCAGTTCATCATGTCGCTCTTGCACGAGCAGTATCGGGAAAATCCCACGCCGTTCGTGAACTACTACATTGCCTATTACGCCGGGGCCTATCTTGGATTCATAGGCCATTGGGTTGAAACAGGCATGAAAGAAAGCTCGGAGGAAATGGCGCTTATTGCCATGAAGCTCCTTTTCATAAAACCAGGCGAGCCCATCACCATGTAGGGCTCTGAGACGAAGACACGTGATTGCTAAGGAGAATCTCATGGCTGATAAGACCATGAACGCAAACAATCAGGAAGCTGTTTCCCGTCGTCTTGCATCCGAAGAGGCTTCCGACCAAACGGGCGGCGTTTCCGCGCATCATGCGCCGCTTCATATCGGCATTGACGTGGGATCGACCACGGTTAAGGTGGCGGTTCTCGATGACGAGAACACCATCCAGCATTCGTGCTACAAGCGTCATCATGCAGACATTCGCGCGACCATCATCGAGGTGGTGGGGGAGGCTGCCGAGCAGTATCCCGATACGCCTATGACCATCGCCATCACGGGTTCAGGCGGTTTGCTTCTGGCCCAGTGGCTCGGCATCGAATTCGTCCAGGAAGTCATTGCGTCCAAAACCGCCGTGGAAACCTTCATTCCGCAGACCGACGTGGTGATCGAGCTTGGTGGCGAAGATGCAAAAATCATCTATTTCGACAACGGTATAGAGCAGCGCATGAACGGTACCTGCGCCGGTGGCACGGGTGCGTTCATTGACCAGATGGCGGCTCTGCTCGACACTGATGCGGGCGGTTTGAACGAACTCGCAAAAAGCCATACCACCATCTATCCCATCGCAAGTCGCTGCGGCGTGTTCGCGAAAACCGATGTGCAACCGCTGCTCAACGAAGGCGCGCGCAAGGAGGACATTGCCGCTTCCATTTTTCAGGCCGTGGTCACGCAGACCATTTCGGGCCTGGCGTGCGGACGCCCCATTCGCGGTAACGTCGCATTGCTGGGCGGCCCTTTGCAATACCTTTCCGAACTGGATAAGCGCTTCTGTGAAACGCTTAATCTTGATGACGAACACGCCATCCGTCCCGAAAACGCGCATCTGTTCGTGGCAAGCGGTGCGGCAATCTGCGGTGCGAAAGGCAAGCCCGAGCTGCTCTCCGATGTGCTCGAGCGCCTGCGCAGCCTAGGCGATATCCAGGGCAGCGAAGTGGTGCGCCTGGACCCCTTGTTCGCAAACGAGCAGGAGTTCGCCGAGTTCAAGGAACGCCATGACAAGGAAAAGGTTGCTCGCGGCGACTTGATGGCCTACACCGGTACGGCCTATCTTGGCATAGACGCCGGCTCCACCACGTTCAAGGCCGCCCTGATCGGCGAAGACGGCGAGCTTTTGTGGAGCTCGTATGCCAATAACAAAGGCGACGTTTTGGGAACCGCCAAGCGTGCCATCGTCGATATGTACGGCGCGCTTCCCGTGGACGCGAATACGGGAGAGCCCTTCGTGACCATAGGTCATGCAACCGTGACCGGCTACGGCGAAGGCCTGCTGATCGAAGCGCTCCGGGTGGATTCGGGCGAGATCGAGACTGTGGCCCATCTGCGAGGCGCCCAGCAAATGCTTCCCGGCGTCGAGTTCATCTTGGATATCGGCGGTCAGGACATGAAATGCTTGCGCGTGCGCGACGGCGTCATTGACCATATCATGCTCAACGAGGCATGCAGCTCTGGCTGCGGCAGCTTCATCGAGAGCTTTGCGACTGGCTTGAACCTGGATGTGACCGAATTCGCCAAGACGGCCAACGCCGCCGAGCATCCGGTTGACCTTGGCAGCCGTTGCACGGTGTTCATGAACAGCCGCGTGAAGCAGGCTCAGAAAGAAGGCGCCACGGTAGGCGATATCGCCGCCGGCTTGGCCATCTCGGTCATCAAGAACGCGCTGTTCAAGGTTATCAAGATTCGCGACCCGCACGAAGTGGGCGAGAAGGTTATCGTGCAGGGCGGAACGTTTCTCAACGACGCCGTGTTGCGTGCGTTCGAGCAGCTGTCGGGCGTGAATGCCGTTCGTCCGGACATCGCTGGCAACATGGGCGCATACGGCGCTGCGCTGCTTGCACGCGACCGCTATGCAGCGACGCTTCGCGACGCCGAGGCGGCGTATGAAGCACAGCAGGCCGAAGGGGCGGGCGAGGCGTTCGTCGCTCCTGTTTCAACCTTGCTGCCTCTCGACCAGATCGAATCGCTCGCTCCCACGCATAAAACCGTGCGTTGCAAGGCGTGCTCGAATCATTGTTTGCTTACGGTGAACGACTTCGGCCTGGACGAGAAGACCGGCAAACACCGCCGCTTCATAACGGGCAACCGCTGCGAAAAGGGCGCAGGCGTTTTGAACGGCGAAAACGAGCTGCCGAATTTGTTCGACTACAAAAGCCATCGCCTGTTCGACTACGAGCCGCTTTCTGCCGAAGCTGCTGCGCGTGGCACGGTGGGCATTCCTCGCGCGCTCAACATGTACGAGAACTATCCGTTCTGGTTCACCTTCTTCACGAAGCTCGGGTATCGCGTGGTGTTGTCCGATTCATCCTCGAAGAAAACCTACGAGGCGGGCATCGAGAGCATGCCGTCTGAGAGCGTATGCTATCCCGCGAAGCTTTCGCATGGGCATGTGATGAGCCTTCTGACCAAAGACGTAGACTTCATCTGGATGCCGTGCGCCAAATGGGAGCGTCTTGAAGACGCCGGGGCTGGCAACCATTACAACTGCCCGATCGTCGCCAGCTATTCGGAGGCGCTGCGTCTCAACATTGACGAGCTGCGTACGTCCAATGCGGCGTTTTTGAACCCCTGGCTGCCTTACGACCAGAAAGACAAGCTCAAAGAGCGCCTGTTCGTGGAGTTGTACGAGAACTTCGCGGATGCAACGTGCCGCCACGGCGCTGCGCCCACGCGTGCCGAAGTGGCCGAGGCGGTGGATGCCGCATGGGCCGAAGACGAGGCGTTCAAGGACGACATTCGCGCGAAAGGCGAGGAAACGCTGCGCTGGATGGAAGAGACCGGTACGCACGGCATCGTGCTTGCGGGGCGTCCGTATCATAACGACCCGGAAATCAACCACGCCATCCCCGAGCTTTTGACAAGCTTCGGCCTGGCGGTGCTCACGGAGGATTCCATCGCCCATCTCGGCACGCTCGAGCGTCCGATTCGCGTGGTGGACCAGTGGATGTATCATACGCGCTTATACGCTGCGGCAAAAGTTGCCACTCAACGTGACGACCTCGACCTCATCCAGCTCAACAGCTTCGGGTGCGGCCTGGATGCGTTGACTACCGATCAGGTGCAAGAGATTTTGGAGGCTTCGGGCAAGGTATACACCGTGCTCAAGATTGACGAGGTTTCTAATCTGGGCGCTGCGCGCATTCGCGTACGTTCCCTGCTTGCCGCGCTGAAAGACAAAGCCGATGAACGTGCCGAGGCGAATCGTGCGCCCATGGCATGTCCTACGGTTGCCATGAACAAGGAATACAGCACCGAGGCGGCTGTTCCCGAGGACGAGATGAGGGAGCACTCGCGCCATGCCAAGATGCGTATGGATAACAAGACGGGTCTGACCGAGGCTGAGGCGGCGCGCGTGATTGCCCAAGCGGATGCTTTAATCAAGCAGCGCGAGGCGTCTTCTACCGAGTTTGAGAAGGTGCAATTCACCAAAGAAATGAAAGAGGCGGGCTACACCATTTTGTGCCCGCAGATGGCGCCGATCCATTTCGATCTGCTGGTGGAGATTTTCCGCAAGAACGGGTATAACTTCGAGCTGTTGCCCAGCGTCGACCACGGTGCGGTGGATGCCGGCTTGAAATATGTGAACAACGACATCTGCTATCCGTCCATTTTGGTGACGGGCCAGATTATGGAAGCCGTGATGAGTGGACGTTACGACACCGATAAGCTGGCCGTCATCATCACACAGACCGGCGGCGGCTGCCGCGCTACCAACTACATCGCGCTTATTCGCAAGGCGTTGGCGGCGGCGGGTCTGGGTCATATCCCGGTCATTTCGCTTTCGTTCAGGAAGCTCGAGGAAAGCAATCCCGGGTTCGAAATCACGCCGAAGATGCTTCTGCAGGCAATTTACGGCGTGCTGTACGGCGACCTGCTGATGATGTGTCTGTATCGCACACGTCCGTACGAAGCGGAGCCTGGAGCGGCTCAGGCGCTTTTCGATCACTGGATGGCCGAATGCAAGGGGCAGCTTGCGCGCGGGTTGAAGCGCGCGGAGTGGAAGCGCACCGTTCGCAAGATTGTGGAGGACTTCGATACGCTGCCGTTGGTGGGCGAGGGAACCAAGCCCCGCATTGGCGTGGTGGGCGAGATTCTGGTGAAGTTCCACCCCACGGCCAACAACCAGATTGTCGACGTGATCGAGCACGAAGGCTGCGAAGCCGTGGTTCCGGGTCTGACCGAGTTCTTCCTATTCGGCATTGCCGGCGCCATCTTCCAGAAAGATCCCCTGGGTCGTTCCGCCAAGGGCGCGGTGGGAAGCCGTATTGCCCTGTGGGCGCTTGACAAGTTCCGCAAGCCGATCAACGACGCGCTGCGTGCATCGCATCGTTTCGAGGCCCCTGCCGATATTTACGAGCTGGCCGGATACGCGAGTGAGATTTTGAGCCTGTGCAATTCCATGGGCGAGGGCTGGCTGCTTACGGCTGAGATGGTGGAGCTCATTCGCACGGGCGCTCCGAACGTGGTGTGCACGCAGCCGTTTGCGTGCCTGCCGAACCATGTGGTGGGCAAGGCCGTGATCAAAGAGCTGCGTCGCAGGTATCCCGAAAGCAACATCGTGGCGGTTGACTACGATCCGGGCGCTTCCGAAGTCAATCAGCTCAACCGCATCAAGCTGATGATTTCGGTGGCGAAAGCGAACCTGGAAGGCAAGGAGGCCGAGGCGCGCAGAATGCGCGATGTAGCGCGCGATGCTGAGAAGCTTGCGGCAGAGGCCGCTGCGGGCTGCGGCTGCGGATGCGGTGCCACTGAAGAGGTTGGCGCCCTGGAAATCGAGAAGAGCCGCACCGAGAGGTAGCAAAATCAATCGCGATTTGCCTGCGCCGTTCAAGAGCGTGAAAGGGGTCGGGAGCATGCTCTCGACCCCTTTTGAATGCTGCGCACTCGGAATCCTGCAGGCTGCCCACCTGGAATTCTGTTCAAAAAGTTAATTGATGCTAACTTAGTAACAATTATCGAGTATTATGGCGGCTAACAAAAGATAGGAGCCGTCATGTCAGCCAAGAAAAAGAACGACGAATCGAAAAAGAAGCTTTCGAAAAAGCAGATGAAAAAGCTCGAGAAGATGCGGGCGTCAAAGCGCGACGATGCCGCCATGCGCAAATCTAGCAAGAAGTGCGACGATGCCGCCATGCGCAAGGCTGAGAAAAAGCGCGAGAAGACTATTCGAAAAGCAGCGAAAAAACTCGGGAAGAGCCTTTCGTCTTGCAGCGATGCAAAGGGAAGCAAAACGCCCAAGAAGAACAAAGCGGCAAAGAAGGGGCGCAGGCCCGCAGGTGCCGCATCGTTCAAGCTCGATTTGGGCACATGCCCGTGCTGCAGCAAACGCTGTCCGCTTTCCAAGCCGAAGTGCGGCAAAGGTCGCGCCGTTGCCCGTAAGAAGAGGGAACGATTGATGGGCGAGGCCGTGGCATAGCGTAAGGGTTTATAGGCGCAGAGGGCGGGTGCGGGGTTTCTTGCGTCCGCCCTTTTAGCTGAGGCCGTCAATGGCGCCGCACCTTCTGTGATACGATTCTGCGAGCCGCTGGGCATCGTGGCATTTACAGGGCAGGAGCGGAGGTTGCGTAGCAGTGATTTCTATGTCGTCGAAGAAAGTAATCGGCATTGTTGCGGTGGTCGTGCTGTTTTCTGCGTTCGGCATCTTGCTGGCAGGGGAGTGGGCGCCCTCCATCGGATACGTGGGCCTTTTTCGGTACCTGCTCATAGCTGCGGGGTTCGTGCTGTTCGCTTTCTCGTTCGTCGGGTTTGCGATTCTGCTGGTCAGTATCGCGCAGGAGCGCAAAGGCGGTGTTCGTGCAAACTTCGGGGCCACCGCCGTCAAGCTTGCGCGGGAAATAGCGCGATTCGTCGTTGCCTGCATTGCTTATGTGGGTTCGGGATTTGTGGCGCTTGCCGTGATTGTGGCGTTCGGCGAGGGTGATCCGACTCCTGTGCGGCTGCTTAAACTGCTTGTTGTGCTGGCTGCCTGCATCGGCGTCGTGGTTCTATATCGTATTTACCGTAAAAAGCATCCCGTTTCCTTCGACATGCTTGGCAAAGCCGGCGTTGCGGCCCTGTTCGTGCTCCTTACGATGTTCGGCTTTGCTGCGGGCGCGTTTCAGGCTCGAGATGCCGTAATCGATCTGCTGCACGGTCCGCAAACCGACTTGTGCTGGCTTGTTGACGTCGAAGAGGACCGCGCAACCGGGCGCTATAGCGGCTTTAGCCAAGATTCGATCGTCATGACCTTCAGAACCGTCGACGAACGCGACGTTGTCATCACCGTGGCGGAAAGGGATAGCTCGAAACTTTCCGACGTGGCAAACGCCGAAGGCGCGCTGCGTCTGACGTATTTTCCAGAAAGCGGCGTCTATGTGTCCGCCAAAGAGGAACCGGGCGGTTCTCGCGTTCGTTGATGACCAATCGCTGCAAGTCCTCGGTTTCGCCGAGTTTCGGGTGTGAAAACAACGCCTGTCGCCATCGATGAAGGCGGCAGGCGTTTGATTTTGTATTCTTGCGAAGGGGCTGCGCCGCCGCTTCGGCCCTACCTTAGCTCGGCCCAGATGATGTCTCCCGCTTCAGGCTTCGGCGCATTCAGGCCCGATTCCAGCATGAACAGCGCATTTGCGGAAAGCGTGGCGGCAGATCCAGGGCGTCCGGGAACGGGTGTCGCTTCAAGTGCGCCTTCGTCGGTGAGGTTCACGTCGAGCATGCGGACGCTGAAGAACTGCGTGCCGTCAACCGCTTCGGGCGGACGCTCCTCGCCGGCGTAGACTTTTCCTGCGCTGTAGCCCGACATGGGGCCTGCGGCGGGGAAGGCCTTGGTGAGGCGAACGGGAATTTTGCGCGGTTCGGGGCTTTGTCCCAAGAACAGGTTCATAAGGGGAAGCAGATAGAACCCAAGCGTAAACGACGCGCCGAACGGAGGCCCTGAAATTCCTACGACGGGCGTGCCGTCAACCACGGCGGCCGAGCTATGGTGTCCGGGGCCGTGGTTGGTCTGGTGGCAGATGATGGTTCCTATTTCCTCGAGCTGCTCGACCGACCAGTCTTCAGAGCCTTTCGACGACCCTGCGTTTAAAACCACGATGTCGGCGCATGCGCAGGCGCTTTTGACCGCCTCTATAATGAGCTGAGGATTGTCGGGGACTATGTCAAACGGCATGAACTCGCCACCCCATGCTTCGACTTTTCCACGGACGACCAGGCTGTTTGATTCGACGTTTTTACCCAGGGGAACTTCCGCCGAGCCAGCGGGCACCAGTTCGTTTCCCGTGGGGATGAAGGCTATGCGGGGTTTGGCGTACACGGCAACGCTGGCGATGTTGCCGCTTGCGATGCGCGCGGCAACATCGGGGGTTATGGTGTCGCCGGCTTGTGCCAGAATGTCGCCGCGTTTCATCTTGGAGCCTACGGCGGATGTGCCGGCGAACTGGGCCGAAGGGGCCGCGTGCACTTTGACGTGCTGCTCGTCTGCAGAAACGCTCACGTGCTCGATAACAATGGCGGTATCGAAGCCTTCGGGCATGGCCGTGCCGGTGTTGGCGAACTGCCAGTTTCGGCTGCGCACCCACGAGGAGGTGTCGGGAATGCCGTTTTCGAAATCGGCCCAGCGCACGGCGATGGAGTCCATGCGGCAGGTCAAGACGTTAGGCATGGTGCAGCGCGCCGTGACGTCTTTTGCCAAAACTCGCCCGAACGCCTGGTCGAGGCGCACCATTTCGATTCGTGGGGTGAAATGGCAGGCCTCAAGCAGCCCTGCCACGGTTTCTTCTCGTGAAATTTGAATGTGGTTGGAATGGTCTCTCACGGCGTTCCTTTCAACGATGGAGCCGCAACAAGCAGGGGCTTACTGCGGCTTTGGAAGCGAGGCACCGGAAGAATGTGTGGGGGACGGTGCCGAAGAGTAGGTTGTAGGAAAGCGACGGCTACTGCGCGTAGCTGTTGCCCAGGATTTCGCGCGCCTGCTCGTCGGTGAGTTCCGCGTGATAGAACATGCTGTAGAACTCTTTGGTCACCTCGACCATGTCAACATCGTAGGCTTCGGGATACAAGGTGTTGGCGATCCACTGAATGCCCAGGATGCGGTTGACCGCAGGCGGGCGGTCGCACCAGGAGAAGGGCACGTTGGGCATGGTATAGACGCGGCCTTCTTTTACGGCGTCTATGGTAGACCAGTTGCCGTCGGTGCGGATGATCTCATCGGCACCACCGCGCACTTCGTCGTCCCAGGCAATGATGACCTGCGGGTTCCAGGCAAGAACCTGCTCAAGGGATACGGGGCTCATGCCTTTGCCCTTGACGGCTTCGACGTCTTGGGCGATGTTGTTCGCGCCTGCGATATCGAATGCAAGGGAGTGCGTCGAACCCTTGGGCTCGGTTTGAAGGCCTTCGGAACCTTCGGCGTAATACAGGCTTACACGCTGGTCCTCGGGAATTTCGGCAACGGCGTTCTTCACGTTGCTCAGCGCGGATTCGCAATAGCTGGCAAGCTTTTCGGCTTCGTCTTCTTTGCCGAGCAGGGTGCCCAGCGTGCGATAGGTGGCAGGGGTGGCGTCCAAAGAGCCGTCCAAGACGACGACGGGTATTCCAGTCAGGTTCTGCAGGTCGTCGGCGGAGCTTACGTCGTAATCGCCGGGGGTTGCGGTGGTGACGGAGAAAATGACCTGCACGCCTTCGGCCATGATTGCCTCGGGATTGAGTTCCTTTCCGCCGGAAAGCGTTCCAAGGTAGGGCAGATCACCGGTTCCTTCAGGAAGGAATGCCAGCTCTGCCTCGGAAAACTCCATGGTGCTTCCTGCGGCGAGCTCGGGAGCCAGCGTGAAGCAGAAAATCTGGCCGGGTGCGCCGGTGTAGTAGATCTTTTCCAAGGCACCCGTTCCCGGGATGGTTACCTGACGGCCGGCGTCGTCGGTGATGGTGCGATCGGCCATGGGGTCTACGGTTTCGGTCTGCGTCTGCGCGGAAGTGTCCGACGGTTCGGAAGCGGGTTCTTCTGCGCTCGAGCATCCTGCGAACACGGCAAGAGCCATGGCAAGACATGCGATCGCTATGACGCTTATCAGCCTTTGTTTCTTTGTGGACATCCCCATTCTTCTCCTCTTTGTTGCTTTCAACCTTGCTTTTTCCTTAGCCGGGCGCCTTCTTTTCCATGAGACGGGCGGCTTGAGCCCTAGACCCGGAATGGGATTGGTTTGCGTGCGAATGCGTTGAAGTATAATATCCTCATTCAGATATATTCTTAAACGAGAATAAATGAATAATAGCATCGCTGATTGCGAACGCAAGGGGGAATATGGGGGGATTGAAGTTCTGGAAGCGGCCGCCTCGATCTGCGGCCGCCTTAAATGACGATGCGGCTTTCCAAGGGTCTGCGCAGACCTGTTGCGAACAAGGCGCACAGTGCGCTGACGCGCTTGACCGCAAGGTGAAGCCGTGGGTGAAAATTACCATCGGGTTTGCGCTGGCGGCAATTGTCGTCATTTCTTTTGCACTGGGTCGATATCCCATAACGCCTGTTGAATTGGTGACCACGCTTGGGGGCCTTGCCAACAACGCCCTTGCCGATTTCCTTGCGAATTTCGGGTTGAACATGTCCTATGTGGAAGTGAACCAGCAAATGGCCACGGCCCTGACCAATATTCGCCTGCCCCGCATTCTGGTAGTTATGCTCGTCGGCGCCGCCCTGGCCGTTGCGGGCGCAAGCTATCAGGGCATGTTTAAAAACCCGTTGGTTTCGCCGGATATCCTGGGCGCATCGGCCGGCGCTAGTTTCGGTGCGTGCCTTGCCCTTCTGTTCGACATGTCGAACATGATGGTGCAGCTTTTCGCCTTCATAGGCGCTATGGTTGCCGTGGGCGGCGCCGTGTGGATGAACAAGATGGTGAACAAATACGATGCGCTTCTGGGCCTTGTCCTGGGCGGCATGCTGGTCACCACGCTGTTCCAGTCGTTCACATCGCTTGTGAAGTTCATGGCCGATGCAAACGATAAGCTTCCTGCCATTACATTTTGGCTGATGGGAAGCTTCTCTCGCATCGACCAGGTTGATTTGGCCATGATTGTGGCGCCCATGGCCATAGGCTTCGGCCTGCTTTTGCTGGAGCGCTGGAAGCTCAACGTGCTTTCCTTCGGCGAGGAAGAGGCGCGCAGCCTGGGCGTGAACACCGCACGGGTTCGCCTGATCGTCATATTCGCATCGACGCTCATCGTGGCCTGCTCCGTCGCCGTTGCCGGCATTGTGGGCTGGGTCGGCTTGGTCATCCCGCACCTGGCGCGTTCTATCGTGGGTCCTAACTACAAGGTGCTGCTGCCCACGTCCATGTTCATAGGGGCGGGCTATCTTCTGATTGTGGACGACCTCTGTCGTCTCATGGCTTCGACCGAGGTTCCCATCGGCATCCTGACCGCCATCATAGGCGTGCCGTTCTTCATCTTCATTTTCCGTCGCAACATCAAGGGGTGGTGAGCATGGCCGAACATCTGATTTCCGTTCATGACCTGCGTTGCGGCTATGGGCATAAAGAAATCGTGCATGGCGTTTCGCTGTCTATGGAGGCGGGGGAGTTCGCCTGCATCATCGGCGCGAACGGGTGCGGTAAGACCACGTTGCTCAAAAACATCCTCTGCCTGGAAAAGCCGTTTTCCGGCGATGTGCGGATGCACGGCCGCACGGTGGTGAAGATGACCGAGCAGGAACGCGCGCGCATTTTCGCCTATCTGCCGCAGGCTCATACGCCGCCGTTTCCGTTCACGGTGGCCGACGTGGTGCTTATGGGGCGCAGCCCGTATCTCGACCGTTTTTCGCGCATCGAGCGGCGCGACCGCGAGATAGCCTGGGAGGCCATGTGCCTTCTGGGGATCGAGGATCTTGCTCCTCGTACGTATACGAAGCTTTCCGGTGGCCAGCGCCAGCTTATCCTAATCGCGCGCTGTCTTGCCCAGCAGCCCGACCTTATCATCATGGACGAGCCAACCGCCAGTCTGGATTTCGGCAACCAGCAGATCGTGCTTTCGCGCATGCGCGAGCTGACGAAATCCGGAGTGAGCGTGCTCATGGTGACCCATGACCCTCATCATGCGTTTTTCTGCGCCGACCGCGTGTTTGTGATGCAGGACGGTCGCATGGTGACAACCGGCGCCCCGCGCGATGTCATGACGCGCGAGCGGCTGGAGGACATCTATCGTACGCCGCTTGATGTGGTGGATGTGGGGCTGCGGGACGGCTCTACCACCACCGTGTGCGTTCCGCTGTAGCCTTTTTCTCCGTATGCCGCGCCGTTTCTGCGCGCTTGGATGATCGCCTGTTGCGATGCCTTCTTTGTCGAAAGGATTTCTCATGTCGCATAATGCCGAAGAGTACGATGCCATTGCGGAGCGCTTGTTCGCTCCCATTTATCCCGTTATTGCCGCAGCCGTTGTCGAGCGCACGGGCAAGCGCTGCGGGCGCATGCTCGATGTCGGGTGCGGCGGCGGTCATTTGGCCCTTGCCGTGTTGCGGGAGGGCGCATTCGACCATGTGACCCTGCTTGACGAAAACGCCGATGCGCTCAAGATGGCCGAAGACCGCATAAGGGGCGAACTGACAAGCGAAAACCGTACGTCGACCATGCTGTCTTCGTGCTGCAGCGATATTTGCGCCGCAGACCTTGCCGAGCGCATTGGCACTACGTTCGATCTGATCGTCTCGCGCGGCAGCATGCCTTTTTGGGACGATCAGATGGCGGCCTTTAAAAACCTCTATGCGCTGCTTGCTCCGGGCGGCGTTGCCTATGTGGGAGGCGGCATGGGGTCTCGCGCGTTGCGCGAGCAGATTGCCGCGCAGATGGCCGAGATTCGCAGGCAAAACGGCGGCAGCGGCCCGAGAATGTTCGACATGAGCGCGTCAAAGGCGCTCGAAACCTCTGCATATGAAGCCTTGCTCGAGCATCTTGGGGCCGATTACGACGTGGTTGCCAACGACGAGGAAGGCCGTTGGTTCGTGTTTGGAAAGCCTGCCGAATAATTCTCCGTTTTCACGATTCGCGGCGGCTTCGCACTTTTTCAGGCGGCCGCCGCGAATCGCGTGTTTTCAGGGCTGTTTATTCTTTCGGGCGTGTGACGGTGCACATCTGCAGGGCTTCGCCGAAAAGCTGGCCCGAGCCCGATTTCACGGCGAAACGGACCTTTTCGGGGTCGGCCACCACGCTTCCCGCCAGGGTTTCAACATCCCAGTCGAACAAAAACGGGGACATGACCACGGACGGCCCCACGAATACGGTGGTGCCGTTTTTGGCAAGTTCAAGCAGGCGCGGAGCGGTTTTGTTGATGATGGTCACGCCGGTGATGAACGTGTAGTCGGACGCGGGAACCACGTATTCGCATGCGGGATCGGGGGTGTCCAACGCGCTTGTGCAGTTGCGCTCAAGTACCGTGAGCTGGGCGTATTCGCTGATGCGGTTCACGTTGGGGAAGTGGCCCACCACCGTGACGCACGCGTTTTCGTGCGCGCTGATGCGGGGGCGGTACATTTCGAACGCGTCGATCTTGCGAATGCTTCCGTCGGGCAGCTCTATGGGCTCGTCGTATGCGGCGCCCAGCGGGTCGAGCAGCTCGGGTCGGGCGTACCAGGCGTTTAAGGCGGCCACGCCCAGGCTTGCCTCTTCGAAGTTCCATGATTTCGCCAGTTCGGCGACCTCTTTGAGACGTCTCCCGCGCAGGTCGAACTTGTGCGTGCGCTTGCCGCCGCCCTTGCAGGTGAAGCTGACGCCCATGCCGCAATCGGCCTCCATGTAGGTCCAGTGCGTGCCCAGGCAGTAATCGCGCACGTAGATGTCATCGGGCATTTTGCCTATAAGGTGGTTATAGAACTTCCAGGGGGTGTTGCGCCCGTGCGTTTCAGGCAGCGAAATGTTGCGTTTGTCGGCGGTATTGGCGGTGCAGGTGCGTTCAGGGCAAGACATGCGGTCTCCGTTCTCTAGCCGTGCTCGGTGGTTGCAAGGCTTTATGCGGCCAGCGTTCGCCGCAATGCCCGGCAGCGTTGTGCTGCAATCTATTATAGAGGGAGCGGCGGCGCTTTGTCCCGCATTATTCTCGTTTGAGATAAAACGGGGTATCGCCTTGCCTGGGGCGCTTGCGGCGCCGTCGGTACTGCCCGTTAGGCAACGGGGTCCATTTCAGGAACCTGCTCTTCGCGCATTTCCGCCTCGATTTCGCGGTCCGTCGCGCTCTTGCGGCTGGGAAGCGCGATGTCGATGTCGAAGGGAACAGGCTTGGTTGCCAGGCTCACCAATGGCACGATAACCATAGAAAGCACCATGGTCAAGGCGCCGCAGTTGATGGGGCTTGCAATGAGCGGCGTTCCAAAGAAGCCCGCGATCATGTTGCCCGTGGTCAGGCCGACGCCAACGATGAAGCTTGCCCATACGGCCGCTTTGCTGATGCGCTTGCTGTACAGACCCCAGAAGAAGGGTCCAAGGAACGCGCCGGCCAGTGCGCCCCAGCTGATGGACATGAGCTGGGCGATGAACGTAATGGAGCTGTTGTATTGCACGAGCGCGATGGCGGCGGAGATCACCACGAACACGACGAGCAGCCCGCGCATCCAAAGAAGCTGGCTCTTCTCGCTCATGTTCTTGATGGCGTTGCCTTTGAGCAGGTCGAGCGTCAGCGTGGACGAAGAGGTGAGGACCAGCGAGCTCAAGGTGCTCATAGACGCGGAGAGCACGAGCACGATAACCAGGCCGACAAGGATGTCGGGCAGCCCCGAAAGCATAGTGGGAACGATCGAGTCATACACCGGCGCGCCGTTTGCCGAGAAGGCTATCTGGTCGCCATACAGTCGGCCGAAGCCTCCGAGGAAGTAGCTTCCGCCAGCCACGACGACGGCGAACAGCGTGGAGATGATGGCGCCTTGTTTGATGGCCGGACCGCTTTTGATGGCGTAGAACTTCTGCACCATCTGAGGAAGGCCCCATGTGCCAAGGCTGGTGAGGACGATAACGCCGATCAGGTTGGGCAAATCCGGTCCGAACATGCTCACGAAAGCGCCTTCAAGAGCCGAGTTCTCAGCCGGAATCTGAGAAAGCGATACGACGGCTTCGCTGAATCCTCCGTTGCCGGCAAGGACTGCCGCAACGACGGCGACAATGCCGAAAAGCATGACGATACCCTGGACGAAATCGTTGACGACGGTGGCCATGTAGCCGCCGAGGACTACATAGATGCAGGTGATGAGGGCCATGCCGATAACGCATACCTCGTAGGGAAGACCGAACGCCATGCCGAACAGGCGCGAAAGGCCGTTGTAGACGCTGGCGGTGTAGGGAATCAAAAAGACGAAGATGATGGCCGCCGCGGCGATGCGAAGACCTGTGCTCGAAAAACGCTTGCCGAAGAACTCAGGCATGGTTGCAGCCTGCAGGTGCTGCGTCATTTCTCGTGTGCGCGGGCCGAGAATCCACCAGGCGAGCAAGCTGCCCAAGATGGCATTTCCTATGCCGATCCACGTGGCGGCAAGACCGTACTTCCATCCGAACTGGCCTGCGTAGCCCACGAATATAACGGCGCTGAAGTACGAAGTTCCGAACGCGAATGCCGAAAGCCAGGGGCCGACGTTGCGTCCGCCTAAAATGAAGCCGGAGACATTGCTCGCGTGCTTTCTGCAAATTATTCCAATAACGATGGCAATGATTGCGAAGAGGGCAACCATAAGGGCTTTGATAAGCATGAGGATGTTCCTATCGGTCGGTGTGCAAGCAATGTGCAAGGCGCGAATGCGTCGGTCTATCGACTTTGCAAAGGGTCGATGCATTCGTGCGAATCGCGCGAAAGGCTCGTCTTGCTCGATTGGAAGGAAGAGCGCAAGACGAGCCTCGTGGAGACGCACACGACATGGCGCGGTTCGCGAGAGAGGAGCGAAACGCTGCGCCCGTGCCGTGTGCTACAGATATCGATAGGAATATGCAGGATAGATTGCAACACCGAAACGGCGATGCCCGCCGATAAAGCGGGCATCACATGGGGTGAGATTGAACACGAAGGGGACGCAACGTTGAACGCCGCGAGCGGCCGGGGCGGCCGAGATATGTGCGGGTGCGTTGCGCATGGCTGACTCCTTCTATGTTGCGGCTATCATTATAATTTCACGAATGCGGCAGTCAATGCTCCGCCCTGATAAAGCATGAATTTTTTAGTTCACTCGTACAAAAAATCGTTCGAAAAGCTGCTGCTTGCAGAATCGGGGCGGCTTCTGGTCTCCTCTTGTTGAAGACGCTCTCTTTCGGGGCGCGATTAGCTTTCTCGTCGTCAGAGCGAACGTGTATGATGCGAAAAGAGCGTGCGGCCAATGCTCTTTCGGCGGTGGCTTTCGCGTTTCAAGTTTGTGCGCATGCTCAAATTCAAGACGATTTTCTGCCCGTTTCGGGTTCTTGAAACGGGCGGGCGATGGGGGATTGCATGGTTTTTGAACAAACGGCCGATGTTGTCATCGTGGGCGCCGGTCCATCGGGGATATTCGCCGCACTCGGGTTGCTCGAGCGCGGGTCTTGCGCGCGGATCGTCATTGTTGAGAAGGGTCTGCCTATCTCGAAGCGAGCATGCCCCAAGGCCAAAACGGGCCGATGCGTGGGCTGCGATCCGTGCCGTATCACCACGGGGTTTTCGGGGGCGGGAGCGTTTTCCGACGGAAAGCTTTCGCTTTCGTGCGAGGTGGGAGGCGATCTTCCCGAGCTCATAGGGAGCGATCTTGCCCAGGAGACGATCGGGCGTGTCGACGAGGTGTACTTGCGCTTCGGGGCAGACACGCATGTCGAAGGCTTGGGCGCGCCTGACGAGGTGAAAAACATCCGACGCCGAGCCATCAAGGCCGGCCTGAAGCTGGTGGACTGCCCCATTCGTCATCTGGGAACGGAAAGGGCGCAAGAGATCTACGGCTTTATCGAGCGGCATTTGCGCGATTCTGGCGTGGAAATCATGTTTCAGACGGAGTGCCTCGACGTTATCGTGGAGGAAGGGGCGTGTTGCGGCGTGCTGATACGCAACGCCGACGGAACCACGGACCAGATTCGTGCCGCACGTACAGTAGTGGCCACGGGGCGGCGCGGCGCAGATTGGTTCGAGCGCTTGTGCGTAGAACACGGCGTCGAGCACGGTCCGGCTCCCGTCGATGTGGGGGTTCGCGTCGAGGTGCGAAACGAGATCACGGAGACCGTGAACAACGTTTTGTACGAAAGCAAGCTGATCGGGTATCCCAATCCGTTCCGCAACAAGGTACGTACGTTCTGTCAGAACCCGGGCGGCTTCGTGAGCCAGGAGAACTACGACGACGGCCTTGCGGTGGTCAACGGGCATTCCTATAAGGAGAAGAAGTCCGAGAATACCAATCTTGCCATTCTTTGCTCTCACGACTTTCGGGAGCCGTTCGACAGGCCCATAACGTATGCGCAGAAAATCGGAGAGCTCGCCAACATGCTCGGCGACGGCCATATTCTCGTGCAGCGTTTCGGCGATATCCTCGACGGCAAACGAACCTGGCAAGACGAGCTGGACAGGTCGAATGTTCGTCCGACGTTGCCCGATGCCGTGGCGGGCGATATCACGAGCGCGCTGCCGTACAGAACCATGACTTCTATCATGAACTTCATGATGGCCGTTGACGAGGCCATACCTGGATTTGCGGCCGATGAGACGCTGCTGTACGCGCCTGAGCTAAAGTTCTACAGCAACAGGGTGAAAATGAACGAGCGCTTCGACACCAACATCGAGAACCTCCACTGCCTAGGGGATTCGAGCGGCTGGACCAGGGGTCTTATGATGGCGTCCGTCATGGGCTATCTCATGGGGGAGCGCCTGGCGGACGAAGAGGGCGTGTAAGGGCGGTTGTCAAGCATGCGAAATCGCCCGCTTGCTCCCATGCCTGTCGGCATAGTTTTGGAAGCGAGCGCACATCCGGAATTGCATGGCATGCGTAAAATCTGCTGCACAAAGCTCACCTGAGCGTAGCCCGCGCACGAAAACTGCATCCTTTTTCGAATTTCTTTGCAAGGATTTGCCTTTTTCGATCGTGTTCATGGTGAAGGGGCGTTCGAGAAAAGACGAGCAAACCGCTATCCTGAATGCATGAAACGAAAGGAACGGCACTGAGATGAAGAAACATGCGTATACGACAAAGCATAAGGTACTGACTGGAATTGCCGTCGTTGGATTGGCTGCGGCCCTCACTGTGCCCTTTGTTGCGTACGGAGCCGACGCGCCGGCGCTTGGCTGGGGCGTTGCAGGCTCGCGTGCGTGCGGCACGTCATGCGCTGGCGCCGATGGCAACGGCGCGTGCAATTCTTTCGCCGACACTAACGGCGACGGCGTATGCGATAACCGCGGCATTCATGCAGCGTGCTCCGCTTTCTCGCGCGGGTTCGCGGCGTTTGGAGAGTGCGGCCGTGCGCTCGGCGCGAATTTCGTGGACGAAGACGGCGACGGCTTGTGTGACCATCGCGAGGCCGGCCTTGGGTTTGGCAACGGAAATGCCTATGGGGCTGCTGCGGTCGCTAAGGACGATCAGGGCGCGTGGTGCGCTTCCTGCGGTTTCGGTTTTGTGGACGAAAACGGTGACGGCGTATGTGACCACGCTGGAACCGGCAACGGAAATTGCTCCGGCTACGTGGACGAAAACGGCGATGGCGCGTGCGACAACGCGGGGTCGTACGCCGGCAGCGGCCAAGGTGCGGGATACGGCCGCGGTCACGGATCGGGTAACGGCGGCGGGCATCACGGCATGTGTACACGCTAGGGCGAGATGTCTATAGTTCAGGATGGGTATGCGCGAGGCGCTCGACATACAGCAGGCGATGGATCGCTTCGGCGACGATGTGTGGCGTGCCTGCATGCTCTATCTTTCCCCGTCCGATGCCGAGGATGTCTTCCAAGAGACGTTCGTGAAATACGCTTTTCGCGATCACGGGTTTCGCGACGAGGGCCATGCGAAAGCGTGGCTCTTGCGCGTTGCGATGAACGCTTGCAAAGACGTTCTCAAATCTCGAGACCACCGCACATCGTCTTTGGATGAGGAAATGCAGCGGTGGGGAGATACGCTTGCGGACGTTCGGCCGGAGCGCGCTGCGGAGGTGAGGGAGGTTCTCGACGCCGTGGACAGGCTCGACGACCCGCCGAAGACGCCGCTGTATCTTGCCGTGTGCGAAGGCTATTCCGTCCCGGAGATATCTCGCATGGTGAAAGCTCCCGAGGGAACGGTGTATTCCTGGATTTCTCGAGGCAAGAAGATACTGAGGGAGGCGTTGTCATGAACGATGTCGACGAGCGTATGCGCGAAGCCTTTTCGAACATGCACGCTTCCGACGAGCTGAAAAAGGCGACGATGCTTCGCATAGAGCGCGAGCACAACCTTGCGTCGAGCAGATGCGATGGCGTTTCTTGCGGGCAGGGTTTTATCCCGTCTGCTCGCCGTGTGCCGAGAAAACGTCGGATGCGCGTTTTCGCCGCAGTTGCTGCATGCCTGATTGCCGCTTTCGTGGGCGTTGGCGGATATGCGTACGCCATGAAGCCCGTTGCTTATGTGGGGGTCGATATCAACCCCTCTATCGAACTTGCCATGAACCGATTCGATTGCGTGATTGATGCCCGCGCTCTGAACGAAGACGCCCAGGCGGTGCTTGATGCGGCGAACGTGCAGGGAAGACCGTATGCCGAGGCTGCGGCAGCATTGGCTGATGCGTGCGAGAGCTATCTCGGCGAAGGCGTCGTTGTGGAGGTCGGCGTGTCGTGCTCTGATGAGGAACGGTGTGCGGAGATAGAGCAGGAAAGCCTGCGCTGCTTCGGACAGGGCGGCACGCAGGTCCATTGCGGCCGCGTTGACGAAGCGCAGCGGCAGGCTGCCGAGCATGCGGGAATGAGCATCGGGCGCTACCGTCTGTATTGTCTCCTTGAAGAGGCCGGCGTCGAAGTGAGCGAGCAGGAGGCAGCCGCTATGCCTATGCGCGAGCTGCGGGTTCTTGCTGCGGAAAACGGCGTGGAAACGCAAGATTCCGCCTGTTGCGGGCACGGCGCAGAGGACGGCTCTTCGGTTCTGGGCGAGGGCGCGTGCGAAGGCGCCGAAGGTCATGGTGCCTATGACGGACAAGGGGCGCACGGCGCAGCAGGTCCTCATGACGGCGCGGGATACCGCGGCGGACGAAGCTCCTTGTAGGTCAGGCAAGCGTCGAGAGGCGTCCTTGGTAGCCGCATGACACACGGGCGGCGCACCTCTCGCGTTCCATCACGGCGCGAAAGCCTCGAAGAGTGAGGTCGTATTCGTTGTTGTTCTCTGACACGTGCATGGCCGCCACGGCTTGAAGGCGGTTGCTGAGAAGGGATGCGAGCTCTTCGGCGGCCTGTTCGTTCGAAAGATGCCCTTTGTCGGAAGCGATACGCTGCTTGACTACGTAAGGGTAGGGTCCTTCGCTCAGCATCTTAGGGTCGTGATTGCTTTCAAGGGCGAGCAGCCGCACGTCGGCGAGGTGGGCATGCGCCTGCGGCGTCACGATTCCCGTGTCGGTCATGAAACCTGCCGCATCGCCGTTTGCCTCAAAGCGAAAGCCAAATGACGCTGCCGCATCGTGCGAGGTGGCAAAGGGAAAGATGCTTATGCCTGCAGCCGTCAGGCATTCCTCGGGGCGGAAACTGCGCGTTTCGCATGAAGAGGTGGCATCCTGGACGGCCTTGCTTGCCCGAACGGTTTCGTCTGCGGCATAGACAAGGGGTTGACGGCCCATCTTGGCGAGTCCCCGCATGACCACGCCGAGGCCCTTGGTGTGGTCGCCGTGGTCGTGCGTAATGAGCACGGCGTCTATGTTCGCGGGGTCGAAGCGCGCCTCGTCGCAGCGGGCGAGAAAATCGCGCTTGCATATGCCGCAGTCGACGAGGACGCCGTGTCCGGTCTGGTCGTTTTCGACGATGGTCGCGTTGCCGCGGCTGCCGCTTGCGAGTATGTGGAGTCTGAGCATGCTGCCTTGCCTTGCTTTCTCTGCTTCGTATGCGCTCGATTATACGTTGCTTCCGAGTTGTTTCTTTCGGAATGCGCCCCATCCGCTATCATTGCTCCGAAATAAACAGGACGTGACAAAAGGGGAAAAGGGGACGTCGTGGAGGAACAGAAGGCTGTCGAAGTGGCGGATGAAGGCAAAGAGGCCGCCTCGTGCGCATGCAATAAATCCGGCATCAAGGATCGAATGACCCTGCCGGTGCCCAACGTCATCAAACTCGCGAAAGAGAGCGGCAGCTCCGCTTTGGGATCGTGGGTCGGGCTTGTGCTCATGGTTGCCGTCGTAGCCGCGCTGCTCGTCGGGCTGCCTATGGTCTTGCCCGTGCCTTCCGGTATGGACTTGCCGCATCAGGGCTTTGCCCACATCGTTGCGTTCGCCATCGCGGCGTGCGGCGGCATTTTGTATGTGCGCGTTCGCGAACGTCGTCTTGAAAGGTCCATGGGGTTCGCGTGCAATGACGGCGCAGCGCTGTGCGTCGTCGGCGCCGTAGCAGGCGTTGTGGGCCTCATGGTGGTCTTTGCTCTTTTCAAGGGTGCCGGAATCGTGAGCGATTCCGGCATCAGCACCCAGGTGTCTGTAATAGCCCTGGCTCTTGCGTTCGCCGGATACGTCATCCTCGCGTTGGGGCAGGAGGTTTTTTGCCGGGGGTATGTGCTCACGTCGTTTTCTGCGCGTTACTCGGTTGCCGTTGGCATGGCTGTCCAGACGGTCGTGTTCGCGCTGTTCCATGTGTTGATTGTGGGGCTGAGCGTATTCTCCGTCGTCAATGGCGTATTGATGGGCGTGATGTTCGGGCTTATGTTCCTCAAATTCGGCAGCATCTGGCCTGCGATCGGCTTTCATAGCCTCTGGTATTTCGTCCAGTACATCATCCTCGGCGTGACGTCGGGGGCGCAGGCGGCTTCGTATACGACCATCATGACGACGACGTACGATTCGAGCAACGTGTTGCTTTCCGGCGGCGCGGGCGGTTTCGAGGCGAGCGCTTTGGCGGCGGCGGTATATGCGGCCGCAATCGTGTGCCTGCTTGTGCTGAAGCCGCGCGATGCCGATATAGATTCGATTGCGTTCGTCAATCTGGGCGAAACGATCGTTATCGGCGCTGAAGACGAGGCTGACGAGGAAGAAGACGAAGGGGCTGCCGACAAGCGAGGGTGTGGCGAATCTGGCTGCAAAGCGGACGAGAAAAAGGAGTCGTAAGCGGGCTGATCGGTGCGCATGGCTGCAGGGAGAGCCTCTGCGGCGCTGATTGGTCGGCCGCCTCTCTCGGTGGACGCTGCGAGGTATACGAGCTTTCCGATGCGCAGCATGAGCGGCGCATCGTCTGTTTCTGGAAGGGAAACGTTCTTACAGAGAGGCTTCGTCTCGCGGCGTAAACGTTAGGATATCGGCGTGCCGCAGGGATGCGTCGGGGTTTCGTCGAATGCGGCATCGCTGTGTACAAGGGCGTAGAAGCGATACCCGCCCGAAAGATTCGAGCATGCAAGACCGTGGCCGGTGAGCATGCGGCATGCCACGTAGCTTCGCAGGCCGCTGTGGCAATTCACGTACACCGTGCGTTCGGGGTCGAGCTCTTCCGTACGGCCGCGCAGCTCGTCGAGGGGAATGTTGATTGCGCCCTCAATATGGCCTCGTGCGAACTCTCCTTCCGTGCGAACGTCCAGGAGCTGGGCGCCTTCTTGCTGCAAGCGGGCGACGTCGCTCCAATGATGCTGCGCCACCAAGCCCGCTCGAATGTTTTCGATGACGAATCCGGCCATGTTCACAGGGTCTTTCGCCGAAGAGTACGGCGGCGCGTATGCCAGGTCGAGTTCCTCGAGGTCTGCCGCGGTCATGCGCGCGCGAATGGCCGTTGCCAAGACGTCGATTCGTTTGTCGGCCCCTTCGAAGCCCACAATCTGCGCGCCGAGGATACGGCCGCTTTCAGGCTCGAAGACCGTCTTGACGGTCATGTTCGAAGCGCCGGGGTAGTACGTCGCATGGGATGGCGAAGAGATGACCGCTTTGTCGCAAGCGATGCCCGCACGCTGGGCGGCGCTTTCGGTCAGACCCGTGGCAGCGATGGTCATATCGAAAAGTTTCAGCACGGACGATCCCTGCGAACCCTCGAACGAGCTGTCGCGTCCGCAGATGACGTCGGCCGCAATGCGTCCTTGCTTGTTCGCCGGACCTGCGAGCGAGATGAGCGCGTCGTCGCCCGTGACGAAGTTCTTGACCTGCACCGCGTCGCCGACGGCGAAGATGGCGGGGTCGGATGTGCGCATATGCTCGTCTGTGACGATGGATTTCTTGATGCCGAGCTCAAGTCCCGCTTCCTCGGCAAGGCGGGTATCGGGCGTAACGCCGATGGCGAGAATCACCAAAGGCGCGCGGTATTCGTCGCCTGATGCGGTGGTTACCGTCAGCTCGTCGGCTTCTTCGTCTGCCACAAATCCATTGACGTCTTGATTCAGCCGCAGGTCGAGTCCGTGTTCGCATGCGTAAGCGTGGACCTCGCATGCCATGTCGTAATCGAGCGTCGGCATGACATGGTTGCCGCGCTGCAGCAGCGTGACGTGAAATCCGCGCTCTACCAGGTTTTCGGCCGCCTCTATGCCGATGAAGCCTCCGCCTATGACGACGGCGCGCGCTCGTCCCTGCTCGATGAGTTCGTCGGTGCGCTGTTTCATGGCGAAGGTGTCTTCCACGGTGCGAAGCGTGAGGATGCGTCGGTCGTCTATGCCGGGAAGGTCGGGCTTGACGGCTTTCGCGCCGGGGGAAAGGATGAGGCTGTCGTAGGATTCCTTGTATTCCAACCCGTCTTCGAGGTTGCGGACAAGCACGGTTTTCGCCGCGCGGTTTATTCCAATGACCTCTTGGCGTACGCGTACGTCGATATCGAAGCGCTCACGGAAGCTTTTGGGGCTTTGCAGCGTGAGCTTGCGCTTGTCCGTAATGACGTCGCCCACGTAATAGGGCAGGCCGCAGTTGGCGTACGACACGTAGCCCGTGCGTTCGACCATGACTATTTCGGCCTGCTCGTCTAACCGGCGTAAACGTGCGGCGGCCGTCGCTCCGCCGGCTACTCCTCCAACGATAACAACCTTCACGGCTTCTCCCTTGCGTTCGTTTTGCTCTTTCGTCTGTAGGCTCATGGGCTACATTTCCACGGGGCCGCGATAGCTCATGATGCCGCCGAGGTTGGTCACGTCGGTGAAGCCGTTCTGCTCGAGGATACGGGCCGCCTGTGCGCTGCGGCCACCGCTTTGACAGTACACGAACAAGGGAGTGTTTGCCGCCGCTTTGAAGCCGGCGATACGGTCGAGAGGTATGTTTTCCGCCCCGGGCACATGGCCTGACCGGTATTCTCCGGAGGTGCGAACATCGATGATACGGGCGTTTTGCGTTGCGCGTGCTTCTTCGAGCTTTTCGTCGAATCCGCCGCCGAACATGCTGAAGATTCCCATGGTATGTCCTTTCTCGGGTCGCCGCGAAGCCGCTTGGCGATGCCTGCGAAAACGAGCGGGTCGCTGCGCTGTTGGTACTTTCGCTGTTCTTTTCGTTTTCGTCCGCTTGGACGGTCGCTCGTTTGCCGATTGTCGTGCTTGCGTGGTTTCGCTGCGCGGTTCTCTCTGTTCGCCTGAAGCGTAGCAGGTTTATGATTCCTTTGGGGTAACAAATGGATGAACAGCCATGTCGGTCGGTCGTGTCTCTTCTTTCGTATAATAAGCCTCTGTGACACGCGCGCAGGCGCGGTCTAAGACGGTTCGAAGATAGGATTTGCCATGCCGGGACGGCTTGTCATATGCCCGACGCCGATCGGGAATCTGGGGGATATGACCCTGCGCACGCTCGACGAACTGCGCGAGGCGGATGTGGTGTGCGCCGAGGATACGCGCGTGACGGGAAAACTGCTTGCGCACTTCGGTATAGAGAAGAGGCTTGAACGCTTGGACGAGGCTACCATCAGCCGCGAAGCCGCGCGCATTGCCCGCCGCATCGCCGAGGGCGAAATCGTGGCGTTTTGCAGCGATGCGGGCATGCCGGGCGTTTCCGATCCGGGTGCTCGTCTCATAGAGGCGGCTCAGGCGCAAAATTGCGATATCACCGTGCTTCCCGGGGCATCGGCTGCTACGACGGCGTATGTGGCCAGCGGTTTCAGCAATCCGCGTTTTTATTTCGGCGGCTTTTTTCCTCGCAAGGATTCCGAGCGTCGCGAGGTTCTCGAGTCGCTCGCCCTGCTTGATGCCGTGCTGGTGTTTTATGAAAGCCCCCGTCGTATCGCAGCTTCGTTGCAAGCGGTGGCGGACGTGTTTCCCCACCGCGAAGTCGCGGTTTGCCGTGAGCTCACCAAGCTTCACGAAGAGGTGTTTCGGGCCGGCGCATGCGACGTACGTGATGAATTCCTCGATCGTCACGAACGCTGCGGCATCAAGGGGGAAATTGCGCTTGTGATCGGGCCGCCCACGCATGCGGAGGAGGAGGTTCGCCGCGAGAGCGCTTCTGCATCGGCCGCCGATCGAGCTGCGGAGCTTGTCGCCGAAGGCCGATTGAGCCGAAAAGAAATCGTCAAGGTTCTTCGTGACGAATTCGGCATATCGCGCAACGAGGCGTACGATCTTGCCGTGCAGGCGTAGCCGACGAAACGAACGATGCATGGAATTGCGGCCGATAGCGGGTTAATTGCGCCGTGAGGCGCGTTCGCTTGGACGAAAAGGGTACGATAGCGCAAGCAACCGACACTTGGCGAACGGCGCGCATGGGCGACCGGGCTGGCGTTGCGGACGGTTTTACGAAGCGGTCGATGCCCGACAAGCGGCGTACGCGCCTGAAAGCGAGGAACGCATGAACAACTTCACCTATTATTCTCCGACCGAATTCGTGTTCGGCCGCGGCGTCGAGGAAGGTATTGGCAAACGCGCCGCCGAAAAGGGGTTCCAGAGAGCCCTGATCGTTTACGGAAAAGGCTCCGTGGTGCGTTCGGGCCTGCTCGACCGCGTGAAGGCGTCGCTGGATGCGGCGGGCGTTGCGCATGTCGAGCTTGCCGGCATTCGCCCGAACCCCGAGGTAGAAAGCGTGCGCGAAGGTATCCGCATCGTTCGCGAAAAGGGCATTGACCTGATTCTTCCCATCGGAGGCGGCAGCGTGATCGACTGCGCGAAAGCCGTGGCGTTCGGTGCTCTGCACGATGGCGACGTATGGGAGTTCTTCTGCGGAAAGGCGCAGGTCACCCAGGCGCTCCCCATTTTCTGCGTGCTTACCATTCCGGCGGCGGGTTCTGAGGCGTCAAGCTCGTGCGTGATCAGCAATGACGAGATTCACGCGAAACGCGGCACGAATGGCGATGCGTTCCGTCCTATGGTCGCGTTCATGAACCCCGAAATCACGTTCTCGCTTCCGGCGTATCAGACGGCGGCGGGCGTGACCGACATGATTGCCCACATCTGCGAGCGTTGGTTCTCGGGCGTTGGGGCCGTTCGCGTGACGGACAACATCGCAGCAGGCCTCATCCGCACGCTTATGGCGGCGGCGCCGTGCGTCTTGGATAACCCCGAAGATTACGATGCGCGTGCCGACATCATGTGGGCGGGTATGCTTGCTCACAACGACATCGCCGGCTGCGGTCGTGCGCTGAACCCGACGGGCCGCGCAGGAGGTTGGGAAAGCCATGGTCTTGAGCACGAACTTTCTGCGTTCGATACGTCCATCACGCATGGTGCAGGACTTGCCGTCGTGATGCCTGCGTGGATGCGCTACGTTTGGCGCGAGGATCCGAGCCGCTTCCTTCAGTTTGCACTGGATGTTTTTGACATCGAACCGATCGACGATACGGATGAAGCCGTTGAGGACGCGGTGACCGCGGCCATCGATGAGCTGCAGGCGTTCTTCGTCGACATGGGCATGCCCAAGACCATGGGCGAACTGGGTCTGCGCGTGGAAGACCTCGACGCCGTTATCGAGACGCTGCATGCTACCAAAGGCGATGTGTTCGGTGCGTTCAAGCCGCTCACCATGGATGATGCCCGCGCAATCTACGAATCCGCCTTCAACGATCCCACGCTTCCTTGCACGGAGGACGCCGAGGAGTAAGATCGACCCCGATGCGCTCGAGCTGGACGATGAACTGGGTGTTTTCTTACACGGAAGATGCCGAGGAGTAAGGAGCGCTTCCTGTTCGAGGCCGCTCGTTTTCGCGATGTTTAATGCGTTCGTGTGAGAGTTGAGCTTGTTTTTGTCTAGCACTCGGTAGGAAACTCGAGATAGCTTGGACAGAGGAAGCGCGGATACTTCCAAAACAACCTAGGGGTTCAGATCCAATTTCGGAAAGCCATGCCAGGTATCTTTCTGGCATGGCTTTCTGCATATGCCACATATCAGCACTAGAGTTTTGGCGTTCGCTGGATTCTTCGAATCGAACGCGTCTTTTGGCTTGTGTGGCTTCGCGGAAAATGAGCGCGCTCGCGCCTCCGTTCGAAAAAGGTGCCCGTACGGGTAAGGTGGCCATCGGTGTTTTAGAAGAGGCGCTTCAAGACTTGTCGGGAGGCCTCTCGCGTCCCGTGCATATTCTTGTGCCTTCTGAGAGCTACAGGCTTCGCTCAGAGAGCGTGATTGCCCACGCTCATTCCAATTCGTATCCGAAAAAATCTTTTTGCAAGATATCGGAAGAATGGCTCGTTGTTGTTCCTGAGCTTGCGTTTGTGCAGCATGCATGCAAAGCTTCGATTGTTGAGCTTCTGGTCGTAGGCGCTGAAATAACGGGTTCGTATGCGGTTGAGCGCGATTCATTAGACGGCGACATCGAAGGTTGCGGGTGTGGCTTCGTGCATAGCGAGCCTTTAACATCCCTGAAGAAGATTCAGTCGTATGTTGATAGGGTTTCGGGGGAGCATGGCGTCAAAAATGCCCGTCGAGCCTTGCGCTATATTCCGGAAAACTGCGCTTCCCCGATGGAGGCCGTGCTTGCGATTCTTCTGCATGCTCCGCGTTCTCTTGGAGGATACGGCTTGCCCAAACCTTGTATGAATTATCGCATTGACATGCCTGGAAGCGCGAAGTGGCTTTCAGCGAAGACGTACTATGTTTGCGATCTTTATTGGCCTCAAGCAAAGCTTTGCGTTGAGTACGATAGCAATATGTTCCACACTGGCCCTGACAGGATTGCGGCTGATTCTGCGCGGAGAACCGCGCTTGCCCAAAAGGGGATAACGGTTGTTTCGGTGACGGGAAATCAGATTGCAAACAGCGTTGAAATGGATAGGACTGCTTTGCTGCTTGCGAAAAGGCTGGGTATTCGGCCTCGTGTTTTTTCTTACGACTATCGGCTTAAGCAGCGAGAATTCAGGAAAGAGCTTTTTGCATCCGCAGGAATAGCATCCAGGCGCTAGGGCGTGTCTCGCGACTGAGGGATTGCCAGATTGGCTTTAGAGAGGGCGTTTGATTCCGAAGTGCAGGCGTTGGAGCATTTGGTCGAGTCTTGAATGAGGTTTGAGCGCGCTTGGTTGCGCTGGCTAAAGCCATAGGCGATAGCCGCGACCCAAAATCGGATTGAATATGCCAACTTTTTTCGATTTCCGATCAAAATGACGGTAACATAGCCTTTCTCAGGGCGTGGTATCAGCGAATTATCCATACTAGCGCTCGATTTTCGATTGCTTAAGCAGCTCATGGAATCATAAGACCAGGTCACAGAAGCGCGTTGCAAAATGAAGGAAACTGTTTTCCGTTCTGGATTACGAAATTGGATTCTTGGTGACAGGAAATCGAAAAAAATATCCAATTTCGCACCCAAAAAGGGTTAGGGCCTCAAGAAGGGCTCTGAAATGACTTGGTCGGTGCCGACGTGTGCAGCTCCCGTGCTAAGTGCCGTTTTTCGGGGTGTCGGTGCCTTTTCGAGTTCATAATCGAAAAAAGTTCGCAGATAAAGCGCTGCGTGCGGCGCTGCATAAAGTGGGGGGGCGAGCTGAATGTCTCATTCAACTCAGGCGGTGCTTGAAGTTGCTGGAGAGCACATCCGTGTAACGCGTCGCCGCAATCAGCGGCGTATGTACATACGGGTCAAGGCGCCCGATGGACGCATCGAAGTTTCCGCTCCTTGGCGGATGGGCGATGCCGAAATCAAACGCTTCGTTTCGGCTCATATCGGCTGGATAGAGCAGCAGCGACTTCAGCTGGCTGAGCGTGAAAGGCTGAACCCCGGCGCGCCCACTCCCGAGGAAATCGCCGAATGGCGGGCTGTGGTGGCGGCGTTTACGCCCGTGCTCGTGGAACGCTGGGCTCCTATCATGGGCGTGAAGCCAGGCAAGCTTGCGTATCGCAACATGGTGAGCCGTTGGGGCAGCTGCAATGTGAAAACGGGTCGCATCTGCATAAACGTGCAATTGGCCGCTCATCCGCCGGAGTGCTTGGAGTACGTGGTGGTTCACGAGCTTTGCCATTTGCTCGAGGCGAGCCACGGCCCGCGATTCAAAGCGCTCATGGACACGTTTTTGCCCGATTGGCGGCAGCGCGAGGCGAAACTGCGCGGGGGAATCAGGCGTTGAAGCCACGATTAGAAGCTGCATGGGCGTCGGGCGTTGAAGTAGCGCGTTGTTTTGGTAGAGTGTGCTGAGGTCTGCAGGGAAGGCTTCGCAATCGCGTCGATTTTAGTCGGTCGGCGGACCTTTGGATTCACCCTGAACGGTTGGGCCGGTTCGCCGAACACAGCGCGGCTCTTCCGATTGCGTCTCGTCGACAATATCGTGGTTACGGCGAGGACGCTTCTGATCGGGGCTCATTCGAGCTGCTTTTTCAAGATTTCGTTTGCTGTGGCCGCATGGCGGCTTTATAGGAGGTCGACGTGGCTGAACGTCTGGAAAGACCGAACGGACGCATGCTCATTTTGATGACTGCGGCAACAATCGGGTTCGGCTTGCTGCAGGGTGCTCGTCTTGTCGACGTGAATTCCGGCCCTTATAGCGCAAGTCCGCTGGCGTTGTGGGGCCTTGCGGTGGACGGGGCGGTTTTTCTCGCGGTCGCCGCGCTTTCGTACGCGGGCAAAATCGAAGGGTGGCGATCTCTTTTTCTCGCGGGCGCAGTTTCGAGCGCTGCATACGTGTTCATGGCGGCGTTCGCTCCGGACGACATGGCGATGCTCGCATTGATGCAAACGTTTGCGGGATTGGGGTGGTCCCTTAACATTTTGTGCTGGATGACTGTTTTCGTCAGCTACCGATCGCGCTACGCGCTGCCGATGATCGCTGTCGGCTACGTTATCAATGTGTGCGTCCAGCCCTTGTCTTCCATGCTTGTTCCATACGACAAGGCGTTTCTTGTGGCAATGCTTTTCGTTTCGATCGTCTTGCTGCGTATCTGCCTGGCATCGAACGAATTCGTCGCGCTTTCTATGCGGGAAACGCCTATTCCGCGCACATCGCTTTCGGAAGCGTTTTCGCGTACGCGACGCGCTGTGGCGGGTGCATGCGTTTTTTCTCTTGTATGCGGGTTTGTGATTCAATCGGATTTGAGCATGCGCGCAATGGGGTATTCGCAAACTGACACCACGGCGGGTATCGCCTTGGTGGTGGCGGTTGCGATGACGATTGTATTGATCGTCTTTCGGGTCGATAAGGCCGATCTTGATTATGCGTTTCCGATTGCATCCGTTTTCATAGCGTCGGCTGTGCTGGTACGTTCGACGGGGATTTTTGACCCGTCGGTCGCAGGGAGCCTCATGACGGTGACGCTCATTTCGTTTTACGTGTTGCTTTGGCTTATGCTGGTGAGCGAGGCAAGGGAACGCATGCTGCCTCCATTCTTGCTGCTTGGAGCCGCTTTAGGCGTCGCGCGCCTTTCGGTTGCGGCTGGTCGTGGTGCGTTCGTTGTGCTGCGCGATTTCGGCATCGCCATTGACGGATTGGTTGATGTCGTGGCGTTATGGGCCCTGGTGGCTGCATCGTCGCTGATCAGTTTCGCCTATTTGAAGGCGTCGTCGCGCTACCGCCAGGAAGAACGGCTTGCCGAATGCGGTTCAGCCGGTGTCGGGCAAATTCTTTCCACCGCGAAGGAAGCCCGCATGGAATGCGCGGTTTCGAATGGCGTGCAGGAGCCACTTGTGGCATGCGGATCGTCGCGCCAGACACTCGGTAGCTGTTCGTCGCATGATTTGCCCGTCGGTTCGTGTGGACGAGATGTGGATTTCGAATTGATGGATGCCGAATCAAAGGGGATTCCCGAGTCTGCGTTTGAGAAGAATGCGACTGCGTTCGATGAGGCTGCGCGTCGATTCGCTTTCTCTCAACGCGAAACCCAGGTTATGCGGGAATATGCGGCGGGAAGAAGCGCTCGCTACATCGCCGAATGGTGCATGCTGTCCGAGCATACGGTGAAGACTCATATCAGGCGCGCCTACGCGAAAGCGGGCGTTCACTCGCGCCAGGAGTTTCTCGATGCGATCGAGCGGGTCGAGTCCGACCTGCTGCATAGGGGGCGCTAGCCTGTCCCCGCGGCGCTTCCTTTGTTCGTGGATGCGCGAGGCGACGGTGCATGAAGAGACGCATGGGGGGATGAATCGTTGCGTAAAAAAGCCGCCTGCAATCAGGCGGCTTGTAGGAGGGGACGCGGGCCGAGCGCCTCGGGGTTCGTTGCAGGCGTTGCATCGCTTCGGTTTCGAGACGTTTTACCAAGGCCCGCATCAGGCTTATTCGGCCGCCAGCGATGTGCCGAGAATGCGGCCCATGCTTAATGCGCTCGAGTTGGAGCAATGGCGCACGAAGCTGCGGTTGTACATGAAGCGGTGCGCAATCTCACCGATGGCGTACAAGCCTTCGATGGGCGCTTCGCTCTCGTCGACGACGCGGCAGTCGGCATCGGTTTTCACGCCGCCCATGGTCGCCACGTAGGAGGGAACGTAGCTGACCAGATAGTAAGGGCCGGATTCTTGATAGGAGGCGAAGGCTTCGGCGGGCTTGCCGAACGCTTCGTCTGCACCTGCGGCTGCGGCGTCGCGATAGGCTTCGTAGCTTGCGACGAGCGCGGGGGTGCCGGCCGCTTCGGCGAGCGCTTCGACCGTATCGGCCTTCACGACCGACTCGCCATCGGCAGCCTCGTCGAGCATAGCGGCCACATCGGCGTTCGAGGCGTCGAACAGTACGTAATACGGCGCGGCATCGTGGTCGGCCATCGCGGTCACTTGGGCGATTGCGGGGGAGGCTTCGTTGATGAATCGTTCGCCTGCGGCATCGACGAGCAGCTTCGATTTGACGTCTCCACCCTCGATGGGCGCTCCCGACATGGGCATGTCGCACAGACGCTTGAAATCGGGGTTTGCGTCGTTGCACGGCATGACGTTGAACGGGATGACCCAACCGTCTTCGTAGCACGCTGCACCGACGGTCTTCGCCATGGAAATGCCGTCGCCGGTGTTAAGGGCGTTGCCGAGGTACTGGAATCCGACCGATTTCACGCTGGGGACCAGCTCATCGAGGTATTCCTCGCTTCCTCCGAAGCCGCCTGTCGCCAGCACGATCGCCTTGGCGCGGATTTGCTTGGTTTTGGATCCGTCGAGTACTTCGACGCCGACGATGGAGCTTTCTTCGGAAACGAGCGTCGTTGCTTCATGTTCGAGCAGGATTTCGACGCCGTTTTCCTCGAGCGCCTTTTTCATGCATTCGAACACGAAGAGCCCAGGGGCTTTATCGGGTTCGTTTGCGGCTGCCATGTCGGGTTTGACCGTGTCGGTTCCGACCTGCTCTTTCGTGAAAGACTGCGTGAAGTCGACGCCGATTTGCTCGACCCAATTGATCGTTTCGCAGCTCGCGCCCATCAATGCGCGCACGCGGTTGTAATCGGGATAGGCGACATCACGAGCGCCGGTCTTGGTCACCTTGTCATAGCGGGCGACGAAATCGTCCATGGTGTCGGGAATTTCAGGGACGAACTGCCAGAATTCTTCGTTTTCGACGGTCTGGCAGATTGACACGTTGCCTTTCGAGGTAAGAAACGAAATGCCGAGCGACGGTGATTTCTCGACGATGGTCACGCGCGCGCCGCCTTGCGCCGCGGCGAGAGCGCATGCGGAACCGGCAAGGCCGGAGCCGAGGACGACGATGTCGGTTTCGGCGGTCTCGCCGGCGGCGGACTCGTTTTGTTTGGTGGGTGCTGAGCATCCTGCGAGCGCGGCGGATGCACCGAATACGGCGAGTCCGCCGCAGAATGCGCGACGACCCATGGTCATGCCGGTGGTGTTCATGAGATTCCCTCCTTGTTCACGCAAGCCCCTCCGAGGGCCTTTGAACGCGCCGATTCCGCGACGTGTTCGATTTCGCCTTCATGATGCCGCGTTTTGCCAGGGGGCGTATCGCACGAAATCCTGTATCGCACGAAAAGGGGGACAGGTCGGAAAGTCCCAATTCTTCCGATGGCATGCGATGTGCGTAGCTTTCGCATATGGCCTGGTGTGAGGGATTTCGTGCCATAAAGCGATTGTGCCTCGCGCTTCGTCGGACGCATATCGAGCATCGCGTTGCGGATACCGTCTGCATTTGCTTCCCTGCGCGGTTCGGGAAAGAGGGCGCAAGATGCTTGCTCGCACCTGCTTATTGCACTAAGACTGCGCTACAATGGGCAGGTTTTGAAAATCCGTTGTTGTTACGGGTCTTGCGGCGGTGTTGCGGACCGTTTCGTTTCCGCCTGCTGGCATCTGCGCTCAAGCCGGCTTCGCCGGTGTCGAGTCAACGACCCGTTGCGATGCAGTACGGCAAAAGCGGCATCATCAGTCGCCTGAGCACGAGAGGACGAGCATGTCAAAGCCCACCTATTCTTTCACCACGCCTATTTACTATGTAAATGCGGCGCCCCACCTGGGCACTGCATACACCACCATCGCCGCCGACACCGTGGCGCGCTATCAGCGCATGAACGGCTGCGACGTTGCATTCGTCACCGGTCTTGACGAGCACGGCCAGAAGGTTGCCGAGACGGGCGAAAAGAACGGCATGACGCCTCAGGAGTGGTGCGATTCCATGGTCCCCGCGTTCAAAGACGCCTGGGATATGCTCGATATCACCTACACGGACTTCGTGCGCACCACCGAAGAGCGCCAGACGCGCACGGTGCAGAAGTTCTGGACCGATCTGTACGAGAAGGGCTACCTCTACAAGAGCGCCTATGAAGGCTGGTACTGCGTTCACGAGGAAACCTACTACGCGGAAAACGACCTCGAGAAAAACGAAGAGGGCGAATTCGTCTGCCCCGACTGTCATCGTCCGGTGCGCCGCGCTTCTGGCGAGGAAAACTGGTTCTTCAAGCTTTCTGAATTCCAGGAGCCGCTGCTGAAATTCTACGAGGAACATCCCGAGTTCATCCGTCCCGAGACCCGCAAAAATGAAATCGTCACCTTCGTCAAGGGCGGCCTGCAGGACCTTTCCATCAGCCGTTCCACCTTCGACTGGGGCATCCCGCTGCCCTTCGACGAAGGTCACGTGTGCTACGTGTGGGCTGACGCGCTGCTGGCATACCTTACGGGCATCGGCTACGCTGACCCCGAGCGCGAGGGGGAATTCGAGCGCCGTTGGCCCATGCAGTACCACTTCGTGGGCAAAGACATCACGCGTTTCCATTGCGTGATTTGGCCCGCTATGCTCATGGCCGCCGGTCTGCCCATTACGGGCACCGTCTTTGGTCATGGCTTCCTGCTCGTGGGCGGCGAGAAGATGTCCAAGTCCAAGGGTAACGGCATCAAACCCGCCGATCTGGTGGAAGTTTTCGGCGTGGATGCCTATCGCTACTACTTTATGTCCGATGTTCGCTTCGGCGCGGATGGCAATATCTCCATCGAGCGCATGACGCAGGTCTACAACGCAGACCTGGCCAATACCTGGGGCAATCTGTGCAGCCGTGTGTTCAACATGGTGGGCAAGTACTTCGACGGCAAGGTTCCCGCCGTGCCGGCAGAGTTTGCCGACGCTCCCAATCCGCTCAAGGATATTGCCGATGTTCTGTATGAAAAATACGACGCCTGCATGGCGGATGTGAACTTCACCGACGCCGCCGCCGCTGTGCAAGAGCTGGCAAGCCGCGTGAACCTCTATGTCGAAGAGAGCGCTCCGTGGAATTTGGCCAAGTCCGAAGAAACGCGGGGCGAGCTCGCCTTCGTTCTCTACAACGCTGCGGAAGCGTGCCGTATCCTGGCACTGTTCTTCGCGCCGTTCATGCCGAATACCTCGGCCGAAGTGTTCCGTCGCCTGAGCCTTGGCGCCATCGAGGAAATCGACGACATCAAGGCGGCAAGCGTCTGGGGCCAGCTGCCTGCAGGCAACGACGTGGAAAAGGGCGATCCGCTGTTCCCGCGTCTTGACGTGAAGGACATTCAACTCTAATTGCACAGACGCTGTCATCGGGGCTTTCCGCATGAACGTTGTCTAGAGATGGGGCCGTGGGCATGAGCCTGCGGCCCCGATGCGTTATATATCATTAAAAGACGAACGTGGGCTCTTGAACCGTCGCTGGTCAGTTTGCGGATCAAGGCAGAGGCAATCGGCGGGTGGGCTGCCGTTGGCTGGCAGGCCGTTCCAGGTCGATCAGCGGGCTGTTTCGGGATTGATTGCAGGCGGTCAGGAGCCAATCCGCGGGTTTATAACCAGAACAAAGGTGAACGATATGACTCAGGAAGCGAACGCATCGGAGGATATGGCGGCTCAGCATGTTTTCGGGGGTATTGACCCTGAAGGCCCGGCTGGCTATCTGGCATTTCGCGATGCTCTTTTCCGCAAAAAGAAAAAGAGCGGTTGGCGCTATGTTGAAGCTCCCAATCCGCTGCTCGAGGCCCCTGTTGCCGATACCCATGCGCATCTGGCCCTTATCTCGGATGCTCCGCTTTCGCTTGCGCGCTGCGCGGTGCAAGGTGTGGATTTCGTCTGCACGATTATAGACGCCTACGAGGACGGCGATGCTACGTTTTCCCTGGTGGACAAATGGCGTAGCGAGGCGCTGCGCATGCTCCCCGAGGTATTCGAAGCAACGCGTCGCGCCGCTCATGCCGAGAAAGAGGGCGCCTCGAGCGAGATGACCGCCGACGAATGGCGGGCACATCGCTGCCCATGCGAGACCGTCCCCATTCCGAAAGTGCGCGTGGCGGCGGGCGTTCATCCTCACAATGCGTCGCATTGGAGCGATGAGGTGGAAACATCGCTTCGTCGCATGCTGGTTCATCCGCTCACGTGCGCCCTCGGCGAAGTGGGTCTGGACTATCACTACGACTTTTCGCCCCGCGATGTGCAGCGCGACGTGTTTCGCCGCCAGGTCGAGCTCTCTCACGAAAGCGGGTTGCCGCTCATTTTGCATATGCGCGACGCGCACGATGACGGCTTTGCGATTCTCGAGGAAGAAGGCTGGCCGGCGGCGGGAGTTTTGCTTCATTGCTGCAGCGTCGGTCCCGAGGAGCTTGCTCGCTGGATCAATCGCGGCTGCTACGTGGCGTTCGGCGGTGCGGTCACGTTTTCCCGCAGCGACGAGCTGCGCGCTTCCGCCCAAATCGTTCCCGCTGACCGCCTGCTTACGGAGACCGATTCTCCCTATATGGCGCCTGTGCCGTTTCGCGGCATCGAGTGCGGCCCCGATTTCACGCTGTATGTGGCGGAGTGCCTCGCATCGACGCGCGGTGTTATGCCGGGCGTCGAACGCGAGGAGTTTCTTGCCCGGCTTCACGCCAATGCGCTCGATCTGCTCGACCGCGAGCCAACGGCATGGCAGTGCGTTGCGATACAGGGAGCTCTTTGATGGCAAAAGATGCTCCGAAGCGCTCTCTGCTTATATGCGGATCACCTCGTATGTCGGGCGTTTCGGCCCGTTATGCTGATCTGCTTGCCGATGACCTTGAGGCGAAGGGGGCAAGCGTGTCCAGGTGGGACCTGGCGCGTAAAAACGTGGCGGGATGCATCGGCTGCGAAGGGTGTCGCGGAGATTTCTCCTGCATCATAGAAGACGACATGCAAGAGCTTTACGCCCTGATCGATGCAGCGGACGAAATCCAGCTGGTGTGCCCGGTGTATTTTTCCGGGCCTACGGGCCAGTTCAAGTGCGTGCTCGATCGGTTGCAGCCGTATTGGGAGCGGCGTATCGGGCCGTGTGCTTGTCATGATCGCGCAAGCGAGGTTAAGCGGCCGGTCGTGCTGCATGTCATCGGCGCCGGGGGAGACCCGTTTGGCTATGAGCCTTTGCTCACCATTGTCAAGTCGGCTTTCGGGTCGGCGGGGTTTTTCCTGGCAGACGTTGTCGATCGCATCGGATGGGGGCAAGGCTCCGAGGAAGAAGGCAAGATGTTCTTTCCGAGGAAGGGCTCTGAGCGATAGTTCGTTGCTCGGCGGCTACGGATGGCCTACTATGCATGGGAGTTTGAGCGGCGAAGCGTTCGAGGGCGGTGAAATTCTTCCGCCTTGTCGTGAGACTTTGCTGCTTCTGGCTTATTGTGGAATCTTGGAATTCGTCCCATCTCGCTGTGGGGCGTTGAATTCGTTTTATTACGGGTAGAAGAAAGGCAGTTATGGGAAGCGTATCGTATCTGGCATCGCCTTCGGCTACGCGTGCCGTTTTGGAGAGGCACGGCTTGGCGACGAAGAAGGCGCTCGGGCAGAACTTTCTTGTCAACGACGCCGTCATTGCGAAGATTTGCGAGCTGTCCGAGGTGTCCGAGCAAGATACGGTTCTTGAGGTGGGGCCCGGCATCGGCACGTTGACGGTGGCCTTGCTGCCTCGCGCCGCTCGCGTGCTGTCGGTGGAACGCGATACGGATTTGCCTGCTGTTCTATCCGAAACCTGTGCGGATTTTGACACCTTTTCGCTTCTTTCGAAAGATGCGCTCGAGCTTACGCAGGGCGATCTTGAAGAGGCGTTTGGAAATGAAGCTCGTTTGGGGGTTGCCCCCAATAAGTTCGTTGCCAACCTCCCGTATGCCGTTGCCGCGACGCTCGTGCTTGATTACTTCCAGCGTTTTAAGAGCATTCAGAGCGCGACGGTGATGGTGCAAAGCGAGGTTGCCGACCGCATGATGGCCAAAATCGGCACGAAGGATTATGCTGCTTACACTGTAAAGTTAAACCTTATTGCGAAGGCAACCGGCAGATTCCAGGTTTCTCCGGGCAACTTCTTTCCGCCACCGCGCGTCACATCTGCGGTCATTCGTCTCGATCGTCGCGATGACCTGGGAATAAGCGATTGCGAGATTGCGGCGGCTTCTTTGATGGCGGATGCGGCTTTTGCCACCAGGCGCAAGACGATCGCCAATTCAATGAAGACGTTTTTCTCGGGCCGGAAATCGGCCGCTGGCGTCGTCGAGCTTCTGCCTGGGCTTCTTGAGCGTGCTGGCATCGATTCGCGCAGGCGCGGCGAGAGCCTGACGCTCGATGAATTCATCGAGCTCGGGCGGGTGTTTCTTGCTTGTGCTCCGGAGTGCTGCGAAGCCTACCTGAAGAGGTGATGCGTCCTGCGCGCCGTCAAGTGCCTGGTCGCATCTTCGAAGCGCCGCGAGCCCCCCTTTTTTGTCTCTTTGTCTGCAAAATGTGAATTTGACCTGCAGATATTTAATTACCTTTGACAGACGTGATATCATTTCCAGCTACACTGACTCACGCTAAAGCGAAGGAATATAACAATATGGAACTTGAAAAGCGCGCGCGTATTGTCGATGACATTCGCGCAGAACTTCAGCAGCGCATCGAAACGCGCCTGAAGGTTCGTGCGAACATGGGCCGTTCTAAGGTTGTCGAATGCGAGGGCATTCTTATGCAGGCTCATCCGTCGCTGTTCATTCTCGAGATCGATCGCAAACGCGGCCGCAAAGCTCGTCAGTCTTACCAGTATGTCGATGTTCTTACCGGCATGGTTGAACTTTTCGATGCAGAGACGGGCAAGCCCATCTTCGAAACGCTTGTTGAAAACGGCGAAGAGCCGGGTGCTCACGCCATCTTGATTGATGACGAAGACGAAGAGAACGAGGATTTCTAGGCTGCAGTGGTAGCTGTGCTTGTTGCGCACTTGGTCGGGCCATGAATCGCCTTCTCGCTCGGATGCGTTTACGAGACGGTTCTCGTTCGGTCGTCCGCTATTTTGTATTTGCGTTTCGTTTTATGCTTGACAAGAGCAACGCTTGGTAGGAAAATACCGTCTTGCCTATTTATGGGGATGTAGCTCAGCTGGGAGAGCACCACGTTCGCAACGTGGGGGTCGAGGGTTCGAGCCCCTTCATCTCCACCATGATTTTTAACGCCGTTCGCAAGAGCGGCGTTTTTTGCGTTTGGAGGAGAAGCGCGGTAGGGGCTTGAGGGGAAGACGTACGTGGCCGAGACTTGAGGAAAGAATGCAGCAGCGGCTTGGGAAGAAACGCAGCAGAGGTTTAGGGTTAAGAAAGGAGCGCGGTGGAGTACAGCACAGGGCAGGTTGCGCGCGTAATGGGCGTGCATGCGAATACGGTGCGCATGTATGAGCAAGAGGGGTTTATCGCACCCGCGCGTAGGCTCGAAAACGGCTATCGCCGCTTCGACGATGAACATCTTGTTCAGTTCTTCATTGCTCGTCGCGCTTTTCGGGCGGAGATTCTTCAGAACGGCCTTCGGAAAGATGCTGTCTGTATTGTGAGAGCAGCAGGCGCACGCAAGTACGGAAAAGCGCATGAACTCTGCACTGCCTACATAAAGAAGCTGTCCGACGAATCTCGAAAAGCGGACGATGCCGCGCATATTGCAGAGCGGTTGCTTGCAGGTGATGCCGTGCCTGACGCCGGTCGGGCGGTTCGTTTCCTCAAGCGTAAAGAGGCGGCGCTTGAGCTGGGCGTATCGATAGACGTGTTGCACAATTGGGAGGCGAACGGCCTTTTGAGCGTAAAGCGCTCGAAGAACGGATACCGCATATACGCCCCCGAGGATATGGATCGTCTTCGTGTCATCTGCGCCTTGCGGTGTGCGAACTATTCAATCGCGTCCATTCTTCGACTTATGGTGGCACTCGACAGGGGAATGTGCGCCAATGTGGGCGATGTGCTCGACGCGCGAGGGCAGGATGACGATGTGGTGCGCGCCTGCGACCATCTGCGGGAGGCCATAGCGTCAGCGATGCAGGATGCGCAAGAGATTCTGATGTTGATCGAACAAGCTCGGGTTCTTGCCGCGAAGAAAGCCTATTCGTAAGCTCCGGATTCTTGCCATGAAAAAAACTGCACGAAAACCCTCCATTAGCACACCAGACTTGCTAGAAGGGCTTTAATCCCTTTCTCGCGCGGCGAAGCGATGGGAGAAAAGATTGTGCGTGATGCGGGATGGAAACTGGAAATTGGTGGCGGCAGCGTTTCTTGCCAGCCAATGCCTGACGCTTGTGGGGTCTTCTGCCGTTCAGATGGCGATTGCCTGGTATGTTGCCGTTGAAGCGTCTTCCGGTGCATGGGCTGCGGCGATGCTCGTTGCGGGGTTCGTGCCTCAAATGGCCGTATCGCCGTTTGCGGGAGCCTGGATTGATCGCCGCGGATTTCGCAAGGCGGCCATCATCGCTGCCGATGCGGTCTCGGCGGCAACAGCGCTTGCTCTTGCCGTCTTTTTGGCAACGAGTTTTGGGGATACGGCGGCCCTTGTCGCGCTTGCCGCAGCCTCGTCGGTAAGGTCGCTATGCGCGGGCGTTCAGATGCCAGCGGTCCAGTCGAGCGTGGCTATTCTTGTGCCCGAAGAAGCATTGTTGCGCTACAACGGAATCGTTTCGGCGGTTCAAAACGTTGCGCAGTTCGCTGCCGTTCCGCTTGCTGCACTCACTCTTTCTTTCGGAGGCATTTCGTCGGCTATGCTGCTTGATGTGGTCACAGCGGCGGTTGCGGTCGGCGTGCTTGCGGTTGCGGTGAAGCTGCCTCGTGTTGAGGCGACGTCTTGCGCTCTTTCGCAAGAGAAGGCGGGTCTGTTTGAGGATGTGCGCGAGGGCGCGCGTTACGCTCGAGACGAGCGTGCGGTCGGTTTTGTTTTGGCTTCGTATGGCGCCTTCATTTTTCTGAGCGTTCCTTCGGGGTTTCTCGTTCCGCTTCTTATGGAGCGCGCATTCGATGCTTCGTATGCCATGCTCGCCTTCGCCGAGGGTGCCGGCTGCTTTTCAATGGTTGTCGGAGGCGTTGTCCTAGCCGCTTTTGCGGACAGAATGAAAGGCGTCGCATTGCCGCTCGGTCTTATCACCTACGGTGCGGGAAGCATGGGCGTCGGTCTTGCGACGGGGTGTCCGCTTTTCTTGGTCGGTCTCGTTGTGCTCAGCGCGGCGATTCCTCTGGTGCAGGCGGCGGTGACTGCTCATCTACAATCTTTCGTCGACCCCGCCATGATGGGTCGCATGTTCGGCTTCATGGGGTCGATGTATGCAGGGTTGATGCCCTTGGCTCTTTGTTGTTCGGGCTGCTTGCCGACGGAGCGCCCGCATGGACGCTTCCTGCGTTGTGCGGGGCTGCGGTTGCGCTGCTCGGCGTGATGTTTCTGCCGCGAATGATTTCTTCGCATCGACGGGAAGCGGGTTGCTTCAAGTGAGGGCGTTGCCGATAACGGCGCGCAGCATTGCCTGCGCGAATTGAGTGAAAATATGCAAAAACGGCGTTTCGGCGCTGAAAAAGAAAGGAAATACCATGACCGATCAAACTCCTTCTATGCTCGACCTTGTCATAGAGCTGCATAAGCCTCTCGACCGGCTTGGGCCTGGTTCGGCGGAGTCCACCAACCGTGCGCTGGATTTCGTTGAGGGCCTGGGGTCGATGGAACGCGTGCTCGACCTTGGCTGCGGCATGGGTGCGCAGACCATGACCCTCGCCGAGCGCATTTCCGGAAGCATCAAGGGCATTGATCTGTTCTCCGATTTCGTTGACGAGCTTAACGCTTAGGCGGAAAAGAGGGGGGGCTGAGCGATCGCGTGCGCGGTGTGCAGGGGTCTATGGACAAGCTTGATGTCGAGCTTGAAAGCGTCGACCTCATTTGGTGCGAGGGCGCAATTGACGGCGTCGGGTTCGAGGAGATGCTCGGCTACTGGAGCTCTTTCCTCAAGCCGCATGGCTACGTGGCCGTTACGTGTCCGTCGTGGCTTACTGACAATCGCATAGCCGAGGTTGACGATTTTTGGACACAAGCGGGAAGCGGTCTCGATACCGTGGCGCAGAATGTGGACGTTCTGCAGAAAGCGGGATACGCGCCCGTCTCAACGTTCGTCCTGCCGAAGGAATGCTGGACCGAGAACTATTTTGCGCCGCGCCGTGCGGCCGAGGCCAATCTTACGGCGAAGTATCCCGGCAACGAAACCGTTGCAGAGTTCATCGCCGGAAATCATTACGAAGAGGAGCTTTTCGCCACGTATGGCAATCTGTACGGCTACGTCTTCTATATAGGAAAGAAGCTCTAGGCAGGGAGGGGGCCGAAGGGGCGTCCTAGCCGCAACGCGAGCGGCGGGATTCCTTGGCTCGCTTTGGTCAAAAACCGCCTGTTGGGGGAAGAAAACGCGTAGCCTTTCTCTTCCGTGGTCAACGAGGCTGAGTTTGGGGAAATGTTTCCGTCGTTCAGGAACGATGACTCTCTCCGCCACTTTTCTGACCTGGGGAAACTCAAGGGCAGTATTATTGCCCGCACGGGCCTTTGCGGCCTATTGTGGCAAACGGCGCAAAATAGTACGCGAACGGTGTGAGAAATTCCCCCAACAGGGCCTTTTTGACCACGGGGCCGGAAGGGCAAGAGCGCGCTTGGAGTGGGAGGCGGTTTTGCCAGCCGCCTTGCCCTCAGAGCTTCTGAGGGAACTCGCTGGACGAATGGGTCGAGCGGCGGGTGGGTTGGCGCTTGCGTGCGTGGTCGCTGTTTGCGTGTGCGGCCAGCGCCGTATGTCGATCGGCGCGGCGTTGCTCCGTTGACACGCGCATGGTCTGAGCCCGCTTCGTGCACTTGACACGCGCATGGTCCGACCCGATCGCGTACTTGGCACGTGCATGGCCCGAAGCCGTTCGTGCGCTCGGCGTCCGCATATCCGCATCGCTGATCGTGTAGCGGGTAATGAGTTGCGCCCTCGGATGCCCAACGGCCCCATCATCTTCTACCAATGGTGAAATCAAACGGTAAATGGCTGAAAAATGACCTGGGAATACGCTAAAAGTTGTAATTTCCCCCTAAATGGGTGAGGGTATTCTGGGTTCCTTATGAAGGATGTGTGTTAAAGTCATCTCTGTATTTCGCCTACGGTTTAACCCATGGTTGCCGAAACCGGACTATCTCACGGTCCTCTGGACGCATCCCCTCCAGATCGTATGCGGAATACGGAGGAAGAAGGAAGATAGAATGGAGAAAGGGGGTATCCATGGCTGAGGAAACCAAGACCGACGTCGCTGCGACCGAGGAACCCGCCAAGGATGCCAAGAAGGCTAAGAACGGCAAGAAGAAGTGGCCTATCGTCGTGGGCGTTGTTGCCGTTGTGTTGGTTGCTGCAGGTGCAGGCTTTTTCGTCTGGCACGAGCAGCCGAGCTTCTGCAATGCCATCTGCCATACGCCGATGGACGCATATGCCGAGAGCTACATCGACGGCTCTCATGACAAGTACGGCAACGAGCTGACCGAAGAGTCCGACAAGATGGCCATGATGGCTTACTACCACGGCCACACCACCGAGGGCGAAACCACCAACTGCCTCGGTTGCCATGTTCCCACCCTGGGCGAGCAGATTACCGAGGGTATGCACTGGGTGACCGGCAGCTATGAGGTTGCTGGCGAGAACAAGGTCGGCCAGACCATCCTTGAAGAGCGCGAGCTGTCTGACCTCGTCGAGGCCCGCGGCATCGAAGAGGACGAGTTCTGCCTCAACGGCGATTGCCACCATGTCACCGAGGACGGCAAGGAGATCACCTCTCGCGCCGATCTCGAGGCTGCAACTGCAGATCTCGATTCCACCTACAATCCGCATACCGCCCAGCATGGCGAGTATGCATGCAGCCAGTGCCACAAGGCGCACAGCCAGTCTGTGAACTACTGCACGCAGTGCCACAGCAGCGCTCCCGTTCCCGAGGGTTGGCTGACCACCACCGAGGCCAAGAAGCTTTCCACGCTTTAAACCCGGAGGAGCATGCGCGAATCGCGCTGATCGGCGCACCGCGTCCTACATGGCGACGCGTGCAGCCAATGAAGGCATACTGCATCTGACGTACATTGCCTGAGCCATGTGTAGTACGAAGAGCCCGCCTGTAAAGACGGGCTCTTCTGCTGGATAATGACACGCTGGGATGCTGCGGCGTAATGAAGCGCTGCCGTATCGTTTGCCCGCCGCATGTGCGGCGCACCCTTGACGGCCGATGTCCGGTTGCTCGGCGTCGGCTATGGCGAGTATTAAAGGAGCAGGAGCATGAATACGAAAACCAAACGCAGGCTCGTTGTGGTAACGGGCGTGATCGTGGTGGTTTTGGCAATCGTCTTGGCCGTGGTGGGAAGCGGCGGTGCCGCAAAGACCGTCACGGTTGCCGACGCGTTGAGCGGGGCGCACGATTCCGACCGTGTCCAGGTCTCGGGAAACGTGGTCGACAATTCATTTGCCACGAAAGACAACGTTCTTACGTTTGAAATCTGCGATCCGGAAGGGGATGAGTCCCAGACGCTGCGCGTAAGCTACGATGGGGCGGCATCTTCTACGTTCGGCAATGGCGTAACGGCCATCTGCACGGGAAAGCTGATTTCTGCCGATGGAGGCGTTGAGTTGGTGGCAAGCGAATTGGTGACGAAATGCCCCTCTAAATACGAAAGCGCCACGGATGCCCTGTCGGTCTCCCGCTTGCTCGAATACGGCGACGATATTGTCGATACGACGGTCAAGCTCGCAGGCGTGGTGGGCGAGGGCACGCTGACGGCGGCGGGCTCCGGAGAACCTCGCTTCGTCGTGGCGGATTCTCAAGATGCGACGCTGCAGGTTCCCGTCGAGTTCGACGGCGCGCTGCCTGACGCTATCGTCGACGGCACTTCGGTCGTCATCACCGGGTCGCTTTCCGGTTCTGGTTCGTTCGTTGCGACCGATGTCGCGCAGGAAGGATAGTGCATGTCCGCTTTCGGATTGATGGGACTCGTCATTGCATTTGCGGGCGTAGTCGTTTCCGTGGTCTGTCTGCTTGCGGGCCGCATTCTTAAGAAGGCCGGCAAGACCGGCGCGGCAGAGACGGCTTCGTGGGGCGGTTGCGTGGCATCCATCCTCACTGCCGTCGCCTTGACGGTGTGCTGCGGCATTCTGGTCTTTTGCTTCATGACGGGCGATATGTCCATCGAATACGTTCTCATGGAGCACTCGGATGCCGACGGCGCGCTTGGCGTGCTCTATCGCTTCAGCGGTCTGTGGGCTGGACGCGAAGGGTCGCTGCTGTTCTGGGCGTGGCTGATTTCTATCTTCAACGTGGTGGTGGCCGTTCGCGCCATGAAGAACCTCGACGATCTTGACTGCATGGCACTTTTCGTCTCGAACCTCGTTCTGACCGCGTTCGTCGCTGTGTGCCTGTTTTCTGAAAGCAACATGCCCTTCATTGCTACGGCTTCGCCTTACGTGGATGCGAACGGCAATCTCACGGCAATGGCGTCGAGCCTCGGCATGAGCCCGCTGCTCGAGCACTGGGCTCAGGCCATCCATCCGCCGACGCTGTTCGTCGGGTATGCGGGTCTTACGATTCCGTTCGCCTACGCAATCGCTGCGCTCATCGTCAACGATGCAAGCGCGAAATGGGTCGTGCGCTCGAGCCGCTACGCCATGTTCAGCTGGCTCTTCCTCGGTATCGGTATCGGGCTCGGTGCCATTTGGGCGTATGTCGTGCTTGGCTGGGGTGGCTACTGGGCGTGGGACCCCGTTGAGAATGCGAGCCTCCTTTCGTGGATGGTCGCGCTCGCGCTTGTGCACAGCTTTACGGTCTATCGCAAGCGCGGCGCCTTTAAGCGTTGGAGCGTCATGTGCGCATGCCTCACGTTTGCCTTCGTTGTGGTAGGAACGTTCATCACCCGTTCCGGCGTGGTGCAGTCCGTTCATGCGTTCGAGGGCGATCCGGTGTCGCTCATGCTTTTCGGCGGGCTTATCGTCGTCGCCGTGTTGGTGGGCCTTATCGGCCTGGCAATTCGCTGGAAGGCGTTCGCATCCGACGATGCGATCGAGTCCATGGCGTCGAAAGCGGCCGCGTATTACTTCAACAACGTGATTATGATCGTGTTCACGTTCGTCCTGTGCTATCTCACGGTGGCAAGCGCCCTGCCGACCTTCCTTCCGTTCGGCGGTCAGAGCCTTTCCGCGGGCACCTACGATGCTATTGCCCGCCCGCTCGGTATTGTCTACTGCTTCATCATCGCGGTCTGCCCGCTGCTTGCCTGGACGAAAACCGACCGCAAGGAGTTTTTCCGTCTGGCGAAAGTTCCTGCGATCTGCGCTGCCGTTCTCTTCGTCGTCCTGCTCGCCTATTTTGTGACCACACTGTATCCGGCGTACGATGCCATTATTCAGGCTGGCTCTGCGCAGGGAGCATCCCAGGCTGCTGTAACGGCGGCTGAAGAGCTGATGTCCGAAGGCCCCGTGTGGTATTACAACGGACTCGCTGTCGTCGGCTTCGCCGTGGCGAGCCTGCTGTTCTTCAACACGCTCTTCATGATTGCGCGCGCTGCGTCCAAGCGCGCCAAGGCGACGGGCAAAAACCCTGTGGCGGCATTTTTCGGCATGCTGGGTTCGAATTCCTCGAAGTACGGCGGCTACATCGCCCACTTCGCCATGGCCATCATCCTGGTGGGCCTTATCGGCTCTTCCATGTTCGTGACGGAGAAGACCGACTACGTGGCCTTCGACGAAGAGGCCGATACGGCGGAGAACTTCGTCATCGACGATTACGAGCTGCGCTACACCGGTAGCGACGTGGAGACCATGCCGAACGGCGACGACATTTTGTATCGCGTAGAGTTCGACGTGTACGACGTGAACACGGGCGCCTATATCGGACATGTGAACCCGTCGGTTCAGCTGGTGGCTTCCACGCAGCAGACCAAGCTCAACGCGAGCGTGATCAGCTTCCCGACCGAAGATCTTTTCGTCGTGTATCGCGGCGTGAACGATGCGGGCGATCTTTCCATGGACGTGCGCGTGAACCCGCTGGTGAGCTTTGCGTGGGTTGGCTTCGCGCTTCTGATGCTCGGTACGGCCATCGCTTTGTTCGGCCGTCGCAAAGACGGCGAAGCTTCCTCGGTCTCGAAGAAGGAATCCCGTGGCGAAGGCGTCGACGGCGCGTCGGATGAGGAAGAAGCACGCGAGCAGGCAACGGCGTAGGGGAGTGAATGAACATGGCGGATGCTTTGGCCAACGAGCCGCTTGCGCTTGAGGTGAAAAAGCTCACGAAGGTCTTCGGCGACCGCAAGGCCTTAGACAACGTGTCGTTCTCTCTGCCGCAAGGAGCGTTTCTTTCCATTTTCGGTCCGAACGGTGCGGGCAAGACCACCATGCTGCGCATGCTTTCTACGCTTGCCCGCCCCACCTCGGGAACGATTCGCGTCATGGGAATAGACGCCAAGGAAGATCCAGACAAGGTGCGCGACCATATTGGCCTCATATCGCACAACTCCATGCTGTATCCCGACCTGACCGCGATGGAGAATATGATGTTCGTGGCGCGCCTGTACGGCGTGGTTGATCCGGAAGCGCGTGTGCGCGAACTGCTTCGTGCGGTCGAGCTTGACCATCGCCGCTTCGACTCGGTTCGTACGTTCTCGCGCGGCATGACTCAGCGTCTTTCTATTGCCCGCGCGTTGATCAACGATCCGGATGTGGTGTTTCTCGACGAGCCGTATGCGGGCCTCGATCCGCACGCTGTCGAGATCTTTGACGAGCTCATTGCAAGCCTGCGCGAAGGGCGCACCTTCGTCATGGTGAGTCATGACCTGCAGAAGGGCTTTGCCGCCTGCACGCATGCGATGATGCTCGCTCGCGGCCGCGTGATGGTGTGCTCTCCGAAAGACGAGCTCGATTTCGACGAATTCAAGGGGCTGTATCGCGAAACCGTCGGGATGGGGGTGGCGTAATGGCCGTTGCTATGAAGAAGCCTTCCACGTGGGTCCATTACGTGGCGCTCCTGAAAAAGGACCTTTCCCAGGAGCTGCATACCAAGGACATGCTCACCTCCATGGGTCTTTATGCGCTTCTGGTGCTTGTGGTCTACGGCGCCGCGCTTGCACAGGCGGGAAGCGAGCTCGATATCCTGCAGATGGCCGGAGGCCTGTTGTGGGCGGTAATTCTGTTCACGAGTCTTCTGGGTCTGAATCGCTCCTTTTCGCATGAGAAGGAGCAGGGGTGTCTCGAGGGCATCCTGCTCGTTCCCATGGATCGCTCGGTCATCTTCCTTGCGAAGGCGACGGCCAATCTGATATTTCTTCTCGCGGTCACCGCGGTCACGGTGCCCCTGTTCTTCTTCCTGTTCCTCGGGCAGGTGGGGGCTGCGCCGACATGGCCGCTTATGATCGCACCGCTTTTGGCGGGCACGGTGGGCATCGCCGGCGTCGGCACCATGCTTTCCACCATCACCATGAATACGCGCGGGAAAGACGTCATGCTCGCCGTGCTGTTCATTCCGCTGCTCTTTCCGCTGTTGTGGGCGTGCGTTTCGGCGACGACATGCGTCATGTGCGCCCCGGAAGGATTCATGGATACGTTCGTGACGTCAATGGCTCTTTCGGCAGGCTACGATATCGTGATGATCTTGATATCGTGGGTGCTGTACGATTTCGTGGTAAGCGCTTAAGGGAAAGGATTGGTATGGCCAACGAAGAAAAGGCCAAAGAACCTGCGATCGGGGGGATTATCGATCGCGTGGCGCCGTGGGCGCTCGCTCTCGGGGCGTTGCTTGCGACGCTCGGGTTTGTTCTGAATTTCACCATTGCCCCGCTGGTCAACGGAGCGGCGGTCAACGAGCCTGCGCTCATCGGCGGTGCCATGGTGCAAAACAAGCTATTGCTTTCGCAGAAGATTTTCTATTGGCACATGCCCGTTGCAATCGCGAGCTTCGCGGCGCTGGTCTTCACGGCCTACTACGGCATCAGGTTTCTCATGACCAAGCGCGCCTGCTATGACACGCGTGCGCGCATTGCTACGGAAATCGCGCTGATGTTCGTGCTGTGCACGATGGTTTCCGGAGAAATGTGGGAGCGCTTCGAATGGGGCGTCTGGTGGACGTGGGAGCCTCGCCTCACCACGTATTTCATCTTGATGCTGATGATCTTCGGCTATTTCATCCTACGCAACGCGGTCGAAGACACCGAGCGTCGTGCTGTCTACGCAAGCGTTTTCGGCATTCTGATCTTCATTGACGTGCCCATCTGCTTTTTGGTCACGCGCCTGATTCCGTCGGGCGTGCACCCTGTGATTTTCAGGACCGACTCGGGGCTTTCTCCCGAGATGCTGCTGCCTCTCATGCTTGGCATGGCGGGTTTTGCCTTGATTGCATTCGGCTTGTATCGCCTGCGTCTGCGCGCTCAGGTCATGGAAGAGAAACTCGCTCGTATTCAGGATAAACTGGAGGACTAACTATGGATCCCGTTTTGGCAGAAATCTATTCTACCGTTTTTGGCGCGGCTCCGTTCGTCATTGCCGCATACGCTCTTATCTTCTTGGTCTTGTGCGGTTACGTCGTGTTCATCACGACCAAGCTCAAGCGAACCGAGAAGAAACTCGCAGCGCTCGAAGAGCATGTTGACGCGCTGAAGTAAAATAGGCAAAGGAGCCCGTCTTTGACGGGTCTTTTGCGTCATAATACATGCGGCAGGCTTTGCTTGCCGCATGTGCCGTTTTTTTGTCGGCACACGCCAGGCGCCCTTCGGGGCGCTGCGTTTTTTCGATAGACAGGAGACATGCATGAAGGCTTTGATTCCCGCAGCGGGCATGGGCACGCGTTTCCTTCCGGCTACGAAAGCACAGCCGAAAGAGATGCTGCTCGTCGTCGACCGTCCTGCCATCCAGTACGTGGTCGAAGAGGGCCTTTCTTCGGGGGCTGACGAAGTGGTGATCATCAACAGTCGCGAGAAGACTTCCATCGAGAAGCATTTCACGCCCGATCCTGAGCTGGTCGCAACGCTTCGCTCCAAGGGCAAAGACGCCTTCGCAGACGCGGTAGAGCATGCGGGCAATCTCAATGTTTCGTACGTATACCAGGACGAACCTCTCGGATTGGGCCATGCCATCCATTGCGCGGCGGAGAAATCCGCGGGAGAGCCTTTCTTCGTGCTTTTGGGAGACGTGCTGGTTCCCGACAACAATATCTGCCCGAAGATGCTCGAAATCTCGAAGGCCCATGGCGGCGCGAGCGTTATCGCCGTGCTTCCCGTTCCCGACGATCAGGTGAGCCGCTTCGGCATCATCGCCGGCTCGCAGGTCGAGGAAGGTGTCTGGAAGGTGGATGGCCTGGTGGAAAAACCCAAGCTGGAAGATGCGCCTTCGAATCTCTCCGTTTTCGGCCGCTATCTGCTCAGTCCCCGCGTCATGGAGCTTCTTGCCGACGTGGAGCCGGGGGTCGGCGGCGAAATCCAGCTTACCGACGCCCTTGACGCTGTGCTGAAAGAGGAAGAGATGTACGCGCTGGTCATCTCTGAAGAAGACGGCTTCGACACCGGCACGGTGGAAAGCTGGCTCGAGGCGAACAACGCCTTGTACGCGCGCAAGCTGGTGGCGCAAAAGTAGTTCGCATGCCCCGAGGGGCATGCTTTTTCGAAGGGACGGCGCGTGTGCGGTTTCGCTTTCGCTGGGTAGCGCGGGCCTTCGAAGAGATGGAAGGAAGAAGGAACACAGTGGGGTTCAATGCCTTTTCCGGAGCAGCCGGACAGGATTTCTCCGATCTGTTGAGGTATACCGGCGAGAGGTCGGAGGGCCGTACCGCCGATGCGCAGGATTGCGGCGCGTACTCGCCAGAACAGCTCGATGCTATTGTGGGACCGCAGCGTCGTTGGTCTTGGGTCGAAATTGACCTGTCTGCCATTCGCAACAACGTTGCCGTCGCGAAACGTCGCCTTTCTCCGGGTACGCGTTTGATGGCGGTCGTCAAGGCGAATGCATACGGTCACGGCGCAGTGCAGGTTGCGCGAACGGCTCTTTCCGCAGGGGCGACGCAGCTCGCTGTTGCCACGGTGAGCGAGGGCATCCAGCTGCGCAAGGCAGGTATTGACGCGCCCGTCCTGGTCCTCTCCGAGCCCCCCATCGCCGCAGTTCCTCTTCTGCTTCGCTACAACCTTATGCCTTCGGTGTATACAAGCGAATTTGCCGTAGCGTATGGCGAAGAGGCGGATAGACACGGGCTGCGTGCGCCGTTTCATCTTGCCATCAATACGGGCATGAACCGCATAGGCGTGCGTTTCGACGAGGCGGTCGATTTCGTTCGGCAGATAGCGTTTCATCGGGCTCTTGAGCAGGTGGGCACTTTCACTCACTTCGCCACGGCAGACTGCGCAGAGACCCTCGATTTCAATATGCAGCTGCGCCGCTTCAAGGAAACCGTCGTGTCGCTTCGCCAAGTCGGCGTTAACCCTGGGCTTGTGCACTGTGCCAATTCCGCAGCGCTTTTGCGCTATCCGGAAACGCATATGGACATGGCACGCCTGGGAATCTCCATGTACGGTTTCCATCCGTGTCCCGAAACCCGGGGGTATTTCGACCTCCGTCCCGCGCTGAGCGTCCATGCGCGCATCACGGCGGTGAACACGCCGCCTATGAGCGAGGGTGTAAGCTACGGAATGCACTACCGAAGCCCTGGAAGCGTGAAGATCTGTGCCGTGCCGATAGGGTATGCGGACGGCTATGCACGCGCTCTGTCAAGCAGGACCTCCATCATCTACGATGGCCACCTCTGCCGTCAGGTAGGCAATATCTGCATGGACCAGTGCATGTTCGAAGTCGATTTGCGCAGCCACGGTACGCACCGCCGTCTCGATCCGCACGTGGGAGACGAGGTGCTTCTGGTGGGCGCGCAAAACGGCGTTTCTGTGACTATCGAAGATCTATGCGATGTGGTGGGCACCATACCTCACGAACTGTGCTGTGCTTTGTCCCTGAGAATGCCGAAGGTGTATTTGCGATGACCATGATTAACGACCATTTTGCGACGATCGTCTCCCAAGAAGGCGAATCTTCCGCCGCGCTGCTCGAGGACATTGCGTCCCAGGTTGCCGCATGCCGTAGATGCCCTCTGTGCGAAGGCAGGACCAATGTTGTTCCGGGGTTTGGCAATCCGGAGGCGCGCGTTATGCTCATAGGCGAGGCCCCGGGTAAGAACGAAGATTTACAGGGCAAGCCGTTCGTCGGTGCGGCGGGCAAATACCTGACCGAGCTTTTGGGCTATGCGGGTCTTACGCGCGAAGACGTGTTCATCGCCAATGTGCTGAAATGCCGTCCGCCTTCGAACCGCAATCCTCAGCCGTCCGAGATTGAGATATGCACGCCGTTTCTGCGAGACCAGGTTCGTGCCATCGGTCCTGAGTACCTGGTGACCATGGGGAATTTCGCCACGAAATTCATCTTGAAGACGGAACAGGGAATCACGGGTCTTCACGGCAAGCCTCGTACCGCCGGGCGCTTCATCGTGTATCCGGTCTTTCATCCTGCTGCAGCGATATACGATCGTACGAAGCGCGATGCGCTCGAAGCGGATTTCGCGGCGCTCGGCGAACGTCTGAAGCAGCCGCGCGCATAGGTGCCCATTCTTTATATGAGGCGCATCTCTTTTTATGCGTGCGATATCGCATGGCGGCGGTATTTTCTCGTAACAACGAAGGCCCCGTATGGGGCCTTTCTGCTTCGAAAGGAACAATGTATGGCCAATCGCTACGATTTCGATCCGAAGACCTATCTTCAGCAAGGTGCCTGGGCTGATGTGAAGCTTGGTCTGCATCGTACGGAAGAACTGCTCGAACGGTTGGGGAATCCGCAGGATTCGTTGAAGATCGTGCACGTGGCAGGAACAAACGGCAAAGGCTCTACGAGCGCTTTCATCGCAGGCATCCTCCAGGCCGCAGGCTATACGACCGGCCTGTTCACATCGCCGTACATTCTTCGCTTCAACGAACGCATCCAGATCGATCGGGTTGACATATCGGACGAAGATCTTCTCGAGGTTGCCGCCGACGTGCGCGACCAAGCGTTGCTCATGGACGAGGCGCCGACGGCGTTCGAGCTGCTTACGGCGGCGGCCCTGCATTATTTCTCTCAAAAGCGCTGCGATGTCGTGGTGCTCGAAGTGGGACTTGGGGGAAGGCTTGATTCCACGAATGTCGTCACGCCGCTGCTGAGCGTGATAACCCCTATAGCGCTCGATCATGTGGCGGTGCTCGGTGATACCATCGCAGAAATTGCCGCGGAAAAGGCCGGCATCATCAAGTCCGGCGTTGACGTGTTGAGCTATCCCCAGCATTCCGATGCGGCGGCGGTGATCGAAAAGCGGGCAGCGGAGCTTGGATGCACGGTGCGCACCCCTCGTTTTTCTTTGGTCGACGCTCATGCCGAAGGGCTGACGCAGGTCTTTTCCTATGACGGCATCGAGGACGTGCATCTACGTCTTGCCGGCGTGTATCAGCCGTGCAATGCCGCTATGGCCGTTGAGGCCGCACGGATTTTGCGCGGCAAGGGGTTCGACATTCCCGATTCCGCTATCAAAAACGGGCTTGAGGCCACGACATGGCCGGCTCGATTCGAAGTGGTGGCGCATCGTCCCACGACGATTGTCGACGGCGGTCATAATGAGCAGGGCGCACGGGTGCTTGCCAAGTCGCTGCAAGAATACTTTCCCGAAGGAGGGGTGACGTTCGTCATGAGCGTACTGCGCGATAAAGACTATCGTGCCATGATCGAATGCGTGCTGCCTTTCGCGCGGCGCGTCTTCGTGGCCGCTCCGCCCGACAACGACCGCGCTCTTTCTGCCGACGAACTTGCCGACGCCATCCGAGAGGTGCAGAAGGAAAAGGGGTCTGCGTATGCCTCCTGCGTTGCAGAGGCATTCGTCGAATCGTGTCCGAGCGTGCATCTTGCGGTGCTGCGCGCTCGTGAGACCGCAGGTTCTGACGGCGTAGTGTGCTGCTTCGGAAGCCTGTACTCCGTTCAGGAGACCATGGAGGCGTTGGTGTAACAACGGCGCATAGCCGAGCATCGCTTCGGAGCAATTGTGTCGAAAATATTATTAGGTAATAAAATAATTAGAAAGTCTAACTAAATACGGCTATACTACCGAAGTCGCCGAAAAAGCGTCCTGCGCTCGCATGATTGCGTTGCTCGAGCGCCGGAAACGAAACAAAAGGAGACCAGGTGAAAATAGCCATCATCACAGACTCTACGTGCGATTGGCCCGTCGAAGATTACGCGGCGCGAGACGTGACCATGGTTCCGCTGCGCATTTGCTTCGGTGCTCAGAGCTTCCTCGACCAAAGGGAGATTGCTTCCGAAGAATTCTACGATCGCATGATCGAGGCGTCCGACTTGCCAAGCACCTCCCAGCCTTCCCCGGGCGATTTCGCGCGAGAGTTCGAGCGTCTTGCCGCCGAAGGATACGAAGGAGCCTTGTGCATGCACATCGCCCGCCCGCTATCCGGCACGCAGCAGTCTGTCGAAATCGCGGCGCAGAACGCGCCCATTCCTGTCAAGGTGGTCGATTCGTGCGTGACCACGGCGGCGCTCGGCCTTATGGTGGACGCGGCGTGCGACTTGCGTGACGAAGGCGTGGACGACCTCGAAGAGCTTTCCGAGCGCGTCGAGGCATTCGGCAGGAAGATACGTATCTTCCTTTTGCCGGAAACCCTCGAGAACCTCGTGCGCGGAGGTCGTCTTCCTGCCGAGGCGGCCGAGCAGATGGGGCTGCTCAACATTCGTCTCATTCTCACGCTCGCGCAAGACGGCAGCGTGGTACCCTTCGATAAGGCGAAGGGGCTCAAAGGGGCCGTTGCGCGCTGCGTCGACGCAATAGCCGCATACGAAAAAGAACACGGCGCCGTTTCGGTACGCTACGTTCATACGCGCAACGAGGCGGCGGTTGAAAAACTTGCCGATGCGCTTCGGGACGCTGGCGTGACGGTCGCTAAAAGCCACGTGCACGCATGCGGTGCCACCATCGCAACGCATCTTGGCATGGGGGCGGCATGTGTCGCCGTCGCGCCTGTTCAAGCATAGCGTCATTGTGAAGAAGGCTTGGATTACGCCTGCGCAAAAGGGGCTCGCCGCACGGCGGTTCATGTCGTCAAGGGAAGGATATATGGCAAACACGGTGAAAAACGTCATAGGGAAGGAAGCACGGCGCAGGGAAATCAACGAACTGCTTGTGGGAACCTTCAACAGTATTCTTCGCGTAGAGGAGGGCGTTTTGCGCAACCGCCTCACGGAAGGTCTCACCATTGCCGAAATCCATACCATCCACGCCATAGGACTGCAGGGTGCAAGCCCCATGAACGTGGTGGCGTCGCGCTTGAACGTGACGCTTGCCACGTGTACAACGGCGATCGGCAAGCTTGTCGACAAGGGGTTCGTCAAGCGGACCCGAAGCGACGCCGACCGTCGTCAGGTGCTCGTTTCTTTGACGAAAGAAGGCAGGCAGGCTTATCGCGTGCACGAGCTCTTTCACCGAGATATGGTGGAATCCGCTTTGGGGGAGTTAAGCGAAGAGGAGGAGGAAGTGTTTTCCGTCGCCTTGCTGAAAATCAAGGCCTTCTTCGATGCCCACGATCCTGCGTAAACGCGCTCAGACCGGCCTGCGTGACGCTTCCGTCGTCGCGCAGAAGCCTCTCTTTTTTTGTCTGAAAAAGATAAGAGAATCAAACTATTAGAAAGGTAAACAATCATGACTACTCTTGAAACCGTCGCATCCGTCCTTTCCGACAACCTCGATATCGACGCCGATTCCGTGACCGAGGACGCAACGTTCGAGTCGCTCGGCGTGGATTCTTTGGACATGGTCGAACTGATCTGCGACCTTGAAGAAAGGTGCGATATCGAATTCGGCGAGCCCGAGGGGCTTTCCACGGTCGGTCAGCTCGTGTCCTACATCGATTCCCTTAAGTAGGCGCTGTTATATGGATACGCGTGTTACCAAGCTGCTCGGCATCAAGCACCCCATCATCCAAGGAGCCATGGCCCGCATTGCCGACGGCAGGCTTGCCGGAGCTGTTTCGGCGGCTGGCGGGCTGGGGGTCATCGCGTGCGGCGGGGCAAGTATCGCCTGGATTGAAGAACAGGTGCGCATTGCCCGTTCCATGACGGACAATCCTATCGGAGCGAATGTCATGCTCATGGACCCTCAGGCGCACGAAGTGGCCGATGTGCTCGCGAAACTTCGCGTCGACGTCATAACGACCGGCGCGGGAAGCCCTGGCAAGTACATAGAGCAGTGGAAAGAGGCAGGGGCGAAAGTCGTTCCCGTGGTGGCGTCGAGCGCTTTGGCCGCTCGCATGCAACGTTGCGGCGCCGATGCGGTGATTGCCGAAGGGACGGAGGCGGGAGGCCACATAGGCGAGCTTTCCACCATGGCCCTTGTGCCGCAGGTGTGCGACACCGTCACCATCCCTGTCATCGCGGCGGGCGGCATCGCCGACGGGCGCGGCGTTGCGGCGGCTTTTGCCCTTGGCGCGGAAGGCGTCCAAGTGGGCACGCGTTTTCTTACGGTCGAAGAATGCTGCATCGCCGAGGCCTACAAAGCCAAGGTGCTTGCGGCCAAGGATTCCGACACCATCGTAACCGGCCGCGGGGCCGGTCATCCCGTGCGGTGCCTGAAAAACGCATGGTCTCGCAACGTTCGCTCCCTCGAAGACGCGGCGGCTTCGCCCGACGAGCTCGAAGGGCTGTATGCGGGCTCGTTGCGCCGCGCCGTCGAGGGGGATGTCGATGGCGGGTCGCTTATGGCCGGACAGGCGGCCTGCTTGGTCCATGAGCGTAGAAGCGCGCGCGATGTGGTGGAAGAGTTGATGGCGCAGGGCATGAGTCGCGCTTCGCTCGGCCTGCAGGGGCTTGCTGATGCCTCGGCTCTTCGCGTGGTGCGGAAAAGGAGCTAGTCCATGGGAAAGGTGGCGTTTCTTCTTTCCGGCCAGGGCTCGCAAAAGCCCGGCATGGGGGCGACGTTATTCGGCGTGCCCGAGATAGATGAGGTGTTCTGCGAGGCGTCTGATGCGTGCGGCTTCGATGTCGCGGCGGCGTGCCTGGACGAAACAGGCGATTTGCTTGCCGACACGGCGGTCGCTCAACCGGCGCTATGCGCGCTTTCCGTCGCCCAGGCTCGGGCGCTTGTCAAGCGCGGCGTTAAGCCCGATTACGTGGCGGGGTTTTCCCTCGGGCAGATGGGCGCGCTTGCCGTTTCCGGCATGCTCGATGCGAAGACGGTATTTTCCCTGGTGCGAGATCGCTCGCGCGTCATGGCCGAAGCGTGCGGGCTGCGATTGGGCTCTATGTGCACTTTGATGGGCGGTGCTGAAGAGGAAGTCCGTGACGTGTGTTCCTCCTGCGCCGAAGGCGACGTGCTTGTGCCCGCCAACTTCAACGCACCGGGGCAGGTCGTGGTCTCGGGAGATGCGGCGGCGGTGGCGCGTGCGAAAGAGGCGTGGTCGGGCCCGGGCAGGCGCAGCGCGATGCTGGCGACGGCAGGCGCATTCCACAGTCCCTTGATGCAGTCTGCCGCGGAGGCGTTTTCAGCCTGTCTTGAAGGCGTCGTATTCGACGAGCCGAAGATCCCTCTGGTTTGCAACGTGGATGCGCGGCCTCTTCGCGCCGACGATGCCGCCGCTCATCTCGTGGCTCATCTGACCTCCCCGGTTCTTTTCAGCCAGAGTGTGGCGTGGCTGGTCGAACAGGGGGTTGACACGTTCGTGGAGTGCGGAACGGGCGGCGTGCTTGCGGGGCTGGTCCGTCGCGTGGACAAGGGCGCCGTGCGCATGCGCATAGAGTCGCGCGAGGATTTAGAGGCGGTTGTCGAGAAGCTCGCAGAAACACAGGATGCTTAAAGCCGATGCACGGCTTCGAGGAAAGGAATCGCATGGAGTTCCGGATGGCGGATAACGATCTTTGCGTGCAAGGCTGCGCCGTGGTGACGGGCGGTGCGCGCGGCATAGGGAAGGCGGTTTGCGAGTCGCTTGCGGCGGCGGGTTACAACGTGGCCGTCAACCATTCGAACGCAAGAAGCGCCCAGGTAGCGGCCGATCTTGCCCGAGACTTGGAGGAGCGCTTCGGCGTTTCGGCCCGCGCCTTCGAGGCGGACGTCTCGTCTTTCGAGGCGGCCGTTTCGCTGCTTGAAGGTGCTGCTTGCGCCTTGGGGCCGGTGCGCGTGCTGGTCAATAATGCGGGCATCACCAAGGATGGACTCATGATGCGCATGAAGGAAGAGGATTTCGACCGCGTTATCGCCGTGAATCTCAAAGGTACGTACAACTGCTCCCGCGCCGTGATTCCGGCTATGGTGAAGGCCCGACGGGGGCGCATCGTCAACATGAGCAGCGTGGTGGGCGTGTTCGGCAACGCGGGACAGGCGAACTACGCCGCATCGAAGGCGGGCATCATCGGGCTGACGAAATCGCTCGCCCGTGAAGTCGCGTCGCGCAACGTCACGGTCAACGCCATCGCTCCCGGATTCATCGAGACGGATATGACGCGCGCTATGAGCGAAAAGGCAAGGGAGGCGGCTCTTTCCCGCATTGCTTCCAAGCGCCTTGGGCAGCCAGAGGACGTGGCGAACGCGGTCGCGTTTTTGGCGAGCGATGCGGCCGGATACATCACGGGACAGGTCATAGGCGTAGACGGAGGTATTTCGCTATGAGCAAGAACGAAATGCGCAAAAGCGACGGCACACATCGTGTGGTCATCACGGGCATGGGATCTGTGTCTCCTGCTGGCATCGGCGTTATGCCTTTATGGAGCGCGGTCAAAGAAGGGCGTTGCTGCATAGGCAAGGTGACGAAATTCGATGCAAGCGGCTTTGCGGGAAGCGTTGCGGCAGAAATCCCCGATTTCGATCCTGTGGCATGCGGGCTTTCCAAAAAAGAAGCGCGCAGGTTCGCCCCGTTCGTCCAGTACGCCATCGTTGCGGCCGACGAGGCCATGGCCCAAAGCGGTCTTTGCGCCGAAGAGGGCGACGCCTGCCGCATGGCGTGCGTGTGGGGAAGCGGAATAGGTGGCCTTGAGGAGTTCGAAAAAGGTTGTATCACCCTGCACGAAAAAGGCGCGAAGCGCGTGAATCCGCTGTTCATCCCCACCATGATTGAAAACATGGCGGCAGGAAACCTATCCATTCGCTACGGGCTGAAGGGCGATTGCCTCAGCATCGTCACGGCGTGCGCGACAGGCTCCCACTGCGTGGGCGAGGCGTATCGTCTCATTCGCCATGGGTATGCGGATGCGGCCTTGGCTGGAGGAAGCGAAGAGTCCATCTCTCCCATCTGCCTTGCCGGATTCGGCAATCTGGGGGCGCTGACGAAGGCGGAAGACCCCACGCGGGCTGCGATGCCTTTCGACGTGAACCGCAGCGGATTCGTTCCCGGCGAAGGAGCCGGCGCATTGGTGCTCGAGTCCCTCGAGCATGCGACGGCTCGCGGCGCCTGCATTCTCGCCGAGGTCGCGGGCTTCGGGTCTACGGGAGACGCGTTTCACATGACCGCGCCCGACCCGAGCGGCGAAGGCATCGTGCGCGCCATGCGCCAGGCGCTATCCGAGGGAGGCTTCGCCCTCGAGGACGTGGGGCACCTCAACGCGCACGGCACTTCCACCCATGCCAACGACGCGACCGAGTCTGCGGCGCTTCGCGTCCTTTTGGGCGAAAAGGGGCGCGAGATTCCCGTCACCTCCATCAAGGGCACGGTAGGTCATACGCTCGGCGCAGCCGGCGCGCTCGAGGCGATCGTCTGCGCGCTTTCGGTGTCGGAATCCGTCGTTCCTCCGACGGTCGGCACGACGCAGGTCGATCCCGAGTGCGGCGTAAACGTGGTCACGGGCCGCGCGCTCGAAGGGTGCGAGCAGAAGGTGGCCTTGAGCAATTCGCTCGGGTTCGGCGGCCATAACGCGTCGCTTGCCATTGCGCCGTACCGTGGGCTTTCGTAGGAAAGGCGAAGAATGGACATTGCATTCCCTTGTGGAAAAGAGGGCGTTGAAGCATTGCTGCCGCATCGCGCCCCCTTCGTCTGGGTCAGCCGAATTCTTACGTGCGAGCCTGGCGTGGGCATCGTGGCGGAGCTTGACGTGGATCCCGGGCTTCCTTTGTTCCAGGGACATTTCCCCGGCCATCCCGTTTTGCCGGGCGTCATCATCATGGAGGCGCTTGCTCAGGCCGCCTCGTGCTGCGTGCTTGCTGCTCGCGGGCAAGAGGGCGCGATCGGGTTTTTGACGGGCATCGACGGCGCGAAGTTTCGTCGCCAGGTGGTTCCCGGCGATACGGTTCGCCTCGAGGCGATTATCGCGAAGTCCTCGCGACGCATGTGCGTTGCCGAGGTGAAGGCGACGGTCGACGGCCAGGTTGCGGCGTCGGCGGTTCAAAAGTACGTTTTGGCATAGAGGATTTACGGTGTTTGCATCTGGGTCTAAAAAGGCACGCGGGGCCTATATAACCATCCCGACCGAACTTCCCGCCGACGAGCGCGACCTTTCGCGCATCGGCGAACTGGTCGAATCGGCGAAGGAGCAGTACAAGCACGAGCGCGGCGTCTCCGATGCCATGGTTGCAGACGAAGACGAACTCGTGAGCCTTGCGGACATGAGCCTCGACGGCATCGAGCGCGTGCTGGTGGTAGGCTGCGGACCCCGTGTCGAAGAGGTCCTGGCCGCATGCCGTGCCGCGGCGCTTGCTCCCTGTGCGGCCTATACGGAGGATTTGAAAGACGCCCCGTATCTCGCCTTGGCAGAGCAGAAAATCTGCATCGGGGCGCGCAAGGCCGACGGCGCCTTCGACGACAACTACCGCGTGCTTTCTGCGGCGGAGGTCGTTCGTGCCGAGGCTATCTTGCTGATCGATTCTCATCTTGCCGACGACGAACGGTTCGTTGGCATGGCATGCGACGATGCAAGGAGCGTTTTTCGCCTTGAGGAGGCGTCGACGACGGACGCATTCGGGGGTCTGACGAAAGCATGGGCTTTTTGCCGTTGCGAAAGCGGAATGTTGGCCCAAGCGAGCCCTGATGCCTGGATGGTGTGCCCGAAATGCCGCGCGGTGCTCGACGCAGCCCATGTGCGCGAGAGGCACAAGACGTGTCCCTCATGCGGGCATCATTTTCGCATGACCTCTTCGGAGCGCATCTTCGACCTTGTAGACGAAGGGTCTTTCGAGGACTGGGATACAGCGTTCGAGGAAGGCGACCCGCTTCGATTTCCGGGGTATCTCGAGAAGCTCGAGGCCATGCGTGCGCGTACGGATCTTTCCGAGGGCGTGCGTTGCGGCGTGGGCCGCATTGCCGGCATGCCTGTTGTCGTATGCGTCATGGACTCGACGTTTTTCATGGGGTCCATGGGCTCGGTCGTAGGGGAGCGCATCACCTACGCCGTGGAGCGTGCGACGGCCGAGGGGCTGCCGCTGGTGATTTTCTGCGCCTCCGGGGGAGCGCGCATGCAGGAGGGGCTGGTGTCCCTTATGCAGATGGCGAAGATATCATGCGCCATAGAGCGTCACGCGCAGGCGGGTCTGCCGTACTTCTCCGTCATAACCGACCCGACCACAGGCGGCGTTACCGCGTCGTTCGCCATGCAGGGGGACGTGATCATTGCGGAGCCGAAGGCCCTTATCGGGTTCGCCGGGCGCCGCGTTATCCAGGACACCATTCGTCAGGAGCTGCCGAAAGAGTTTCAGACCGCAGAGTTCGCGCTTGAACACGGCCTGATCGACGCCATCGTGCATCGTGCTGATTTGCGCGGCGAGTTGGCGAACCTGCTTGCGCTGTGCGCTGCGGGCTCGTGCGGACGAAAAACGTCGTTTGGCGCGAGCGGCCTGGGGCGTGAATCGGTCAGGGGCGTTTCGGAATTGCGCGACGCCTTGGCGGCGCATCCGAGCGCGCGCGAATGCCTGGAGGGCGCCGTTGCGAGCGCGGGAGGCTCAGAGAACGTGCGTTCTGCGGAATCGTTGCGCAGTGCTTTCAGAGCTGCGTTTTCCCGCATGCCCCGTCCGCGCAAGAAGCAATCCGCATGGGAACGTCGCAGCAGGGAAGAGAGCAGCAGGAGGCTTGCGGCCCTGTTGACGACACCGGTGCGCAACGCAGACGAAACGGGTGCGGACGGTGCGCAAAACTCCGCATGGGCAAGCGTTCAGATAGCACGCGACGTGCATCGTCCGACGTCGATGCACTACCTCAGGTCCATGACGGATGGGTTTTTCGAATTGCACGGGGATCGGGCCTTCGCCGACGACGGCGCGATCGTGGCGGGCATCGGCTGGATCGGACGGCGGGCCGTGGCGGTGATCGCTCAGGAAAAGGGCGCGAACCTCGACGAACGCATCCGCCGCAACTTCGGCTGCCCTCAGCCGGAGGGGTATCGCAAAAGCCTGCGTGTGATGCGTCTTGCCGAGCGTTTCGGCCTGCCCGTAGTGTGCCTGGTGGACACGCAGGGAGCGTTTTGCGGCAAGGAGGCTGAAGAGCGCGGGCAAGGGGGCGCCATAGCCGATAACCTCTTCGCCATGGCGGGCCTTCGCGTGCCCATCGTAAGCGTTTTGGTTGGAGAAGGCGGGTCGGGCGGTGCGCTTGCGCTCGCGCTTTCCGACCGCGTTGCCATGCAGGAACACGCGGTGTATTCGGTGCTTTCGCCGGAAGGGTTCGCTTCCATTCTGTGGAAGGACCGCTCCCGCGCGCCGGAAGCTGCTGCGGTCATGCGCATGAACGCCTATGAGATTTTCGAGATGGGCATCATCGATGCGGTGCTCGAGGAAGGGGAGGGTTCGGCGAGCGCGAACCCCGAGCTTGCCGCGGCCGTTGTGCGCGGGTATGTGATTCACCGGCTTGACGAGCTTTCGTCGCTTGACCTCGAAGAGCTTTTGGACCTTCGTTATAAGCGATTCAGGAAATTTTAGGCATGCGTGCGCAAGGCGGCGGTTCTACTCGACGGCTTCCAGAATCGCCTTGACCTTTTCGGGATCGAGTTCGGTGATGGGTACGACCGGGGCGGGAGGGCAGGAGAAATCGCCCAGAAGCTTTTCGTAATGCGCCACATCGCGCCACTGTCCAAGCTTGAATCCGACATTGTCCATGACGCCGACAAGGCGGAATCCCATGGCAAGGTGGAGCTTGTCGCTTTTTTCATTCGGCTCGGTGACTTTGCCGTGAGCGCTGCGGACGCCCTGGAGCGTAAGCAGGTCAAGAAGTTTTTTGTAAATGACGCGTCCAAGGCCGCGCCCGCGGAAATCCTGCGCGAAATACACGGAAAGTTCCACCGCCCATGCATACGCTTCGCGTGCGAAAAGTCGGCTTGCGTATGCGTAGCCTACCGGCTTGCCGTTTTCTTCGCATACGATGAAAGGATACATGCAAACGCGCTCTTCGATGCGTTTGCGGAACTCTTCCACGCTAGGGCACGTGCATTCGAACGTGATCGATGTTTCGATATACGGCGCGTAAATGGCTTGGAGTGCTTCGGCGTCTGCGGCGGTGGCCAGGCGGAACGTATATACGAGTTCGCTCATGCGGGTCCTTTCGAAAACGAATGCGAAATAGGCAAAGGTCGCTGACGGAGCTTGGCCGTAGCGGCGTATATGTTTCGGTTGCCGGGATTGTGACGTGTTTTGAGTGCGTTGAGTGGAAAATGTGACGGCATTTTACACCCGAAAAGGCGCGAAGCGACGGGTGAACAAAAAATATTTTGCCGCTTATACGCTTTGTCCGCGCCATAGCTGTCGGCAATCGCCGGGGCGATGCGTGCATTCGGGAAGGCTTAAGCGACACGATGCTTGTATTCGGCACCGTGCCGAAGCGCTCAGGCGCTTGGAATCTGCGTGTGCGGGGCATGTCGACAAAAAGAGCCCCGCCCCCGGCCTAAGGATGAACCCACCTAGACAAGGTGGGTGCTCGCAACGCGCTGCAAAGCTTTCGTGTCAACGGACGCGAATCCCTGTATTCACGCGTAATCTAGAGCTCCCTGAGAAAATGCATCGGTCCATCGCAAAATGACGGCTTCGGAAGCAGGGCTCGATTCGAGTATATCCAACCCTCAACGGAAAGATACCTCTTGACATGAAAACCGAAAAGAGAATATGACCGCAGGTCTGCGGCGCATTGCGGTTGCTAAGTCGTTGCATATTGCGGCCGCGGAGTCGCGATGCGTCGCGGCCGAAGGGTTACGATGCGGTGTCGGTCGCGTAAGGAGGGGCGCGCTGCGCTACAATGGCTGGTGTTGACGCGGCTGGGGAAGGGGGCTGTATATGGCGCGCGCGAAAGACGTCGTCAAGCTTGTGCGCGACGGATTGGGCGATACCACATCGGCGGCCCGTCTGCGCGAGATAATCAAAATCCTGCGTCGCAACGAGGTTTCCAAGGGTCTTACCCCGGAGAAGCTCGTTGCGCTTCTTGAAGATCTTGGTCCGACGTTTATCAAGCTGGGCCAAATACTCTCGTCGCGTTCCGACATGCTTCCGCAGGAATACTGCCTTGCGCTGCAATCGCTTCGAAGCTCGACGACTCCTGAACCGTTCGAACACATCGAGCAGCGTTTTCGCAATTTCTACGGAGAACGCTACGACGACATTTTTTCTTCGATTGAGCAGACGCCGCTTGGCTCCGCTTCCATCGCGCAGGTCCATCGAGCCGTTCTTGCCGAGGGCGATTCCACGGTGGCGATAAAAATTCGCCGCGACCATGTCAAAGAGGACATGCAGCGCGACATTCAGCTTATGCGCCGTGCGGCCGACTTGATGAACCTTGCCGGATCGACCGTGCTTGCGGGCGTGGACATCGTCACGGTTATTGACGAGTTCGACAGAACCGTTCGCGAGGAGATAGATTTCACAATAGAGCTTGAGAATCTCCGCCGTTTTTCCCTGGGGCTCAAAGGGGAGCGCGGCGTGTCGTGCCCGAGGGTTTATCCCGAGTATTCCGACGAGACCGTCCTTGTGATGGAATTCGTCGAAGGGGTGTCTCTCGAGCATGTCGACGCCTTGAGGGAGGCGGGCTATAGCCTGAGAGACCTCGGCGATCGCATCGCGAATTCCTATATGCACCAAATGGTCGACGCGGGTTTTTTCCATGCGGACCCCCATGCGGCCAACATCATCGTGCGTCCTGCGTTGACGAAGGAAGAACGCGAAGAGGGCAAGAAAGACCGCGGCGAGGTCGTATGGATTGATTGTGGCATGATGGGGGAGCTATCTCCCCACGAACGCGGCCTGTTCTTCGACATGATGAAAGCCATGGTGTTCAAGGACGGCCATGCCCTCACCGATTTGTTCATAGAGTGGGGGCGTGTCAGCGACGCTCCGGGTAAGAAGCTTAATTACGGGCAATTGCTGCAAGATCTCACCACGTTGGTGAACCGTTACGCCGCCGAAGATGCCTACTCCATGGACATAGCCCAGCTGCTAAACGATATCATGGCCATTCTCGATACGGCGAATGTCATCATGCCGCGCAGCTTCGTCATGCTTGTTCGCGGCCTCGCGTCTTTGCAGGGGACGCTTATCTCCCTCACTCCTGACATCAGCATTCTCAAGGTGGTCGAGCGCTATGTGCGCAGCGCGGCGAATAGGCGTTTCGACCCGTTCAAGGAGACCGAAGACAGGCTCGTTCAAGCCGTTGCCACAACCGACAAGGCAATGCAGATTCCCGAACGCGTTGTGAACGTGCTCGATATGGCCGAGAAAGGAAGGCTGAAAATCGGGTTCGACCTTGCCGAGGCGAATCAGCCCATGGAGATGCTCGGTAGGATTGTTGACCGGTTGAGTCTCGCCATCATCACGGCGGGTTTGTTCATAGGGTCTTCGACCATTTATTCGGCGGGTATGCAGCCGCAGCTGTTCGGCGTTCCGGTCATCGGTTTTCTCGGCTATTTCGGAGCGGCGGTGCTCAGCGTCTACATCATTGTCAAAATACGAAAAGGCGCATAAATCGAACAAATGTTTTCTTATAAGGGCCTATCATCTATAATTCGTGCATCGGCGCATAGGTTCGTGTGCCGTGTATTCTGACGTCGAGCGGAAAGGAGGAGCGTCTATGGAGAATCTTTTTACCGAAATGGACAATGCCGCGAAAATGGCGGCAGCGCCTCTTGCTGTTCGCATGCGCCCTCGCACGCTTGACGAGCTGGCGGGGCAACAGCATGCGGTTGGTCCTGGGAGCTGGCTTTTTGCGGCCATCGCATCCGACGCCCTTTCGTCGGTCATCCTCTTCGGCCCTGCGGGAACGGGAAAGACGAGCATCGCGCACATCATCGCCGAAAGCACCAAGGCCGCCTTCGTCGAGGTTTCCGCCATCGGCGGCACGGTTTCCGACCTCCGTCGAGAGATCGCCGCGGCCGAGAAGCGGCTTGTTCTCAATGGAATGCGCACCATACTTTTCGTCGACGAGATCCACCGTTTTAACCGAAGCCAGCAAGACGCATTGCTCCATGCCGTGGAAAACCGCACGGTCGTGCTTATCGGCGCTACGACGGAGAACCCGTTTTTCGAAGTGAACTCGGCGCTGATATCCCGCTCGCGCGTCATTGAGCTCGAGGCTCTCTCCGACGAGGATATCGCTTCTATCGTCCGCCGGGCTCTCGAGGACGAACGCGGGCTGAAAGGCGAATTCGAACTGACGAATGACGCGCTCGATGCGGTGGTGAACCTTTCGGGGGGCGATGCCCGCAGCGCATTGACAACCCTTGAGCTTTCGGCCGGGCTTGCGCGGGAAAGCGCGCGCAAGGGCGTTTTGTCCGAGGGTGAAGCCTTGCGCATCGATGCCGATATGGTGGCGCTGGCAACGCCTCATCGGGCTCTTCCGTACGATAAGAACAAAGACATGCATTACGACGTCATCAGCGCGTTCATCAAATCCATGAGGGGCAGCGACCCCGATGCAGCTCTGTATTGGCTCGCGCGCATGATAGACGGCGGCGAAGACCCCAAGTTCATCGCCCGGCGAATCTTCATCCTGGCGAGCGAAGATATCGGCAATGCCGATCCGCAGGCGCTGCTTATCGCGGAAGCGGCTTTTCGGGCGGTCGAGGTCATCGGCCTTCCCGAGTGCCGCATCAACCTTGCTCAGGCCGTTATCTACATGGCGCTTGCGCCGAAGAGCAATGCGGCCGAGGCGGGAATAGACGCGGCTCTTTCCGAGGTGCGGCGCGGCCCTCGTCGCGACGTGCCGAGTTATCTGCGCGACAGGCATCGTCCCGGTTCCGAGCACTACGGGGAGTACAAGTACCCGCACAATTATCCGGGGCATTGGGTCGACCAGCGTTATCTTCCCGAAGGCCTTGAACGGGGCTGTTTCTACCATCCGAGCGAAAACGGCTGGGAGTCCTACCGTGTAGATGCGGTCCGTCGAGACAGGAGCTCGGCCGCCCGTGATACACTGCACAGCTGAACACGCTAAATCGGAGCATTTTCGAAGGTCAGGAGTAGTTTATGGACGCATCGGTTATTTCTGGGGTCGTTCTTCCCATCGTCTTCATCGTTGTGGGCGTCGCGCTTGTGTGGGCGCTTGTCGAACTCATCATGGTTCTGCGCCGCACGCGCACGACCGTTGAAACCATGGAGGCGGAAATCACCCCTATTCTCAAGGACGTGCGTGAAATCACGGAGAGCGTCAAGCCTGCGGCGGACAAGGTCGATCCGCTCGTGGAGCGAGTTTCTCTTGCGGTAGATGCTGCCAACCTCGAAATCATGAGATTGGACGGCATCCTGGAAAACGTGAACGAAATCACCGAGACGGCGGCGAGCGCCGCGAATGCGGTCGATGCCGTGGCGAACACCCCGCTGCGCCTTGTTAACACGGCTACCGAGAAGCTGCGCGATGCGTTCTCGGGACGCAGGGTCTCTGACGAATCCGCCTATCTTGCCGATGCTCAGGAATCCGGCGCAGGCAAGGCAGTCCCGAGCGCATCGGGGGAGGGTTGCGCTCAGACGGCCGCCGAGAATGCGGCGGCAGAGCAGCCCCGCGCGGCGCACGACGAGGGGGCCTCTGTAGAGCCTCTCCAGGCTTGCGAGCAGAATGCTTCGCAGGACGGCGCTTCTTGCCCCGATGCCGCGAAGTCTGAATCGGGCGAAGTAGGTGCGCAGGAGAAGTATTTCACCTACGGCTCAAAGCAAGAATAGGGTCGGGCGGGGTCGTATGTCTCACAAGGGCAAGACGAGTGCGCAGCGCTGCGATGACGCGCGTCGCCGTTTCTATGTCGTCTGGATGCTCATCGGCATTGCGTTTCTGGTATATCTGCTCGGTCGCGTGCTCGATGTCTTGGCCGTGCCGGTGGCCGTTGTGGCATGGACGGTCGTCTTCGTGCTGTGCTTGAGGACTCCTGTCGCAAAGCTCGAGTCGCTCGGGGTGCCGCGCGTTGTCGGAACGGCCCTTTCGTATCTGGGCATGGGCGCGGTTGCGGCAGTGCTTCTGGCCACTATGTTCTCTCCTGCTTCGGGAATCTCCGAGCAGTTTTCCAACATGCTTGCCGGCTTGCCGGGCTATGCCCAGGCGCTCATAGAGTGGGGAAACCATCTGTACAGCCAATACGCCTCGGTCCTTCAGGACGAATCGGTACGCAATTGGCTGAATTCGGCGGCAGAGACCCTGACTGATTGGGCGTCGACCACGGCGCGGCTCTCGGCGGACGGCGTCCTCGTCTTCGGCACGGGTGTCGCCAATTCCCTGATGATCATAGGTTTTGCGCTTGTTGTGGCATTCTGGGTGCTTATGGAGCTGCCATCGATCGGTCGAGAGGCGAAACGCTTCATTCCCGAGAACCGTCAGCAAGAGGCCGAAATGCTCCATCTCACCTTTACGCGCGTCATGGGCGGTTATTTGAAGGCCACGCTTCTTCAATGTTTCCTCATTGGCCTTGCGTGCGGCATCGGTTTTCATTTCATCGGTATTCCGAATGCTGCTGCACTCGGCCTTATCACGGGAGTCATGAACATCATCCCCGTCGTGGGTCCTTGGATCGGCGGCGTCATAGCGGCGCTTGTGGGATTGTTCGTCGATCCCTGGGCGGCGTTTTTTGCCCTGATCCTCACCATCGTCGTGCAGCAGTTCGTCTACACGTTCATCTCTCCGAAGATTATGTCGAATTCCGTAGACGTCCATCCCGCCATCGTCATCGTAGTGCTGCTGGTTGGAAGCGCGATAGGCGGTTCCATGGCGGGGCTTGTGGGCAGCGTTGTCGGTATGCTGCTCTCTATTCCGCTCGCGGCTATTTTGAAAACCGTGTTCGTGTTCTATTTCGAAAGAGAGACCGGCCGGCAGGTGGTTTCGGAAGACGGGGTCTTTTTCAAAGGCATGCCGTCCGATTTGTGCGACGAAGACGGGGCTCCCGATGCTGTGGCGGACGCTGTGGCTCCGGTCCGCAAGCACAGGTCGTTTGCCGCCGTCTTCCTGGGCGAGGGAAAGCGCTCACGCGCGGAGACCGACTGTCTTTCGCAATCGCCTCTAGGACCGCATGACGTAGATTCTCGTGAAGAATCGGGCCGTAACTCCGATTAATGCGTAGAATGCAGGAAGCAAACGCGCTTAATGTCAGCGCGCTCGCCTTGTTTTAGGTATTATTTCGCTGTTCAAAAAAAGGCGTGGATGCGCCGAGACGAAAACGAGAGTGAGACCAGCTAGATGAAGTACATGACTACCGCGGAGATCCGCGAGAAGTACCTGAACTTCTTCGAGGAGAAAGGCTGCAAACGCATGCCGTCCTCTTCGTTGATTCCCGACGACCCCAGCCTTCTGCTGACCAGCGCAGGCATGGTTCAGTTCAAGCCGTACTTTCTTCATGTCAAGGAATTCGACCCCGCCTACATCGGATCGACCACGGTTCAGAAGTGCGTGCGCACCAATGACATCGACATTATCGGTACGACGGGCCGCCACCTGAGCTTCTTCGAAATGCTCGGCAATTTCAGCTTCGGCAAGTATTTCAAAGACGAAATGTGCACATGGGCCTACGAGTTCGCCACCGAAGTGCTCGAGCTTCCCAAAGAAAAGCTGTATTTCACCGTTTTCGAGAACGACGACGAAACTATCGAGATCTGGAAGAAGCTCGGCGTTTCGGAAGACCACATCTCCCGTCTGGGCGAGGATGACAATTTCTGGCGTGCTGGGCCTACCGGTCCGTGCGGTCCGTGCTCCGAAATCTACTTCGACCAGGGTCCCGACTTCGGCTGCGGCAGCCAGGACTGCGCTCCCGGATGCGATTGCGACCGCTTCCTCGAGTTCTGGAACTGCGTCTTCACCCAGTACGACGGTCAGGAAGATGGCACGCTTGCTCCCTTGCCCACGAAAAATATCGATACCGGCATGGGTCTTGAGCGCATGGCCGCCATCATGCAGGGCGTTCAGTCCAACTACGAAACCGATGTTATGCGCGATCTGATTTCGGTCGGCGAACGCCTGAGCGGCAAGTCCTACAAGGAAAACGCCGAAAGCGATCTTTCGCTGCGCATTATCGCCGACCATAGCCGCAGCGTTACCTTCATGATTGCCGACGGCATCCTTCCTTCCAACGAAGGTCGCGGATACGTTTTGCGCCGCCTGCTTCGCCGTGCCGTCATGCACGCGCACAAGCTCGGCATCGAGGGCGCATTCTTGAGCAACTATGTCGACGCGATCGTGCGTCTTATGGGCCATGTGTATCCCGAGGTCGTCGATAATCGCGAGCTCGTCGAACGCGTCATCCTCTCGGAGGAGGAGCGCTTTGGCGTCACGCTTCGCCAGGGTCAGGCGTACCTCGCCGATGCTCTCGAAAAGCTCGAGGGCACGGTGCTTGATGGCGCCACCGCCTTTACGTTGCACGACACCTACGGCTTCCCGGTCGAAATTACCGAGGAGATTTGCGCCGATGCAAACATCACCGTCGACAAAGAGGGCTTCGAGGCATGCATGGATCAGCAGCGCGAACGCGCCCGTGCTGCCACGAAAGACGATGCCGAGGCTGCATGGAGCACGTACGGCGGCATCCATGACGATCTGCTCAAAGAACTCGGCGCTACCGGCTTCGTGGGCTATGATCGCTTGACCGCTACGGCCGAGGTAAAGGCTGTTGTCAAAGACGGCAAGCGCGTCGAGTCCCTTGCGCAAGGCGAGGAAGGCGAGGTTGTTTTGGGCCTCACGCCGTTCTATGCCGAAATGGGCGGCGAAGTGGGCGATACCGGCACCATCGAAGCCGAGGGAATCAAGCTTCAGGTCGTGGATACCAAAGCGCCCGCGAAAGGCCTTGTTGTCCACTCTGTGAAGGTTGTCGAAGGCAGCGTGCATGCCGGCGATACTGTGCGTGCGATCGTCGACGAGCTTCGTCGCAAGCGCATTACGCGCAACCACACCTGCACGCACCTTCTGCATGCCGCGCTTCGCGAGGTGCTCGGCGATCACGTCAAGCAAGCCGGCAGCTACGTCGGCCCCGATCGCCTTCGCTTCGACTTCACGCATTTCGAGGGCATGACGGCCGAGCAGATTTCCGAGGTGGAGCGCGTTGCCAACAACGTCATCATGCAGGCTCTCCCCATGAACATTTACGAGACTTCGCTTGATGAGGCTCGCGAATCGGGCGTTACGGGCTTGTTCGGCGAAAAATACGGCGACGTTGTTCGCGTTGTCGAAGCGGGCGAGTTCTCCCGAGAGCTGTGCGGCGGCTGCCATGTTGCCAATACGGCGGAAATCGGCTTCGTGAAAATCGTCTCTGAGTCCAGCGTCGGCGCCAACGTCCGCCGCATCGAGGCCGTGACGAGCTTTGACGCGCTCGATTACATGAACAAGGTCGAGTCCGAGCTCAAAGAGGCGGCGGCGCAGCTCAAGGTTTCCATGTTCGACGTTTCCGAGCGTACGGCCGCAAACCTCGAGGCCATCAAGGTCTTCGAGGCCGAGCAGAAGCAGGCCAAAAAAGCGGCGGCCGAAGGAAGCGTCGCCGAATATCTCGAGTCCATGGTCGATGTGGGGTATCCGCTTGTGATTGCACGCATCGACGGTCTTGATTCGGGCGCGCTGCGCAACACTTGGGATATCATGCGTTCTCGCATGCCCAAGCCGGGCGCGTGCGTGATCGGCACGGTGAACGACGGCAAGCCCGTCATCATGGCTGCGGGCACCGATGAGGCGGTTGCGGCTGGCTTTAACGCTGGCGCTCTGATCAAGGAGATTGCTTCCAACATCAAGGGCGGCGGCGGCGGAAAGCCCACCATGGCTCAGGCCGGCGGTAAAGACGCCGAAGGCATGGATGCGGCGCTCGACGCGGCACGTGCCCATTTCAATCTGTAGGAATGATTGCGAAGCGGCTGCGCTTTCGGGCGTGGCCGCTTTTCGCGTTGCGACGAATCTACGTCGAAGCGGCCGACGTCGAGGGCTCGCATGCGAACGGTCCACTTCGGCAAAGGACGCTGTAAAGGAGGGTCATTCGTGAGGACGATGGCTTTGGACATAGGGGAGGTTCGCATCGGCGTGGCGATAAGCGATTCCGAAGGAAGAATCGCAACGCCCCTGAAGGTGCTCGCCGCCTCTGACGTTCTCGGTGACGGAGCCGAGTTTCGTCGGCTCGTGCAGGATTGGGAGGTCGAGCAGCTGCTCTGTGGGCTGCCTTACACCCTGTCGGGGGAAGAAGGCCCGCAGGCCGCTTCCATCAAAGAGAAGGCGTCGCGTATCGCACGCGCCCGCAACCTTCCTCTGTTTTTCGCGGACGAACGCATGAGCTCGCGTGAAGCGAAACGCATTTTGCGTGAAGAGGGTTTGGATGAAAGGGCAATGAGGGGTAAAGTAGACATGATTGCCGCGAGTTTGTTTTTGCAAGCGTGGCTGGATGCTCGATTCGAGCACGAAGACAAGTAAAAGCGCGCACGCAAATGCGCCTGTAGATGTGAGGAACGTGCATGCCTCGTAGACAGATTACGTATAGCTCTCATCCAACCCATCGCGCCCGCATGGTTCATGCGCAAGGGGAGCGCCAGTTCAGGACGTATGATACGTCTCAGATTCGCCCGAAGAAGAGCAAAGCCCCCATGGTGATCGCTCTCGTCTTGGTGGCAGTTGTCGTGATCGTTGCCGCCTTTGCTATCTTCAACATCACCAAAGGCTGTTCGAAATCCGGTCTTGAGGGAACGGAGCAGATTGTCGCCTCCGATGTGCAGGTGACCGTTCCCGAAGGCGCTTCGGCTTCCGACGTTTCGAATGCGCTTGCATCTGCCGGCGTCTCGGTATCCGCGGATGCGTTTCTCGACCGCGCGAAAGAACTTGGTGCCAATCAGAAGTTCCAGGCGGGAATGTATAGTTTTTCCGCGGGCATGACGGTCGATCAGGTTATACAGGCCATCGCTTCGGGCGATTTGGGCGGATATTCGCTCACCATTCCCGAGGGCTATAAGCTTTCTGATATTGCCTCCGCCGTCGAATCCGCCACCAACGGGTCGATCAGCGCGGCGGACTTTTCGGCTGCGGCATCAGATGCAAGCGTGTACGCTGCGGATTACGACTTCCTGGAAGATGCGGGAACCAATTCGCTCGAGGGCTTCCTGTTCCCCAAAACCTACCAGCTTTCTCCGACCGATACGGCCGATGCCGTCGTTCGTATGATGCTCGACCAGTTCCGCAACGAGATAAGCGCCCTGGATTGGTCTTACCCGGAAAGCAAGGGTCTCTCCATCTACGATGCCGTGAGCCTTGCGTCCATTGTTGAAAAGGAATCCAGCGGTGACGAGCAGATTCGCTCTCAGGTTGCTGCTGTCTTCTACAACCGCCTTTCCTCCAGCAACAAAGAGACGTTCGGCTTCTTGCAGTCGGATGCGACCACCGCCTACGAGGTCGGCCACGACCCTTCGGCGGAGGAGGTCCAGGCGGATACGCCGTACAGCACTTACGCCAATGCTGGGCTGCCTCCGACGCCCATCTGCTCGCCGGGCCTTGATTGCCTGCAGGCTGTGTGCGCCCCTGCGGATGATTACGGCGACTATTATTACTTCATCTTCTGGACGAACGACCAGGGTACGACGGAGTATGCGTTCAGCAAAACCTACGAAGAGCATCAGGCCGCTATCGCCGAGCACCTGTAGGGATTGGGATTGTCTTGCTCCGACCCGATTGTTATTTCAGTCGCATTTCGGCGATAGACCCCATTGACGATTTGCGTAAAAAAGGGGTGCGGGCCGTCCTTCTCGACATGGACAACACGCTTCTTACGCGCGATACCCATGAGGTTCCCGAGGATGTGAAACAGTGGCTCAGCGATGTGAAACGGGCCGGTATTGCGCCATGCATACTGACGAACAATTGGCACAGCAGCGCGCACGATTGCGCCCGGGAAATCGGCCTGCCGATCGTCGCCCGTGCGCTCAAGCCCTTGCCGTTTTCTTATTTCGTCGCTTGTAGGAAGCTTGGCGTCAAGCGCTTAGAGACTGCATGTATCGGCGATCAGCTCATGACGGATGTATGGGGCGGCCGTTTGCTCGGGATGCGCGCCATCATGGTGAAGCCTCTTGTGGCGAAGGATCTGAAGCATACGCTGTTTTTGCGCAGAATCGAAAAACGCATTTTGCGCGATATGCCGATTGAACGCTGACCGAAGACGCATTCACCCCTAACCCTGGCTTTCTGGGCAAGGCCGCAGAGCCCATCGTTTCCCGCCATGCTACAATCGCCTAGAAACAAACGCATGTTGGGAGCATGATGTACTACGAAATAGCCGGAGAATCGAATAGCGCGCTGCTGAGCGCCGTCGTGAGCGGTGTTCCTGCGGGTCTGCGCATAAGTGAAGAGGCCATCGACGCCGATGTGGCGCGATGGTCTTCTCGTATGAGGGCTTTGTCGGGCGAAGGCCAAGGCTCTGATTGCGAAGACCACGTGAACGTTTTGTCGGGCGTAGCGGATGGTCGCACGACGGGCGCACCTATTGTTCTTGTTGCGAACAATGCCGCTCGTCGCCCTGGGGGCGAATTGCAAAATATACCTCTAGCGGGTTTCCCCGTTCGTCCCGGTACGGTCGATCTGGGTGCTTCGCTGAAATACGACATTTCCGATTGCTCGGTTTTGGGGCGCAGATTCAATGACAGGCTCGATGTCATGCGCGTTGCCGCGTCAGGAATCGCGCGCGAACTTCTTGCCGAATTCGGGGTCGAGATTATTTCGTGCGTCACCAGGATCGGGGGCGTTTCTGTTCGTGAAGACCCCTTTGCAGACAATGCGCCTGCGCTCTCTCCTCTTGACGTGGAGATGTCATCCGTTCGTTGTCCGTCTTCGCAAATGACACGTGCCATGGAAGACGAAATAGCCCGTGCGGTTGCGCAGAAAGACACGCTCGGGGGGTCTTTCGCCCTTGCGGTATACGGGTTGCATGCAGGCATCGGAACTGCTTGTCGCGACAAGGGGAGCATCCAGTCAAGAGTGGCCGCTTCGGTGTTTTCCATCGAGGGCGTTGACGGCATCGAGTTTTGCGACGCATCTGCTCGCTCGCTTCTGTCGGGCTCAGGTGCTTACGACAAGCCGTCGCTCAACGGTGCGCAGGGCTTTTCGCGCGCGAGCAATAAAAGCAAGGGTATAGAAGGAGGCATCTCGACAGGCATGCCTCTCGTCGTTCGTGCGAACGTCGTTCCGTCGCCTCGCATCGGGCGCAGCCAGTCGTCCTTTGATATGGGAACGCTTTCTTCCTGCGAATACCGGTCGGCAAGGTATTGCTGCTGCGAGGTGCCGGCCCAGGCTATTCTCGCCGAGGGCGAGGCGGCCTTTGCGCTCGCGAACATGTATCTCGAGAAATTTGGCTGTGAAAGCATGTCGGACATTCACGCCGCGGTTTCCTCCTACGAGCGCCGCTTGAAGATGTCGGCCCGGTGATCTAATGGGTACGTTATCGCGCAATGTGTTTCTCGTGGGGTTCATGGGGGTGGGCAAAACCACGGTGGCTCGCCGTCTTGCACGCGATCTTGGCGTTGCGGCCATAGACGTTGATTCGTTCCTGCAGCGAAAGTACGGCAAAGATGCCAACCAGCTGTTCAAACAGCGGGGCGAGAAAGGGCTGCGCCGTGCCGAGTCGTGCGCATTTGCCGAATGTTGCGCAATGGGCCCCGCGGTCATTTCGTGCGGCGAAGGAATTGTGGTGGCGCCCAAGAACAGGGGATTGCTGAGAAACGAAGGATTCACCGTCCTTCTCGAATCTTCCGCCGAGGGTTCGCTGGCGCGCGTCAGAAGCTACAAGACAAGGCCCTTGCTGGCTTCGGGGTGCGATACCGATAAGCTTTGGGACGACAGAAAGCCTTTGTACGAAGAGGTGGCCGACGTCATTGTGGACGTGAGGGAGAAGGGCACAGCTTGCGTTGCCCACGAGATCACCGAGATTCTCAAGGCGGAGGGAGTATACCGCGTGTAGTCTTTTCCGCAGTCTGGAATAAGGAGGAATATCGCATGGAGAGCCATTTGAACCGCATGCGCGCTTGCATGCGCGAGGAAGGTATGGCCCGTTTTTGCTGTACGGACCTTTCCAGCGTGAAGTGGCTTACCGCATTCGACAAGGTATTCGACGACGAACCTGCTCACCTTGCATTCGTTTCGGACGACGAAGCCGTCTTGCATACCGATTCGCGCTATGCGGATGCGGCGTGTCGAGCCGCATGCGGCGGGCCTTGGAGTGTCGATGCGTCGGGCGGTTTTCATGCGCGATGGATTGCCGAGAAGCTTTCTCGCGACGGAGGCAAAGCGCCTGACGATATATCGTCAGTTCTTGCCATCGAGGATTCCATGTCGCTTGCGGCATTTCGTCGACTTGAAAAAAGCCTTGTAGAGAAAGGGCTTGCGCCTGCTGTCGAGACGAGCGATTTCGTCTTGAAGCTGCGCGCCGTGAAAGACGATGCGGAGATTGAGGCGATGAAAGCCGCCCAGGCAATTACCGATGAGGCGTTCGGCCATATTGTCTCGTTCATGCGTGTCGGCATGACGGAGCGAGAAGTCCAGCTGGAGCTGGAAGAGGCTATGCGTCGCTTGGGGGCCGAAGGCCTCGCGTTCTCTTCGATCGTGGCTTCGGGAGCCAACGGTGCCGCTCCGCACAGCATTCCGGGCGGAAAGGTTCTTGAGCCGGGGGACATGGTCGTGCTCGATTTCGGCGCGCGCAAGGGCGGCTATTGCTCAGACATGACCAGGACCGTCTGCATGGAATACGCGACCGAGGAGGCGAAGCGCGTATACGAGGCCGTTCGCAGTGCGAACGAGACGGTGGAGCGCATGCTTCGTCCCGGCGTTACGGGCGCCGAGGCGCACGAGCTGGCGGAGCGTGTCCTTGAGCATGCGGGCTACGGAGGAAAGATGGGCCACGGCCTCGGTCATGGCGTGGGCATCGACATCCACGAGCAGCCGAATCTGTCGCCGCGCAACACGGAACCGCTATGCGCCGGAAACGTGGTGACGGTTGAGCCGGGAGTGTATCTCGGCGGAATCCTAGGCTGTCGCTTGGAAGATTTCGGCGTTATAACTCCCGATGGTTTTGAGGTTTTCACGCAATCGACGCACGAACTCGTTATAATATAGCGTCGCGTTTTTCGTTGAATATGCTGCGATCGCGTGAATCAGCGCCGGCATAGCATCTGGGTCTGTTTGCTCCATGTGGGCCATGCGTCGCTTGGCGAGGAATCTGCGGATGAGGTTTTCGCGGGCGATCGCGGATGACGAGCAGCGCGCAACATAAGGTAAAGGCTGAAGCGTCGGCTTCGTTCGATTCTGCTCAATGACGGCCCAGAGTGCGTCCTTGCACCCGATCGACGGAGCGAATTGCCCTCGGCTTTCTGCGAATTCTTTCGTGGTCTGCTCAGCAGCTTCGAGCGCGAAGGCCAGCGGGGCAAGGCGCCCGTCCAGTGAGTTTGAAGGAGGAAACAATGACAATCTCTACCGCCGATTTCAAGAACGGCATGTGCATCATGTACAACAACAAGATGTGCACCATCATCGAATTCCAGCACGTGAAGCCTGGCAAGGGCGGTGCGTTCGTTCGCATGAAGCTTCGCGACATCAAGACGGGCCGCGTGCTTTCCGATACCGTGAATGCAGGCGTGAAGTTCGACACCGTTCGTCTTGAGCAGCGCGAGATGACCTATCTGTACAACGACGGTTCCGACTTCTACTTCATGGACCCCAACAGCTACGAGCAGTTCTCTCTTCCGACCGATCACGTCGGAGATGCCGCTCAGTGGCTTAAGGAAAACGACCCCGTTACGTTGGAGTATGCTGACGGCGAGCTGATCGGCTGCGAGCCTCAGATGTTCGTCGAGCTCGAAGTCACCGAGACCGACCCTGGCTTCAAGGGCGATACTGTTCAGGGCGGCACTAAGCCTGCTACGCTCGAGACTGGCGCCGAGGTGAAGGTTCCCATGTACGTCAACGTGGGCGACGTTCTTCAGATCGACACGCGCGACGGTCGCTTCGTCAAGCGCATGTAACAGCTCATTGCTATCGTGGGTCGGTTTGCTGAAAGCGGCGAGTTGTTCTGCCGTGGACGGCAAAGCCGACTCGTTATGGACGATGGATTGCGGCGGCCTTTTCGGCCGCCGTTTTTATGTATGCCGTGGCCGACGGAGCTTCGATTCAGATCCGATTTGCAGCACGGCTCCTTCATCCCGCCGCTCAGCTCGATCTAGCCTCGGTTTCGAGCGCCTTAGGTTGCTTTTTGGCTTCGGACGTATGGCATGCTATTTCGTTCGTTTGTGCATGCGTTTTGGCAAAGCGAACGAAATAGTATGGATTGT
>OLQG01000086.1_pt1 | contig 76372 bp, 67 predicted proteins | sample 1672221 | NCBI WGS metagenome assembly OLQG01 (sample SAMEA3136660, study PRJEB25190) | human gut metagenome | biome: human gut; feature: human-associated habitat; material: faeces | place: Austria | collected 2013
CCGGTTTTCAAGGTCCCCGCCCTCCCTTCGGAGGGCTGCCGCGTCAAGCGGCGAGAATGTATATTAGTGACCTGCCATCAATATGTCAACGACTTTTTTGAAAAAATTTGTCCTCTTTCTTGCAATCAATCATGAATACTTTGACAGGAGGTGCCATCCTCCCTTGTCATGTGCAAAGATTTCGATAAGAAACTACTCTCATGCCTGCCGTGAGACCATGCCAAGCAGATAGTTTGACGGGGACGGTCGCCGCCCGCGGTAGAAGCTTTCAAGCATTTAGGCCGGCACGCCTCCCTCGACAGTCTCTCGCACACGTATCGATTCCCCATTCGCCTCTCTAATCACGAAGGCCCGCACAAAGCGGGCCTTCTCTGCGAGCGCGTATTCGTCGAGCTCGTATGGATATGCGCATATATTGGATACGCATGCCGATTGGACTAGATAAAGCGAACGAACTTCTTCTTACCAACCTGAACCTCGGCCCCCTCGACAAAAGAGGGGTCGACATTGTATTGCTTCGCCGCAAGCGTTTCGCCGTTGACCTTCACTGCCCCACCGTCGATAAGGCGGCGCGCCTCGGAAACCGTTTGAGCCGTGCCCGCGTCGACGAGGAGCTTCGCGAAATACACCTTGCCTTCGTCGTTGGACGTCAAATCTGCCTCGAACGTAGGAGCGTCCTCGGGAAAACCATGCTCTTTGAATTTAAGGTCGAAATCCGCCTCTGCCGCACTCGCGGCATCTTCGTCATAGTAAGCCGCCACGATATTGCGAGCGAGGGAACGCTTGACCTTATTGGGATGAAGCTCGTCGGCAGCCAACCCGCGCTCAATCTCATCGATTTCGGAAACGGAAACCGTTGAAGCCAAACGGTAGTATTTCACCATGAGCTCGTCGGGGATGCTCATGACCTTGCCGAACATATCGTTGGGCTCGTCGGTCAGACCGATGTAGTTGCCATAGCTCTTGGACATCTTCTGAACGCCGTCGGTGCCCTCGAGAAGAGGAAGCGTCAAAGCGACCTGGGGCTCCATGCCGAGCTTCTCCATGAGCTCTCGGCCGGCAAGCAGATTGAACAACTGATCAGACCCGCCGATTTCCACGTCGGCCTTGATGACCACGGAGTCATACGCCTGCATAACCGGATAGAGGAACTCGTGAAGAGCGATGGGCAGACCGCCCGTATAACGCTTATGGAAATCGTCTCGCTCGAGAATGCGAGCAACCGTGAAGTTGCTCAGGAGCTTGAGCAGCTTCTCCATATCGAGGTCGAGGATCCACTCGGAGTTATAGCAAAGCGTCGTCTTCTCGGGATTGAGAATTTTGAACGCCTGATCGACATAGGTCTGGGCGTTTGCCGCGATCTGCTCGCGCGTAAGCTGGGGACGCGTGGAATTGCGGCCCGAGGGGTCTCCGATAAGAGCCGTGCCATCGCCGATGATCAGCGTAACGCGATGACCGAGGTCTTGGAACTGTCGGAGCTTACGCAGCGGGACGGCGTGGCCGAGATGAATGTCAGGGGCGGTCGGATCGACGCCGAGCTTGATATTGAGCTCTTCGCCTCGCTTGAGCTTCTCGAGAAGCAGGCTCTCCGGCACGACGGTGTCGGTTCCGGACTTGATAATGTGCAACTGTTCTTCTGGGGTTATCGGACTCATCTCCTTTTATCATACAGAATGCCTAAGCGTCCAAACAACGGTGCAAGGGCGAAATGCAATGCGCCTTTTTTCGGATAGACGTCATGGTAGCACAGCGCAAAAGCAAGCTACTGCACACCGCGGAAGAGATGTCCCGTCGTGCAGCCTTCCGCCTTGGACACGCTGTGGTCGCCTTTGTAAGCGATGTCACGGGCCCTGACGACGCGGGCGACGGCATTGGTGGTCTGCTCCACGTTCATGAGCGTCGTGTCCACCATGAAAGACGATATACCGACCGCGATAAGCTTGCAGGCAAGATGAGCGGCGTCGAGCTGTACCGCGTTGTAGAGGTGGCTTCGGCCGCACGAATCGGTGACCACCTGGAACTGGTATCCCTTTCTGTCTTCCAGGAAATGCGGGCTTTTGCGGCGGGCGCATTCGCTGCATTTCTGGTTACAGGGACCTTGGCTCATAAGCAGACAGTGCTCGGTGGTCATAAGCTCCTGATAGCCCGAGACCGTCAAGCCCAAAGCGACAGGCGCGTCCTTGCCGATCGCCTCGATCTGGTCGAGGGTCAGCTCCGGAGAAAGCCATACGCGCTTGGCCCCGAGGTCGGCAGCAAACTGAAGCGAAAGCGCATTGGTGAGAGGCACATGGGAGCCGATTTCGAACTCCATGCCAGACTCGCTGGCACGCAAGGCCTGCCCGAGATTTTCGACAAGAAGGGGCTTGCCGGGCTTTGCATACTCCCAAACGTCGAAAGGTTCCTCGGCGTTCATGGGCGCCTTGTCGACGACGGGCAGAGCCATTACGCATCTGCTCGGATAACCGGCTTGGGATGCAGTGGCCGTAAGCTGGCCAGCAACGCACGCTTCGCCGCGGCGGTAGTTCAGAACAGGAACGTAGATGACGTCCGCCCCAGCGCGCTTCGCGGCCCGGGCGCATGCAGGATTCGTCGCCAGCGCCACGACCTCGCAGCGTTGATTTTTCGCGGGAAGGGCGTGCACAGGCTCGGGAGATTTCGTCAACGGCCGCTCGCGGCGCCCGGAAAGCATCGCATCCTCAAGACGCTTCAAGGCTTGGGTGCGCGCCTTATGCAGCGCCGAGAACCCAATGCCGACGCCCTCGTCGACCGACACCTCGAGGGACTCGAAGTAAAAGGGGGTGTTCCCGAGGCGGTCGATATGCTCGCGCGCCTCTTCTTCGCTCACCGCCTTCGTCCTGGCCTGTTCGATAATTGGGCCCTCAAAGCGAATCGATGTCTGGGCGCAAGACGCCTCGATGACGAGAGGCTCGCCAATACACAGAAACGCCTTGGCGTTCACGGGAAGACGCGGTTCCATGGCATCATCCTCAAACGCCATGGAAGCATCCCTCACGCGAAAGACCCGATCGCCTTTGCTGACGCGCTTTTCGACGCGGAAGCGCCATTGCGACCCTTTTCTTGAAAAATCGGAAAGCGTGCAGGCGAAATGGCCCTTGTTCGTCCAGAATTCGAGCAAATCGCCTTCGTGCAGCTCGATTTCCGACGAAAGGAAGACCTCTCCGTTGCGGACATCGCCGACGCGCCCCACGAAAACGCCTCTGTTGTTCGGCCTTCCGTAGCTCATGATCTCGTTTCCACGGCGACCCTTCAAATAGCCCTCGGTGAATCCTCGGCTGAACGCCTCCGTAAGGATTCGGCGTTCGTCTTCGGTGGGGCCTACATGCGAAGCGCGCAGCTGCTGCGCAAGCTCCACCTCGTCTTCACAGCAAAACGCATCCGCCGCATCGGCCAGGCGGTCGAGGACGCGACGATACACGCCGACCACGGAAAAGACGTATTCGGGGGATTTCATGCGACCTTCGATTTTGAGGCTGTCAACGCCAGTTGCTCCCAGCTCTATAAGCATATCGATAGAGCAGAGGTCTTTTGGGGAAAGGAGATGGTCGCCCTCGGAGGGAAGGGCGTTTTTCACCGATGCGTTGTGGAGCGAATAAGGAAGACGGCATGCTTGGGCGCACATTCCCCTATTCGCCGAACGACCGCCGATGAGCGAGCTCATGAAGCACTGCCCCGAATAGCAGATGCAAAGCGCGCCATGCCCGAAGCATTCAGCGCTCATTCCGCACTCGTGCGCCGCTGCGCTTGCCTCCGCGACCTCGAGCAGTGTCAGCTCGCGTGCCAACGTTACACGATCGGCTCCGAGGCGCGCCGCCGCGCGCACGCCGTCTACCCCATGCGTGTTCATCTGGGTCGAAATATGCAGGCGCGCCTCGGGAAGCACGCGCTTCACTTCGGCCGCAATGCCGAGGTCTTGAACGATGAACGCATCGACGCCCCGCCTCCATGCCTGACGCACGAGCTCGACCGCCCGCTTCGTCTCTTCGGGCAGCACGGCGATATTCACCGTCATATAGACGCTGACACCGCGCAAATGGGCGTAATCGCATGCCTGGGAAAGGTTTTCGAGCGTGAAATTATCAGCCCCTCGGCGGGCGTTGAAGTCTTCGCAGCCAAGATAGACCGCATTCGCCCCCGCTTGAACGGCGGCGTGCAGACAGGCCATGTTGCCCGCCGGAGCGAGCAGTTCAAGGTCTCTATATGGGTTCGTCATGGAAAAAATCCTTATCGTCGTATAAGCAACTTTGCGAATGATACCGCTTTCGGGTATCGTAGCCATCATGAAATCACGGAGAAAACAGCGCGAATCGCGCGCACACGCTGGGCTGTGGACCGTACTCGTCGTTACGGTGGGTATCGGAGCGGCCTTATTCGGTTGCTATCAGGGCGCTATGGCGCTTGTCGACGAATGGTGCAAAGACTTGCCAGACGTCAACGACACGGATGCCTTCCAGCTTCCCGAGCAATCTACGATCTACGCCAACGATTACGACCCGTCCACCGGCACGGGCACTGTCTTGGCGGAGCTTTACCTGGAAAAACGCGAGCCTCTCTCTTCGCTTGACGAAGTGGGAACCTACGTTGCCCAAGGAACCGTCGCCACCGAAGACGTTCGTTTCTACGAGCATAAAGGCGTCGACCTGCAAGGCATCGTGCGAGCCTTTTTCGTAAACCTGGCAGGAGGCCAGGAGGGAGCCTCCACTATTACGCAGCAGTATGTGCGCAATACCATCATCGCCGACGAGATGACCGACATCTCGATCAAGCGCAAGGTGCGCGAAATCGATCTCGCCGTCAAACTCGAGCAAATCTACTCGAAAGACGAGATTCTTCTCATGTACCTCAACACCATCAATTACGGCGATGGCTGCCACGGCATCGAAGCCGCTGCCCAGCATTATTATTCGAAGCACTCCAACGAACTGACCATCGCGCAGGCGGCGACGCTTATCGGCATCCCGAACTCGCCCACGCTGTACAATCCCGTCACCAATCCGGAATCCTCCATTCAGCGCCGCAACGTGGTTCTTTCCCGCATGCTCACCAACGGCGTCATCACCGAGGACGAATACAATGCCGCAATAGCAGAAGAGCTCAACCTCAACGTTGCCCCCGAAGAGGGAACGAATGGCGTATACAAATACGAATGGTTCACGACTTACGTTCGCGACCTGCTGCAAAGCGACGAATATCTCGCAAAAGGCGTCACGTACGACAAGCTTTTCGAGGGCGGTCTCACCATCGTGACGAGCCTCGACCCCGTCATGCAGGAATACGCAGAAGAAGCCGTTGCTATCCAATATGAAAGCGGCGCTGTGAAGCAAGGGCAGGAGTTTGCCCTTACCCTCGTCGACCCGAACACCGGATTCATCAAAGCCATGATCGGCGGCAAGAATTTCTACGAGGGCGATCAGCTTAACATCGCGACAAGCTCCGACGGCCGTCAGATCGGCTCTACCGCCAAGGCGTTCACCCTTGCAGACGCCATCGAAAAGGGCATCAATCCGGCAACCCGCATCAACTGCGACCGCGGCCCCGTCAAAGTCAACGGAGCATCCATCTATAACTACGGCCAGCAAAACTACGGCACGTTGAGCATCGCTGACGCCATCGCCGTCTCCTCCAACACCGGATTCGTACGCCTGTCCTACGTAGATTCAGAGAAGAGCGGCATCACGCCCGAAAGCATCGTCGCCATGCAGGAACGTCTCGGTCTGCGCGGAGGCAAGCTCGTGAACTACCCGACCGCCGACAAGCTTCCCGCCGTGGCCACCACGACGCTTGGCGTTGGCCAAGCGAACACCACCGAAATGGCATCGGCCTTCGGAACATTCGCCGCAGAAGGCGTGCATCATGACGCCACCGCCATCTTGACCGTAACGGACCGCAGCGGCAACGAGCTGGTCAACAACACCAATCAAGAGGGTGAGCAGGTCCTTTCCAAATCGGTAGCCTATGCGGTCACGCAGACGCTCGAAGGTGTCATCTACAAATCCATGGGAACGGCCTCTGCGGCAGCCCTTTCTTCCGGACAGATTGCAGCCGGTAAAACCGGAACGACGGACAATTGGCACGATCTCTGGTTCGTCGGATACACGCCCCAGCTTTCCTGCGCGGTATGGACGGGCGATCGCTCCAACCAGCTTGAGCTATACACCGATTCGTGGTGCCAGGAGATTTGGCGCTATGTCATGGAACATGCTCTCGAAGGCGTCCCCAACCAGGAATTCACCCCCGCCCCCGAGCCCGATTACAAGAACTTTTTCGGAGGCTCGTCCGCCTCGAAGGACGACGAGAAAGACGAGAAGGATGAAAACGAGGAGTCCGACGATTCCTCCGACAGCAGCTCTTCCGATTCGTCCACGAACCAATCGGGTAGCAACGGCAACTCCACGGGCAATACGGGAACAAACGGCCCCACGACCGACCCCACTCCCGATCCGGACCCCACACCGACGCCCGACCCAGAGCCCACTCCGGACCCCACGCCGACGCCCAGCGCGCTCTATGCAAGGCAACCGGTGTACGAGGTTTCTCAGCTTGTTGCCCACCGAGCGGCCGCGTAGATTCCCTCGACACACAAAAAACCTTGGCGTCGACCGGTTTCGACACGTCTCCACGAAGAAGCGAGCCCCACGGGCTCGCTTCTTTTGTTTCTGGGAAAGATCTGCGACCCTCTTGCCGCACGCAGCTAAGGGCGTTCTCCGGAATTGCGATAGTGCTATTATGGAGCGGTAGATTAAAGCCGGGCATTGCCCAGGCCCCACGAAAGAGGCGAATATGAACGAAACCCCAGAACAGCAAACACCCGAAACATGCTCCCACAACTGCGGGTCCTGCTCGAGCTCCTGCGGAGAGCGCACGGAGCCGCAAAAGCTCTCCCCCAACGCCGCATCGAAGATCACGAAGGTAATCGGCGTTGTCTCGGGCAAGGGAGGCGTCGGCAAAACCCTCGTCACGTGCCTTCTCGCATCGGAGCTTCAAAAAGCAGGAAAGCGCATCGGCATTATGGACGCCGACGTGACCGGCCCCTCCATTCCCAAGGCTTTCGGCGTCAAGGGACCCTTGTCTGCCGATGCGAACGGTTTGAACCCCGGAGAGACCGAATCCGGCATCAAGATGATTTCAACCAATCTCATGCTCCCGCAGGAAGACATGGCCGTAGCGTGGCGCGGGCCCGTGGTCTCTGGCATCATCAGCCAGTTCTTCAATGAGGTGAACTGGGGAGAGCTCGATTACCTCCTGATCGATATGCCCCCGGGCACAAGCGATGTCTTGCTGACTGTTTTCCAACAAATTCCCCTTGACGGGATAGTGACCGTATCTGCGCCGCAGGAACTGGTGGCCATGATCGTGGGCAAAGCCGTCAATCTTGCCCACGACATGAAGGTGGATGTTCTTGCCCTGGTGGAGAACATGGCCTACTTCGAATGTGACGATTGCGGCAAGAAGCACTACATCTTCGGCGAGCCCCAGGGTGCAGACGTTGCAAAGCGCTACGACATACCTTCATATGCAACCCTGCCCATGGATCCCGCTATTGCAACCCTGGTCGATGCCGGCGAAGTGGAGCGCTACGACGTCAAAGACGCCCTCAAACCGGTTCTTGACGTACTGTAGGCCCTTTCCGCCCTCTTTTACGCAAATAAACGCCCTCTTGGCCTTGGAGGACAAGAGGGCGTTCTGCTGTCGAGATGCCGCCGTGCGCCAAGCCTCTACGTTTGTAGGTTTTGAAAAACTACGCTTTGAGGCCTTGGAAGAACGCCGACTCGTATCTTCACGTGATCTGTATTCAGGGGTTCAAGACCCCTCCCTACGGGCAGGGTGAACAAAACGCCGGTGCGAAGAAAGTCCAAGCTGCTGCTCCCCCCTCGCACCCCATTTGAACAAAAAATAAAAAGACCAGGAACGATGTCCTGGTCTGATGTTTCAATGGTGGAGCCTAGGGGGATCGAACCCCTGACCTCATGGCTGCCAGCCATGCGCTCTCCCAGCTGAGCTAAGGCCCCGTATCATCCGCTCTGAGTTGTTTTCTCTTGCGCGGTGCGAGAACTTATTATACAGAATCGATTTTGAGGGTCAACAACTTTTTCCAACTTTTTTGAAAACTTTTTTCGCCACGCAATCCCAGCGAAATACCGCCGCCTCGCGCGCGAATCATGCGCGATAGCTCCGGCCGCCATTCGGCCAAGACCGCCGCATGATATGCGCCATTTCTCGCCAAGATTCCCGAAGGATTCCGCCAAAGAAGCGCCAAGGCCGCCTCCGTACCATGAGACCAAGCTTTACTGAAAGGAGCGGCCATGCCTGCACATGAGAACAACCTTCCGTCGGAAAGCGCCTGCATCACGCGACGCTCGCTTCTTGCCGCGGCGGCCGGCGCCGTGGCGTCCGCTGCTGCACCCTCCAAAATCGCGCATGCCTCCCCCGCCCCGTCAGCGTCCACCCCCAATGAAGCCTTCGTGCCCCTGGACGTCTACCTAGGAGCATCGAAACGTATCGTCGACGAGCTCTCCGCCCACGAGCATGACTCCTACTACCTCTCCACGCCGTTTGGCAACACGGGCCCGAACGGCGAAGGAGGAAGCATCGATAGCTGGGATTGCTGGCATCCGAACGGCCGACCGAAAGAGAACGGACAGTCCTACATGAACTGCGCGGGCTTTCTCGTCGCGGTCTTCGAGGCATGCGGGGCCGATTGCGACATCGTGGGTTCGTACGTCGGTTCGTCTGGCTATAACAGGGGGAACAAGGCGAACCTTTCACGATGGAAGTGCTTTCTCGACGACCACGCCTCCATGAAAAAGGAGTACCAGTCGAAAGAAGAGCTTCTCTCCAGCGGGGAGCTTCGCAAAGGGGACATCATCATCGCAGAACCAAACGACTGGAATGCGCCCGGAGCTGACTGCCATGTCATGTTTTTCTGGGGCGATTCGCCCTCGGAAGACAAAGCCTGGCATTCCAGCGGCCATGCCGACGGGGTTGTCGCGGGAACGGTTCCAGGCAATGCCATCTCGCGCATCTCGGCCAAACACGCCGACTGCTACTGGATACACGCCCCCCTTGAAAACCTCATCGACATAACCATCAGGAAAACCTCTGCCGACATCTCGGTAGCCGACGGCACGGAAGAGGGATCGTACTCTCTCGAGGGCGCGTCCTTCAGCGTATTCGAAAGCTTCGACGGCGAAGAGTTGTCGGGGCTGATAACCTCCTTTACCACCGATGCAAGCGGGTCCGCCGCAGTAAGCCTCCCTCCGAATTGCGACGTATGGATCAGAGAAGACGAGGCTCCTTTGGGATTCGTCCCATGGAGCGAGCCGAAACGCTTCCACGTCGAGAGAGGCTCCGAGGCAATAGAACTCGCCGACAGCCCCTGCAGCGTCAGGCTTATCCTGAAGAAGGTAGACCGCGAGACGAATGGCGGCGCACAGGGGCACGCATCCCTCGAAGGGGCGCTTTACGAACTTGTCGACTCAAAAGGCAAGGTTCACCAAGCAAAAACGACATGGGACGAATCTAGAGAGGCATGGGTCGCCGTCTTCGAGAAGCTTCCTCGGGGAAAGGCGCGCATACGCGAGGTTCAACCTTCCCCGGGATATGTCCTGGACGACTACGGCGGAAGCCAGCATGACGGATGGATGGAGGTAGAGCTTACACCCGATTCGCACGAACCGGAATTCGAGATGCCCGTGCACGAGCATGCGGAGCAGATCGTGCGAGGAGACATCTGCGGGGCGAAATACGACGGGTCGAACGAGGAAGAAATCCGCTCCCCTCTTGCGGACTGCGAGTTCGCATTCTGGCTCGAAGACGATGGGTCGCTGGAGGCAAAAGGCTACGAAGTCACCGAAGTGCTCGACGCTTTCGGGCTGCCGATAAAAAATAGCGACGGAACCGTCTTGAAAGGATCGTACATCGGGTCGGTCACATCGGGCGCGGACGGTCGCTTTTCGAGCAGAAGCCTTGCCTCGCCCGAATCGAACAAAGGCTCGCAGGAACGCGGCGCCCTCGTGTACGGAAGCTATACGCTGGTCGAAACATCGTGCCCGAACCCCTCTCTGGCCCTCCTAGAGCCCATTTGCCATATAGAAGTGCACGCGGAGGGACAGGAGGTGTTCTTTATCCTAGAAGACCGCCTCATAGCCTCTCCTGTTCGAATTCGGAAGACCGATGCCGCAAGCGGCAAGACCATAGGAAAGCCGGGAACGCTCATAGAGCTCCTCAGGAAAGGAGAGGACGGAACGTATGAGGTCGTGGAATTCGACGCGCACTACCCCGACAGCCACAAAGTCTCGGTCTTTTCCATCCCTGCTTCAGGAATCGTGCAATTCCCCGAAAAGCTCGCCTACGGGTCCTACGCCATCAGAGAAGTAGAAGCCGTGGCACCCTATCTGCTGCGAACGGAACCGGTCTATTTCGAAGTAAGCGAAGAGCACGACTGGGCAAGCGATGACCTTCTGGAGATAGACCTTCCCAACGAGGCCGCAACGGGAACGATCAAGGCAGCAAAAATAGACGCAGAGAGCAAAGAGGCCGTCGCGGGAGCACGCTACGAAATCATCGCGAAAGACGACATAGCAACCCCCGATGGAACCGTCCATTACAAAAAGGGCGACGTGGTTCAAACGGTAGAGACCGACGAGCAGGGGGCCTGGACGGTAGAGGGTCTGTCTCTTGGAAACGGCTCCGTGACGTATCTAATCGTAGAAACCGCATCTCCTGACGGCTACGTGGCGGAAAGCGAACCCCGCGAAGTGACGCTTTCCTACGAAAGCCAGACCGTTGCAATCGTGGAAGAGGGCATAACGATAGAGGAGCAGCCCTGCCGCCTCGTGGCGACCAAGAAGGACAAGGCCTCGAAAGAGCCTATCGAAGGCGTCGTGCTCGACGTGTACCGAACCGAAAGATCAAGCGCGGTTGAAGAGGACGCTCCTTTCTTGAGCGCCTCGACAGACAGCGAAGGAAAGGCCGCCTTCTCTAAGCTTCCCCGCGATGCGACCTACCGAATCGTCGAGGCGGAAAGCCGCATCGACCTCGGATACCCCACGCAGCATGCTGAGGCGGCGCTCTATCTCTCCCCCGACGGACGCTGGTACAGCGACTTTGCGGCCTACGAAGAGGAAAACGCGGCTTCGACGCAAGCGCAGGATCAGAAACAAGAGCAGAAGGAAGACGAACCGGACCAATCGCACCAAGAGGCTGCGCCCCACGGCGCAATCGAAGGAAGCGTGGCTCTCGAGAACGATTTCACCAAGGTGTCCATCTTCAAAGTCGACCGGGACGCATACCAAAACATGAACAGGAATCAGACCGAAGAATCGGAGACATTGCGCCAAGGCTCGGATATACGTAACGCGCTGCTGGAAGGAGGAGAATTCGAGCTCGTCGACGAAAAGGGCGAGCCCGTCCCTTGCGCCGAGGGAATTTCTCGATGGTCCGCCTCGCCGCAAGAACCGCAGACATTCACCCGCCTCGTTCCCGGAGCGGAATATACAATCGTCGAACACGAAGCGCCGAGCGGATACCGGCGGGCAAAAAACGCGACGACATTTCGCGTCGAAGACACGAACGAAGTACAGATCGTCATTGTCGAAAACGAAAAGGAGCCTGCGACGCCGTTTGCGAAAACGGCCGATTGGGGATCGTCTGCTGCGACAATTTCGGGAGTGCTGGCCGCAGGGAGCGCCGCATATCTTTGGTATGCGCGAAGAAGGGCCTCTTTGGAAGAGGGATCGTAGGCAAACGCGCCTACGAATCTGCCCTGCCATGGTGCAGGTGCGGCATGCCCGACCAATCGCCGAACATGCACCATGCAAAAAGGGCCGCATATGCGGCCCTTTTCATACGGGGTAGAGATTATTTCTGAGCAGCCTTGGCAACCTCGACGAGCTGAGCAAATGCGTCGGGGTCGGAGATGGCCATGTCGGAAAGAACCTTGCGGTCGAGCTCGACGCCAGCCTTCTTAAGACCGTTCATGAACACGGAATAAGACATACCGTTGATGCGAGCCGCAGCGTTGATGCGGGTAATCCAGAGACGACGAATCTCGCGCTTCTTGTTGCGACGATCGCGGTACTGGTACTGGAGCGAGTGCTGAACCTGCTCTTTAGCAGCACGGTAGGTACGGGATTTCGCGCCGTAGTAACCCTTTGCACGGTTGAGAATGACGCGACGCTTCTTATGGGCGGAAACTGCACGCTTTACACGAGGCATTGACTATCACTCCTTGATTAACGGATACCGAGGTTCTTGCCGACGACCTTGCGGTCTGCTGCGGAGAGTTCGGTCTCATGGCGGAAATTACGGATGCGCTTGGGGCTCTTCTTGGTCTTGATGTGGCTCTTGAAAGCCTTGGCACGCATAATCTTGCCAGAGCCGGTAACGCGGAAGCGCTTGGCAGTGCCCTTGTGAGTCTTCATCTTAGGCATGACGTATGTCCTTTCTCCTACTCGTTTCGGCGCCTCAGTTATTTGGCGTCTTTTTCTGCTGCCTTTTTCGCACTTGCCGGCAACGGGGCAATGAGCATGTGCATGTTGCGGCCTTCCATCTTCGGCGCATTCTCGATAACGGCTACGTCCTTGAGGTCGTCTGCCAAACGTTCGAGAATGGAAAGGCCCTGTTCGGGGTGAGCCATCTCGCGACCACGGAACATAATCGTGATCTTGACTTTCGCGCCGCCCTCCAAGAAACGAAGCACGTGCTTCTTCTTGGTGGTGTAATCGCCGACGTCGATCTTGGGACGGAATTTCATTTCCTTGATTTCGATCTTCGTCTGATTCTTGCGGGCCTGCTTCGCCTTGATTGCCTGGTCGTACTTGAACTTGCCATAGTCCATGATTCGGCATACGGGCGGTTCTGCGTTCGGTGCGATTTCCACCAAATCGAGACCCTGCTCATCAGCGATGCGCTGAGCCTCGCGAGTGCTGAAGATGCCCATCTGAGATCCGTCGTAACCGATCAAGCGGCATTCGCGAGTACGAATTTCGTCGTTGAGCCTTGGCTCCTGAGCTGCTATCGCGCTCACCTCCTCTATCTCTCGCTTTCGCGAGTATTGCTGCAACAAAAAACCCTGCGCGCATGCGACAGGGCTTCCGAATGCAGAATTCTTTTATTCAGAAAACCCATCAGCTTGCGCCGAAATAGGCGGAGGGCACCTGCCCTCACTTGAAACAGCTTGCATATAATACCACACATGCCGCGAATGGCAATGCATTTTTTAGATTTCTCCGCAATGGACGATCGGCTCATTGGCTCCTGACTCGCCAACGAAGACCGATGCGCAAGCCTAAACGAACACTTTGACGGCGAACCGGCAAAACCCGCGTTCGACGCATGCATCGACCGTCATTATACGCCGCAATAACGAACCGAAGATGAAAAACGCAGCCGAGAAACGCCAAAGCGCGTATCCTGACAGCAGCACCGCACGCCATTGCCATAAACCAGGAGGAACCATGGAGCTCGTGGATTGTCACACCCACACCATCTATTCGGACGGCGGAAGCACGCTGGACGAAAACATCGCCGCCGCCGAAGCACGAGGCCTGACGACCATAGCCTGCACGGACCACTTCGCCCATCCCGCCTTCATGGATTGCGCCGTCGACGAATCGCGCATCGCGGAGCTTGGCAGCCGCATCGAACAAGCACGCCTTTCCCACCCGAACATCGATATCGTGTTCGGGTGGGAAGCGGATTGGTACGAAGGGTGCGAACGAGACATTCCTCTGCTCAAGGCGGGAGCAACGTTTCTTCTGGGCTCGGTGCATTATCTAGACGAGTTCGCCATAGATTGGTCGGAAGATATGCGCATCTGGGATGCCGAAGGAGCCGACGAAGTATGGCGTCGATACGCCCAGGCCTGGTGCCGCGCATGCTTTTGCCCCGTAGGCTTCGACAGCATGGCGCATCCCGACCTGCCACGCCTTTTCGAAAACGAAGGGTACGCCCCCTCTTTGGACCTAGGTCCGCTTTGGAACGATATGGCCGAAGCGGCGCATGAGTCCCACGTCCGCATCGAGCTCTCCACAGCGGGACTGCGCAAAAGCGTCCGAGACTTCTACCCCGCCTTCGAGCTCCTCAAGCGATTCCGCGCCGCAGGGGTTCCCCTGACCGTCGGGTCCGACGCGCATTCCAGCAAAGACATCGGCTACGGAATCAAAGAAGCTTACGCATGCGCACGACGCGCAGGATATGCAAGCATCGACGTCCCCACCTCTTCGGGGGAATGGCGCCGCGTGGCCTTGTAGAAAGCCGGGAGACATAGCGCCGCGCGACGCCGCAAAGCTTTAGAGGAATGACGCCGCGCGCCCGTCAGATGGATGAAACCTGTTGACTCCCCCATGCACCGAGCAGTTCCGAAATCTTCGGGAAAACGGCGTCTACTTGCGCCGGGCGTCGAGCTCCCCCGCAAGCTCGTCGATTCCAACGCCGTGATACTCAAGAGCCACCAGCAGGTGGTATATCAAATCGGCGGCCTCGTAGCGAATGTGGTCGTGATCGCGGTCCTTGCATGCAAGCGCAACTTCCACGGCCTCCTCGACCACCTTTTTCAAAACCTTGTCTTCTCCGCTCTGCAGAAGAAGCGCCGTATAGCTTTTCTCGGGATCGGCGTCGCGGCGAGAGCCGATGACCTCGGCGAGGCCGCATATGGTCTCTCCGATATTCCCAGGTTGCACGTTCGCTGTGCGCTCGCCCATGATTACCTCTCTATCTTCTTGAAAAAGCACGTCTTGCTGCCCGTATGGCATGCGGGCCCTTCGGCATCCACTTCGACCAGAAGCGTGTCGGAATCGCAATCGGCGTAGAGGGCAACCACATGCTGGATGTTTCCGCTCGTAGCCCCCTTGTTCCAGAGCTCCTGGCGCGACCGCGACCAAAACCAGGTCGTGGACGTCTGAAGCGTCAGACGAAGGGACTCCTCGTTCATCCAGGCCATCATGAGCACTTCTTTTGTATCGTGCTGTTGGACGATGGCGGGAATCAGCCCTTGTTCGTTATATTTCAATGCAGCCTCTTCAAGCTTCATATGGCCCTGCCTTTCACTCAAGCCGCCAAGACGAATGCGTGCGCATCAGAAGTCGAGGCGAACGGGAATCCCCTGCGCCGCCATGTACTCCTTCACCTGTTTGACCGTATACGTTCCGAAATGAAACACGCTCGCAGCAAGCACGGCATCGGCCTCGCCGTCGATGACGCCTTCGGCAAAATGCTCCAAAGACCCCACGCCCCCCGACGCGATGACCGGGATGGGGACCGCACGGGACACGGCGCGCGTCAGCGCGATATCGAACCCGTCTTTCGTGCCGTCTCTGTCCATGGATGTAAGAAGAATCTCGCCTGCGCCCCGCCGCGCGCACTCCTGCGCCCACCACACGGCATCGATACCCGTGGCCTTTCTTCCTCCGGCAACGAACACCTCCCAGCGGTCGGCCCCTGGAGCGCCCGGAACGCCCACGCGCTTCGCATCGATCGCGCACACGACCGCCTGGCTGCCGAACGCCGCCGCAGCAGCCTCGATCAAAGAAGGGTCTGCCACCGCCGCAGAGTTGAGCGAAACCTTGTCGGCCCCTGCAGCCACCATGGTGCGCATGCCCGCCACATCGCGAAAACCGCCGCCGACCGCATAAGGAATAGAAAGCTGTCGTGCAGCTTCCGACGCCATCTCGATCGTGGTCTCCCTTTTATCGCTCGTGGCGGTTATGTCGAGAAAAACCACCTCGTCCGCGCCCTCGGCATCGTAGAAACGGGCCAATTCGACAGGATCGCCTGCATCGCGCAAGCCAACGAAGTTCACGCCTTTGACGACGCGCCCGTCCTTCACGTCAAGACACGGTATGACACGCTTTGTCAGCATGAGAGCATCCCTCCTAACCGCGAGCGGCCGCAAGAGCCTGCGAAAGCGTAAAGCTGCCCTCGTAAAGGGCGCGCCCCGTAATGCATCCTTCCACGACCCCGTCTTCCAGGCGGGCAAGCTTCTCGATATCGCGAAGGGAGGCTATACCGCCCGATGCGACGACGGGAAAGCCCGCGACGTTCGCAATGTGGCGATACGCCTGGTCGTCGATGCCCGTCTGCATGCCGTCGCGGGCGATGTCGGTGAATACCAGGTGTCGAAAGCCGAAATCCGCCAAGCGGGCGACGAGGTCATCGGCCGAAACGCCCGCGCCCTCGCGCCATCCATTCACTTTCACCATACCGTCTCTCGCCGCGACGTCTGCGACAAGCAGCTCGCCATAACGAACCGCCGCCGCTTCGGCGAACGACGGGTCGCGCACGACCGCCGTGCCAAGCGCAATGCGAGAAGCCCCCGCCTCAGCCAATTCGTCGATACGGTCGAGAGAACGCACGCCGCCGCCCACATCGATCGAAAGCCCCTCGATGGAGCAGAGCTTCTCAACGGCCTTTCTGTTCGCCTCAAGCTCGTCGGCCCCTTCTTCGAAAGCGGCGGAAAGATCGACAACGTGCACCCAGCGCGCACCCTGGTCGAGAAACGAACAGGCCACGGCGACGGGGTCTTCGGAATACACCTTCGCATGCTTGCGGTCGCCCTCTTCGAGCCGAACGACTTTGCCTGCGATAAGGTCGATTGCGGGAAAAACGATCACGACAGACCCTCTCCTTTGCGCTCTTCGAGATGGCGGGATTGTTCGCAATCCTGCACGATACGCACGAAATTGCGCAAGACCTCCCGGCCTTTCCCCGAGGATTTCTCGGGATGGAACTGGCAGCCGAAGACCAGACCGCTTGCGACCGCCGACGCAAACCGCACGCCATAGTCGGTCCAGCACGCCACAACTTCGTCATCGTCGGCATCGACGATGTAGGAATGGGTGAAGTAAAAATGCGATCCGCTCAAAACGCCCTCGAAAAGCCTCTCGCCCCGATCCGTGATGAAAACATCATCCCAGCCCACATGCGGTACCTTGAGACCGCATGACGGCAACCTCACGCACGACCCGCGCAAGATTTTAAGCCCTTCGACCCATTCGCCGCACGAAGCGCCCTCTTGTCCGCGGTCGAATAGCAGCTGCATGCCAAGGCAGATGCCCAGAAAAGGGCGCCCGGCACGCACCGACTCAACAACGGCTTCGGCCTGCCCGCTTTCGCGCATGTACGCCATGGCATCGGCGAAGCTGCCGACGCCCGGCAGCACGACGGCGTCGGCTTCGCGGATGGAAACAGGATCGTCCGAGACGAACGCGTCCGCCCCCGCCGCGCTCAAACCGCGCTCGACCGACATCAAATTGCCCTTGTGATAATCGACTACGACGATTCTCGCCATGGACGCCTCCTACAATGATCCTTTCGTGGACGGAACGCCGGTCACGCGCGAATCGGGCTCGACCGCTTCCCTTAAGGCGCGGGCGCATGCTTTAAACGCCGCCTCGACGATGTGATGACCGTTTTCCCCGCACACCAACCGCACATGAAGCGTAATTCCCGCCTCACGCGCGAAAGCGAGAAAGAACTCTTTGGCAAGCTGGGTGTCGAAAGACCCTATTCGCTCCACCTTCGGATCAACCTCGTAAAACGCCTGGCCCCTGCCCGAAATATCAACGGCCGCCATGACGAGCGTCTCATCCATGGGGACGAACGCATCCCCGAAACGACGGATTCCCTTCTTGTCCGCAAGCGCCTCGCGAAACGCCGTTCCGAGCACAATGCCCGTATCTTCGACCGTATGGTGGTCGTCCACCTCGTAATCGCCCTTCACCCGCGCGGAAAGATCGAAACATCCGTGACGGGCGAACGCGGTGAGCATATGGTCGAAAAATCCGACACCGGTCGACACATCGGCCGTTCCCGCCCCGTCGAGGTTCAGCGCCACCTCGATGTCTGTCTCAAGAGTTCGGCGTGCGATTGTCGACTCCCTCATTTCATTTCCTTTCGAAGCATATCGAGCGCCGATACGACGCGCTGGTTCTCCCCCGGCGTTCCCACCGTGATGCGCAGGCAATCCTTCAATCCCGCCGAGCGCGAGAAGTTTCTCACCAGGATAGAGAACCTGTCGCGCAGCCGTTCATAAACTTCAGAGGCATTCGGCATGCGGACGAGAACGAAGTTGCCCTCGCTCGGCCACACCTCGATGCCGTCTATCTCAGAGAGCCGATCGATAAGACGCGCACGCTCGCGGCGAATCTCCTCGATGTCGAGCTGATAGGCAGCCCGACCCTGCACCGCGACACGTGCGACGGCCTGGCTTAGCACATTGACCGAATAGGGCTGGCGCACAGCGGCAATTCCCCGGACGACATCGGCCGGTCCTATCAGATATCCGCAACGCGCTCCCGCCAAGGCGAACGCCTTGGAAAACGTGCGTAGCACGGCGACGTTGTCACAGGACGAAACCAGAGGCAGACACGTCGAGCCCTCTTTCGCGAATTCGACATATGCCTCGTCAACGATGACAAGGGCGTCTGTGGAAGCGGCCAGCTTCTGAACCCATGCCGGGTCGACGAGATTGCCCGTGGGATTGTTGGGCGACGTGAGCATAATCAAGTCGGCTTGCGCCGCCGCCTTCTCGACCGATTCGCAATCAATGGAGAAATCCGCCTCGTCGCGCACGATGGTCACGACGTTCGTTCCCGTGAGCTTCGCATACAGCGCGTAGATGCTAAACGTGGGAGGACAGTCGATCAAGGTGCGCTGCGAGCCGCCGAAAGCAAGCAGCAGGTCGAAGATGATCTCGTCTCCGCCGTTGCCCACGATCACGCAATCGCGCGAAACGCCATGCCAAGAAGCGATATCCTCGCGCAGGGCATCCGCCAGAGGGTCCGGATAGCGATTGAACGCCGATTGCGCCACCGCTTCGTTCATGGCTTCGCGCAATGCGCGAGGAACGCCGAAAGGGTTTTCGTTCGCAGAAAGGATGACTTCCTGAACGCAGGCGCCGGGATCGTAAGGCTCGAGGTCGACGAGGTCGTCGCGCATACGCATTGCATTCTGTGCTGGCATGGTTCTCTACATCTCCAAAAAACGAGGGGCGGCAAGCTTCTCGGGCCAGGCTATCGATCCGATGTCGCCGAGGTCTGCCCCATCGTAGCCGTCAAGCCCCTCTTCGATAAGCTTGCGACGCAGGCCTACCGAAAGGGCATGGGCCCACAGACCCTCTGCCTGCGCAAGCGTCTGAGCCGCCGGACCGTCCGAGGAAAGGCCTTCGGGCGTGTAGCATACGACCGACGAGCGCTTGACGAAATCCTCCACCGACAAAGGATTGGAGAAAAGCGCCGTGCCGCCCGTGGGAAGCGTATGGTTCGGACCCGCCACGTAATCCCCGAGCGGCTCCGAGCTCCACGGACCGACGAAGATGGCGCCCGCGTTTTCGATCTTCCCCAGAAGGCCCATGGCGTTTTCGCAGTGCAGCTCCAGGTGCTCGGGGGCGATGACGTTGACCGCATCGATCGCGGCGTCCATATCGGAGGCGACAACCACCACTCCCTGGGTATCGAGCGACTCTTTGGTGATGGCGGCACGCGGGCTCGCGGCGACGAGCACCTCGATGCGCTCCTGGACCTTTTTCGCAAAGTCGGGGTCGCACGTCACCAGGTAACATGCGGCTAAGGGGTCATGTTCTGCCTGGGCCATCAGATCGGCCGCCACAACGGTTGCGTCGGCCGAAGAATCCACGAGCACGCACACCTCGCTCGGACCCGCGACCATATCGATGCCGGCGTCTCCGGAGACAAGACGCTTCGCCGCCGCGACGTAGGCATTGCCCGGGCCGGTTATCTTGGCGACGCGGGGAATGGACTGCGTTCCGTACGCCAAGGCGGCGATGGCTTGGGCTCCTCCGACCGCGTATATCTCATCGACGCCCGCGACCTTCGCGGCGGCGAGCGTATAGGGGGAGATTCCTCCGTCTTTCTGCGGAGGCGTGACCATCACGATGCGTTTTACACCGGCGACTTTCGCAGGAACGGCGTTCATGAGAACCGTAGACGGATACTGCGCCCGTCCGCCGGGAACGTAGATGCCTGCCGAAGGAACGGGGGTCACCTTCACGCCGAGGATAGTGCCATCTTCACGAGCGGTGAACCACGACTGGGCAAGCTCTCGCTCGTGGAAATCGCGGATCTGGTCGGCGGCTTTTTCCAACGCATCCAGAAATGCGGGGTCGACGCATTCGAGCGCCTTATCCATGGTGTCAGAGTCGACGGAGAAACTTTCCGGGACGACTCCGTCGAATTTCAGGCAGAAATCGCGCAACGCGTCGTCTTCGCGCTCCTGCACCTCGGCGATGATGGCCTGTGCCGATTCCATGATGGAGGCAGGAAGCACGCCCTGGCGCGGAAGCTGAGAGGAGGCAAGACGCTGGCCTTCGGACAATACGATCGTGTTCATGAACATACCTTTCTCGAAGCGGCCAGCGCGTCTGCGAGCTGGCGCACCCTTTCGTCGCAACGCAAACCGACGGGGCTTGCGAAAAATCTTGCACTGCATTCGATGACGTCGTCGACAACGACGAGATCGTTTTCCCTGAGCGTCGTGCCCGTGGCCGTGATGTCGACGATGCGGTCGGCCATGCCCACCATGGGACCGAGCTCGATATTGCCGTGGAGGGTGACGATATCGACCTGCTGTCCTATGCGGTCATAATACGCCTGGGTGATGCGAGGATACTTCGTCGTCACACGAATGCTCCCATGGCTGGCATAGCGGGCCTGGGCCTTGCCTTTCGCCGTACGCGGCTCGGCCACCACGAAGCGGCAGCGGCCATAGCCCAGATCGGCCATCTGAACGAGGTCGAGGTTCGCTTCGATCAAGGAATCGCGACCGCATATGCCGCAATCGGCGCCGCCTGAAGCGACGAACGCGGGGGCGTCGGTGGGGCGAACGATCACGTAATCGACCCCTTCGGCGTGAACGACCAGCTTGCGACCCGGATTGCGCAAGGCCTCTACATCGAAGCCGGCCTTTCCCAGGGCATCGACCGTGTCGTTGAAAAGCGAGCCTTTGGGAACCGCAATGCGCAAAGGGCGCTGCTGGGGAGCGTACGCGAGCGCCTCTTCAATCTGCTCGAGAGACAAGGCGAAGCCCGCCGCAGGCATGTCTTTCTCCCCCAGGTGCGAAAAGGCATCGTCGTATCGACCGCCCGATCCGAGAGGAGAGAACACGCCGTCGGCGTATATGCTAAACACCAAGCCCGTGTAGTAATCGAAAGAATTCATAATCGAGAAGTCGATCACGAGCCGGTCCCCGAATCGCAGCGCACGAGCCGCCGCGAAGAGCTTTTCCAGCTCGTCGACGCACGAGGTGTCCACCCCGCACGGAGCGAGTAGGTCGCGAACCTGCTCGATAGCCTCCGCGCCTCCGCATACGCGGGCAAGCCCGCAAAGGGCGCGGCGAACGTCCTCGGACACTTCGAGGGTCTGCACAAGTTCATCGAGGTCGACGAAGTCGGACCCGTGTATGCAGCCCAACACTGCCGCGCGGTCGTCCTCCTTAAGGCCGCATGCATCGAGGAGTTCTTTTATGGGGCGGACGCTGCCGCAGGCAATACGCCATTTCGACACGCCCGCGGCATCGAGGGCTTCGGCGGCGAGAGATACGACCTCGATGTCGGCAGAAGCCCCGGCATCGCCGATAAGCTCGGCGCCAAGCTGGGTGAACTGTCTGGAACGACCCATGAACTGAGCCTGCTCGCGCACGATAGGGGCAGCATAGCGCAGCCTGAACGGAGCGGCCGCATGCTCGAGACGCGTCGCGGCAAGACGGGCGATCGGCATGGTCAAGTCGCTTCGCACCATAAGAAGCCTGCCGTCCGCGTCAAAGAGCTGAAACGGGGTGTCGTCGACGCTGGAGGCGCGTTCGAGCGAACGCCGGTCTTCGAGAAGAGGCGTTTCCACAGGCAGATATCCGTGAACGGCGAGCACATCGCTCACTGCGCGCGTTATGCGTTCGCGTTTCAACGCCTCCTCGGGCATGATGTCCCTGAATCCCCGCGGGGTAACCGGTTTCACTTCGGCTGCACCTCCTGATGTATCGACTCCAATGGCGGAAAAGCACAGACGATTCCCGCGCGATTACTTCCAGAATGTACTTTAGCATAGTAGAGTGCTAAAGCGAAGCATTATTACACGAATATGGCAAAGCTTTGCCAGACGCAAACGAGGGGCTCGAAAGCCCCTCGTTTGCTGACCCTTTCCTGCGGCGGATTCATGCGCGCCGTAGGGCGTTTTTCAATTGTATTCGCTTCGCTCGCGAACAACAGGCGCTAAGCGCTCTTGACGTACAGATACACCTGACGAATCGTATCGGCAAGATTACCCGAAACATTCGCGGCCGAATAATCGTAGCTGAGCTTGCACGACCAGGCATACGACGCCCCGTCGGCCTCGCCGGTCCCCTCGAACGTGTACATCTCCTGGGCAATCGTCTTTCCATCGTCGGCGTAGCTGCGATAGCTTTCGGGAGAAGGCATCTCGACAGCGCCTTCTTCGGTCGGCACGCCGGCCATGCTCACCAGGTTTTCGACCAAATGCTCGGTCTGAACCGCATCGACGAAGCTCACTTCCCCGTACCCGAGAGAACCGACCGATGCCGAGTATCCGGCCTCGGTAATCACGCCCTCCTTGTCGAGCGTCAGATACACCGACGGCGTATTGCCCTTGGAGTCGCTCGTCTCGTCGGTCAGCGCCAACGTCACATTGCGGCCGACGACCTCCGTGGTCTTCTCGTCTCCTTCGCCCGTTTCCTCGGTAATCTCTGAAGAGCTCGTTTCAGTCGCGCCACGGCCGATGAGAGCGACGGCTTCATCTTCCGTTTTCCCAATCAGCCCGACAAGCTCGGGCGTTTCCTTGCGGTCGGCCGACGTGCTTCCCGCATCGAGCGTGGAGGCGGAGTCTTTGGAATTCTGGCTCGACTGAATCGTGCTTTGATAGGCGACGTCGCGCGCTTCGCCGATAAGCATCCATGCGAAATAGCCAAGAGCCGCCATCAGAAGGACAAGCGCGACCGATACTACAATCAAAGCCGTGCGCATCCTTCGGGATTTCACATGGTGTACCGGCATCTCCTCGCGATCGTCTTTTTTCCCGAAACCAAGGCCTTGGTCCTCGGAGGAAGCGCCCTTGTCGGCACCCTCCATCGAATCATTGAGCTCCTCTTCGTTCAAATCGCTTTCGCGCTTAGCGTGCTTAGCCATATATCGCCTTCCTTTCATCAATCGCGCGCAAGCCTGCGCCAACCCAGGAATCGACCCGGGCACGCACGCTTGCCGCGAAGCGGCTTACGAAAGTACAAAATACGCAATGCCCACAGCAACCCCGATGGCAGCGATTGCAATAATGACCTTTTGGGTCGTGCTCATCGGAGGAACGCTTTCGAGGTCTTCTTCCGTCTGGCGACGGTAATCGTCGTGCTTCGTCATGCGGCATGCACCGTCCTTCATTCAATCCGTCGCGATCGGCGCGGCATCGTTTTCATGCATTATACGGGCAAGGCCCGCATTCTGCGGGCCCTGCTTGTAAGATTCACAGCGTCTCGAAGCGTTTTGAACATCTTCGCGCACTCTGTTTGTGCGAAGCGAACGACGCTACGAAAGGAAATCGTCCAGAATCTCCGCTTCGGCCTCCTCTTCGGTCAGGCCGAGCGTCATAAGCTTCACGATCTGGTCTCCCGCGATCTTGCCGATGGCGGCCTCGTGGATGAGCTGGGCGTCTTCGCTTGCCGCCTCGATGCCAGGAATGGCCTTCACCTTCGCAGACCCCATGATGATGGCATCGCACTGGACGTGGCCGCGACATGCAGCCTCGCCGACGACCAAGGGGTTGAAAATCTGGACAGAATTGTCCTGAGCGACGCTTCGAGAAATGACCTGCACGCTCGAATCGTCGCCCTTCAGATAGACGTTCATGTTGGACGTCGCCGTCTGGTCGCCGTGGGTGAGCAGCTTCTCGGTCAAGACCAGCTTGGCGCCCGCTGCAAGCTCGGCGTTGGTGTCGCGAATCGTGGAGGAGACGCCTCCGAGCTGGGTCATCTCCATCTCGCAATGAGACCCTTCGTCCATGTACACGTTGGTCGTGGGGTTCAAGACGCGCTCGCCCGTTCCCTCTCCTTCGCCGTAATGCTTCTCCATGTAGCGAACGCGGGCGTTCTTGCCGATCCAGAAGCTGTGGATACCATCGTGCTCGGCCTTTTGGTCGCTCGTGTTATGGATGCCGCAGCCTGCGACGATGGTGACATCGGCGTCGTCTCCGATATGAAAATCGTTATAGACCACGTCGGTCAGTCCCGCTTTGGTGACGATGACGGGAATATGAACGGTTTCGTTCTTCGTGCCAGGGGCGATGGTGATTTCGATGCCCTGCTTGTCTGTGAACGAGTCGATGGTGATGTTCGCGCTCGAATGGCGCTCGACAAGCTGGCCGTCCTTGCGGATATTGAAAGCGCCTCGCGGCATGCCGTGCAAATCGGCAATCTGCTCGAGCAGTTTCTCGTCAAGAGTGGAAAGATCTGCCATGACGTATCTCCTTACAGAATCACTAGCAGTTCGTGGAAATCTCGGTAAGATGCAGCTCGGTCGGCTGGGTGAGCTGGCAGCCGTGGAAGCCGCGGTCGGTGAAGCCGAGCTTGGGAAGGATTTCCTCGCGCGGACCCATGTCCTGAATGCGTCCGTCGCGAAGACAGACGATGTCGTCGGCGAGCTGGATGATGCGTTCCTGGTGCGAGATAATCACGATGCTGCGGTCGTCGCGGGTCTCGTGGATATCGCGAAACGTCTCGGTCAGACGGTCGAAGCTCCACAGGTCGATGCCCGCCTCGGGCTCGTCGTAGATGGCCATCTTCGGATCTCGCGCGAGCATCGTTGCAATCTCGATGCGCTTTACCTCGCCGCCGGAGAGGCTCTTGTCCACCTCGCGCGTGAGATAGGCCGCAGAACACAGGCCGACTTTCGCCAAATACTCGTTGCACTCAAGGGCCGGAAGGCGCTTGCCCGCTGCGAGCTCAAGAAGCTTTTTGACCTTCATGCCCTTGAAGCGAGCGGGCTGCTGAAAGCCGTACCCGATTCCGAGCTTGGCGCGCTCGGTGATGGATGCGTGGGTGATGTCTTGGCCGTTGAAGACGATGGAGCCGGACGTCGGCTGCTCGATACCCATGATGAGCTTCGCCAGCGTGGATTTGCCGCCGCCGTTCGGGCCGGTTATGACCGTGAATCGACCGTCTTCGATCGTAAGGGAAAGGTCGTCGATGATGCGCTTCGTCTCAGAGACTCCCCCTTCAACAGGCACCTCGAATACCAGATTCTTTAGTTCAAGCATGACTACGTCCTCTATTTCATGTCTCGTATGCTAATTGCTACTAAAACAATATCATATAAATAATGCGGGGCATCCTTCGTGTCAAGGAAACCCCGCATTGTGCAGAAAAAAGAAGCGCATGACGCCCTTCGAACGGACGATTTAAGCCGCCGAGGACGTTCCCTGAGGAAGAACCGCGTTCGCCCCAGCTTCCGTCTTCGGCTCTACGCCGTCATCCGTCGAAACGGACGAATCCTCCGGAGCCGACGTATCAGCACCCGTCTTCTCGGAGGAGAACTCGTCGGAATCGCTCGTCTTCGCAGAGGAGGCTTTCGACGTGGAAACCTCTATGACGGGAAGGGAAGAAAGGTCAATGGCGGAACCGAGCCATTTCGAGCACACGACGTTTGCCACGCCGTTGCCGCTGATGGTTGCCAGAGCGTCGGAGATAGCCTTTTGCAAATCGGTGTTGCTGGCAGACACGGCGACGCCGTAGCCGCCCACCGTTCCAAGCACGGCGACGGGCTCGACATCGACGTTTTGGCCCAAAGCCGCATATGAGCCGATAACGGCATCGGCGGCAACGTAGGTAGCGCTTTTCGTCTCCACGGAGGACAGCGCGGAAAGCAGGTCGCTATTGGCGACCAGGGCATCTTCCCCGAAAGCGTTCGTGACGGCCCATGCGCTCGTGGACGACGACTGGGCGGCTATCTTGGGAGCATCGCTTTTCGAGGGAGCGGCGGTGCCCGGACTTGCGAACAGCGCGATTCCCGTCTGCGTATACGGGTCGGAAACCCACACCGAATCGCCCTTGTCGGAAGAAGTCGCGCTCATAACGATGTCGACGTCGCCTTTCGCGAGGGCGGATTGCACGTCGACTTCGCCCGTGCCGAGGGAGACCACCTCAAGCTTGAGACCAAGCTGGTCCGCCAGGGCAGCGGCCATATCGACGTCGAGACCCGACGCCGCACTGCTCGAATTCGTCGAAACGTAGAACGGCGCGCCTCCGCCGATACCGACGCGCAGCGTGTTGTCCTTGCCGATCGTGGGCGACGAAACCGTGGGATTGAGCGTTTCAGGGGTATAGGCGGTGCTCTGGCTGCAGCCAGCAAGCGTCATTACAAGGCAGACCGCACAGGCGAACACGCCTATAAGCGACACGCGATGCTTCATCGTTTCGATCCTCTTTCCGTTTTCGTATTCCGTCTTCTTCCGGCTGACCTAGTCTTTGCCCCCACACTCGCGCACCGGGGGTTTGCGGCAATCCGCTCCACCCTCTCCTTCGGTGCAGCACCACGCCGCAAAACAATCTCCGAAGGGTGCGTCTTACTCCTAGGATACGCCATGCTCGCACGGGACAAGCCCGATGCTTACGTGGATCCTTTCGACCGCATCTGCCATGGACTAGGGGGCGCAAGCCCCCGCAACTACAGACCCGAAAGAAGTTCGGGGTAAGTTTAGCAGATTTGAACAAGACCAACGGCGGTTCCCCAGAAGCGTCAAATCTCGGAGATGAGGCAGCATCGCATGCGTGGAAGGAACGCTCAAAGCCAACTTAGAAGACAAATTCGGGAAGAAAACAGCGAGAGCAGAGGCAAAACGGGCAAACGACGAACCGTTAGCATCTTTCTCGTCCTTTCCACCCCCAAGACCCGTCGGAGAATTCAGACGAAAGCCGCGCGAGAAAGGAGCGCCGTGGGATTCATCGCACAATCGATCTGCGAAACGCTCTGGCCAACCCGATGCGCCCTTTGCGATACGCCCGGAAAACTTCTATGCCCGCGATGCGCGCGGAGCCTGGAGTTCATCGACTACTACCGTGCCTGCCCTCGCTGCGGCTCTCCCTGGGGAAGCCTGCAATGCGACCGTTGCAATCCCGTAACCGAACGCGAGCTCGCCGACGTCTCCCCCTGCGTGAGCTGCTTCCGCTACGAAGGAGGAGCGGCCCTTCTGGTGAAAACATACAAAGACAAAGGCGAGCAGCGGCTGGCGGATGTACTGGCCCGCTTCCTCGCCGACGTGGTAGACCCCGCCTGGAAGGAGTGGGCCCAGGCCGTTTCCTACATTCCCGCGACGACCAAAGCGCGGCGCCGGCGCGGGTTCGACCACATGGCGCTCGTCGCACAGAGCTTCTCGCGCATGACGGGTCTGCCGTGCGCGCAGACGCTCGAAGAATGCAAAGCTGCCGATCAGAGAACCTTGAGCCGGCAGGAGAGGATCGCCAACATGCAAGGGAGATTCCAGGCGATCGAGGCGCTCGGCCTCAACAGAGTCCTGCTCCTCGACGACGTGATAACCACGGGAGCGACGCTCTCGAGTGCACAATGCGCCTTGGACCGATCCCGATGCTCAACACGCATCGCCACCATCGCCCGCGCCTGAAAAAACGGGCGCGAAGGCGCGACCGGACAAAAAGCGCAAGCGTCCTCGCCGTGCGAAGATATGAAAACGCCCTGCAATATTCTGCATTTTATGTCCATATGCCCCATGCGCTAGCGCAGGCTTACCGGATACCACTATACTTTTGAAAGTTTTGTTCATTTCTTTCTAGTCTTACACATGGAGCTGAAAGGCAGGGCCTCGTGCTTGACCAGATTCTCTCACAGGTCACATTCGTGGACGCCTTCAATATCGGCGTCTTTTTAGCATTCACCATCTGCTACGTCTACCAATTCTTCTACATTTTCACCGTTCTGACGAGAAAACCTCCAAAGCAGGAGGCGAAGAAGAACCATCGCTACGCCGTGATGATTTCCGCCCGAAACGAAATCGCCGTCATCGGGGACCTCATCCACAGCATCCGCATGCAGAACTATCCCCAGGAGCTCATCGACATCTTCGTCATCGCGGACAACTGCACCGACGATACGGCATCCGTCGCCCGCAGCGCAGGAGCGACGGACGTCTTCGAGCGATTCAACAAAGACTATATCGGAAAAGGGTACGCCCTCGACTTCGGATACAAGCGCATCCAACAGCGCTACGCCGATCGCGGCTATGAAGCCTACTTTGTATTCGACGCGGACAACGTACTGGACGTGAACTACTTCCGCGAAATGAACAAGGTCTACGATGGAGGCGCCGTCGCATCCACCAGCTACCGCAATTCCAAAAACTACGGAAGCAATTGGATTTCCGCCGGATATGCGGTCTGGTTCCTGCGCGAGGCGAAATACCTCAGCCAGGCGCGCCTGACCCTCAACACAAGCTGCGCTATCTCCGGAACGGGCTTTTTCATCGCCGCCGAAGTCCTCGAGAAACACGGCGGATGGAAATGGCATCTGCTCACCGAAGACATCGAATTCTCCGCGCAGACCATCATTGACGGCAAGCGTATCAGCTACTGCCCCACTGCCATGCTCTACGACGAACAGCCCATCACCTTCAAAGACTCCTGGAACCAGCGCTTCCGCTGGGCGAAGGGCTTCTATCAGGTGTTCGCCCATTATTCCTGGAAGCTTCTTAAAGGCATCTTCACCAATAAGAAGGGCGCGCGGTTCGCGTGCTACGACATGCTCATGACCATCGCCCCGGCGATGCTTCTCACCATCATCACCATCGGGTTCAACGGCACCATCGTAGCGCTCGCCCTGCTTGGTTATATGTCCGCCGGCAGCATGATCGTAAGCTCTCTTTCGAGCATGTTCTTCTGCCTGTTCAATTACTGCCTGTTCATGTTCATCCTCGGGGCGCTCACCACCTTCACGGAATGGAACAACATTCACTCGACCACGGGAAAGAAGATCAAGTACCTGTTCACCTTCCCCTTCTTCATGCTCACGTACATCCCCATCGCACTTGTCGCCCTGTTCAAGAAGGCCAAGTGGAAACCGATCAGCCACACGATTTCGGTGGACGTGGAGGAAATGAGCAAAGCGTCTCAGAAGTAGAGGGCTTCAGTCGGCGAGGGCGACGGAAGCCCGTTTCGCTCGAGCCGATATCGGCAATCCTTCCGTTACAGCGGGTTCGCCAATCCGAATAGAAGAATCACCTGCCGAGGCGCTTTTTCGGGGCGCCTCTTCTTTCATCTCTGTCATATCGCCCCAGAAACGTTTGGGCATGAGCTGCCTGCGTAAATCGGGGTTGAGACGCTCCTTCACGGCGATGGCATCGTAGAACGTTTTCCAAGCACGCGCGTACGACCGCTCCTCAGCCGTGTCAGAAGGCACCTCCAAAGCATCGGTTTTCACCAAGGCCCAAGACCCGCCGTGCGAGATTCCGGCAAGGGCATGAACCTCGTCGTAAATCATGAAGTCCTGCGTGTTGAAACGAGCCGAAAACCATCCCATCAGCAGCGGGACAACGCTCGCTTTCGGATTGCACTGAGCAAAATACAGCCCTCCTTCCACCTGGCGAAAGCGAAGAAACTCTTTCCAATGGTGCACCTCGTTGTAGACGAACCTATTGATGGCGACGAAATCGGAGACGTCTGGATGGGCCACGTCGTCAAGAGCCTGGGCTCCGCGCTTCATTGCATACCGCACGAAAACGTGAATTGCCGACCCTTTGCGTCGATCGTCCGAAAGATATACCGCCCGAACGGCCTCATACGCCCTGAAACCGCACGTTCGGATAAGCCCGGCTCTCACGCGGCACGCATGGTCGATGTCGGTCTGCACGTAGCGGACCTTCTCTCCCAAACGTTGCTGGAACAGACCCCGAACCACGATATCATCGGGAAACTCCCGATGTTCGTATGCCTCGAAGACCGCCGAAAGCATGCCTTCCAAGGAGTCTTCGCATATGTACGCAAACGTTTCCATGAGCCTTCTACCCCCAAAGCGAAAGCTGGCCCTCAAGAGCCCTGTTGGCACCTCTTCCGGAATTACCCGAGTGTATTGGAGCGGACAGCCTGGCCCTCAACGCCTCGGGGGCAAATTCGACCCCTTCGCCAAGGTATTTCCCACGACAGGTTATAAAGTAACGAGCCCGCTTCAATGCGATTCCGAGCTTGCGAAGCTCGCATTCTCCCAGGCTAGACGCCTTTCGGGCTCTTACGATCGACTTCGCGCCACGGATCCCTATACCCGGAACCCGAATAAGGGATTCGTAACGCGCGGTATTCACCTCTATGGGAAACTGCTCAAGATGCCGCAAGGCCCAAGCCGCTTTCGGGTCAAGGTCGGTCTCTAGAAAAGAAGAATCCCCCAGAATCTCTTTCGCGTCGAACCTGTAGAACCGCATGAGCCAGTCCGCCTGATACAGCCTATGCTCTCTATCAAGCTGGACCGCGCCGGAAGACGGAAGACGTGCGTCCTCGTTCACGGGAAGATACGCGGAGAAAAAGACGCGCTTCAGCGCCATGGACGCATACAGCGCCGAAGAAAGCATCAGAATCTGGCTGTCGGATTCGGGCGTTGCGCCGATTATCATCTGGGTGCTTTGCCCGGCAGGAGCGAATGCGCGACTTGTTTTTCCGGACCTACGCTCGGCCATGTAGCATGCGTTTTTGCAAGCGAGAGAACGAGCGTCTTTATCTTCTTCTATGCGTTCTTTGATTTGGCGCATAGGAGAGATGATGGAGCTTTTCGTTTTCTCGGGGCAAAGAAGCGCTAGGCTTTCGCGGGACGGAAGCTCCATGTTGACGCTGATTCTATCCGCAAGAAGCCCAAGCCGGGCAACCAGGTCGGGAGAAGACCCCGGGATTGCCTTGGCGTGAATGTATCCGCGAAAGCCGTATTCCTCGCGCAATATGCGAAGGGACTCCATGATGAGCTCCGACGTGTAGTCGGGGTTGACCAAAACGCCGCTCGACAGGAAAAGGCCTTCGATATAGTTGCGCCTATAAAACGCGATAACCAAATCGGCAAGCTCCCGAGGATCGAACACGGCACGAGGAACATCGTTGCTGCGCCTGTTCACGCAGTACGCGCAATCGTATACGCACGCATTGGTGTACAGAACCTTCAGAAGCGTGATACAGCGCCCATCCGCCGAAAAACTATGGCAGATTCCCGCCGAGACCGCATTGCCGAGCTTTCCAGGCTGCGCTTGCCGGTCAAGGCCGCTCGAGGTGCAGGCCACATCGTATTTCGCAGCATCCGCCAGAATGCAAAGTTTGCTCTCCGTGTCCATGCCGCCTCCTTGAATCGAACATTTATTCGATAATAGTAATACGAATAAATGTTCGATTCAAGCATGGGTTTCGATACCAATTCGTCAACCCTCCATCGGAGTCTTCGCGCATGGTTGCGATATGATTGAAGCATACGTTCGAATACGCCGCATCGGCGAAAAGGAGTCATCATGCCGGCCTTCATAGCAGCCCGTCTTTATCGCATCGCACCCCTTTTGATAATTCTGGCGATCATCGCCCTTGCCATCTACCTCGTTGTATCGTGGAGGTCGACCCCTGCACGAGCGAAAGAGGTCCTCATCAAGATATTCATCGTGCTCAACGGCGGCCTTTCGGCACTGTTTCTGCTCGCTACGCTTTATGCGCTGCTCGAGGGAAATCTGTTCGTAGCAGAATTCTTCGCCACATGCATGGCAACCACGCTCATCGTCTTGGGCATCACGTTCGTATGCAGATTCCGTTTTTTGAAAAACAACCCCAACTACCGCTGGCGCATCACGGGAAAGGTTGAAAAGAAAAGCCACCGTTCGTAGTAGCACGCGCCCATCCTGGATTCATACCCAGCACAACACTTGCGCCTAAAGCCGGGCAGGTCGGTCAGGAAACCCATCCGTAATGTCTGCACGCGTTCAAAATACCGTCCTTGTCCGCGTCGGTCGTCACGAAGTCGGCACGCGCCTTCAGCTCGTCGATGGCGTTGCCCATGGCGACACAGGTCCATTCGGGGAGAAACATGCTGATATCGTTCGATCCGTCTCCAAACACGACGGCGTCCGCATAGTCCGCGCCGTACACGTCCATGACGCGTTTCACCCCGTTGCCCTTGTCCACGGGCTCGACAAAAAGCACATAGGGGCTGAAACGAGCGGTCGGAACGAAGGAAAGCGAAGAAAGCGGCGCCTCTTCCCTTTCGGTGCACGGCAGGAACAGCTTATAGAAACAATCGATGGCATGATAGTCAAGATTGGGATCGACGACGGTATCCATGTAGGCGTCGTGCGCCAAATCGTCGAATTCTGGCACGCGAGTGTAGCGACGCCGAGTAAGATCGCAGGAAAGGGCCCATGGCCATCCTAGCCTGTCGCACTCCTCGAGCACGCGAATGCACGCCTCCCTATCGAGAGGCTCTACGCCGCGCAACACTCCGTCAAGCACAATGCCGTTGCCACCGTCGCATACCATATCGGAAAAGCCATATTCCTTCAGATACGGCAGAGCCATGGCGTAGCCGCGACCGGTGCAGATGGCCGTAAAGTGGCCTTGCTCGCGCAGGTGCTGCAACGCGAAAGCGGCGCTTTCGGGAACACGACGGTTCGCAATAGGGCCCGCAGCCAAGGTTCCGTCTATGTCGAAAAAGAAATAACGCTTCCGCATGATGACCGACCCCCTAAAACCATAAGAGCGCGTTCACTCTCGCTATATGATGCGTTTCGCCCGAACGAGCAAAACTGAAAAACAAACAGGCCGAAACATCCGTTTCGGCCTGCGAATCTACTGGAGCCAGTGACAGGAATCGAACCCGCAACCCACTGATTACAAATCAGTTGCGCTACCGTTGCGCCACACTGGCGAATTGTGCGTGAGTGATTCTACCATAGCGATAGTGCATCCACAAAATGACTTCAAGGAAAATGCCCACGCCGGCCTCGAGCGCTTTGCCGAGGCTGTAGCCAATCTGCCGGCCATAAGAATCGCTCCGACGTCTCGCTCCGAAAAACACTCCTCTATTCGGCGAGCATCTTGGCGATCTGCACAGCGTTTGTGGCCGCGCCCTTGCGAATCTGGTCGCCGCAGCACCATAGCGTAAGACCATGCTGGCCTTCGCCGGCAGAGATATCGTCGCGAATACGGCCGACGTAGATGAGGTCTTGGTCGGTCGTATCAAGCGGCATGGGATACAACTGGGCCGCAGGGTCGTCTACGAGTTTGACGCCAGGGGCGGCCGCGAGGGCTTCGCGGGCGGCCTGGACGCTTACCGCACGGTCGAATTCGAGCGTGATGCTCTCGGAATGGGAGCGCATCACGGGAACGCGCACGCACGTGCAGTTCACGCGAAGATCGGGAAGATGCATGATCTTGCGCCCTTCGTTTTGCATCTTCATCTCCTCGGAGGTATAGCCCACCTCATCGAATCCGCCGATCTGGGGAATCAGATTGCACGCAAGCTGATAGGCGAAAGCCTTAGGGTCCTCGACCTTCTCGCCCGCTGAAATGCGGGCCATCTGCGCTTCGAGTTCGCGAAGCCCGCCAACACCGGCGCCCGATGCGGCCTGATACGTAGACACGACCATGCGCTTGATGCCACCGAGCTTATGCAGCGGATTGACGGCGACAAGACCGATGATCGTAGCGCAATTGGGGTTGGCGATAATGCCGTTGTGCTTCGCTACGTCCTCGGGGTTGACCTCGGGGATGATCAGGGGGACATCGGGGTCGAGGCGGTATGCGCTCGAGTTGTCCACCGTCACGGCTCCCTTTTCGCGAGCAACGGGAACGAATCGTTTGGCAATGTCGTTTTCTGCCGCGCCAAGCACGATGTCAACGCCGTCGAACGCTTCGTCGCGAGCCTCTTCGATCACCACGTCTTCGCCCTTGAACTGCGCGATTTTGCCGGCGCTTCGGGCGGAGGCGAACAGTTTAAGGTTGTTCACGGGGAAATCCTGCTCGGCGAGGCACTGGAGCATCTGCTGCCCCACGGCGCCCGTGGCGCCCAGAATGGCAACGTTATACGACTTCATTGAAGGAACCTTTCTCTTCGAGCTCGTCGACGGTGATCACATTTTCGTCCGAATCGACGAATGCATTGTAGATGACGCGAATAGCGTGCTCGAAATCCTCGTCGTTGACGCCGACGATGATGTCGAACTCCTCCGAGCCCTGGGCGATCATGCGAATATTGACTCCCGCGCTGCCCAGCTCGCCGAACAACCGTCCCGAAATGCCCGGACGGCTCGACATGTTGCGACCGACGGTGGAGATGAGCGCGAGACGCTCGACGACTTTGATCTCGTCGGGCTCGAGCTCGCGTTGGATGTCGCCCACGATGGAGTACAGGCAATCCTTCACATCGGCCCCCTGTACCACGACGGCGAACGAATCGATGCCCGAGGGAAGATGCTCGATGCTCACGCGATAGCGCTCGAAGATGGAAAGCGCCTTGCGCAGGTATCCGACCTGATTGGACATATGGTTGGTGCGAATATGAACCGCCACGAAATCGCGCTTGCCCGCAATGCCCGTGATGATAGGCTCAGCCATGCCGGGCTCGGTCTCCTCGCTGATGACCGTGCCCGGATCGTCTGGGCGGTTGGTGTTCTTGATAACCAACGGGATTCCGGCGTCTTTCACGGGGAAGATGGCCTCTTCGTGCAAAACGCTCGCGCCCATGTAGGAAAGCTCTCGAAGCTCGGCATAGGTGATGCGCGAAATGGACTTCGGATTGTCAACGATGCGGGGGTCGGCCGTCAAAAAGCCCGACACGTCGGTCCAGTTCTCATACAGATCGGCGCCGATCGACTGGGCAAGAATGGCACCCGTGATGTCTCCGCCGCCGCGGTCGAGCAGGCGAATTTGGCCGTCTGCAGTGGCGCCGTAGAATCCGGGGAGCACGAAGTGCTTCTCCTCGCCGATGGCGGCACGCAGCTGCTCGCCCGTACGATCCATATCAAGCGTTCCGTCCTGGTTGAACGCGACCACGTCGGCAGCATCCACGAACGGAAACCCAAGGTATTCGGCCATCATGCGCGCGGTGAAATACTCGCCGCGGCTGACGATGTACTCAGGCGTGAAATCGCCGCGCTTGGCGCGTTCGCGGAACACGCCGAACTCGTGACCGATCGGGTATTGGAGGTCGAGTTCCTTCGCGATCTCGCAAAAACGCTGCCCTATGGTTCCCAGCAGATCGTCGCACGACACATGGTACTGAAGATGGGCGTTGACCAGATACAACAAATCGGTAATCTTGCTATCGGTCTTGTCGCGCTTGCCTGCCGCAGAAACGACGACGAAGCGACGAGCCTCGTCGGCCTCGACGATTTTCTTCACCTTCTTGAACTGCTCGGCGGAACTTACGCTCGAGCCGCCGAACTTCGTGATTTTTATCATACGCCCACCTTTGCATACAAAAAACATTCCCGCCCTGACGAATGAGGACCGCGGCTGTGCGAAACCGTGCAGGAGACGACGCTGAAACGCAGCCGTGCAGCGGATGCCGCAGAATCACCCGCCCGAACAACGTCCGAAACGAGCAAGCGCGCCTGCGCACAAGCCCCCATTGCCGCACTGTCAACGACACGTGCATTTCCCCGACCGCTCGCCCCGTAGATTCGTTTTCTTGCTACTATTAGCCGAAAGCAGAGCCTGCAAGGGCTTTCCCATCCGCAAAACGCCAAGGAGTAGTCGAATGGCATCAATGTATCACAGTACACGCTCTAATGCGATGGAGTGCTCCGCTAAACGGGCGGTGCTCGACGGCCTCGCGCCCGACGGCGGCCTGTACGTGACCGACGAGCTCGGCCGCACACCCATCGATCTCGGACGCGTCGTCGCCCAAACCTACCGAGAAAACGCCGCCGACATCCTCGGCACGCTGCTCGACGACTACACCGCCGAGGAAATCGAGGCCTGCGTCGATGCGGCCTACGGAAAGACCTTCGCCTCGAAAGAAGTTACGCCGGTCGTCTCCGTGGGAGATGATTACGTCCTCGAGCTGTTCTGGGGCCCCACGAGCGCATTCAAAGACGTCGCTTTGCAGATGCTGCCCCAGCTCATGAGCCGCGCCGCATCCCAAACGAGCGAACGCATCATGATTCTCGCCGCCACAAGCGGAGACACCGGCAAGGCAGCACTCGCCGGCTTCGCCGACACCCCCAACCTGGGTATCACCGTGTTCTATCCGCACGGCGGCACGTCCGAGATCCAGCGCCTCCAGATGGTCACGCAAGCCGGCGAAAACGTAGCCGTGGGAGCCGTCCGCGGCAATTTCGACGACACCCAAAGCGCCGTCAAGCGCATTTTCGGAGACGAGGCGCTGCGCGCCCGCCTGGCAAAGCAGAACGTCGTGCTTTCCAGCGCCAACTCCATCAATATAGGCAGACTCGCCCCGCAGGTGGTCTACTACTTCGACGCCTACGCCCAACTGGTTCGCCAGGGTACGATCGCCTGCGGCGACTGCGTTGATTTCTGTGTTCCCACCGGCAATTTCGGCGATGTGCTCGCAGGGTATTTCGCACGGCGCATGGGCCTTCCCGTCCGCAAACTCATCGTCGCGAGCAACGCGAACAACGTCCTTACGGATTTCTTGACCACCGGCGTCTACGACCGCAACCGTCCCTTCCATAAAACCATCTCCCCGAGCATGGACATCCTGATTTCGTCCAACCTGGAGCGCCTTCTCTACTACATGAGCGACGGTGACACATCCTATGTCGCAGACCTCATGAACGACCTTGCCGAAACGGGACGCTACGAAGTCTCCGCCGAGATGCTCGAACGCATCCAGGAGGTCTTCGGCTGCGGATTCGCCACCGACGACGAAGCGCGCGAGGCCATGAAGTCCTGCTTCGACGAGCACGGCTATGTCCTCGACCCGCACACGGCGGTCGCGTGGCACGTGTCCCGAAATACGCCTAAGGAAGACGGCGTTGCGCGCATTATCTTGTCCACCGCAAGCCCCTACAAGTTCTGCCGAGACGTCTGCGCCGCGCTCGGCATCGCCTCGGAAGGATCGGATTTCGACTGCATGCGCACGCTCGAGGCCGCAAGCAAGACGCACGCGCCCGCAGCCCTTTCGGCGCTCGAGGCCGCTTCGGTGCGCTTCGAGGACGTCATGAACGCCGACGATATGTCCGCCTACGTTGAAGAGAAATGCGGTGAGCTGCTGTGAGCGTGACCATTGCTGTGCCGGCAACCTCGGCAAACCTCGGCATCGGATACGACTGCCTCGGCATGGCCGTAAGCCTCTACTCGCGCTTCACCTTCGATCGCGCGGAGAAGCTGACCATCACAGGCTGCCCCGAGAAATACCGCAACGAGGACAACCTCGTCTATCGCTCGTTCGTCCTTGCCCTCGAGCACTGGGGAGAAGAACCCTTCCCTATCGCCATCGACATCGACACGAGCATTCCCGTGTCGCGCGGCCTGGGATCTTCTTCCACCTGCACCGTCGCAGGCATCATGGGCGCCGCCGCTTTGACGGGGCGCATCGTCGGGCGAGCCGAAGCGGTGAGCATAGCAACCCAGATGGAAGGCCATCCCGACAACGTGGCGCCCGCCATCATGGGCTCGCTCGTCTGCTCCTTCACGCCCGAAGGCGCGCTGCCCCACTGCATCCGCTACGACGTGAACCCGCATCTGAAATTCATCACCATCATCCCGCCTTACGAGGTCAAGACCGAAAGCGCCCGAAAGATCGTCCCGAAAGAAGTTTCCCTTTCCACCGCCGTGTGGCAGATGGGCCGCATCTCAGGCCTTACGCGCGGGCTCGAAAGCGGCGATGTCGAGCTGATCGCCGCCGCCTGCGAAGACAGGCTGCAGGAGCCGTATCGCAAGACGCTCATCCCCGATTACGAGGACGTCCGCCGCATCTGCCTCGACGGCGGCGCATGCACCATGTGGATCTCGGGATCTGGATCGACCATGATGGCGGTCACGGCCGACGGGCTTGTCGCAGAAAGCCTGCGCGCCCGATTGGCGTCGCTCTATCCCGCATTCGAAGTCCACGTGCTCGAATGCGACACGAAGGGCGTGCGCATCTCCTACGACGCATAAGGACGCCGTATTTCGAAGCGAAAATGAGCATCGTACAGAATCCTCTGCCGAAAAGTCCGAAGCACATTGTTGCTTCGGACTTTTTTGCGTTCGACGATGCGACGAAATCAGGAGCGGGAAGAAAAAGCGGCGGCGAAACGTGAGCCGAATTCCTCGAAGGAATCGAACGATTCCTTGCGAAAGAACGCGTCGTGAAGAAACGACCGCTGACGCTCGCTTATGGCGAGTTCTTCAAACCAGGGGCAGCCGCTCCTGTCGGCACGAATCCGGGCACGGTCGGAATACAGCAGAAACAGCAGCGTTTCGACGATGCCGTCCACGTCATCGGCCGCATAGGTAAAGGGCGCGCTTTCCGCGAGGGACCTGTCGAAAAAGCGAGCAAGGCCGAAATCCACAAGCGAAACACGCCCTTGCTCGTCCACGAGGACGTTTGCCGGTCGGATATCGCCGTGAAGCACCCCGCGCGAAACACAATGGGCCACCGTCTCGATAAGCGAGGCTCCGATGGATGCGATTTCATCCATGGAGAAAACATGCCCTTCGCAAAGAAGAAGGTGCAGGGATTTCCCTGGACACCTCGACTGGACGATGCCGTAAAAAGCCGCATGCCGCGGCAGAAGCGCACGAACGCAAACGAGGGAACCGCGCGTCGTAACCTGCCCATTCACGATTCCGAGCCAGCGCGCAATTCCCCGATGATCAAGCAGGGAAAGCGCGGCGCACTCCGTCCACACGGCCTCGCGAACGCTCGCCGACTCCGCTCGGTCGATTTTTTTGATGACGACCTCCATGCCGTCAGTTCGGCGAACGCCCGAGAAAGACGTGCCGTACCGCCCTTGGCCGAGCACGGATTCAAGACGATACCCTCCCGCATCGCAGCCGACGATGCAACGGTCGAAAAATGCCGTGAGAAAGCGTGCCGCACGAGACGAGGAAAAGCGCCAACGGGGGAAATCCGCCGTGCGCAAAGAAAGATCCGGCGCATGCGCGTCGGATCTTCCATCTGAAAACGCGCCGCTTTCGCGGAAGGCGTTTTCGCGTTCGTCATCAATCGAGATTTCGCGCTTCGAGCGAAAAGGCATAAGGCGACCGCTTCGTCATGCGCGCGGGGTTCCGCATGCGGGACAGAATTTCGCACCGGGAGGCAACGCGGCACCGCACCCGGCGCAGAAACCGCCGCCGATCTTATTGCCGCATTCAAGGCAGAATTTCGAGCCTGCGGGAACGGAAGCTCCGCATGCGGGGCATGCGATGCTTCCGGAAGAGGCCTGGGCAGAAACGGCAGCAGCCGGCGCGGCCTGAGGGGTCTGCTGCACGACGGGATTCTGATGGATAGCAGCTTGCTGCTGGGCCATCTGCTGCTGATACATCTGCCGCTTGCGCGCCGAGCTCGAAAACGACCCGAACATCCCCATCATGCCGCCAAGGCCCCCAAGACCCGGCTTTCCATACGAGCTGCTACCGCCGTAATAGCCCTTTTTCTTCTTGCCGCTCATTGAGAAAAGGCCCATTTCGAAGCCTCCTTCCATATAGTATCGCCCCAAAAGGCGACATCTTCGATCGCACCGTAGCATCCGCGCGACTCATGCAGACGTCGCGCCTCGAACAGAGCGCTTTGACACACCCTACCACAGCCTTCGACGCAGCGATGGGCTGAAAGCGCGCAGCGAAACAAACCCATCACCGAACGACCTTAGCTCCGAGGCGAACGCACGGATATCTTGCGGAAGGCATCCTCGAACCGTTCGGATCTCAAGCCGCTTGAAGCTATTCGGGGCCCAAAACGCCTTCGAGGCTGTAAAAATCAGGGATGAAGCTCTCCTGCGCCGCATCGCCCTCCTGCCAGAAGTACTCGTCGCATCCGATCGCATCGGCGAAATCGAGCAGCTCTTCGAATTCTTCCGGAGAAACGCGCCGGTCAAGCTCAGGATGTTCAGGATGGCTTCCCGCAGGCGTATACTGGCTCATCATGCTTAGCACAACCCGATCGCCGTAGGTCTCGTAGAGATAGCGCACGGCGTCTTTCGCCTCGTCGATATGTCCTGGCAAGGCAAGAATGCGCACGATGACGTCCGCATCGCCCCGAACCATTTCATCGAGTGCGGCACGGGCGACATGCGGGTAATCAGGGGCATGGGAATATGCTCGCGCGGTCTCGGGATCCGTATAGCGAAAATCGGTCAGAAACGTCTGGACATACGGCGCAACAAGCCTCACGGTCTCGACGGTTTCATACCCCGAGGTGTTCCAGACAACCGGCAGGCGAAGCCCTTGAGCGCGCGCTTGCCGAAGCGCCTCGAGGACATGGGGGGCATAATGCGTCGCCGTCACAAGGTTGATGTTCAGAGCCCCTTTTCCCTGAAGCTCGAGAAAAATCCGCGCCAGGCGCGCGACAGAGATATCTGCTCCTGCACGACCGTTGGCGATGCAGGCGTTTTGGCAATAGACGCAATGCAGGGGGCAATTCGAGAAGAACACGGTTCCGCTGCCCGCCTCGCCCGATATCGGCGGCTCTTCCCAGAAATGAAGCGCCGCACGCGCGACACGCAGCTCGTCCGCCGCGCCGCACACTCCGCGCCTCCCCGCAGCCCTGTCGGCTCCGCAGCGACGGGGGCACAGTTCGCAGCGCGCCAAAAAATCTTCGAACACGTATTCCTCCACTATGGCCGAAATGCGGGCCGCGCAAAAAGCGTCGGCCGGACGAAACCGCGCCGACCGACGACATCAAAGCGAACCCTAGATTCCTTTCACCTTGCGCGCGATGCGGTCGGCGACAGACAGGTCCTCTCGACGGTCTTTGCCCCAGAAGACGATGGCGATCATGCCCGGGCCGACATGGCTACCGATGACCGGACCGATTTCGCCGTCCATGAATAGCACGCCTTCGTCCTGCTTGGAGACGATATCGTGCAGACGCTCGAGATCCTTCGGACAATCGGCATGACCGGTTACCACACGCTGAGACGGATTCTCCAGATCGCGACGTTCGAGATAGTATTCCGCAAGCTGCTTGATGCCTTTCTTTCGGCCGCGCGCGACGCCCTTGAGGGAGAGCCTCCCTTCCAAGTCGATGGTGAGCAGCGGCTTCACGTCAAGCTTCGCTCCCGCATAGGCGACGGAGTCGGGAATGCGGCCGCCGCGACGCAGGCTTTCAAGATCGTCCACCATGAACAGGGCGTTCACGAAATAGCGGGCCTCTTCGGCCCATGCCACCATCTCGTGTGCCGTCAGGCCCTTCTCGCGCTGGCGAATGGCCTCGTAGACCAGCAGCGCCTCGGCAACCGATGCGAGTTTGGTATCGACGATGTGCAGCTCCATATCGGGATACTGCCCTTGCACCTGTTCGGCAACAATATGAGAGACATCGTAGCTGCCGGAAAGCCCGGAGGAAAAGCTCAGATACACGGTGGGAATGCCGCTTTGCGCCACCTTCGTGAAGGCTTCGGTAAACGCGGGAATGGACACCTGCGCGGTAGTCGGGCACTCCCCATGGCGCATGCGCTCGTAGAAATCATGGGCCGACATGCTCTGGCCGAGATCGTCCAGATGCTCTTGATCGCCAAAAAGAAACGGGAATTTGATGAGATAGACCCCTTCCCTATCGACGACCGAATAGGGAAGATCGCAGCACGAGTCGATAATCAGATTGCATTGAGCAGTCATATGGCTCCTTCTTGGGAATAGGCCTTTCGTTCACCCGGAAAAATCGCACGATGCCGATCGGCAGAAACCGAACAAGGCGGCAACAACAAGAGCGCGACACTCCGCCGAAAGGACGCAGAAAACGAGGCTACAGGGACACGATAAGGTTTTCCCGCATGGTGAGCTTGCCTTCGAGGGGACGCTCGCATTCATAGGCGATGCCCATGGCGGGACCGACATGCAGGCCGACAACCGGGCTGACGGGCAGCACGCGCACCGGTCGGCCCACATACGGCTCGACCTTCTCGCGCGCCCATTTCTCGGCATCCTCGGAAGATCCTATATAGTGCACGACGGCGTCTTTCAGCCCGTGTTTCTCAACGTCGGACTTGAACGTCTCGAAAAGCGCCGCGACGGCTTTTTTCTGCGTGCGGGCCTTCGCCACATCCACAGGAAGCCCGTCGCGCACCGTGAGAACGGGCACGATCTGGATGATGTTTCCCAGAAGGGCTTTCGCCGCGCCGATGCGGCCCCCTTTCTGAAGAAACGTCAGATTCGTGGGCGAGAACAGGAAGCGCGTGCGCTGCACCGCATCGGCCGCCGCCTTGGCGCATTCGTCAAGCGATTTGCCAGCCTTGATGGCATCGTGGGCGGCCCACACGCAAAACGCCTGGTCCCACCCGGTGGAGTAGGTGTTGACGAAAGACGCTTTAAACCCGATATTGCGGGCGTGGACGGCGCGCGCCGCGCGCAATGCGCCGTCGAAGGTGCCGGAAAGCTTCGAAGAGATGAACACGCCGAGCACCTCGTCTCCCGCAGCGGCGGCACGCTCGAAGTACTCCTCGAATTCGTGCTGCGAAGGCTGCGAAGACGTGGGGATGTTATCGACCTTGGAGGGAAGGTCTGCGTAGAACGCATCTAAATCCATGGTCGCGTCAGCGTATTCGACGCCGCCGTCGTTGACGTAAAGGGATATGACGTCTATTCCTGCATCCCTGGCATCCTGTGCAGGAATGGATGCGACCGAGTCGGTGAGAAGCTTTATCATGGCACCCCTGTCTTGCGCCGCGCCGAAGCGGGCGGCGCGCATTGATTCCTTCGGCATATTGTAGTGCAGCACGGCGCCGTTGCCGAAGAAACTGCAGCACCACCACATACCGCCGAAACGCAGGGCTAGTTTCCCACATACATCTGCCGATAGGGGTTGTTCGTATTCGGAACGACCTTGACGAAGGGGCTCTCGAGCAGAAAGCCCTCATCGTAGCCGAATCGGTCGCAGAACTCCCGCACAAGACCTTCGATGCGATCGAGCTCGTCTTTTCCGACGGTTCGCGCGCTCACTTGTTCGGGAAACGTCACGCCCTCGCAAGCCCCGCGCAGATACATCTCGCCTCCGTGCATGCCCGCGCAGGGGAAATCCCCCACGATCCGCCTTCCGTTCGCGCCGATACCGAGCACGACAATGATGCCGCCCGCCTGGTATTCCCCCAAAAAGCTGCCGGCGACACCGCCGATAACCAGACTCGGCACCTTTTCCTCGAATTCCTTCATATGAATGCCTGCGCGATAGCCCGCGTCTCTCTCGACGAATATCCCGCCTCCGCGCATGGCGTAGCCGACGGCGTCGCCGATGCTACCGTGAACCACGATCTCGCCGTCGTTCATGGTATCGCCCACCGCATCTTGGGCGTTGCCCCGCACGACCACCGTGGCGCCGTTGAGATACGACCCCAGCGCGTTGCCAGGAATGCCTTCCATCTCGAATACGCCTTGTTCCATGCCCGCCGCGAGAAAACGCTGCCCGAGGCATCCTTTCACTATGCAGCCTTCTTCGTTCTCTCTCAGCAAAGCGTTCAAAGCCCTGCCGTCAAGGCCGTTCGCCTCGATAACCTTCATGGTCCAGACCCTTCCTCGTTAATGTCGCCTTCCTCTGGCGCCCCAGCACGCGAAGCGCCCCGCCGCACGCGAGACGCAATTGCCGAAACGCGACGAAAGCCCGCTACTCTCCCGCATGAGCCACGCCGAGTATGGCGAGCTCGCGACTGTTGAGCCCCACGCCGCGCAGCATGAGACGATTGCCGCGCAACGCCTCGATGGAATTGATGCCCATCGCCCCCATGAATTCCATGATCTCGCGCTGCCAGGCGCGCAAGAGGTTCACCAGCCGCTGCGCTCCCCGGTCGGGATTCAATCTCTTTTCCAAGGAGGGGTCCTGCGTGGCGATGCCCCAGTTGCACACGCCCGTCCTGCAGGCTCGGCACAGATGACAGCCCAAAGCAAGCAGCGGAGCCGTGGCGACCCCGCATGCGTCAGCCCCGAGAGCGACGGCTTTGACGACGTCTGCAGAGCTGCGAATGCTTCCGCTCACGATCAGGGACACTTCGTTGCGAATGCCTTCGTCACGAAGACGCTGGTCGACCGAGGCAAGTGCGAGCTCGATGGGAATGCCCACGTTGTCGCGAATCCTCGTGGGAGCCGCGCCGGTCCCGCCGCGAAAACCGTCGATGACGATGCCGTCCGCGCCGCTGCGCGCGATGCCGCTTGCGATGGCGGCGATATTGTGCACCGCCGCGACCTTGACGAAGACCGGCTTCTCGTAATCCGTCGCCTCCTTAAGCGAATACACCAGCTGCCTGAGGTCTTCGATGGAATAGATGTCGTGATGGGGCGCCGGGGATATGGCGTCCGAGCCTTCGGGAACCATCCTGGTCCTCGACACGTCGCCCACGATTTTCGCGCCCGGCAAGTGTCCCCCGATTCCCGGCTTGGCGCCCTGGCCCATCTTGATCTCAATGGCGACGCCGGCCTTGAGATACCCCTCGTACACGCCGAAGCGCCCGGAGGCGACCTGCACCATCGTGTTCGAACCGTAGCGATACAGGTCCTGATGCAGCCCGCCTTCTCCGGTGTTATAAAGGATTCCCAGCTCTTCGGCCGCCCGCGCCAGCGCTTCGTGGGCGTTGTAGCTGATGGCGCCATAGCTCATAGCAGAAAACATCACCGGCATGGAAAGCGTCACGTGAGGGGGCATTTCGCATACAATCCTACCCTGATCGTCGCGCTTTATGGAATGCGGCGTACGCCCCAGCGACACGCGCGTCTCCATGGGTTCGCGCAAAGGATCGATGGGAGGATTGGTGACCTGCGAGGCGTTAACCAAGAGCTTGTCCCAATACACCGGCTGCGCAGCGGGCGAGCCCATGGAGGAAAGAAGCACACCGCCTGTCGCCGCCTGTTTGTACGTCTCCTCCATCAAGGAAGACGGCCAGTTGGCACCGCCCGCGCGCAGGCCTTCGGGAGCCCGATAGATTCTCAATGCGTCCTCGGGGCAGAAAGCCGCGCATCGCTGGCAGTTCACGCACAGCCGCTCGTCGCATTCCATCGTCGCGCTCTGCTCGGAAAAACGATGAACCCCGTTTGCGCACTGCTTCTCGCATACGCGACAGTTCGTGCAGCGAGATTCGTTGCGAACCACCTCGAAGAGAGGATACGAGTAATCAATTCCCATAGGGGCTCTCCTTTCGAACCGTGAACACCACCGGCTGTCCGCCGGCAGGAGCCCAGATGTTTTCGGCCGTCGGCTCCATTGCGCGGATGGCCGCTTCTTCGCTTGCGATGTAGGCCATGTCGTCTTTCTCCCCCACCGCCATCGAACGAAGCTTCAATCGGTCGTTGAGAGCCATGAGTCCCCCGTCGAATCCGACCACGATGGAAAACGGCCCCGTCACCAGCAGGCTCGGAAACACGGTGCGCAGATACGCCGCGAGCCTCCCGCGCTCGGCATCGCGATCGGATTCGATAGCTTCCCAGAACGGGGCGGCGACCACCGCGGCCGCCTCCTCGAGAACGAGCCCCTTCTTTCGAACCAGGTAGTCGAAAAGGTAGGTGATGACCTCGGTGTCCGTCTGCAGCGTGCACTGGTACCCAAACATCTCTATGAAACGACGATTGGCGTCGTAAGACGATATTTCCCCGTTGTGCACCACGGAAAAGTCGAGCAGCGAGAACGGATGCGCGCCGCCCCACCATCCCGGCGTGTTGGTGGGATAGCGCCCGTGGGCGGTCCATGAATAGCCGCGGTATTCGTCGATCCTGTAGAATTCGCCTACGTCCTCGGGGTAGCCGACCGCCTTGAACACGCCCATGTTCTTGCCGCTCGAGAAAACGTAGCATCCCGGCATGTTCGCGTTCACGTCCATGACCATGCGGGCCACGAACTCGCGCTCGTCAAGCTGCATCGAGGCAAGCAGGGAGCGCAAGGGGTCGACGAAATAGCGCCAGATGACCGGTTCGTCGGAAATCTGCGGAATGGTTCTTGTAGGCATACGCTGCGACTCCACGATCTCGAAGCGCTCTTTCAGATACGCCTCGAACGATTTGCGGGCGCTTCGATTGTCGAAGAACATATGCAGGGCGTAGAAATCGCGGTATTCGGGATAGATGCCGTACCCCGCGAATCCGCCGCCGAGACCGTTCGAGCGATCGTGCATGGGGCGCATGGCGTCGATGAGCCTGCCCCCCGAAAATCGGCGACCCTCCCTTGAGATGGCCGCCGCTATAGCGCATCCGGAAGGGATGCGAATGTTTCCTTCTTTTTCCATGCCGCTCCTCTCTGCCAGAACGAATCGAGCGTGCCCCACAATCCCGCGCCAAGATGGACGAGAGCTGCGGCGCGGGCCGATTCGCCGAACAGCGCCCATGCCGCAAACGTACAGCGCGGACGCGATCGCAAGCAGCGCGGCCCGAATGGCAGCGCGACCGCCCCGCTTGCGTGCACTGGCGGCATTTTCGTATTCGACAGATTCACCCACGACGAAAAACGCGGTTGTTTTCACAGTCGAAGCATGCTCGTAACGAGAAGGACACAGAGCGGTCCTGCAGTTTTCGAACATGTTTCGACCGTGATTCAACTTTGAAAAATGCCTGCCTCGTACAGGCGGAAAAGCCCTTGTCGAACCTATAGTGTGCATCCGTTGAATACGACCGGCCGACCATCGCCCGTTCGGCCTGCAGGCTCATCATCCTGCTCGCTAGCCCAGAGCGCTTCGGCCACAAAGAAAGGATGCAGCAATGAAGTCGGTGCCTGAGTATTTCGGAAGCATGGTCTTCGATGACAAATGCATGAAGGCGACGCTTTCGGCCGATGTCTACAAATCCCTGCGAAAGACGATCGACGAAGGCGCGCAGCTCGACGAAGGCGTGGCCAACGCCGTTGCCGCGGCCATGAAGGACTGGGCCCTCTCGAAAGGCGCGACCCACTACACCCACTGGTTCCAGCCGCTGACCGGAATAACCGCTGAGAAGCACGACGGCTTCATAGCCCCGTCTCCTGACGGAGGGGCCATCATGGAGTTCTCCAGCAAAGAGCTCGTAAAAGGCGAACCCGACGCATCTTCGTTTCCCTCGGGCGGCCTGCGCGCCACCTTTGAGGCGCGCGGCTATACGGCATGGGATCCCACGTCGCCCGCATTCATCAAGGGAAACACACTGTGCATCCCCACGGCGTTTTGCTCGTACTGCGGAGAAGCTCTCGACAAAAAGACGCCGCTTCTGCGCTCTGCGGCCGCGCTGAACGCCCAGGCTCTGCGCATCCTTCGTCTTTTCGGCAATACCGAAGCGAAATGTGTACGCGCCTACGTCGGGCCCGAGCAGGAGTACTTCCTAATAGACAAGGAGCTGTTCGACCAACGATACGACCTGCGCTTCACGGGCCGAACCCTCTTCGGCGCCCGCTCCCCCAAAGGCCAGGAGATGGAAGACCACTACTTCGGCGTTATCAAGCCCCGCGTGGCCGCGTACATGCAGGACTTGAACCGCGAGCTGTGGAAGCTCGGAATCCTGGCGAAGACCGAGCATAACGAGGTGGCGCCGGCGCAGCACGAGCTCGCGCCCATCTTCACCACCGTGAACGTGGCGACCGACAACAACCAGCTGACCATGGAGATCATGCAGAAGGTCGCCCTGAAGCACGGCATGGTCTGCCTGCTGCACGAAAAGCCATTCGCCGGCGTCAACGGTAGCGGCAAGCACAACAATTGGTCCATCGGAACCGACACGGGAGCAAACCTTCTCTCCCCCGGAAAGACCCCGTACGAAAACGCCCAGTTCTTGCTTTTCCTCTGCGCCGTGATCAAGGCGGTCGACGACTACCAGGACCTCTTGCGCCTTTCGGTGTCCACCGCGGGCAACGACCACCGACTCGGAGCGAACGAGGCCCCTCCGGCAGTCATGTCCATCTTCGTCGGAGACGAGCTTTCCGGCATCCTCGACGCCATCGAAAAGAACAAGCCCTATCAGGAATCTCGCGACACCCTCATGAAGCTCGGCGTCGACGTGCTGCCGAAGTTCAGCCGCGACACCACCGACCGCAACCGAACCAGCCCCTTCGCCTTTACCGGCAACAAGTTCGAATTCCGCATGCTCGGCTCCTCCGACAGCATTGCCTGCGCGAACATCATGCTGAACAGCGCCGTCGCGGAAAGCCTGCGTATATATGCCGACAGGCTCGAGCGGGCCGAAGACTTCGAAACGACCCTGCACGAGATGATTCGCAAGACCATCAAGAACCACAAGCGCATCATCTTCAACGGAAACGGCTACGACGACGCATGGATCGAAGAGGCGCAGAAGCGGGGGCTTTCGAACTATCCCACCACCCCCGACGCCATGCCGCATCTGCTCGATGAGAAAAACGTCCGAATGCTCACCTCCCACGGGGTCTTTTCCAAGGCGGAGCTCGAGTCCCGCACCGAGATCATGCTCGACAACTACTGCAAGAGCGTCCGCATAGAAGCCGACACGATGTCGTTCATGGCGCGCACCCAGATAGAGCCGGCCGTCGCCTCCTATTCGCGCGAACTCGCCGAAACCTGCTCGGCGAAAAAAGGAGTCTGTCCGGCAAGCGCCTGCGCCTACGAGACGAAGGTCGTCATGCGCCTCTCCGAGCTGCTCGATGAAATCGAGCGCCGCACGGACGACCTCGATGCGGCCGTGTCGGCCTTGGACGGGTCTTCGGATGTCATCGCCCAGTCGACCATGATCCGCGACAGCGTGATTCCGGCCATGAGCGACCTGCGCAGCGTCTGCGACGAAGCCGAAACCGTGGTGTCCAAGAAATTCTGGCCCTTCCCCGTATACGGCGACCTGCTCTTCAGCGTGCAGTAGGAGCGAACATGACGAAATACATCTTCGTTACCGGCGGCGTGGTGTCGGGCCTCGGCAAAGGCATCACCGCCGCCGCCCTCGGACGCCTGCTCAAAGCACGGGGGCTCAAAGTGACGGCACAAAAGCTCGACCCCTACATCAACGTGGATCCGGGAACTATGAGCCCGTATCAGCACGGCGAAGTCTTCGTCACCGAGGACGGCTCCGAAACCGACCTCGACCTCGGCCATTACGAGCGATTCATAGACGAGAACCTGAACAGATACTCGAACCTGACGGCGGGCAAGGTGTACTGGAACGTTTTGAACAAAGAGCGTCGCGGCGAGTATCTCGGGTCAACGGTGCAGGTCATCCCCCATGTCACCAACGAAATCAAGGAATTCGTCCGCAACGCGGCCCGCAAGACCGACGCCGACGTCGTCATCACCGAGATCGGAGGCACGATAGGAGACATCGAATCGCAGCCTTTCATCGAAGCCGTTCGCCAGATATCCCTCGAGGAAGACCCGCAAGACAGTCTGTTCATCCATGTGACGCTCGTGCCGTACCTCAGCGGATCGGGCGAGCATAAATCGAAGCCGACCCAGCACTCGGTCAAGGAGCTGCGCGGCTTAGGCGTCAGCCCCGACATCATCGTCCTGCGCTGCGACCGCCCCCTCGACGAGGGGATATTCGGCAAGATATCCCTGTTCTGCAACGTCAAGCGAGACTGTGTGATCGAAAACCTCACGCTGCCCGACCTCTACGAGGCACCCCTTATGCTCGAGCGCGAGGGGCTTTCCGACGTCGTGTGCCGCGAGCTCGGCATCGATGCGCCGAAGCCCGACCTCGACGAGTGGGGGGCGATGATAGACAAGAGCAGGAAGAGCAGAGCGAATAAGCGCTCGGTCCGCATCGGCATCGTCGGCAAATATACCGAGCTGCATGACGCCTACCTTTCCGTGGTCGAGGCGGTCAAGCACGCCGGCGTCGAATGCGGAACGAACGTCGAGCTTTCCTGGTTCGATTCCGAGCAGCTCGAAACGTGCGCCGAAGAGGCCTTGGCAGACGTCGACGCGGTGATCGTCCCCGGCGGCTTCGGGGAACGAGGCGTGGAAGGCATGATTGCGGCCGCCTGCTTCGCTCGGAAAAACGCCGTCCCGTTCCTTGGCATCTGCCTTGGCATGCAGGTGGCCGTTATCGAATTCGCACGCAATGTCGCGGGGCTCGTCAACGCGAACTCGGCGGAATTCGACGGCACGTCGCCTTTCAAGGTCATCGACTTCATGTCGGGCCAAAGCGATGCAATCGACAAGGGCGGCACGTTGCGCCTGGGCGCATATCCCTGCATCATCGAGTCGGACACCGCGATGCGGCGCTGTTACGATGCGCAGGAAATCAGCGAGCGGCACCGCCATCGCTACGAGCTCTCCAACGAATGGCGTGCGCATCTGCAGCAGGCAGGCCTCGTTATAAGCGGCACCTCCCCCGATGGAAATCTCGTTGAAGCTGTCGAAGTGCCCGACCATCCGTTCTACGTCGGCGTACAATTCCACCCCGAATTCAAGAGTCGCCCCAATCGCCCGCATCCGCTGTTCGTGGGCCTCGTCCGCGCAGCGCTCGAGCGCTCACAAGGAGGAAACGAATGAGCATCCATGAAGAATGCGGAGTATTCGGCCTGTTTTCGCCTCGGCCGATAGATGCCGCCAACACGGTCTGCTACGGACTGCACGCGCTGCAACACCGAGGCCAGGAAAGCTGCGGCATAGTCTGCAACGACGACGGGGTCTTCGTCTCGCATAAAGACCTGGGGCTTGTAGGGGACGTCTTTTCCGCCGAGGTCCTCAAGGCATTCCCGCCGTGCAGCATCGCCGTCGGCCACGTCCGCTACGCCACCACCGGGGCCGGCAACCGAAGTAACTGCCAACCGCTTGAGGTGAACCATCAGAAAGGCAGCATGGCCATAGCGCACAACGGCAACCTCAGCAACGCCGATGCGCTGCGCGACGAACTCGAGCTGAGCGGCGCGATCTTTCATACAACGAGCGACACGGAGACGATCGCCTACCTCGTCACGCGCGAACGGCTGAGCGCGCCCTCCATCGAAGAAGCGCTCGCACGCACCATGGGTTCCCTCGAAGGCGCGTACTCCCTCATCGTCATGTCGGCCCAGAAGCTCGTCTGTGCCCGAGACCCGCGAGGATTCCATCCGCTCTGCATCGGCCAAACGCCCGACGGCACCTACATCGTCGCCTCCGAAAGCTGCGCCCTTTGCGCCGTCGGCGCGACGTTCGTGCGCGATGTCGAACCGGGCGAAATCGTCATCTTCGGGCCAAACGGCGTGAAAAGCGACCGCAGGCGCTGTAAGACCAAACCGCTGACGATATGCTCGTTCGAGCACATCTACTTCGCCCGTCCCGATTCGGTCATCGACGGCGTTTCCGTGCATTCGGCCCGCGTCGAGTCGGGACGTATCCTGGCAAGGACGCATCCGGTCGAAGCCGACGTCGTCGTGGGCGTCCCCGACTCGGGGCTCGACGCCGCGTTGGGATACAGCGAGGAATCGGGCATCGCCTACCGCATGGGACTCATCAAGAACAAATACGTAGGACGAACCTTTATCGCGCCGTCGCAGGACGAACGCCTCGACAAGGTACGCATCAAGCTGAGCGCTATCGCCGAGACCGTGCGCGGCAAGCGCATCGTGCTCGTCGACGACTCGATCGTCCGCGGAACCACGAGCGCACGCATCGTCGCCCTCTTGCGGGAAGCGGGAGCCGCCGAAGTGCACCTGCGCATCTCGGCGCCGCCTTTCCTGCACGCGTGCTATTACGGAACCGACGTCGATTCCGAGGAGAACCTGGTCGCGCGCGGGCGTACCGCAGAAGAAATCGCGCAGATCATAGGAGCCGATTCGCTCGGCTGCCTCCCCATAGAATCGCTTGACGCGATCACGGGCGGCAAGGGATGCTGCCGCGCATGCTTCGACGGGAACTACCCCACCCCCATCCCCGCCAACACGAAGAAAAACCGTTTCGAAACCAAGCTAGGAGAGAAAAACCGATGATGAAAACCCCGGCAAAAAAAGAAATGCTCTACGAAGGCAAGGCGAAAAAGGTATGGACGACCGATGCGCCCGACGAACTGGTCATTGAATACAAAGACGACGCCACGGCGCTGAACGGAAAGCGCAAGGAGACCATCGAAGGCAAGGGCCTTTTGAACAACCGCATCTCCAATCGCATCTTCGCCTTCTTGAACGACCAGGGCATCCCGACCCATTTCGTAAACGAGATAGACGAGCGAAACGCCGTGGTGAGGCATGCCGAGATGATTCCTCTCGAAGTGGTGGTGCGCAATATCGCGGCAGGAAGCTTTTCGAAGCGCCTCGGCATGACGGAGGGACAGCCCCTTTCCAGACCGGCGATCGAGTTCCATCTGAAAGACGACGAACTCGACGACCCGATGGTTTCGGGCCACGACGCGCTTGCTTTGGAACTGGTCGACGAATCCGAGCTCGATCGCATCGTGGAGCTTGCCCTGGAAATCGACAAGGCCCTCAGCGGCTTTTTCCTGGAGCACAAGCTTACGCTCGTCGATTTCAAGCTCGAGTTCGGACGCTTCAAAGATTCGATCATCCTCGCCGACGAGGTGTCTCCCGACACCTGCCGCATCTGGGATGCGGCAAGCGGTGAAAAGCTGGATAAAGACCGCTTCCGCCGCAATCTGGGCAATGTAAAAGAAGCCTACGAGGAAGTTGCCCGCCGTCTGGGCCTTTAAGTCTTCGACCCGCAAACCCCTCGTGGAGTTTTTCTTCTTGCTTATCGCCTGTTTTTCGAACGGCGCCGCCGACCGCCAGGCCTGCGGCGCCGCTTTGCGTCGAAGGGCCGCGGACCTGTTCACCGAGCATCTGATCTGCGTCTGCGGCGCCGCTCGATAAGGGCCTAGCGCAACCCGTCAGCACGCCCCGATTCGCGCAGTGCGGCGGCCATCGAGGCACGACGATGCCACAGCCCCGCCTCAAGCCCCACCGGATAGGAATGAGGATTGAGGAAGCGCTTCTGCGATTCGTCGAGACGAGAAATGCCGGCAGCCGTCCTTTCTCGGGCGGCGAGCGCCGAGCGTTCCTCGTCCGAAAGGACGGAAACGCCGCGACGCGCAAGCGGATGCAAAAGCGTCTCGAAAGCGTACCCCGCGAGTTTTTTCTGACGAAGGATGTCCGCCGGATCGATGATCGCGCCTTCCCCATCCACCGGTTCATTCACGTCAAAGACCATATCGCCCGCGATGCGGCCGTCCGCGAAAGAATAGCGACGCACGTCCAGCACGCCGGGAAGCGTGAGCTTGGAGGACTGTTCGGACACCTTCAATCTGTTGGACCACGCCTTGCAGCCGGCAACGCGCGTTGCCGAGAGCTTGTAGACCCCGCCCAGGGAAGGCTGATCGTAGGCACAGGCGAGCTTCGTGCCGACGCCCCACGACATAATGTCGGCTCCTTGATCGCGAATGGACTTGATGGTGTATTCGTCCAGATCGTTGGAAAGGACGATGCCGCAATCGACAAGACCCGCGGCATCAAGGCGCTCGCGGGCGTAGCGAGCAAGCCAGGCGAGGTCTCCCGAATCGATGCGTATGCCAGCAAGCCTCTCCCCCTGAGCGCGCATCTCCAGACCGACCTCGATCGCATGCTCGATGCCCTGCTTGACGTCGTAAGTGTCCACGAGCAGGATGCAATTCTTAGGAAACGTCTTCGCATAGGCGCGAAATGCTTCTATCTCGCTATCGAACGCCATGACCCACGAATGGGCATGCGTGCCGGAGACCGGGATATCGAACATTTTGCCCGCGAGCACGTTCGACGTGGAAGCGCAGCCCCCCACCACCGCAGCGCGGCTCGCCCACAGCGCGCCGCCTGCTCCCTGGGCACGACGAAGACCGAACTCCGCCACCGGGGCTTGGGCGGCAAGACAGACGCGCGCCGCCTTCGTCGCGATGAGCGTCTGGAAATTCATGCAGCACAGAAGAGCCGTCTCGAGCAGCTGGCACTGCAGGATGGGACCTGTGACGCGCACAATGGGTTCCATGGGAAAAACCACCGTGCCTTCACGCACCGCGTCCACGTCAAGCGTCAGCCGCATCTCGCGTAGATACGCGAGGAACCCCTCGTCAAACAGCGGACCCCCGCCCGGAGCCTGCAAAGATCCGAGATAGGCGACGTCTTCGTCGGAAAACGCGAAGCCGTCTATCATCTCCGCAAGCTGCGCGGCTCCGCACGCTATGGCAAAGCCCCCTTTGAAGGGGTTTTCGCGGAAGAACATGTGAAAGCATGCTTCTTCGTCCAGTTTTCCGTTAGCCCAGTATCCTTGCGCCATCGTGAGCTGATACAAATCGGTCAAAAGCGCATACGCGAGCGTCCGACGAGGCAATTCGCCCGATGGCGCATCCTGCGTCCCCAAAACGGCATCTTCAAGCATCATGCAAGCCTTCCCTCATATCGCCTTGCCGCAATCGGCGAAGGCAAGCCGCCTCCGTTGGGGAGGCGCAACGTATCCTGACGAAAAGGCTGCCGCATGAGATCATACGACAGCCTTGAAGACTAATTGTCTTGACGAGCCTCTCCGCCTTGGGCCTTATGGCTGCGACGGCGCGATTTGCGGTGCTCGCTTGAGGCGGGACGATTCGATGAAGACGAGCGGTCGGCGACGTTGCGACGCTGCTGGGAATCCCGCGTATCGGAAAGGCTCGAGGAGCGCTGCCCAGGACGAGCCGCAGAGCGGGTCTTCTGCTTATCTGCAGCCCCCTGCGAACGCTGCGGCTTCGAAGCGCTGCGCTGCTGGTTTTTCGGCTGCTGCGAAGAATTCTTCGTACCTTCGCGCTTCTGGGAGCCGGAACGCTGCTGGCGAGGGCGATCGGCGGAAACGGAAGACCCTTCCGCGCCACGACCGCGACCCGAACGACGGCGACGGCGGGACGAAGACGACTTTTTCTTCTCCGCCGCATCCGCGTCGGACTTACGCGACGATGAACGACGGGCGGAGGGTTTTTCGGCGAGCTTGTCGGTCCCAGTGAACATGGGCGTTATCAAGGTCTCGACCGATGCCGAGGGCGTCCGGTCGCCGTTGACGCACTCTTCGTACACATCGCGAGAAACGATGCCCGGCTTGCCCGTCTTCTTGTCTATGTCCATCTCGGAAACGGGAATCTTCACGCGCTTGTCGCCCGCCATGATGGTGACCGTCTCGCGCGGCACGTTGACCTCGATGACCTTGGCATCCCCTTCGGGGGTGGACACCATGGAGTTCATTTTCGGGCAGCGCGTCTTGAATTCCTTATACGTGTCGGCCTCGTAGCGCAAACAGCACATCAAGCGTCCGCAGACGCCGGAAATCTTCTGGGGATTCAAAGACAGGTCCTGGTCTTTGGCCATGCGAATGGAAACGGGATTGAACTCGCCGCCGAGACGCTTGCAGCACAGTTCCTGGCCGCAGTGGCCCAAACCGCCCACGATGCGAGCCTCGTCGCGCACGCCAATCTGGCGCATGTCGATACGCACGTGAAAGCGCGCCGCCAGAACGCGAACGAGCTCTCTGAAGTCAACGCGGTCTTCCGCTTCGAAGTAGAAGACGGCCTTGTCCCCATCGAAGAGGAACTCGACCGTCACCGGATGCATGTCGAGCTTCTGTTCGGCAACCATCTGCTTGAACACCGGAAGCGCTTCTTCGGCCTTTGCCTGCATTTCCTTCCAGGCAAGCTGGTCTTCGACGGTGGCCTTGCGCTCCACCGGCTTCAGCGCGCACTTCAGGTTCTCGATGGCCTTCTTGTCGACCTCTTTCAGGTCTTCGTCGGCTATACCGTATTCCAGTCCACGTTCGGTGCGTACGATGAGCGCATCGCCCGCACGAAATTCGACCCCGTTTGGATCGAACCACAAAACCTTGGGATTATAGGTAAGCCTGACCGCAGCAACGTTAGGCATACAGTTCCTCTCTTATCTCAAAAAGCATAGCTTCGATGCTCACTTGCGGGGAGACATTATACGAGATGGCCTCGTCGGCCGCTTGCACGCGCATCAAAGCACGGCAAACCCGCGCAAGATCGGTGCGCTCTGCGCAATCGCGAAGCGCGTCGAGACAGTCCACGTTTATCACGAGGCGCTCGGCGCCCGAGCAGATCATCTCCACATCCCTCAGCCACGATTTCGCCACGCTCGTCATCTGACGCAAAAGCTCGAAGCTCGCTTGCGACAAAGCGCGTTTATGGCGCGTTTCGAGCGTTTTCAGAGCCGACTTCTGCAAGAACTCCGACCGCTCATCCAAGACGCGCTCCTGTTCTCGACGAACCTGGTCGAGCGGAGCTTTCGATGCGAGAACGATTTCTGCGGCGTAGCCGAGCACGTCAAGGTCGTCGGCGCGAGCAAGCGATGCAAGCGCCTGCGTCATGGTCAGCCGCAACCGAGCACGCTCCTTGGAACGAAGAAAATCCGCCGCCTTGGTGATAGATCCGCCGCACGCCTCGATGGCAATGGAGGCTTCGGGCAGCGTGCATCCCGTGTTTTGAACGAGAATTCCCGCAGCCTCGCTTGCCGGTATATGGCGAAAAGGAACCACCTGACAGCGCGATACGATGGTGGGAAGCACGCTTTCGCGCGTACGGCCGAGCAGGATAAGCACCACATCCGACGGAGGCTCCTCGAGCGTTTTGAGAAACGCGTTTGCGGCGGCGGTCCCCAAAAGATCGACGCGGTCGATGATGTACACCTTGCGCTTCGCCTGGATGGGGGCCAGCAGCGTATCGGCCATGACGTCGCGTATCTGATCGACCACGTAGCCCTGCGCGCCCTCCGGCGCAAGGTAGTGCACGTCGGGATGGGCTTTACGCACGATGTGACGACACGCCTGAGACGTGCAGCCTTCACAATCCGCGCACGGATCGCCTTCGCAGAGGATAGCGCGCGCAAACGCATAGGCGGCCTGGGTTTTGTTCGATCCCGCAGGCCCGCAAAACAGATACGCATGGCTCACGCGGTCGGACGACACGCACGAACGAAGAAACTCGCGCACCTTCGGCTGGCCGATAATGCCGTCGAACGCATCGGACATCAGCACACCTCCTTATCGGAAAAAGACGCGCAGCCCCCGCCAAAGACGGCTTTTTCGCCTCGGCCTGCGTACGCGTCGAACCGCTTGAAGAACGTCTCGTCGCGAAGAAAGGCCTCGAACGGAAAGAGGTCGCGCAGCTCGCAGAAGACGGCTCGCGCCGTATCCGATATCGCAGAGGCGGATTCGACCGTGCGGACGCGCTGCGGGTCGTTGCGAGACAACGTGGCAAACGCTGCGCGCACGCGCTCGTGAAAACGCGCACTCTCCGATTCGAGGCGGTCGGCCTGGCCGAACTGGACGGCCCTATCAAGGCCGTCTTCAACGCTTGGCGGCACGAGCAAAATCGTGCGGTCGGGACGGACGCCCTGGCATGCGAAGGCGTTCGCCCGATCGATGAAAAGCGCGTCCATGCCGCGCCCACCGCCTTGGTAGGCCACCGTGGAATCGTAGAACCGATCGCACAGCACGACAGCGCCTCGATCAAGCGACGGGGCGATCACCTCGTGGACTATCTGGGCACGCGCCGCTTCATAGATAAGAAGCTCGCATTCATCGCACATCGCCTTGTTGGAGGGATCGAGCACGATGGAGCGAAGGCTCTCCCCGATCGAAGTGCCACCCGGCTCGCGCAGCCTGACAACCTCTCGCCCCAGGGACTCGAGCACTTCGGCAAGGATCGATATATGCGTGGTCTTTCCCGCCCCTTCGCCTCCTTCGAAGGTGACGAACACGCCGCGATGCACCGGGTCGGACGCGTCCTCGGCGTATTCCCCGTCTTGCCCCTGCTGCTTTGCCGCATTGCATGAACAGCCTGCGCCATGAGCGGAAATATCATTATATACACCGTATAGTTCATGCATGTCCGAGGCTGCCTCCGTAGGCGAAACGGCCGCTTTTCGGAGGCAGCCCGTGGTCTCAGCAGTCATATATGCAGTCTCCTTGAGTATCGATTCCCACGAATACAGGCAGGTCACAAACCTCTATACGGCGTAAAGCTTCCGTACCGAGATCGTCGTAGGCAACAACATGCCCGGCAATGACGCACTGCGCCAGCAACGCCGCCGCGCCACCCGTTGCCACGAAGTACACCGAGCCGGTCTCTTGACAGGCCCGAGCGACCTCGGCGCTTCTCACGCCTTTCCCGATCGTCGCCACAACGCCGGCACGATGCAGACGCGGCGCCGCGAAATCCATGCGAGAGGCCGTGGTGGGACCGACTGCCCCGAACGGACGACCTGCCGCGGCGGGCGAAGGGCCGGCGTAGAAAATAGTCGCGCCATCGAGCCCGTAAGGAAGAGACCCCTGTTCTTCAAGTTCGGCGACCAGGCGGATATGCCCCGCATCGCGCAGCATGAACATCTCGCCGGAAAGCAGGCACGCATCGCCCGCGCGCAGCGTCTTGAGCTCTTCCCTATCGAGCGGCAAAGACAAATTCCTGGGTGTTGCCATCTCACTTCCCTCCCTGCGCGCGAAATGCCAAAGGCTCGCACGTAAGCTCCACCGTCGCACGCCTCATGGCCGAGCAGCCCATGTTGATGGCAAGAGGCAATGCGGCGATATGGCAGGGAGCAGTTTCGACATGGACATCGAGGGCAAGCGTCTTACCGCCGAGCGCCCCAGGACCCATGCCCGTGGCATTCACCATATCGAGCAGTTCTTCTTCGAACGCCGCAATGCGGTCGTCGCCTGAGCGCTTGCCCACAGGACGTAGAAGAGCCGTTTTGGCCAAAGACGCCACTTTGTCGAACGTCGAGCCCACGCCCACACCGACCACAAGCGGCGGACAAGCATTCGCCGCCTTCGCGCGCACGCATTCCATAATCTCGCGCACGACGCCCTCCCGCCCCGAACCGGGCGTAAGCATGACCACGCGCGAAGCATTGTCGGAACCGCCACCTTTCAGCAGAACATGCACGCGAGCGCCAGGGGTGTCCACGAAATGAATGTCGGTGAATGCGGGCGTGTTATCGCCGGTGTTGGCGCGGTCGAACAGCGCATCACGTACCACGCTTTTGCGCAAACGCGCCTCCGTATACGCCCGGGCAACGGCCTCGTCGACGTCGGCGAACACGTCGCCTGGCGCCGCCACGTCGGGACCGACCTCGAGGCAGACCCATACCGTGCCTGTGTCCTGGCATATGGGCACGCGATCGCGTCGCGCGATATCGGCGTTTTGAAGCAGATGGTCGAGCACGATGGCGCCACGGGTGTCGCCCTCGGCCGTACGGGCCGCTTCGAGGGCCGCGAGCACGTCATTCGGCAGTTCGCACGCTATCCGGGGAATGGCCTCGTACACTGCGCGGGCAACATCTTCTTTGGTGATGATTTCGAAAGTATCCATAGCGCAATAGTATAACCCGCTTGCCGCATGCAAACGCCGCCCCTTGCGAAAACCGAACGGTTTTCGCATCACGAGACCGAGACGAAGCAATCGCAAGCGTCAGATATACTATACAGCCCCTGTACTCGACCGAAAGATGCGACGCCGTGGTCAAACAGGGAAATCCCAGGCAGGCGTTTCCCTTCCGAAAAACCGACGTGTGCCATGGCATATAAGAAAGGCGAAAACCCCATGATAGATACCGAACAGTGGAGCGAAACGCTCCTGGAAAAACTCCAAGCGCACTTCGGCGACCATCTCGTGTTTGCGGGAATACAGGGAAGCCGCGCACGAGGCGAAGCCCGCAATGAGAGCGATATCGACTTCGTCGCCATATTCGATATGCTTGACGCAAGCATAATCAGACAATATCGCGAAATCGTAGCGACAATGGAGCGAAGCGACCTCGCATGCGGATTCGTCGGCAGCCGAGCAGCCCTGGCCGCATGGCCGCGCCACGAGCTGTTCTGGTTCGTCAGCGACACGAAAGCGTTGCATGGATCGCTTCTCGATATCGTCGAAGCGCCGACGAAAAGCGAGGCATGTCAGGCTGCCGCGATCGGCGCAGCGGGCCTCTATCACGCCGCCTGCCACCTTTGCGCGTTCGACTCGATGCAAAACCCCGATCAGAACCACGATGCGACGAAGGCGCTTTTCAAGAACGCGATCTTCGCCATGCAGGCCCATTGCTTCGCGCAAGGGTCAGACCACCCGCGCTCCCGTGCCGAACTCGAACACATCCTCGAAAGCCGAGACTGGAACGAAGAGGCGGACATTTTACGCATCGGATGCGATGAGGAAGCTCTTCGGACATATTCCGTCGACACGCTCTGCGACATGATCATCTCATGGTCGGAGCGCATCATGGCGACATACGCGGAAAGCCCCCAGGCGCTCATCGTCCGCGAAGAACGCGAAACCGACCGCGAGCAGGTTGAAAAGCTGATTCGCGAGGCCTTCAACAACCATTACGTTCCCGGATGCTTCGAACACTACCTCGTGCGGCTCATGCGCTCCCACGAGGATTTTCTTCCCGAGCTCGACCTCGTCGCTGAAAAGGACGGCGCAATCGTCGGAAGCATCATGTATACGAAAGCGACGCTGACCGACGAATCGGGAAAGGCGAAAAACATCCTCACCTTTGGACCGATCGCAATACACCCGCATCATCAACGGAAAGGATACGGAAAAGCGCTGATGGAGCGCTCGTTCGAACGGGCGCGTGAACTTGGGTACGACACGATCGTCATCCTGGGAAACCCCGCAAACTACGTCAGCAGCGGATTCGTCAGCTGCAAGAAACACAACGTGCACATGGAAGACGGGAGCTTCCCCGCGGCACTATTGGTCAAAGAGCTCGTCAAGGGAGCCCTCGAAACGAAAGACTGGACTTACCGATACAGCTCCGTCATGGATATCGACGAAACGGAAGCACGGCGCTTCGACGATACGTTGGATCCTCTCGAAAAAAGATGGCAACCGAGCCAGGAGGAATTCTTCATTCTAGAAAATGCCTCCCTATAAACGGAATCGGCCGCAGGCGCAATTGCCTGCGGCCGATTTATCCGATCCTATAGAACAAAACCCCTAGAGCCCCATCTGCCCTACGACATAGCGTTGCAGAACCAGCCCGTAATGCTCGTAGGATGAGTGATGGCGGTTCCCACGACCACGGCGAATGCGCCGGCATCGAGCGCCTCACGAGCCTGAGCCGGCGTATGCACGCGGCCTTCGCAAAACACCGGCGTATCGCCGGCGATGGCTACTGCTTCGCGCACGAAATCAAGGTCGGGACCCTCCGTCTTCTCGCGGCCGGGCGCATAGCCGGCCATGGTGGTGGAAACGATATCCACGCCCGCAGCAACAGCACGATGCACGTCATCCATGCATGCGCAATCGGCCATGACGAGCGTCTCTCCACGCACGGCCTCCACCGTGTCTTCGAAGGTCGACCCGTCGGGACGCAAACGACCCGTCGCATCGATGGCTACGATATCGGAACCTGCGGCGATGCAGGCGCGCGCATGACGCACGGACGGCGTGATATAGACGCCTTCGTGACCTTCTTTCCACAGGCCGATCACGGGGATTTCTACACGACCCTTGATGGCCGCGATATCGGAAAGGCCCTGGCAGCGAATAGCGGCCGCGCCGCCCAATTCGGCCGCACGCGCGATCTGGGCCATGGTCTCGGGATGGCGCATAGGTTCTCCCATGTACGCCTGGCAGCTCACAATGAGCTTGCCGCGAAGTTGTTCGATCAAAGGATGCATCTTCTACCCTTTCAAGGAGTCCAGCAGATTTTCCGCAGCACCGACCAAAGGCGCGTTGGAGCCCAAAGCGGCATCGACGATGGGAAGCTTCGACTGCACTTCGGGAGCATGAGAGACAAAAGCCTCCTGCAGCGCGTTGCGCCAAAGAGGACCCGCCTTCACGACCGACCCCGAAACAACCGCCATCTCGGGGTCGAGCATGTTCACCCAGCCCGCAAGCGCAATGCCCAAAGACCGGCCTGCGTTCGAAATGACTTCGATGGCGGCTTCTTCGCCGTCGTTTGCACGAGAAGAAATGTCCGCGCCGCTCAAGGAGCGCCCCGTCAGGGCGCGATAACGGGCCTCGATTCCGCTTCCCGATGCAACCGATTCGAGGTTTCCGTCCCCTGCGCACAGCGTATTCGACGTCGCTCCGATCTCGCCCGCGAAACCGTGACAGCCTCGCACGATTCGCCCGTTGACAATAATGCCGCCGCCAAGCCCTGTGCCCGGAGCCATGACGATGCACGTCTGCGCGCCGTGCGCCGCGCCCCAGCGGGCCTCGCCGAGCGCATGGGCCTGAACGTCGCCAAGCACGGCCACGGGGAGCCCGAAAACGTCACGCAGACGCTGCGCCACCGGCTGCCCGGCCCAGCCGGGCATGATTTCATTGGCGTAAGCGATAGATCCGGTCTTCGCGTCGACTCTGCCCGCCGTGCCGACACCGATGCCTAAGACCTTCAGGCCCAGACCGGCGGAAGCCTCCATAGCCGCCGCCGCAACGCCGACGATGCTCTCGAGCACCGCCGCGCCGCCGCGAGACGCCTCGGTGGACACGGATTTATTCCATACGCCCTGCGGCGCAGCGTCCGCCGATTCATAGCGCATGAGTGCACAGGCTATTTTCGTTCCGCCCACATCAACAGAAACCACCGCGAATGGATAGTCATTCGCGGTGGCACATGAGGCGAAAGATGATGTTTTCGCTCCGAGGTCCATAGGCTTACAGCATGCCCTCGCGCTCAAGAACGCGACGAATAGCCTCGACATCCTCGCCCTCGAGCTTCTGGACGGGCTCGCGCATCTGGTTCGTGTTGAACACGCCCATCTGCCACAGAGCAGTCTTGAATGCGCCGACGCCTGCGCCGAAGCCGACCGTGGCCTTGACAACGCGGGTGACGAACATCAGGCGTGCAAGGTGGTCCTGGATTTCGCGGACCTTATCCCAATCGCCCGCCTGATAGGCACGCCACTGCTCGACGTAGCTGTGGGGGTCGATGTTCGCAAGGCCGGGAACGGAGCCGTCTGCACCGCACATGTAGGCGCCGTCGACGACGACCTCGTGACCGGTGAAAATCTGCAGCGGATGGCCGGCGTCCTCGTTTTCGAGGCAGAGCCAGCGGAAGGAGACGTCATCGCCAGAGGAGTCCTTAACGCCCTGGATGACGCCGTCGGTGCCCAGGCGCACGAGCATCGTGGGATCAAGCTTCGTATGAACGCAGACCGGAAGGTCATATGCGAACAGGGGCAGGTCGGTATGCTCGCGAATGGCACGGAAATGACGCTCGGTCTCCTTCGGGCCGCCAAGCGCGTAGAACGGAGCGGTGGCAACGAGCGCGTCAACGCCGTAGCCCGTCGCACGCTTCGCCTGGTCGACGACACGCAGGGTTTCCATGTCGATGATGCCCGCGAGAACAGGAACGCGGCCATGAACCATGGCGACGGCCTCCTGCAGCACGTGATAACGCTGAGCATCGGTCAAAAATGCAACCTCACCACTGGAGCCCAGGAAGAACAGGCCGTCGACGCCCGCATCGATCATGCGGTTGATGGAGCGCTCGAGCGCCTCGAGGTCGAGCGTGCGCTCCTCGGTCAGCGGAATGACAACCGGGGGGATAACACCGTGGAAGTTGATGTCTGTCATGAGTGATTACCTCTACTCTTCGGTTTCCATAAACAGCAAGACTATATGCCCCCCTACCCCTATCGTCAAGAACGCTCGAAAAGGTCGCATAAAAAGGCCCGCTGGAAAGCGGGCCTTGATTCGTTCGAAAGCTTCGAAGCGAGACGATGCAGGGCTATTTGCCAAGATCGGGATGGAGCAGCGAGGGAGCCGCACCGAGAAGGAGGCGGGTGTAGTCGTCTTTGGGGTTCTCGAAAACCTCGGACGCCTTGCCCTGTTCGACCGCCTGGCCACCGTTCATAACGATGATGCGATCGGAAATATAGCGCACGGTCTGGATGTCGTGGCTGATGAACACCATGGACAGACCGAGCTCCTTCTTCAGGTCGGACAGCAGATTGAGGATCTGCGCACGAACCGAGACGTCAAGAGCGCTGGTGGGCTCGTCGGCGATGATCGCGTCGGGCTTCAGGGAAAGAGCACGGGCGATTGCAACGCGCTGGCGCTGACCGCCGGAAAGCTGCCCGGGAAGCGCGCCCAACACGGAGTTGGGCAGACCGACCATCTCGATCAGCTCCTTCACGCGAGCCTCGCGCTCCTGCTTCGTGCCGACCTTGTGAACGTTCATGGGGTCCATAAGCTGGTCATGAACGGACATGCGCGCGTTAAGCGCCGTCGCAGGGTCCTGGAAGACAACGGAGATGACGCGGCCGATGGTCTTGCGCTGATCGGCGGTACGCTTGGTCACGTCGATGCCCTTGAAGTACACGTGGCCGGAAGTCGGTGCCTGCAGGCCGCACATGACGTTCGCCGTCGTGGACTTGCCGCAGCCGGATTCGCCCACGATGCCGATGGTCTCGCCGGGCATGAGCTTCAGCGTGAGCCCGTTGACGGCATGCACCTTGTTCGGATGCAGGATGGAACCGGTACGGGTCTTGAAAACAACGTGGATATCGTCCAGGAAGATGATGGGGGTCTGCTCGCCTGCCGCTGCTTTGGTTTCGGTCATTACTGCTCACCTCCATACGGCTTCAGGCCGAGACGCGCCATCTCTTCGTCAGGCAGCTCGGCGTACCAGTGATTCGAATCGCCGTCCTTCTTGAGAATCGGACGAACGTCCGAAACGGCATCGGGATGGCTGGAACGCGGGGTGAAGCGGTCGCCCTTCGGGAAGTCTGCGGGGCTGGGAACCGATCCCGGAACCTGATGCAAACGTCCGCTGCCCGCTTCGATGGACAGAACGGAACCGAGCAGGCCGCGCGTGTACTCGTGGATAGGATTGGTCAGGATGTCGTGAACCGAACCCTGCTCCACGATCTGGCCGGCGTACATGACGGTGATGGAGTTCGCAACCTCGGCAACCAGAGCCAAGTCGTGGCTGACGAAGACCATGGCGAAGCCGAGCTCGGCCTGCAGCTTGTTCAGCAAGTCGACGACCTGCTTCTGAACGGTCACGTCGAGAGCGGTGGTGGGCTCGTCGGCGATGATGACCTTCGGGTCGCGCGTGAGAGCCATTGCGATCAAGACGCGCTGGCGCTGGCCGCCGGAAAGCTCATGCGGATAGGAGTCGAGCGTACGCTTCGGATCGAGGCCTACAAGCTCGAGGAGTTCCTCTGCGGTACGGGTGCCTCCGCGCTTGGTGAGCTGCTTCATCTGGGCGCGAATAAGCATGGACGGGTTCAGGGAAGACAAAGCGTCCTGATAGATCATGGCGATCTCACGGCCGCGCAGCGTGTTCTTCTCCTTCTCCGTCATGGAGAGCAGGTTCTTGCCGTCGTAGATGATTTCGCCGGAAACCTCGGCCTTGGGGTCGAGCAGGCCCATGATGGTCAGCGACGTGATGGACTTGCCGCAGCCGGACTCGCCGACCAGGCCCATGGTCTGATGGGGGCGGACCTTGAAGCTCACGTTGTCGACGACGTTGACGTCTCCGTGGCGCGGGAACTTGATGCAGAGGTTCTTGACCTCGAGGATGGGCTCCGCATCGGTGTGCGCCTCGAAGCGGTCGGTGCGCTTGTTCTCGATTTCCTTCAGAGCGGCAAGGCGCTGCGCCAAAGACTCGGCCTGGGCCTCATATGCCAGGACGGGGTTGGCGACGAGCTTGTCGGCCTCGCGGTCGCTGTTGAGGTTGGAGTCGCTCGGCTTGATGGCGGCCTTGGGAGCGGCTGCCATGGCGTCGGTCATGCCCTCGGAAAGAATGTTCAGGCACAGAACCGTGATCATGATGGCAAGACCCGGGAACAGCGCCTGCCACCAGCGACCGGACAAAACGCCGCCGCGCGCGTCGGCGAGGATATTGCCCCACGTAGGCGTAGGCTCGGGAATGCCCGCGCTGATGAAGGCGAGGGATGCCTCGAAAACGATGGCGTCGGCGACGAGGACGATGGTGAAGACCATGACGGGCGCGATGCAGTTGCGCACGACATGCTTCATCAAAATCCAGGGAGCGCGGGCGCCGGAGACCACGACGGCACGGACGTAATCCTGGTTGTATTCGCTCACGATGTTCGCGCGAACGATGCGGGCGATCTGGGGAATGTACAAAAAGCCGATCGCGAAGATGAGCGAGGGAATGTTGGTGCCGAACACGACGACGAAGGTTGCAGCCAGCGCGATGCCGGGGAAGGACATGACGACGTCGAGGACGCGCATGATGACTTCAGAGACCCATTTGCGCGAAACAGCGGCAAGAGCGCCGATGATGGAGCCGCATACCAAAGCGAAGGCGGTCGCGCCCAAGCCGATGACGAGCGAATAGCGTGCGCCGTACATCATGCGGGACAAGACGTCGCGGCCCTTATCGTCGGTGCCGAAGATGAACTCGGCATCGGGAGCCTGACGAGCCGTGAAGATTTCCAACGGATCGTGGGGCGCGATGAAGTTCGCAAGCGCCGCGATGAGCACGATAAGGGTAAGGACGATCAAGGAAATGCGAGCGCCGATGCTCATGGCCTTCCAGCGGCGGAAGTGCACCTTGCCCGGGTTCGATTCCATTTTCTCCGTGAGGTTTTTCCTAAGTTGAGCCATACCGCTACACCGTCCTGATTCGCGGATCGATCAGGATATAGAGCATATCCACGATGATGTTGATGATGATGAACGTAAAGGCCACGCACAGAACAACGCCCTGCACCAGCATGGTGTAGTTGGACTGGATGCCGGAGATGATGGCCATGCCCATGCCGGGGAGGTTGAAGATGACCTCGATAACGACAGCGCCGCCGATCAGGTATCCGATACGAAGACCCAAAACGGTGACCGGCGTGATAAGCGCGTTGCGCAAGACGTTGCGCGCGACGACGATGCCCTTCGGGATGCCGGCGCCAAGAGCCGTGCGAACGTAGTCTTTGTCAAGCTCCTCGACCATGGACGTACGGATAACACGCGTAAGTTGGCCGATAACGGGAACGGCGAGAGCGAACGCGGGCATGGCCATACGAGCCATCCATCCGCCGGGATCGGAGGTGAAAGACGGCAGCGGGCCCGAAGCAGGCAGAAGCTGCAGCATGGAGGAGAACAGCAGGATCAACAAGACGGCCAACCAGAAGGAAGGCGTGGCGATAAACGCAATGGAGAAGACGCGGATGACCTGGTCGGGCCATCGATCTCGATACAGTGCGGAAATCACGCCCAGGATGACCGCAAGCACGACCGCGATAATAAGGCCCATGAACGTCAGCTGAAGCGTGACGGGCAAAGCGGATGCAATACGATCGGCAACCGAAGCGCTGTTCGCGCCATAGGTGCCAAGGTCGCCCTGAACCAGGCCGACCATGAAGTTGCCGTACTGGACAAGTACGGGATCGTTCAGACCGTGCTCTTCACGGTACTGCTGTACCTGAGCCTCGGAAGCATTTTCACCCAAGACCGAATATGCCTGGTCGATGGGCGAAAGAGCCATGAGGAAGAATACGAGGATAGTAACGCCGATAATCATGATGGGAAGCGCGATCAAGCGCCGTCCGATCAGACGCAGCAAATTGCTCACCTCGACCCCCTTTCTTTCGTTGGACTTACCGTGCGCCAAGGTAGCTCGGTCCGAGCGGAGGAACGCGGGCCGAGCAACCTTGAAAATACGTAACCGAATTATTTTATACGAAGTTGTTAAAAGTTCAAAAAATTTGATAAAGATGCAAGCGTGAACAGGCTATTTCCACAGGTTCGAGAACGCCCCGTCGACCTAACTCTTTTGCCCGGTCTCCTAGAAGCCGCTCCCCCCTTCGTTCTCGCACACGAGATACCATGCGTTTCCTGTGGCCTTGGCATAAGCGCAGTCTATGCAGTCATTTTTCTCGCACCAATTGCGCGAACGCAGGGAGAAGCCTTTGTAAGCATCCTCGAGCAATGCCGCCTCGCGCGAGGCAAATCCACGCTGGGACGCCATAGAGCCGACGGCCATCGCGGCGAGCTGCTTCATACCCGCCTTCGTAGGATGGGTGCCGTCTATCGCATCGTAATCAAGGCCGTATGCGGCGAAATCGACCAGGGCGCATCCGTGCTCCGCGGCAGCCGATCGGATGGCATCGTTATACGACTCGAGCGGCACACCCCGAAGTTTCCATGCAAACGTCGGGACGCTTTTTCCCGCAACGCGCCCGGGACAAAGCGTGCAACACCAGATGTCGGCCTCGGGATAGCGTTCGCGAATGCGCAAAAGCATAGAAGAATACGCCTTCGCGAAGCCCTCGATAGCCCCTTCCTCTGCACGTCCGGCAACGCGACGCTCGGCTTCTTCTCTGCGCGATTGCGCGGGAACTGCCCGTGCACCAGCGGCAGCCTGGGCTTTTGCGCCTCCCCATCCGTAGTCATTGATTCCCATGAACACCACGATTGCATCGGGGGCAAGACCGTCGCCGCCCAACGCCTCGACGCGCTCCTGGCTGTCCCCCGCAGGAAAGCCCGCTCCTTCGACCATGCTCCCGGAAAACGAAGCGTTCGAAAGAAGCCGACCGCCAAGAAGATCGATCATGCGCGCCCACCACGTATCGGATACGTTGCACACGCCCGTAGCCGCTTTGCGCTCCCCTTCGTAAAACACATCGTAGCCTTCGGGGTTGCATCCGGCATACGTGCTTATGGAATCACCCATGATGGAAAAAAGCGGCTTGTTCGACGCCCCCATGGCGGCTCCCTTCTTTGTGAGGCGGCGCTCCTCGTGCAAGCGCCACTCGAGTGTAATCGGACTTCCGCCGACGAAGCGGACAGGCGCACACGCTCCTCGCCGGCAAAAACCGTTCTTCGCAGAGAAAAGGCCCGCCCCACGAATGGGACGGGCCTTCGTAAAGCACAAACGTGCAATACCCGACGCGTAAGGCGAGAAACTAGGCCTTGGCGCTTGCGCCGAGGAAGACCAGACCGGTGGTTGCGATGGGCTTGAAGCCTTCGATCATGGTCTCCTGGTAGCCGGTGGCAACCTGGCGGTGGAACAGCGGATACAGCGGAACCTGCTCGGCAAGGATGTCGAAGCACTGGTTCCAGAGGCTCTGCTGGTCCTCGCCAGTAGCCTCGCGAGCCTCCTGCATAAGCTCCTGCAGCTGGGCCCACTCTTCGGTGCCCTTCCAGCAAGAACGGCCCTGAGTCCAGATGTTATCGCCGTACCACCAGCTCATGAGCAGGTCGGGGTCATTGCCGAAGCAGGTCGGGTCGCCCGGGGTGAGCATGACGTCGTATGCGAGGGTTGCACCGTCTTCGGGAGCGGCGTACTCGGACCAGTTGATCTTCTGCTCTGCGTTGGTCATCGTGATGCCGACGGCAGCAAGGTCGTTCTGGATCTGAGCGGCAAGGCCCTTGACCCAGTTGTTGTTGGTGACCATGGTGAACTCGAGGTTCTCCACGCCAGCCTCGGCGAGCAAAGCCTTGGCCTTCTCGGGATCGTAGGTGTAGACCACGGAAGCCTCATGGTAGTTCTCATGAGACTTGGGCAGGAAGCCGGTGACGACATCTGCATGGCCGGCCATCTGATTGGAGATGAGCTTCTCCACGTCGATGGCATAGAAGAACGCCTGACGGACGCGAGCGTCGTCGAACGGAGCCTTCTTCGTGTTGAACATCAAGAACGGCTGGTTGAAGCCAGGGATGTACTCGACGGTTGCACCGGCTGCGGAAAGCTGCTCGGCGTTGGCATCGGGCACGTTCTCCATAACCTGGACGGAAGCTTCCTGCAGAGCGGTGGTACGAGCAGTGTCGTCGAGCAGGATGTTCCAGGACATGGTGTCGGCGGTAGCCTTCATGGAGCCGTTGTAATTCTCGTTGGGAGCGAACTCGATGGTGCCGCCGTCATCGCCGTTGATGGTGACGTACTTCCACGGGCCGGAACCGATGGGCATGGTCTTGAGGTCGTCCTCGGTAGAGGCGGCCGGGAAGACCTTGACGACGCTCAGGCGACCCTTGAGCAGAGCCTCGAAGGGATACTTCAACGTGAAGGTGACGGTGGTGTCATCCTTAGCGGCAACAGACTCGATGAACTCGAGGAATGCGCCATAGGTGGCGTCGGCCATGTTCATCTCGAACGCATTGACAACGTCGGCAGCGGTGACGTCGGTGCCGTCAGAGAACTTGGCGCCCTCGCGCAGGGTCACTTCGTACTCGGTGTCAGAAACCTTGACGGGCTCGTCAGCAGCAAGAGCGTTGTAGGTTTTGTAGGTATGCAAGTCAAGGTCATAGAGGCCTTCGAAGACATGCCAGGTCGCAGCGAGCATAAGAGCAGAGCTGTTACCAATGGGGTTACAGTTGGTGCTGGTGTAAGCGCATGCGCCAGTCAGAGCGCCGCCTTCGACAGCTGCGCCCTCGCCGTCAGCAGGAGCCTCTTCGCTGCCGCCGCCGCAACCGTACATACCGAGACCAAGCGTAGCAGCCGCCACGGCGCTACCCGCCACGAAAGTACGGCGGTCAAGAGCAAACTTGTTTTCCATTGTCCTCCCTTTCGACAATTTCTCTTAAGCTCGATACGTTTTACGCCCGAGCAAAAAGTGCTATGACAACGAATTCTACCGATCCGCATGAAATGCCATAGCATATGCGCCATTCAACTACGGTGAGCGGCACATATGCCAGCAAAAACGGTACCGATATGAGTGCATGATTCATTTTTTCATGTCGTACTAGAATACCTCGAATCACACGAGCGATTCTCCTCGGTTAAGTTTTTGTAACATTTTCTATCCGTATTTACGGTTAGCGGCGTGTTTTACAGGATGAACGACCAGGCATTATCGAAAGACATCGTCATCCAGTGCCTTAGATGATGACGAAACGCACCGCACTTTGCCAAGAAAACACGCCCCTCCTCCGATACGAAGTAAAAGAAAAGCCCTGAGGCTGATTGCCTCAGGGCTTAGAAGACGGAAGAGCGTACGCTCTTCCGCCATGGCAGCGTGGTGACGCTTAGCCGAAGAGCTCGATGGTGTCGCCCTCTTTGAGGGTGACCATGGCCTTCTTCCAGGAGCGAGTGTGACCAAGCTGGTAACGCACGCGCTTAGGCTTCGGCTTGACGATGAGGGTGTTCACCTTGACGACCTTGACATCGAAGATTGCCTCAACAGCCTGGGCGATCTCGATCTTGTTGGCGTCTTTGGCCACCTCGAACGTAAAGGTGTTCTTAGCCATCATGTCATAGCTATGCTCGGTGATAACCGGGCGAATGATAACCTCGCGGGGATCCTTCATTATGCGAGCACCTCCTCAAGGCGTTCCAGAGCGGCAGCGGTCAGAACCAGAACCTTGTTGTCAACGAGCTCCATGGTGTTGGCCTCGGAGACAGGAATGATGTTGACGCGCTCGATGTTGCGGAAAGACAGGTAGGTGTTCACGTCGTCGTCCGCCACAACGATGGTGGTACGACGATCGCAACCCAGTGCCTTCAGAGCCGCAGCAGCCTGCTTGGTGGAGGGCTTCTCGAAGTTGAAGCCGTCGACCACGATCAGCTGCTCGTCGGCGAGCTTGGCGGACAGAGCGGAACGCATAGCGAGCTTGACCTCTTTGCGATTCACGCGGAAGGCATAGCTGCGGGGATGCGGACCGAAGACGGTGCCGCCGCCGACCCAATGAGGAGCACGAATCGTACCCTGACGAGCACGGCCGGTGCCCTTCTGGCGCCACGGCTTCTTGCCGCCGCCGCGGACTTCGCCGCGGGTCTTGGTGTCGTGAGTGCCCTGACGCATGGCAGCGCGATAGGCACGAACGACCGTGTGCATCACATGCACGTTCGGCTCGATGCCGAACACAGCGGCGTTCAAGTCGGCCTCATTGACCTTCTTGCCGCTGGCATCTTTGATTTCAATCTTTGCCATTATGGTGATCTCCTATAACAAGTAGGTCTTAAGCCATGCGAACGCGGACGATGCCGTTCTTGCCGCCCGGCACAGAACCCTTGACAAGAATCAGGTTCTGCTCGGCGTCGATGCGCACGACCTCAAGGTTCTTGACGGTCACAGTGTCGCAGCCCATATGGCCCGGCATGCGAACGCCCTTGAAGACGCGAGACGGAGTTGCGCACTGGCCGATGGAGCCGGGAGCACGATGGAAGTGCGCACCGTGTCCGCCGGGGCCGCCACCAAAGCCGTGACGCTTGATAACGCCCTGGAAGCCCTTACCTTTGGAGATACCGGTAACGTCGACCTTCTTGACCTCGGCGAATGCCTCGACGGTCTGAAGATCGCCAACCTTGTACTCGCCAGCGTTCTCGACGCGGACCTCACGCAGATAGCGGGTAGGCTCAGTGCCCTGCTTGGCAAAATGGCCAGCCATGGGCTTGTTGATCTTGTAGTCGCCGCTCTTGTACTGCTTTACAGCGCCGAAGCCGAGCTGAACAGCCTCGTAACCGTCGGTAGCAGCGGTCTTAACCTGGCAGACCTTGTTAGGCTCGGCAACGATAACGGTGACAGGAACCACGCGGTCGTTCTCGTCGAAGAGCTGGGTCATGCCGATTTTCTTGCCGTAGATAGCGTTGATCATGTTGTCACACACTCCTTACAGCTTGATCTCGATGTCGACGCCCGCAGGAAGGTCGAGACGCATGAGCGAATCAACCGTGTTGGGGGTCGGCTCCAAGATGTCGATCAGGCGCTTATGCGTACGCATCTCGAACTGCTCACGAGAATCCTTGTTCACGTGGGGTCCGCGCACGACGCAATACAGATTGCGCTCGGTGGGCAGGGGGATAGGTCCGGAAACCTTAGCACCGGTCTTCTGGGCGGTGTCGACAATGAGCTTGGTGGACTGATCCACGATCTCATGATCATAGCCCTTCAGGCGGATGCGAATCTTCTGATTAGCCACTTTCATTTCCTCCATGAATTAAAGCCAAGGCTTAAGCGTTGCCGCCGGCTTTGCTGATGATTTCCTCTTGAACACCCTTGGGTACGGGCTCGTAGGAGTCGAACTGCATGGTGTAGGTAGCACGACCCTGCGTACCGCTGCGCAGATCGGTTGCATAACCGAACATGTTGCCCAGAGGAACCTTGGCGCTGATGGATACGGCGTTGCCACGCTGCTCCTGGCCCTGAATCAGGCCGCGGCGGGACGGAATGTCGCCCATGACGAAGCCGACGTAGTCTTCGGGGGTCTCAACCTCAACGGCCATGACCGGCTCGAGGATAACGGGGCTGGACTTGCGCAGAGCCTCTTTAATCGCCATAGAACCGGCAACCTTGAACGCCGCTTCCGAAGAGTCGACGTCGTGGTAAGAACCGTCGACGAGCTCGACGCGGACGTCCTCGACGGGGTAGCCGGCCAAAACGCCATGCTCGAGCGCATCCTGGATGCCCTTGTCGATCGAGGGGATGTACTCCTTGGGGATAACACCGCCGACAATCTTGTTCTCGAACTCGTAGCCCTTGCCAGCTTCCTGCGGGTACATGTTGATAACCGCATGGCCATACTGGCCGCGACCGCCGGACTGGCGGACGAACTTGCCCTCGGCGTTCATGACTTCCTTGCCAGGACGCTCGCGATAGGCAACCTGCGGCTTGCCGACGTTCGCCTCGACCTTGAACTCGCGCAGCAGACGGTCGACGATGATCTCCAGATGGAGCTCGCCCATGCCGGCGATGATGGTCTGGCCGGTCTCGTGGTTGGTGGAGACGCGGAAGGTCGGGTCCTCTTCGGCGAGCTTCTGAAGAGCGAGGCTCATCTTGTCCTGCTCAGCCTTGGTCTTGGGCTCGACGGCGATGTCGATAACCGGATCGGCGAATTCCATGGACTCGAGGATAATCGGTGCGCTCTCATCGCAGAGGGTGTCACCCGTAGAGGTGTCCTTCAGGCCGACGACGGCAACGATATCGCCAGCGGAGCAGACGTCGATGTCGATACGGTTGTTGGAGTGCATCTGCAGCAGACGACCGATGCGCTCTTTCTTGTCCTTGCAAGCATTGCTGACGTAGGAGCCGGACTCCAAGGTGCCAGAGTACACACGCAGGTAGGTCAGCTTGCCGACGAAGGGGTCGGTCATAATCTTGAAGGCGAGAGCGGCAAACGGAGCCTTGGGATCGCTCGGACGCTCCTCCTCCTCGTTGGTGTTGGGGTTGATGCCCTTGATGGCAGCAACGTCCGTCGGAGCAGGCATGTAGTCGACGACAGCGTCGAGAAGCTCCTGAACACCCTTGTTCTTGTAGGAAGAACCGACGAAGACAGGATGAATCTTGCAGGCGATGGTGCCCTTGCGCAGAGCGGCCTTGATCTCGTCGACGGTAACCTCTTCGTCCATGAGGACCTTCTCCATGAGGTCGTCGTCGCAGTCAGCAGCGGCGTCGAGGAGTTCCTGATGGCGCAGAGCGGCCTCTTCGGCGAACTCAGCAGGGATCTCGGGGAGCTGCTCGGGATAGGTCATGCCCTTCTCGTCAGCCTTGAAGTCCCATGCGGTCATGTCAACGAGGTCGATGAGACCCCAGAAGTTGTCCTCAGCGCCCATGGGCATCTGAGCAGCGATCGCGGGAGCACCGAGGCGCTCTTTCATGGTGTCGATTGCATGGAAGAAGTCGGCACCGACGCGGTCGTACTTGTTGATGTAGGCGATACGGGGAACGCCGTAGCGGCTTGCCTGACGCCAAACGGTCTCGGACTGGGGCTGAACGCCTGCGACTGCGTCGAAGACTGCGACAGCACCGTCGAGAACGCGAAGGGAACGCTCGACCTCGGCGGTGAAGTCGACGTGGCCCGGGGTGTCGATGATCTGGAGGCGGTACTCGACATCGTCCTTCTTCCAGAAGCACGTGGTAGCAGCGGAGGTGATGGTTACACCGCGCTCCTGCTCCTGAACCATCCAGTCCATGGTGGCAGCGCCCTCATGAACCTCACCGATCTTATGGGTTTTACCCGTGTAGTAGAGAATACGCTCGGTCGTGGTGGTTTTGCCCGCGTCAATGTGGGCCATAATGCCGATGTTACGCGTATTCTGCAAAGCGTTGGATTTAGCCATGGTAGTAAATCCCTTCCCTACCAGCGATAGTGCGAGAACGCACGGTTGGACTCGGCCATCTTGTAGAGGTCCTCACGCTTCTTGACAGAAGCACCAGTGTTCTCGGCGGCATCCATGATTTCGGCAGCAAGACGCTGAGCCATGGTGTGCTCTTTGCGCTTGCGGGAGAAGTCGACGATCCAACGGATGGCGAGCGTGGTGGCACGACGGGGGTTGACTTCCATCGGGACCTGGTAGGTTGCGCCGCCGACACGCTTCGGCTTGACCTCGAGCGTGGGGCGAACGTTGTCCATGGCCTTCTTGAAGACGGACAGGGCGTCCTGCTCGGTCTTCGCGGCAACGATGTCAAATGCACCGTAGACGATGCCTTCTGCGATGGACTTCTTGCCATCGAGGAGGACTTTGTTGATCAGCTGCGTGACCAAACGGTTGTTGTATACGGCGTCCGGCTGAACTTCACGACGGACTGCTGCTGCACGACGCGGCATAATAATGCTCCTTCATGTTCTGTGCGCGCTTCGGGGCGTTTGCCCATTAGGTTTATCTAGAACCCGCGCGGCTTAATCCTACTTATTTGGGGCGCTTTGCGCCGTAGCGGCTACGAGCCTGCATGCGGTTGTTGACTGCTGCGCAGTCGAGAGCCGCACGGATGATCTTGTAGCGAACACCGGGGAGGTCCCTAACACGACCGCCGCGGATGAGCACCATGGAGTGCTCCTGGAGGTTGTGGCCGATACCCGGGATGTAAGCGGTAACTTCCATGCCGTTGACCAAACGGACACGAGCGACCTTACGCAGTGCGGAGTTCGGCTTTTTCGGGGTGGTGGTGTACACGCGGGTGCACACGCCACGCTTCTGGGGGTTGCCCTTGAGCGCCGGGGTCTTCTTCTTATCGACCGTCTTGGCGCGGCCCTTGCGGACCAGCTGGTTAATAGTAGGCAAGTTCTTCTCCTTTAATCTTACCTGACGGATTCACGAGCCTGTTTTGACGAGGTTGGCCCTTTCCTCGGATTTGCGCGCCTCCCCTGCTCATTGCTCAACCCTGGAACAGCGGATTCGCGGTCATCCTGCCTTCGGTCACGCAGCATACGCACACGAAAGCATACGCATCCTTTCAGACGCAGGTTGGAACTTTAACATCGCACACATAAGGTGTCAAACGCCACGCGTCCGGGTGTATCTAGACTTCATATTAATCGAAACACCTGGTCACATGTCACTTGTCTAGCGATTTGCATATATGAGACTGCTATTTTCACGAAAAAACTTGCAAAGATATTCTTCATATGCGGTACGTATGAGCTACCTGCAACAAAAACCCCGTCGGCTTCGCGAAGAGCTCCCCTGACATAGTCATATCCAGAAGAACCCCTGCGAAATGAACTAGACCCCAAATGTTGGACGGTTAAATAAAGTTCTCAAGCGGACCCAGCT
>OLQG01000099.1_pt1 | contig 71805 bp, 59 predicted proteins | sample 1672221 | NCBI WGS metagenome assembly OLQG01 (sample SAMEA3136660, study PRJEB25190) | human gut metagenome | biome: human gut; feature: human-associated habitat; material: faeces | place: Austria | collected 2013
TCCTCAATGATCGCACGAAGCGCACGGGCTCCTGTATTCTTCTTCACTGCTTTCTCTGCGATTGCACGAAGCGCATCATCCTCAAATTCCAGCTTTACTTCATCCAACGCCAGAAGCTTCTGATACTGCTTCAGGATGGCATTCTTAGGCTCTTTGAGAATCTTAACCAGCAGATCTTCATCCAATCCCTGGAGCGTAAATATAATCGGCAGACGTCCGATAAACTCCGGGATCATACCAAATGCACGCAGATCTTCAATCGTTACCTTAGACAGAATATTCTTGTCATGGTCATATTTGTCTTTCAGCTCTGCATTAAATCCAATAGTTGCCTGTTTGGTCAAACGCTCTTTGATAATATTGTCCAGATCCGGAAATGCACCGCCGCAGATAAATAAAATATTCTTGGTATTCACCGTAGTGAGCGGCACCATAGCATTCTTGCTGTTGGCTCCAACAGGAACTTCTACTTCACTGCCCTCTAATAACTTCAGCATGCCCTGCTGAACAGATTCACCGCTGACATCACGCTGGCTGGTATTCTTTTTCTTGGCAATCTTATCAATCTCATCGATGAAGATAATGCCCTGCTCTGCCTTCTCTACATCATTATCCGCTGCCGCCAGAAGCTTGGATACCACACTCTCAATATCATCACCGATATAGCCCGCCTCAGTCAGAGACGTTGCATCCGTGATTGCAAGCGGCACATCAAGAAGTTTCGCCAGTGTCTTGACCAGATATGTCTTACCGCAACCGGTAGGACCAATCATCAGCATGTTAGATTTCTCGATCTCAATATCATCCATCGTATCCGTTGCTACACGTTTGTAATGATTATATACTGCTACCGACATTGCTTTCTTGGCATATTCCTGTCCTACTACAAAGTCATCCAGCTTCGCCTTAATCTTATGCGGTGCCGGAATATCCTTGATATCCAGGATCGGCTTACGCTCTTCGCCTTCTTTTTTCTTCTTGATCTTCTGCTTCTTTGGGATCACATTCTCAAGATCATCCACACTGAACATCTGCACTCCCGGCATATTCAGAAGCTGGCTGTAATCCATCTGTCCGCCTGACATCATATCGAAGCTCTTCTGCATGCAGTCCGGACACACACTGATATGATTCGGCAGATCCATCATCTTGCCGGTCTGGCTTTCCGGTCTGTGACAGATGAAGCATACCTTTTCATATTCATCATCATCTTTCTTCTGATCTTCGACAACAACATCCTTGTCATCTACTTTTTCTACTTCATTTTCCAATTCATTATGATTCATATTATCTTTTTCTGACATTCGTTTTCTCCTAATTTATAACATCCTTAAAAAGTCTTCTTCCGTAATAATCGGAATACCCAAATCTTTCGCCTTTTTATTCTTGGAGGATGTAGATTCCACGTTATTATTGATCAGGTAATTGGTCTTGGATGTTACTGAACCAGTCACCTTTCCACCTTTGGATTCAATCAGTGTCTTTACCTCATTACGGTTAGCAAAATGCTCCACACTTCCGGTAATTACAAAGTTCATTCCGGCAAATGTCTGCTCGCCCACATCTTCCTGTTCTTCCGGTAACTTCACTTCCTTTAGAAGCTTTTCAAATAATTCCCGGTGCTCCGCATCTGCAAAATACGCCACATAATTGCCCGCGATCACATCACCGATTCCATCAATCGCAGCCAGATCTTCTGCGGTCAGATCCTTAACCCTCTCTGGGTCGTGTCCGATTTCCTTGCAGATCAGCTTCGCATTGGCAAGACCTATATTGGCAATTCCAAGTCCGTAGATCAGTCTCGGCAGTGTCGTCTCTCTTGCCTTCTCCACACTGGCGATCAGGTTATTATACGACTTCTCACCAAATCCATCCATCTCACAGATCTCCTCCCGATGCTGCTCCAGATGAAACAGGTCTGCGAAATCATGAATAAAACCTCTGGCTATAAACTTTTCCAATGTAGCTTCCGACAATCCATCAATGTTCAGCGCATCCCGGCTTACGAACAATGCGTAAGACTTCAGTTGCTTCGCCTGACATTCCGGATTGGTGCAATACAATGCTTTGGCGTTACTGATACTCCGGATCTCCGTGGCACCTCCGCACACCGGACAGACCTTCGGGATATCTTTCACACCGCTTCTGGTCAGATTCTCTGCAATCTGCGGAATGATCATATTTGCCTTATAGACCTCGATCTGGTCTCCGATACCAAGCTCTAATTCTTCCATAATGCTGATATTATGAACACTAGCACGGCTCACAGTCGTACCTTCCAGTTCCACCGGATCAAAGATTGCTACCGGATTGATCAGTCCTGTTCTCGATGGGCTCCATTCAATCTCACGCAATACCGTCTTGCTCGTCTCATCTGCCCATTTAAAGGCAAATGAATCTCTCGGAAACTTCGATGTTCTGCCCAGAGACTGACCGTATGCTACATCATCATATATTAACACAAGTCCGTCAGACGGAAAATCATTCGACACGATTTTTTCCGAAAATTTAATAACTTCATTCGGTATCTCTTCCCGACTCACAACAATATGTTCTACTACTTCAAAACCCTGACTCGCAAGCCAGTCTAACTGCGCTGCTCTGGAATTATGGAAGTCCACACCCTCTGCCTGTACCAGCGAAAATCCGTAGAACTTCACATTACGCTTTGCTGTGATCTCGCTGTTTAACTGGCGGACCGATCCGCTGCACAGATTTCTCGGATTCTTATATTTGGCATCTACTTCTGCAATCTCTTCATTAATCTTTTCAAAATCTTTATATCCGATCACTGCCTCACCACGAAGAACCAGCTCACCCTTATACGGAATCTGCAGCGGCAGATTCTTGAATGTTCTGGCGTTAGCTGTAATAACCTCACCGACTTCACCATTTCCTCTGGTAACCGCCTTCACAAGACCGCCATCACGATAGGTTAATACAATGGTCAGCCCATCCATCTTCCAGGACATGACCACTTTCTGGTCTCCGGCAAATGCCTGCAGTCCGGCAACATCTTTTGTCTTATCCAATGACAGCATCGGACTCGGATGCCGTTCTTTTGGAAGCTCGCTTAATATTTCATATCCTACATTCACCGTCGGACTGGAAGACAACGTAACTCCGGTCTGAGCCTCCAGTGCCTGCAGCTCGTCATACAGTGCATCATATTCGTAATTGGACATAATCTCGTCCGCATCCTGATAATAGGCTTTCGCCGCCCGGTTCAGAAGCTCCACCAGCTCCTGCATTCTCCTGGTATCTGTATTGTTATTCATAATCTTCTATCTTCCTTTTCCGCCCGGCGCATTCTCCGAGCCTTTCAATTCTTCATATAATTCATTCAGTTCCTCATCCGTAAGGCTCCGATATTCGCCTCGCTTCAGATTCCCCAGTTCGATATTCATAATACGCACACGCACAAGCTCTGTCACCTTATACCCCAGCGCCTCGCTCATCCTTCGGATCTGGCGGTTCAGTCCCTGTGTCAGCACGATGCGGAACTTATATTTTCCAATCTTCTCTACCGTACACGGTCTGGTCACTGCATCCAGACCTTTTTCCTTATCCTGAATATGCACACCTGCTGCCATCTGTTCCACAAATTCATCCGTTACCGGCTTGTTCACAGTCACCTTGTATTCCTTCTCATGACGGTTACCGGCACGCATCATTTTATTAATGATGTCACCGTTATTGGTCATCAGAAGAAGTCCCTCCGAATCTTTGTCTAAGCGTCCTACATAAGTCACCCGTACCGGATAATCCAGAAACCGAATGATATTATTCTTCGTGCGCATGTCTTCCGTACAGACCACACCCGCCGGTTTATTCACTGCAAGCACTACCATAGCATTCTTTCCGCGGATCTCCTTCTTGCCAACTGTCACTGTCTGATTCGGCAATACCTTCATGCCGCAGGATGCCGTCACTCCATCTATCTTCACTTTACCGGCTTCGATCAACCGGTCTGCCTCACGCCGGGAACAGATACCCGCATCACTGATGTACTTATTCAGGCGGACTGGCTTCACTTCCCTGCGATTGTATTCTTCCTCAATTCGATTCTTCATATTCGATACCCTTATATCCTAAAATATTACGTTTTCTTTCCTATATATAATAACGGGTTATGGTACTTTTTGCAACGAGCATAATGTAAGGAATTCTCCCTACAATCCATTTCCATTTTCTGATATTTTATGGTATATTTAATATAAAATTATACTTATATGACAGGTGATGTTTGCATGATAGATCTCAAAACAATTCATTATATCAAAGCAATTGCCGAAGAAGGCAGTTTTCAAAAAGCGGCTGCTTCCTTATATATCAGCCAGCCTGCGCTTAGTCAATACATAAAACGTATAGAAAACGAACTGTCTTTTCCTTTATATGAACGCCAAAACGGTAAATGTGTCCTTACACCTCCGGGAGAGATTCTTCTTCAAAAGGGATCTGATATATTGTCACAGTTTGACACGATGATTGAAGAAATGAAAATCTGTGCCAATTCTCAAAAAAAGGATATATATTTCGGTTGTCCTACTGGCTATTCCGTTCCCTGGTTCAGTGAATTTCTGTTAAATTGCAAACACTTCTCGGATTGTGAGTATCATTTATCAGAAGATTCCGTGGAAGCCCTTATCAATATGCTTGCCAAAAAAAAGCTCGATATTGTATTCATACCGGCAATTTACTATCATCCCGATATCATATATCGGACAATCTGTCACGAAGCTTATTATCTTGCTGTTCCGAATGGACACACAATCAATAAAACGATAGAAGCTCACAACGAAAAGGGAACGGTTGATTTATCCACGTTGGATGAGCTGGCTTTTATTTCCGGTCCAGCCAAGGCATACACAGAATTCATAAGACCCTTATTCGAAGATGCAGAACTTGATGTAAATACCATTTTTGTCGCCAAAAACTGGGACATTGCGCATTCCATGGTAGAAAGAGGCATTGGAACAACGATTGTGCCTTATTGGTTTACACACCACCAGAATAATTACGTAAATTATTACCGCATAGTCAGTTCCAAGAAAACCTACCGGATTTTTGCTTACGCCATGCGCAATCAGTGTAACATCTCTGCTGAAACACAGCACATCATCGACTATATCATCCAAAAGTGTGGGGATATACACGCACACGAAATCGTAGAACCCACATCACTGATTCTGGATTATATGACCAAAGCGCCTTTATCGGAGATTTTTGAAGAATAATCTCTGTACAAAAGAGCACCCGGACAAATCACTGTCCGGGTGCTCTTTTACATTCCCATCATATATACTTTTACATCACACTATTCTGCATTTTCTAGGCTGACCACTTCAACTGGTTCATCAGTTTTCTTCATTCGCATATATGCATAAAATCCAACCCCTAATACTGTCCAGATAAGCAGACATATATACGCCTCTTTTCCAAGCACGCTATTCAATCCCGGAATTGGTACCAATAACAAAATTGCAAACAAAACAGATAAAACAACGCCTATTCCACCTATAATCATGCAATTAGTTGAATGTGCTTTTCTTGCACATTTAAATGCAGCCAGCGATGTGTAAAAATATCCGATGGCACCACCTACGCATGACATATCAACCAGCCACCCCAGCGCAGTTCTTCCAAAGAACGGAGCAACCATTGTTATGATCATTAAAAAAATAATTGCGTTTTTCGGAGTCTTGCTTTTTTTATCAACAACCCCAAACCATTTTGGCAAGAACTCTTCTCTTGACATAGAGAACAGCAACCTGCTTGCAGCCATATAGAATCCTACAATTCCCGATAATACTGCTGCTAACACAGCGACACCGATAAACAGCAGTCCTGCCTTACCCAACAATTCATATGCAGCATAAAACGTCGGTAATGCTTCCAGACCTTCTAACTGCTTTGCCTCCCGGATATACTCTATCCATGAAGAATATCCCGCTGGAAGCACAAAAGCTGTTACCGTATTCAAAATAATATATACACCACCGCCGAACATAATCGAAGCAATCATAATTGTTCTCGTTTTTTTAGGTGAAAAATTACTTTCTTCCGCAACCTGCGGTATCGTATCAAATCCAAAGAACGCCCATGGAGCCATTGTCACGATTGAAAATATACCGGCTATTTTAGAGGTTTCACTCGAAAAGAATGGTCTCATATTATCTACTGATGCTTTTGGACTCACTATACTTGCCACTGCTATTACAACCACACCCAGAACCAGCATAACTGTCAGAAGAATCTGAAAATTACCAGCCATATTCACACCCTTGATACACAGTATTCCAAGCAGACAGCTAACAGACACAGCAAGAGCAATTTCACCTACATACACTTCGTATCCTGCCACACTATAATGCGGTCCTATCCGAAACACACTATTTAACAAGGTTCTTCCAATTAATGCTAACGCTGTTGCATTCATTGCAATCGGCATAATATATGCCAATGACAAAAACCAGGAACAAAAATAAGCATGTCCATCTCCAAAGATCATTTGTGTATACTTGAATTCTCCACCTGCCACTGGATACAATCTTACCATATAGTTATAATTGACCGAAATCAGACTCATAACAACAATTGCCAATATCATACCAATCAAAGTCCCAAGCGGTCCCGCATCCATTAAGAACGTATCTCCAGGCATCACAAATGCTCCCCATCCGATGATACATCCAAAAGCTAATGCCCATACACTTGTCGTTGACAGTTTCTTTTCTAATTTCTGTTCTTCACCCATTCGCTTGCCTTCTTTCACCGCTTACTGTTTTTCTTTAGTGCCTACCTGACAATGAATTCCTCTTCCATTGAAGTATTCTGCCATTTTTTTAACCTTTTCAGTAAATGCTTTACGGTCTACCACAATATTTTCCATCTTATACGGAATACCCAAAGACTGATATTTTTCCTCGCCCAGCCGCATAAAACTTAATAATTGCAAGGTTCTAACTTTTCCATCCATTTCGTTCAAAATGAAATCTGCCGTTTTTTCAAGATTATCTTTGCCATCGTTAATGCCAGGGATCACCGGAATTCGTAAAATAATCTCTTTATTCAGATCTGCCAGTTTCTTCAAATTCTCCAATATCAGATAATTGTCCCTTCCAGTATGTTTTTTATGCACATTTGTATCCATATGTTTGATATCAGATATGATGATATCTGTATATGGGAGAACTTTTTCAATCGTACTCCATTCTGCATAAAATGTTGATTCCAGACATGTCTGTATCTTTTCTTCTTTACAACGTCTGAACAACTCAACAACAAAATCCATCTGTATCACAGGATCACCGCCAGACACTGTAACTCCACCACCAGATTTCTCGTAATAGCCTCTGTCTTTTAATATGATCTCCATGCACTCATCTACAGTCATCTCTTTTCCCCATGCTTTGATCGCATCGGACGGACATGCCTGGTAACATTTCATACAATTTGTACATATATCCCTGTTAATCTTAACGAGCTTACCATCCTCGAAACAAAGAGCCCCGTCTACCGGGCAGACATTCTTACAGGCATTGCACTTTTCCTGAGAAATGCATTTACTCGAATATATCCCCGCCTGCATATGATATAGCCAGCTTTCCGGGTTACTGCACCATTCACAGCGCAATGGGCAGCCTTTCAAAAACAACTCTGTTCGAATACCAGGTCCATCATGAATGGTAAATCTCTGGACATTGAATACAATTCCTGTATCTTTACACATTCTGCACCTCCTGACTAAATAACTTCAATTAAGCTTCTTACGAAAAGATTACATCCTACTGCGAACAGAACTACATAGATTACACGCAGGAACTGTTCTCTGTTAATCTTGTCAAGGAATTTAATTCCAAGTAAGAATCCTACTGCTGCAAATGGCCAGCATACTGCTACAGCACTCCACAGGTATGGTGTCCATGCTCCGTTTCTAAACTGATTGATCGCATTCAGGGTATCCATGATGCACCAGAAACAGATCATTGTATTTCTGAATCTTGTCTTATCCTTAACTGCACTCAATGTATACACTGTAATCAATGGACCTCCGATATTGAATGCTCCATGAACAATTCCTCCTGTAATAAGACAGATAACACGAAGTACTTTTGCTTTTGGAGAGTCATCCTCTTCTTTCATTTCTTTCTTCAACACTAATGGCACAATAATATTCTGATAAATCTTAAACAGTGCAATTACCATAACAACTGCTCCGATTGCAATCTTTGCCATTGCCGGATCAATCGCATAAAACAGATACTGACCTACCAGAAGACCCGGCAGACATGCAATAAGTATTTTTCCCAAATCCTTCCATGAAATATTTTTCAGAGATTTTAATGTTAAGATCAGTGCCAGTGACGTGGACATGATTGTTCCAAATGGAACCGCAGTCGTTACACCTAAAATACTTGTTGCGAATGGTGAAGAAATAACTGTACATCCAAATCCTGCACTACCTTCCACAAAAAAGCCAAATATCTGTATAATTCCAAGTAATATAAATCCCATCTCAAATGTCATCGCATTTTCCTCCTTTAACCACGAAAGTCTGGAGTATATTACATGCTCCAGACTTTCTCATTTCTCAAATAATCAAACTATAACCATTCATTAAAAATGAAATTCTGTACGGTCAATCAGGTCATTCTGTAATGGTGTACCCAATTCAACGAAGTATGCACTGTAACCAGCCACACGAACAAGCATATCTTTGTAATTTTCAGGGTGCTTCTGAGCCTTTCTCATCTTATCAGCGCTCATGATATTAAACTGAATATGCATACCACCTTTATCCAGATATTCATCAACAAAGCTTACCAGATTATCTCTTCCTTCCTCTCCGGATACAGCTTCCTCCGGGAATCTTGCATTCAGAAGAGTTCCGTTCTGTGCCAGGCTGTGGTCAACCTTTGCAACTGAGTTGATCAGTGCTGTCGGTCCTGATACATCATGCTGACTGCCCTGTGTATGAACTGGTCCCATATTATCAGACAGTGGTTCGCCATTCTTACGTCCATCCAGTGATGCATTTGTTGCAAGTCCAAGTCCTACGTTAGCATTTACTGTGTAAACACCTGGAATGTATGAACCGCCACGAGGATTCGTACCTTTATTCAGATTTCTGCAGAAACTTTCATATACAAATTTGAACAATTCATCTGCATAATCATCATCATTACCATAATGATGAATCTTAGAGCTGTTAACCAGTGCATATAACTGATCATGTCCTTCCCAGTTATCATATACTGCCTGAAGCAGCTCATCGCCTGTATAACGTTTTTCCTCAAATACCAGCTGTTTGATTGTAGAAAGAATATCTGCACAGGTTGCAATACCAGCCGCCTGCGGTGCTGTAAAGTTATACTTTGCTCCGCCTTCTGTGATACATTTACCTCTTTCGATACAATCTTCATACATAGATGAAATATATGGTAATGGTTTAACTTCTCTGTGAGCGATATCAATCACATCATTGCTTCCACGAATCTGTTCACACCAGTATGCAAACTGTTTGTCAACTGCTTCCAGAACTTCATCAAATGTCTTGTATGTACGAAGACTTCCGTAATCAGGGCCTAACTGTCCGTCGATATGCATCAGACGTCCATTATTTAATGCCAACTCTACAATCTTGGCAGAATTGATATATCCTGCGCCATGCCATCCATTTTCCTTACCTGGCAGATTCGGCTCTACACATCCTACAACACTGTAGTCTCTTGCTTCTTCAAGCGTATGACCCTTCTTTAACATAGCCTCAATAGCCGGTGCATCATTGAATACCTTCGGATGTCCAAATCCGGCTCTGATACATTCAATCGTCTTAACTTTCAATTCGTATGGTGTATTTTCATGCATACGTACACAAAGCCATGGATTCATCATACGAGTATGAGCAGATGCTTCAATCATCATCATAGTCAGATCATTTGTTGCATCATTTCCTTCTCTGTCAACTCCTCCGATAACAAGACTTTCTCCACCAAATCCACGTCCATTACGAACCACAACTGTACTCTTGTCTTTCAGCTTGGTCGGATTGTTCATCTTAACGTACTGATTCTCAATCAGCTCAAGCGCAAACTCTTTCGGAATTGTACCATTTTTCATGTCCTTCTCATAGAATGGATATAACCACTGATCCATACGTCCGTATGAAATTGAATGTCCATTTCCCTCGATCTGGATCAATGTTGTTGCCAGATTAAACAGCTGAATTGCCTGCCAGAATGTCTGAGGCACACCACCAGCGATCTGATAACAGTTTGCTGACATTGTCTCTAATTCCTGTTTTCTCTTCGGATCTTCTTCTTTTGCAGCCATTTCTTCTGCAAGCTTTGCATAACGTCTGATATACATCTTGACAGAATCAAGCATCATAATCATAGCTGTCAGGAAATCTTTTCGTTCTGCATAATCCTCATCTGTTTCTTTCAATTTAGCAAGTGATTCTCTGGCCTTTTCCTGAATTCCATCATATCCAAGCTTCATCAGCATTGCGTAATCTACTTCTGTATGTCCAACTCCGGCATAATGATAGTCATTTGTAACATATACCTTAGCTCCTGCCTCTGAGCCTTTCAACTGATCAGGTGTCAGTCTGGAATTGATCAGGTCATCAACTGTTTTTCCTCTCCAGTACTCTGCGAGCTCAACAATATCTTTACGATCCTGATCATTTCTGATATAGAACTGATCATGTGCACGTTCCTCAAATGGGAAATGAAGCACTTCATCAATCAGCCACTCTACTGAAAATTCCGGATAAATCGGAGCTGCTTTAGCAGGTGCGGCAATTTCTCCCACGATCAGGTCCTCATCATAGATATAAAGTGGAATGTTAGCCAGAATTTTATCAAAAGCATATGCACACTGCATCTTTCTTGTACAATCCTCATGCTCTTTGTAAGATTCTGTAACCAGTCTCAGTCTGTCTACATCCACATCATATGGTCTGTCCAGGAATTTCTGTCTGAGGTGATTAACTCTCGGAAATGGTGACCAGTCTTCATGATGTACCTGATATCCCAAAGAATATGTGTGATCATATGGATGTATTCCACTTGCGGTTGTGTGCTGAACTTTCATGTTATATCCTCCTTGTGTTCGATATATTCGTTTTTATATTTTACGGCCGTTTTTCTTTGTCTAAAATATAACATGAATTACCGTTCTTGGATAATACCAGTTCCTTATACATCTATATAACTTAATGTTATATAACTTTCACAATAACCTTTCGTTATGATATTTTTTACAACTCATTTTTGTTAATTCTTATTTTTTTGTATATTATTCCTCACCTTATAATTATGTAGACACTCCAACTGTTTTCTTTTTATGTCTTATTTTTAACATTCTGACAATGCATTTTTATCTTCACATAAGGGGATTACATATGATATACTGAATATTACTATATACTAGTCTTCCGAATGGAGAACATCTATGATCAGCTTAACTTTAAATACAAAAAAATGCATGGCAGAGCTTCTGCTCCGCGAGACATTCGACTCGTTTCTGTTTATCGAAGGCTCTGTCACCACGTTTAATAAATTCACCATCGACGGCTATATCCACAGCGATTTCTATGAAGCGGATGCTCCGGCAGAACCATACAGCGTCTGGAAATCACTCCGGGAATTTGTCTTTTCTATCATTAAAGGCAAACGGACACCATTGGATTTTCACTTCGTATTCGCCCTATCTGCCGATGCCGTCCGCACTTTTATTACAGAGAATGAGTTGGACTTTCAGCCGGAATCTGTGCAGGGACTATACCTCAACTTCCGATATGACGGTTCCACGCTCACCTGTGTGACAGGAACTTCATTAAAAGTATTTACATTGGATAAATCACTGGATCACGCATTTGATAGATGGGTGGAACAGTTCTTTACAGAACATGAAATAGAATATGATGTAGCTTTATAGCAGAAAAGATTGCGATTTATTCGAACCGCAATCTTTTTGTTAATCGTATGTATTTTATTAAAATATTTAATTTGTCATAATTTCAATTGTATTTATCTCTTACAAATGCTATACTCATCACATGGGTGTTACCATAACGGTAGGCGGTTAGTTCTTCAACAGAGGAACTGCGATCCTCTGATTACATAGAAACTCACATGGGAATCTAACGGAAAGGAGGACTAAGCCAATGAGTATTGCAGATTTTATTGCAGTAGTAAGCTTCGGCTTAACTTGCTTTAGTATCGGATACGCATTCGGTAAAGATATTAACAAAACGCAAAAATAGCCGCCTCGTCTGCAAACTATGCGGCTATCTTTGATATTCTAATAGCAAATCGGACTAACCGTCTATCGGCGACACCCTATTTCTATAATCATATTATCATGGTTTCATACAAATGTCAAAAAGATTCCATTATAAAAAAGTTACAAAAAGAGCCGCGACTTTCATCACAACTCTTTTTGCATCTAGGAGAGACAATCTATTTCAGTATATCTGCTATGTCTTTTTTCTGTTCCAGGGCTTCCAGATCTTCCATGATCTCTTTTTGCCACTCTTCCGGTAGATCTACAATGTACTCTGCTTCTGTTTTCAGAAGAGTCTTGGTCATTTTTCCATAATACAATGCACTGGCTGCTGTCAGGAGCAGCTCCGGTGAGCTCTGGTCATGCTTACGCACGATAGCAAGTGGTGCCATAATTCGCTCGGTAGCACCAAGCTTACGGTCTACGTCTCTTGCATTACGCTCGATACTGTCTACAATGTTTCTGTTCTGGAATTTATCAACCGCCATATCAGAAAATTCCTTCTGTTCCTTGGTTGTAATCTGATATTCTTCACAGATGCAATGATTTAATGTCTTTAAGATGCCTTCGATGCAGGATACAATCTCTGTATCATTGGCAGCATCACTGTAGACTTCATATTTTTTATAATATCCAAGGTAAGATACTACCGCAGAAATACAGTTATATGTGTAGATTTTTCTCTGCATCAGTACATCCAACTTCTCCTCGGCTACCATATTTTCATATGGCAGGGTATGTCCCAATGCTACCACATCGTATGGCAGATAATCCAGGTTCTGGCTCAGGATATCCAGAGACCATTTTTCTCCAATGGTTGTACAAAATACAATAGCTTCTGCCAGATGCACTCTCTGATCCTCGCAGAGTTCCATCATATCCTGCTTCACATTAACGCCATTCTCTGCAGTCAGTATATCAATATCATCCTTTGTACGCACTGCCAGCCCCTTCTTCAGACTGACTGCTACATCTTTCAGATTCTTCTTGCCCACACTTACCATGATCAGATCTGCATCTGCCATAGCCCGGATGCCATCTTCCGAGTCAATCAGATAAGCATTATAATTCTCCAGTTCCAGCGGTTTTCTTGCTCCCGGTCCAAAAGACACATGATAACATGGCTCAGTCTGCAATGCGTGAATCAATTCTTCATCTTTATCCAGAAAAGTAATTGATTCCGCTTGAAAGAAACGATTCAGATACCCTCTCCCCGTCTGGCCGGCTCCAATGATTACTATATTACTCATGACCTTTCACCAATCCCTGTTCTTTTATTTCTTCTACTGATTTCAATACTTCTGCGTATAATGGTTCTTCTTTATCAAGTTCGCACACATTCTGCAACACATATTCCACACCATATGTCTGACGCATCTCTTTAAGTTTCATGGCAGATTCATCCGTCGACTCATCGAAATACAGTGCCTTCGCTATAGTATCAATCAACGTCTTCGGATAAATACCATGTTTTAAAGCCATACGGCATGGTGCTACGAGACGATCCTGTGGTCCGAGCTTACGTAGTGGATCCTTGGCATGACGAATAACCTTATCTACAATAACTCTGTCACAATATTTTGCTCTTGCTTTCTTAGCAAATGCTTCCTGCTGCGCCGGATCTACACCAAGTTCTGCTTCCAGTGTCTGATTGATCTCTTTGTATGCACTGTCCAGAAGCTTCTGGATCTCCGGGCTGTTAGCTGCATCTGCAAGAATATCATATCCAAGTAAATATCCTGTATATGCAATAACCGCATTACTGGTATTATTGGTGTACATCTTCTGTGTCAGAAAATTACCAAAATGATCCATCAATTCTACACTTTTAATCTCTGGAATCTCCCCTTTTAATCTTGACTTATCAATCGGCAGATACCAGAAGTTCTGTACCCATACATCCTGTGGATACTTCTTAGCAAGTTCCTCATCCGGCTGTGTAGCGGTACGCATCAGTACAGCTTCTGAGATACCCACATATTCTTCAAATATCTTGCGGTTCTCGTCATTTAGTGCTTCCATCAGAGGCTTCTTAAATGTCTCTGCTGCATCTTTCCAGTTCTCACATACGATGATGTTCTTCACTACTTTCTGTGCTCCGTATGTATTAATGATATCCGCAACACTCTGGGCTGCTGCCGGCAGGTGATTACCTCCTACAGATACAAATGCCAGATCTGCTTTGTAGAACTCATCGTAAATCTCTTTTTTAGAATCGTATGTAAATGCCTGAATACCTGTAACGTCACTGTCTAATGATTCATCTCCGAGTACATGTACATGATACTGTTTCTTTTCATTCAACACATTTACAATTGGTTCAAATACATCTACAAAGGTAATTTCAAAATCACTAAGATAAAGTAACTGTCCGATAAATCCTCTCGCAATCTTACCCGCTCCAAATATAACTGCTTTCTTCTTCATGAATTTCCTCCAAATGTTTATATTTCCTGCAAATTTTAGTAAACAAAAAAGTCAGCAGATGCTGACTTTTTTATCATTAGTTTTCTGATGCGATCTTCACAAATGTCTGTGCTCTTCTGGTCAGTTCATCGTAATTTCCTTCTGCGATTACTTTCTTGTCAAGGAGTCGTCCGCTGATACCAGCTGCAGAATATCCTGCTTTCAGGAAATCTGCAAAATTCTCTTCATTCACTCCTGCTGCTGCAAGGAATTTTACGTGGTTAACAGGACCTTTGACATCCTTCAGATATCCAAGTCCAAGCCATCCTGCCGGGAAGATCTTCACGATATCTGCGCCAGCATCATGTGCATCCAGGATCTCAGACGGTGTCATTGCTCCCGGAATAGATACCAGACCAGCTGCTTTTGTAGCTTTGATTACATCAATATTTACATTCGGTGACAGGCAAAATTCTCCGCCTGCTTCTTTGGTAGCAATTACGTGCTCTACACAGGTTACAGTTCCTGATCCGACTTTCATGTCCGGAAACTCTTCTCTGATCATACGGATTGCACCACAGGTCTTCTCAATTGCGTCCGGATCTGCCTGGTCGAATGTCACCTCAGCCATACGGATTCCACCCTTATGAAGAGCAGTGATCACCTTGCGGAGATCATCTCCGTAATATCCACGACAGATTACCAATACCTTGTTGTCTTCAATAAATTTTACTACGTCACTCATTGTATTACGCGCCTTTCTTATAACCTATACATATTTTTCAACCAGTTCCTCTGAGTCTGATACTACTACACGGAAGAATACTTTAATTCCTTTGTCGATCAGATTTCTCAGATCCTGATTCTCAGCTTCACTTGTGGAAATGTTCTTATATAATGTCTTACGCCCTGCCTTAGCGCCAATACCGCCCACATTAACAGATTCTAGTTTAACGCCTGCATCTGCAAGTGCTACAAGAACACCTGGTGTCTTAACCAAAACCAGGATTTTCTTTCCATCATCTTCACCCTTTAAATAATCGATTCCATCTGCCACGTTGAAAATCTCAAGGTTAATCTTTGCAGGCACACTGGATTTCATGATCATCTGGATGAATGCGTCTTTTGCCACACCGTCATCTATGATTACTACCTCATTTGCATCAGCGTGCTGAATCCACTGCGTCATTACCTGTCCGTGAATCAGACGGTCGTCAATTCTTGTCCATACAATATTTTTCATGATTATTCTCCTTTCTTAACACCGAAATACTCTAAAATGTGATCTACAGCTGTATTGGTCATCAGATTGATTGCTTCTACACTTACTGCAGCAGTATGCGGACTTAATACCACATTATCAAGGTTTTCAAATTTCTCATTGATATGCGGTTCCCCTTTAAATACGTCCGTACCATATCCGTATATTCGGTGCTCTGCGAGTGCCTCAATCAGCGCCTCTTCGTCTACCAGAGAAGCTCTGGCAGTATTGATCAGAACTGTATTCTTATTCATAGAAGCCAGTTCCTTTTCTCCAACTAATGGAGTTCCATCCGGATTACCCGGAACATGAAGGGTAATAATATCTGCTTTTTTGAAAATCTCTTCCGGCTCCATAACCGTGATATCGTTTTCCTTACAGTAAGCTTCGTCTAAGAATTTGTCATATCCAAGAATCTTGCAGTCAAAACCTTTCAGTCTCTTTACTACCTGGCGTCCAATAGAACCAAGTCCGACAACGCCTACGGTCTTGTGGCACAGGTTGATACCAGTCTCTTTCTGCCATGTTCCTGCTTTCAGGTTCTTATCTACTGTGCTGATATGACGCATTACAGAAAGCATCAGTCCGATCGCATAATCTGCAACTGCTTCTGTGTTGCAGTTTCTTGTAATGGTAACTTCAATATTTCTCTTTTTAGCTTCTTCCAGATCGATGTTATCAATACCTACACCATAACGAGAAATGATCTTTAATTTATCTGCTTTCTCTAATACTTTTTTGCTGACTGTGTCTGAGCCAAGGATGATTGCGTCTACACCAGGTACTTCACCCATCATTTCCTCTTCATTCATAATGTGATGATATCTGTTGCCGACTACCTCCCAGCCCAGAGACTCCATGAGTTCTCTGGGTTTGGAGTCAAATTTTCCAAAGCTGTTAGATGTAATTAATACCTTCATGTCTAAATGCCTCCTACAGAATGCCGATCAGTCCACCGACAATACCTACTACAAAAATACCAATGATTACTTTGTTGATGCTTACTTTCTTTTTACCAATCAACCAGAATACCAGCATAACTGCACAGAATGGAAGCAGGTTCAGGATTACGGAATCAAGGATATCTGCCTGAATGTTCAGAACCTTTTCTCCAAGTGTCAGTTCCAGTGGTGTACTTAACTTAACCGTATTGGCCGCCAGCGCTCCGATTGTTACAGAACCCATCGTAGTGATGATAGTCATGATCTTCTCCATACGGTTACCCTGGAAGAATTCTGCTACGAAAGCAGTACCTTTGTCGTATACTTTCATGAACAGTGTGTGGCTGATACCCCAGTTAAGTGCCAGCGTAGCAAGCATATAAAAGATTGGTGCAAACAGATTACCTGCCTGTCCAAGTGCAATTGCGATAGATCCGATAATCGGGATCAATGTTCCCTGACGAAGTGTATCACCGATACCTGCCAGAGGTCCCATCAAACTTGTCTTGATAGCACTGATTGCCTGTCCGTCGATGTCTGCACCGTTTGCCTTTTCCTCCTCCATAGCGATTGCTGCACCAAGGATTACAGGTCCTACCAGAGCGAACTCTGAGTTATAGAATTCCATGTGGCGCTGGCAGGCTTCTGCCTTCTGCTCCGGATCATCGTCATACAATTTATCAATGATGTTTCTCATACCTGAGAAGAATCCAGGTGCCTGCAGTCTTTCATAACTACAGCAAGCCTGTGCATATGTTTCAAATGTCCAATATGCTTTATTCAAATCTTTTTTTGTCAAAGATACTTTCTTCTGTGTTTCCATTGTCTGCTCTCCCATTTTCTACACCTCCTGATCTTTAAATTTCAGTTCGCCGTATACGTATGCAAGGATACCAGCGAAGATTGCGATTACAAGCATTCCAAGTCCTGAATATGTCTGAAGGAAGAATCCCAGTACAAAGAAAAGAAGGATTCCTTTTCTTGTGTTCAGCATCTTCAGAAGCATTCCGATACCAATTGCCGGAAGGAGGCTACCGATTACGCTCAGAATGTGAAGTGGTGTTCCTGATAATGCATCGATTGCGCCCTGTACTGCTGCTGATCCAAGGTATACCATTGCGGCTACAGGAATTGTAGTTACTAAGCAGGCAAAAATCTGGGTTGGCCATTTCTGCCAGAATGCCATTTTCTTTGTATCACCTGTCAGTGCGTATTTGTCCATCTGGTGTACAAAGTAGATATTTACTGTCTGGCGCAGTGTCCAGATCATTGTACCTGCAATACCAAGAGGTACTGCGATAGCAATTGCTGCCTCAGCAGAAGCTCCTGATGAAAGTGCAAGTGCGGTACCTACGATACCACCGATACCGGCATCTGCCGGAAGTGTTCCACCTGCATTGATGAATCCAAGGTACAGTGTGTTGATTGTTGCACCGATGATAACGCCCTGTGTTACATCACCAAGGATCAAACCTGTAATTGCACCACACACGATTGGCTGACGGATAGATACACTACCAAGACCGGTTACCCACGGTGTTCCGTTGTTTGTCAGGTAATACAGTAAGCCTAACAAAATTGCCTGAAATATTGAAATATGCATAATTCTCTTCTCCTCCTTTTAGATCTGAATCTTGTCTTTTAAGTTAACGATGCCCTCCGGACCTGACGTCAGGCAGGCGCTTTTGAGTTCTTCCAGGTTCATATAGGATGTACCGGATGCAGCTTCCAGAAGCATCGGCAAGTTCACTCCGGTAATACACTCTGCTTTTACCTCACTGCCTAACTCGTAAAAGCTTCGTGCAGTCGCATTGTACGGGCTGCCTCCAAGCAGATCGGTCAGAACCAGTACTCCATCTCCTCCTGACTGCTCTTCCAGTCGGACGATTGCGTCCTTGACTGTATCTTTCAGCGCGTCTATATCGTCACCATGATATAATCCATAGCTCTCAACCAAAGGTGCTTCTCCCATGATCAGCTTTGCGCTTCCTACTAATGCATTTGCCAGATCACCATGTGTGACCAATAATAATGCTACCATCTAATTCTTCCCTCCTTCATTCTCCGGAATTATTGCAATAATCTCGATGAACACACTTTATCACCCAACTATTTTTTTGTAAAATTTTAGGTTTTTTTACACACTGTGCCTTTTGTGTATCTCATCTTTTTTCGCCATTTTATGCTGTTTTTGACAACTTTGTTCTATTTTTCACGAATTTTGCAGTTGAATTTTTACAGTTTTTCATAGATAATACAAAGTACCGACACGGTAAATACACTTTCTGTGTTCGAATCACGCAATAATTTACACAGTTTTCTTTATACTTTTTTTATTTTTTGCTCAGAAGGGAGACACCATGGAGAAAAAAGAACAGGTATATCAACATATTCGTAGTGATACGATTACCAAATTAAAAGAAGAACAATTTGAATCGCTGGGTCTGGACACGCTGACGGTCAGCCTGGATCTGAAAATGAACCGTGCCAACATATCCAGACTTCTTAATCAGCTTTATAATGAAGGAAGACTGATCAAAACGGATTCGAGACCGGTATTCTTTATGGACCGGTCAGCACTGGACCGCTATGTAGAACACGCCTACATCCCTTCCATCATTCCAAAGGACAAGACAATCAAGGACTATCTGGCTACCTCCAATGCATCTGCATCCAAGGTACGACAGGATCATATCAACACCTTTAACCGCTATATCACCAATCTCCGTCATTCAAAAATGGCAGAACCGGTGCGTAAGGCAAAGTCAGCAATCCTGTATCCTTCCGGACTGAACACACTAATCATCGGCGATAGAGGTACCGGACGTTTTCAATTTGCGAAGGCAATGTCCAATTATGCAAGAGATGCACACTTTATTGATGATAAGAAGAAGATTCATATTGTAGAGTGTCTAAATTATAGCGGAACTCCAGACAACACATTGCTTAAATTGTTGTTCGGTGAATACATTGCAAAAACGAACACCTGGAAGCGAGGACTTTTTCAACAGTCTTCCAATCATATTATCATTATGAATAATATCGACCAGCTGCCGTCAGGTGTGTTAAGTTCCCTGTACAATGCCATTTTGGATAAATCATTTTCACCGATCAATTCCAACAAGACGATTCCGTTGTCATCCCTGATCATTGCCACTGCATCCACAGCAGTTTTGAGAAATGACGGGGATTTACGCAGATGTTTTCCAATGTTTATCGATATGCCGAACCTGTATGAGCGATCCATTGTAGAAAAGCTGGTGATCATCATGCAATATCTTCAGGATGAAGCACTCACAATTGACAAGACGATCCGTATTTCCAAGGACGCGCTGAGCTGTCTTACCATGTCTGAATATAGCGGAAACCTGGCGCATCAGCGTTCCGAGATCCGGCAGGCATGTGCCAGCGGTTATCAGCGATATGTTGAAGAAAATTCCATGTTTATCGACATCGATCTGGATGATCTGTCCACACCTGTGCTGGAGAATATCTTCAATGTCGACGATCACATTGCAGAGCTTAATGAAACACTGAACCTGTTCTCAACAGAATATTTCTTCTTTTCAGCACAGAAACTCAATCCAGAACTGCAGCTTCTGTATGATCTGGATCAGCCGAACAAGAATGATAACCCGTTGACCGTCCGCAAAGTTGGTGATGAGCTCATCAATCAGTGTATTAGTGATATTGAATCTGCTGCTAATTCACAGCTGAACAGCCTTCGGTCTGTCATGTTACAGACGCTTTATGATACGATCCATCCAATCGTCCAGAATCATGCAATCTGTAAAAGCGAGAATCTGCTCTATGGTCTGCTTCTTCACATTTCCGGAGAGCTGAACAACCTAAAATCAGGCGTCACCTCTTCCACCGTCAGTCTGAATAACAAGATTGCCAGAGGAAGTGATTACGCCTATGCCAGCAGGATCTCCTCCACACTGAACGAAACAGATCACGTTAAGCTTCCGTCCATTGAAGTGGATTATATTGCAACATATCTGTACCTGTCTTCCCAGTGGATTGACAGACGATATATCCAGCTTCTGATCATTTCCTCCGGAAGAGAAATTTCCAGAAATTATGCTGATTTTATTAATGGTCAGAAGTTCAAAACCCATGCATCCTATATGACCGTATCAAAGGATGAACCGGCAGAAGCAATTATTCATGAAATTGCTGAGAAAATGCGCAAAATCGACCGTGGTCGAGGTGTTATCATCATCACCGACCAGTCATTTATCCCAAAACACAGTTCGCTGATTTCAAAACATTTTTCCGGCAAATACACGATCGTAGAGGATATGACGATTCAGAAGATCGTATCGATTGCAGAACATGTCGAATCTCTGGGTGCTACGATTCAGTCCTCCAATGCTTTTGATTCACTGACCACCGAACAGGTCACGGCAGAGACTTCGGTAGAGACACCGGCGCAAGAACTTCTGCAGAACATTCAGGAAAAATTGCTGTCTGAATCTCTGGTATTCCTGAATCCCGAAAAGGCATGCCAGGCTCTGTTCCATGTTCTGCTGAACATTTTGCAGGATCTGTCCGTTCCGTATTCGGACGACTTACTGATCAAATTCATTTTCCATACATCTTTTGCACTGGAACGATGCATAAGAAAAGAGCCGTTCGTCTATCCAAAAGCCCGTACACTGATCAAACAACATGCAACACTATTCAATGTATTGGAGAAAGATTTTGAGATCATCACCGAATTATTTTCCGTACAGATTCCTGCCAGTGAGATGGGATATGTTATAGAGATATTCCTGCCTTACTGTCAGCAGAATGAAGAGAATTAGATAACACAAAGGGACTGTGCCGTCAATCCAGTCCCTTTGTCATTCTGAATTATATGCTCTTATTCCAATGCTTCTATATGATCGTCCATCAGAAGATTGCCTACAAGATAGAAAATTCGTTTTGACATCAATCCTGATATTTCATCTTCTGCCGTCATACCGTACTGTTCTGCTATCTCAGCAGCTTCTTCGTTCATCTGCTTTTCTGCCTGTGCCTGATTACGTTCGATCGTCAGGCGCTCTGTCGGATACTTGTCTTCTGCCCGGCTGAGCACACTCTGCATTACATCTTCATAGAATGCATTTTCCTGTTTTGTCGCATCTTCGCCGCCTTCTATGATACCATGTGCATCCATTCTCAGAATATCTTCCACCACAGTCTGCTTCATCTCGTACATTTCCTGCGCATACTCATCGTTCCATGCTGTCGCCACGATATTCTTAATCTTATATCCGTAATCATTGTCATCTGGAATAAGTGTAACAGTTCCTTTCCGGAAATTATCATATTCCTCCCCCGGTTCATGATGATAACCTACATAATATAAATATACTTCGCCTTTATCTGGATCCACCTCTGTCCGCAGGAATATATTCGCATTTGCATCTATTCGTAAATATCCTGTATATACCTGATAGGTGTCACCTATAGTCGAAACCGTATCACTATTCACTCCATTCTCATAGTAATCGCTTTCGATACCTGCTAATTCAAAGTATTTATCCATAACCGTTCTGGCAACATTCATCTGTGTTGCATAGCCGTATTCTTCTACATTTGATGCTATCTCTTCCCCATAAGCCCTTGCCACACGAAACGCCAGCCGATCCATTGCTTCCGACACATCCTCACTCTCCTCTGAAAAATCACCTATTGCCGATACTATCAGCATGACATCGTCTGAGTCTTCATTCAGAGATTCCGCTATCGACTGCACTTTATCAACCTTATCACTATATCCTTCTTTGATACTCTTGATACGATATCCCTGTTCGTTATCACTGAGCACGATTGTAACAGTCTCCTTCGTAACCGTTACTTCACTGGTCTCCGGATCTGTATCCTTTTTCTCAACAAACACCTGTACATATCCATCTTTTTCGTCAATCTCTCTGTAAATAACGTGTGTTATGCAGTTATTATCCTTCGGAGCTTTAAATGTGCCTTTATATTCCTTTCCATCATATTTCACAAGATCACTTTTGACCGACTTTGGATTAGTGGTAATGCCCGTCATCTGGTCAAACATATCCAATGCACTTGCTTTAAATGTAACTGTCTGATCCTTTTCATCTACGATCTGCTCTGATGGTATGATCTCACGATTGATAAATGAATACGTAGCCGCATGCTGATCATCACCTGTATGATACTGTTCATCATAGTTAGCTTCAAAGCAGTATACAAAAGCATCTTCGTAGATCTGATTCAGCTCTTTTTCCGGAATATCCTTTGCCGAATCATACTCCGGCAGATAGGAGCACAGGCTCTCCAGATATGCATAATCAATCTTATCCCTCAGGTCCTGCAGTTCTTCTTTCGTCGGCTTCGGTCTGGAATCCTTTACAGCTACAACTGGATGCGTCCTGAGATATACTACGCTTCCTCCAGCCGCCAGTGATGCCGCTGCTACGATACCTACCGTAATTCTCACAACCACATGTTTCAATCCTGCCCCAGCTGCCGCCCGGCTGACCGTATGTCCTGCCGCTGTCGTGGCTACACCTGTTGCCGTCTGTGCCGCGGTCTCTGTCACACCAGACATAGCAGCTGAAGATCCTGCCGCGCCTGTAGCACCTGCCGTTACTGCTTCCATGACTATACGCAATGCATCCCACACTTTCGCTTCAGATGCATCAGCCATATGCGACATTTCTTCGCTTCGCAGCATCCAGATAATAAACGGAATCGGTGTGATATTGTATAGTTTGGTTCCTTTTTTCTCCAGTGCTTCTACTTCTGCTTTGATATATTTACGGGCGTAATTCAGGCGGCTTTTAATTGTTCCGGCACTGCATTCCAGAGTCTCTGCGATCTCCCCTACTGACATCTCATCATAGTAATACATCAACACGCACAGTCTCTGTTCATCAGACAGCTTGTCCAGAATCTCCTGCATCAAACGCTTCGTCTCTGCATAATCGACTGATTCTTCCGGCATAAATTCTACGTATTCATTCTCCTGACGGTCTTCAAATCCTACACTGTCTTCTTCTCCCGGATTATCCGAAAGCACAATCCGTTTCTTCTTTTTCAGCCAGTTCTTGCACTGATTCGCTGTGATCCGGTTAATCCATGCTGCTATCTTCGCCGGATCTTTCAATGAACGAATATTCTTAATTGCCGCCACATACGTATCTTGCAACATATCCTGTGCCTCATACTTATTCTTCACAATCTGGAATGCCACGGCATACGCCTTCTGCGAAGTCATCTTATAGATCTCTTCCCAGGCGGATATATCATTATGCTGTGCTCTTATAACCAGATCCTCCATCCACTTTTCCGGTTCTATCCGAACTCCGCAATTCGGGCAAAACATTACTTTCGGCTTTAATTCCTTACCACATTCTGAACAATACATCTTATGTCCTCCACACTCACTATTAAGCTACTCTAACGTATACCATTTTTTATTAGATTTGATAGCAGTCCATGCATGATCAGATGTCTCTGTCTTTCCATTCATATATCGAAAAGTAAACACAACATCTAGCTCCTTGGCTTCTTGTATTCCATCTGCCCATTCGGAACCGCCAAACACTTTCAAAACCCTTATTATATCTGAATCTATACTGTCCATATTTATGTCACTAACATTTTTGATTTCATATGTACACGAATCTATCAAACTGTTATTTATTTCATCTTTTACCTCTGCCCACGAATCCATATCATCATCCGTTAATTCATCGATACCTTCATATATATCTGAAAATGCTTCCAAAAACTTTTCTCCATTCTTTTCCTCAATCCCCTCTGCCATTAATCGAATCGGTCTCTCGTAACCTGGCATCGCAAAAAACTGTCTGTATACCGCCACTCCCGTCATCAGAAGACTGATACTTGCAATAAGGATCGCTCCCAGGATCAATGGCACATGGCTGCTCTTTTGCTTCACCCGCACCAGCTCCGTATATACCGGTCGTCCCGTGACTGCTTCTCCACATCTTCTGCAGAACCTGTCCATAGCTGTTAACTCTGTTCCACATCTCGTACAATATCTTGACATCTCATGTCCTCCTTTGTCATCTTTTTATTGCTTACATACTAACGACAAAGAAGATCACGATTTGGTTTTAAAAAAATATTTTTTTTGTAATAAATGTATTTTCATTATACTACGCAAAAACAGGCGATTCCATAATAGAATCTCCTGCTCTCACTTATCACCTAAAACAAATCAATCTCAGATATACATGTATCATCATAATCTGTTCCTTCATAAACGCTATTTATCTTTATCTTGATCCACTCTGTCTCCACCGGCGTATCCAGCGTAATCTTCTGAAGACCACAGGCATCTTCCAGCGTCACCTTGGTATAAGTGCCATCAGAAAAGCTGATCTCAAGTTCTTTTGGCCGACTATTCTTATAATAATTACCTTCGTTTTTCTGGTAACCCGCATTAATGTTCAGACCCGATAACTTGCACTTCGTATTAAGATTCAACGTAACCGTCTCGCCAATGCCGGCACCGTCCACACCTTCTACCCATGCATTACTCAGACTGCCATCGATCAGATTCTCCGGCTTGTGATCTATATTGTATTCTGCTTCATACAGATACGATGTAGCTGTAATGCTGGATATATTCTTTTTAGTCGCACCAGGCAATGCGCTGACCTGTGTCTGTGCAGCCTGTTTCTCCTTCGCTTTCTGTGTCTGTGCATCCCTGGCAGCATCAACAGCACTTCCTACATCAGTGGCGTAAATACTGCTAACCTGAGATGTGCGTTCTGCACCTGCTTTTGCATGATCCCCCGTCGTCATGAACATAAATGCACCTGCTACTGCCACAATAACCGCTATCACAATGACTACTATCACAATTGCTATCTTGCCATGACTGGTCGCCTTCTCCGGGACACTTTCTTCTTCAGATATAATATCCTGATAAACATCCCGTCCGCAAAATGAATCTTCCATAGGCTGTTCCGTGACTCTGGCACCGCATTCTGTACAGAATACATCACCTTCTTCAAGCTTCGCCCCACAATTTCCACAAAACATGTTATCCTCTTTTCTCTCTTTCGTATTTATCTGCTATAATACCACTTATTTCTTGAAATCTCTAATCTGAGTGATAATCTCTGATGAAGATGCACCTGTTTCTTTCACAGTAACCGCTTTGTCTGATGGCATAAGACTTTCTTTATTCTGCTCATACTGCTCTTTGCTCACATCTTCATCTCCCCACTCATATACATAGATTGGATTACCGGATTCATCCAGCTGAAGCTCTGACGCCTCATCTCTGTAGTATCTTCCAGTTTTGTATAATTCAAAATAGTTATTCTCTATCGTATAGAACTTATCAAAATAATCATCCATACTTCCGCCATTCACTGCTAAAATACCTTCTCCCGGTATATATTGGATGCTCTTTCCCTCAACATCTTCTGTATCGACACTATCATATCCATATGATATAAGAACACTATCTTCTGTAGAATCCTTTGCTATCGCTACAAGTTCAGGCACCACATCATTTCCAAGATCAAGCAATTCATATATATATTCATCTCCATGCGAATTAACCCAATCAATATAAACATCTTTCCACTCTGTAAACTCTGTAGTAACTACTTCCGTGTCAGAGATCTGAATGACACCCCATTTACCATCCTGCTTCACCCAGCATAAACCCTGCGATGTAACTGGCAGAATTTCCTCAAATTCTCCAAACGGAATGATTTCTTTACCATAAATATCACAAAGTTTCCATTTATCACCCTGTCTCAGATTCACATAGCCATTAGCTGCTGCATAACAATAATTATCTGATGCCTGAGCTGCATCGACATTCGTTGCCTGTCCTTCATCTGCAACATACCTGTTCCAGGATGTGTCATACTCTAAAGGAATCACTACGCGTCCTGTCTCATCTACATATCCCCATTTGCCATCCTGGCATACTGCAAATAGTCCTTCGCCTTCAGATCCACATTCGTCATAGATAAAATCAGTAGTCGGCTTGCCACCTTTTACGATCGCGTATTTGCCATCTAGCGCTTTCCACTCAGCTAATGTAGTCAGTATTTTATTTGACTCTCGCATTGGCATAGCCTCTTCATTCTCGAGCACACTATCACCAACATTTTTTCCATATTCGGTTGTATGCACATAACGTACTTCCCCGTCATAATAATATCCGACATTCCAATATGGATTATTAGTTAAGTTTTCTGTTTCCTTAGTCATAGCATCCATATCCACTGCATAATCGTCATCGCTGTCAAAATCTCTAAATGCACCATTATAATCCATATAAGCCAGTGCACTATCAATGTCCTTTACCTGTGACGACTCATAATTGCTATATTCTTGATACCCACCTTGCGGAGTCTTCATAAGACAGATTTCTTCATAATCGTCATCAACGCATGCGATATTATCATACTGAATATTAGTATACAATGTACCAGTTGAGTCAATCCATCCTTTCAGACCATCCTTCTCAATAACTGCATCCGGACTGTTATACTGTTTGTGATAATCATTAAATGGCATACTTGTACTTGACCCTACCACATAATATATCTGATCCGCTTCTATCGTCGGCTTCACGCGCCATTTATAATAGCATGCTTCCGGCTCTTCTTTTTTTACAGTCTCTTTCTTCTTTGTCGTCTTTTTCTTGGTATCAGTCGCCTCCTGTTTCTTGACCGGTCCTTCCTTCTTGTTTGACATCTGCGCAAATGCAAGTCCTCCGACTCCAAGAAGAGCCAGGATTACAACGGACACCACTGCAATCTTCTTACCTGTTCCTTTCTTTTTTCCATCCTGAAGTGCTGCCTCTGCGTCTTTCTTTGACTTAACCTCCTTTGGTGGTTCTTCCACTATCGCTCCGCACTCAGGACAGAACCTCGCTTTCGTCTTCAAGTCACACCCACAATTTGTACATTTTCTTGCCACGGCTCTCCTCCTGTTTATAATTCTTAATAATTTTGAATCTGTTGTATAATTTCCGAAGCAGACACACCAGTTTCTGTCAAAATTGATGCTTTATTCAAATCAATCAATTCTCGCACTCTTTGATCATATTCTTTCTTTGATACTTCTTCATTTCCCCAACTATATGCATATATTGGCTGACCATTTTTATCTACCTCTATATTAGCATTATCGGGTGCTCCATAATCTCCTCTTCCAATTTGAACCCATTTTCCAGCTTCAATGTCGTATATGTAATCATAATACTCTTCCATACTTCCACCATTATTATCAAGAACATTCTGTCCCGGAATATAGGAAACACTACTTCGAAGTAATTCTTGTTCCTGCACCTCTCCATTTGAATATGTTCCAACAATTCTTCCATCTACCATTGCTTCCCCCAGTGCAGATATTTCCGGAATGCCATCACCATTCAGATCAAACAGTTCAAAGTTATCACTGTAACCTGCCATCTGATTTACCCAGTCTATATATACCTCTTTCCAGCTATCATCTACCACGATCTCTCCAACAGCTTTCATTTTATTATTTAAAATATCAATCTTATCATCCATCAGCCAGTTGCCAACAATGTAAAAGATTCTGCCTTCAATCAGCTTTTCCCTGAGATTTGATGCATATGATGATGCCGGTGATGACAGTGCACTTCCAACTCCTATATCCGATTCATATGCCTGTCGTTTCTCGTCAACTTCCTGATCCAGCCGTTCCATGAATTCTTCCTGATCCTGTGCGATCAAATCTTTTTCCTCCGGATACTTTTCCTGTGCCTGGTTGACTTTTTCTTCCATGCAGCTGACTCGATACTCTGCACCTGCTTCTATAGCCTGCCACATTTCCGGCATACTGGTAGCATTACTGGAATCACTTTTTCTCGCAATCTCTGCATTCATCTCAGTTATCTCCTGCGTATATTCGTCATTCCACTCTTTGGTAGCAATGCTCTTAATCTGATAGCCAGCATCAGTATCTGAAGCAGTCAATGTAATCGTTCCTTTTTTGAAATTGCTGGCTCCATTATACCAGTCTCCATCTCTTCCCAGATAATACACATAGACTTCATTTTTATCCGGATCAATCTCTGTACGAAGATAAACATTGATTGGCGTTCCTGTCGCCACAGACTGATCTGTACCGACTTCATATGTACTATCTGTCAAATGCAATCTTTCATTTGATATCTGTGCTGTGTATGCAGATGGATCCAAACCAGCCAACTGACAGATCTCATCCACTTTCTCTCTGTGGAAACTGCGCCAGTCACTGTATAAAGAATCCTCTGTATAGTATTCATCTGCTCTCGTAATCATAGAATCTTCGTAATCCATGTAACGGCGTGCTTCCTGATATGCAAGTGATTCCAGTGTCGCATTCGCATCACAGCTATCCGGTGAGTAATCACCCAGAATTTCAGATATTCCTATCACCTGACTCGGGTCTGCATCTACCGCCTCTGCAATCGTCTGAAGCTTCTGCACTTTATCCGTATAGCCATCTTTAATCTGTACGATCTGATATCCATAATCATTCTTTGCAGGTTTTACAACCACGGTCTCCAGTGTAACAGTTACGCCATTTTCTGCATCCGCAACGGATTTCTTAAGACTAATCAGAAGCTCTCCGTTCTTTTCATCGATTTCTTTGCCGATAATCTGTGTCACGCAATCATTATCTGCCGGATTCTCAAATGTTCCTGTAAACTTTTTGCTCTTATATAACACCTGATTTCCAGCTTTTGATTCGCCTAATTCCAGAGACTTCGGCTTCGTATCAATACCCGTCACCTGGTCAAAAGCATCAAAAGCGCTGGACTTGAATGTCACTGTCTTATTATCTTCACTTTCAATCTGCTCTTTCGGAATCAGCTGGCGATTCGTAAATGCATACGGCGTATTATGTACAGCTGAATCTGTATGATAATCAGCATCATAATTTCCCTCAAAACAATAATCAAATGCTTCTGCATAGATTTCGTTTAACTGTTCCTCTGTAATATCATCCAGCGAATCATATTCCGGCAAATAAGAACATACACTCTGCAGATAATCATAATCCATATCCTTCTTCAATGCTTTTAAATCATCTTTCGTCGGATTTGATGTCTTAATTATGCTCGTTTTCGAAGAATGTGTCCGCATATATACAATACTTCCACCTGTCACAGCAACTGTCGCAGCGACTACACCTGCTACAACTCTTACGACTGCATGTCTGGCTCCCTGCTGTACCACCGTCACTGTACTTCCAACTGCCTTGCCTGCTGTTGATGCTACTGCATCCATTGCGGCGCTTGCCGCTGCTTCCGATGTCTTAAACACTGCCTGACCTGCACCGCCCTTCACAACTGCTGCACGCACGCCAGACCATACCGGTGATTCTGCTGCATGAGCTGTAATCGAAGCTTCTTTGCTACGCAGCATCCATACAATAAACGGAAGTGGAGCAACACTGTAAAGCCTGGTTCCTTTTTTCTCCAGTTCTTCTACTTCTTTCTTGATATACTTTCGCGCATAATTCAAACGGCTCTTGATCGTTCCGGTACTGCATTCCAGCGTATCTGCTATCTCTCCGACCGACATCTCATCATAATAATACATCAGTACGCACAGTCTCTGATCATCTGACAGCTGATCCAGGATTCCCTGCATGATCTCTTTGGTTGCGCTATAATCTACCGATTCCTCCGGCATAAATTCGCTGCGCTCATTCTCAATACTGTCTTCGAATTCCAGATCTGTATCTTCATTACCCATATCCGAAAATACGACCGGATTATTCTTGCGCAGCCAGTCTTTGCATCTGTTCGCCACAATCTGATTCATCCATGCGCCAATCTTATTCTCATCTTTCAGTGATTCGATATTACGAAAAGCTGAGATGTACGCTTCCTGTAAGATATCCAGTGCATCTTCCTGATTCTTCACAATCTGGATAGCAACGGAATATGCCTTCGCATATGTCTGGTTATAAATGACTTCCCATACTGTCGCATCATTCTCCCGGGCACGTTCCACCAGACTTTTCTTCTTTTTCACCTCACTTCCGCAATTGGGGCAGAAGTTAAGACCCTTTTTTATTTCCTTTCCACATTTCGCACAATACATACTTTACTCCTCTTTCGCTTTACTACGGATTCGTGACCACAAGATTTGTTAATACCATCCCAATTCTACTCTGATCACTGCTGTAACCAGTCATGGTAAATGGATATACAGCTGAATTGCTTACACTTCCACCAAAAGATGGCTCAAAAATCTTTCCTTCAACAGAAATCGTACCATCCGAATTCTGTATCACGTTTTCAAATTCTATATCATACACAACCTCGTACAGAAAGCCATCATAAACAACCGAATCTCCTTCTACTATATTCTCACCCGAAGACACATCGTAGGCTTCTGTCCGTCCCAGAGTATTTACACAAATATCATTATATGTAGCTATTGGCAATAATTTGCCATAATACATTCCATCCGGTCCATAAAAATCCTCTGCTTCTGATGCCACGCTTGAATTACTTATAAAGATGTTTGCATACGAAACAAAATCCGAATCAGTCATACTGTTTACATCCATTGTACAGATCAAATTATCATCAAGCATGTCTTTCCCCACACTAGCTAACATAGCTCGTGTAAGCGTTTCGGCATTCTCTTTCTGCTCATCTGTAAGATTTACCGGTTCTGGCTGTGCTTCTTCCTTTTCTTCTACTTCTTCCACTTCTCCCGTAATCACTTCATCCATATGATCACTCATCAAAGCATTACCTATCAGAAAATAGCATCTTGTTTTAGCACGTGGAACTTTGTTTATCAATACATTAATGTTCTCTTCGCCACTATCGTCTCCATAGCTTCTTTCCAGATCTGTCATTTGGTTCTTCCAGTACACTTCTTGCTCTTTTTCAAACGCATCTTTTTGATCCGGATATTTTTCCGAAACTTTTGTAACAATATTCTGCATTTCGCCAAGCCACAAATCTATCGCTTCCTGTTCCAGCTTTCTATATTCGTCCCCACCCAACATAGTTTGTGCCTGTTGATCAATCAGCTCTGCCTCTTTTGCATCTATTTCTTTTAATTCATCTGTATACTCATCATCCCATTCTTCTGTTTTAACCTGTTTTATCTCATATCCGCATAAATTATTGGCAGGTTTTACTGCGATCGTTTTCTTTGTATAACCAACCGTTTTATCCCCCTCTTCATGTGCAATCAGATAATAAAAAGACGCCTCTTGCTTTTCTGAATCAACTTCTTCTCTTAAATAACAAGTTTTATCGTACATATTATCATCCACAACATTTATCTCATATGTATCATCATTCAAAGTTACATCATCATTCTCTATTTTGACATTTTCACCTACATCTGCTCCTATCAATTCGCACATCTCATCAAACATACTTCGATTATAACTATATTGACCCTCTTCCCCATTTCTTTCAGTCACACCAGTAGACAATGCATACTCATATCCTTGCTGTGCCAGTTGTTCGAGCGTCTCATCACTAATCTTTTTACTGCTATCATAATTATCCAATCCAAGTGCAATACGCAAAGCAACCCCTTCTCCATTAATTGTTTCCAAAGGCAGTGCTTTTTCAACATAATCATCTTCAATAGACTTTATACTATATCCGCACTCATTATCCGCCTGGGCAACAACTATATGTTTCTTTGTAGAATTCTTTTTATCATCATCACCCACTTCGTCTTTTTTCATGTTAATGATGACTTCGCCGGTATCACTATCTACTAGTGTACTAATCTCTTCATATTGAACATCACCTTTCAAATTCTCCGAAAAAGTAACCGTATATTTATCACCATCATATTGGATATTATTCGAATCTATAGAAATATCTCTGTCAATTCCCAGAACTTCTTTGAACTTATCCAACGCACTTCCTTTAAATGTCCATTTCTGTGTGCTGCCAGCTTCTCCTGTCTTGCTGATCAATTGATCATCATCTATAACTATTTTGTTAAAATACGGATCAATATTAACTCCCTCATCATAACTATAATGTGATCCTTCTTTATACTGATTTAATGCACAGTAATACTCAAATGCCTGAGCACACATATTCTGGAATTCCTCGTCCGTAATTTCCTCTGGCGATGAGACATCTCCCAGATATGTACATACATTTCCCACATATGTTCCATCCACATTTTCTTTTAACGTTTTGGCTTGTTCAATCTCATCTTCATTCAGCGTAACCTTACTTACTTTTGAGCCCGTCTTACCATTTTCACTTTTTACCGATTTGCTTTTAAATGCATATTGATACGCTCCATAGCCCACTCCGCCAATTAAAGCAACTGCCAATATTCCTGCAGCAATTTTCCATGCTGTTTTCTTTGGTCTCTTTTCAGATACTTCTTCTGTATCTTGTATTACAGGCTCTTCCTCTGCAAGCTTCTTACCACAATTTGGGCAATACAGAGCGCCTTCTTCCACTTCTTGTCCACAATATTTGCAATTTCTTCCCATTGTTCTTCTCCTATGCTTTTACAATTTAATAAAATATTCCTCCGGCGGACATGATTGAATATACGGATCCGTCATTCTTACAGGGTCACAATACTTTACCGGATCAACCAGTTCACTAGGCATTGGTTCGCGTTGTTCATCATCTGCATCCTCAATATAATACTCCTCTTCATCATAATTATATCGATATCTGTTATTTCCCACCCTTCTATTTCCATATACTTCTACCACTTCTTCATCTTCATAAAATTCGTCCATTTCTTCTGGTTCTTCTCCGTCCTCCAGATAACTGTAGCCTTTTGAATTATCTGTATCTTTTTTTCCGTATTTAATTATTTCTCCCTTCATTCCTTTTAGAAGATTGTTAATCTCTTTGCTGCTTATATTCACGCCACTTATATGTGCACCTTTATTTCCAAATGCACGTATATAATGCATCACTTGTTTTGATTTTTTATCTATATATCCTTTTTCACATAGCATATCAATGTAACCATTCAAATTCATCTCATGACCAAATGCGCATATGACATGATAGTATTTCATATATCCGTAAACGAGACATTCAAGACTCTTCCTTAAATTCAACAAACTATCTTCGTAATCATTCTTCACTGCGTATCTTTCACTGCGTTCAAAGTATACATTCATTTTATTTTCAAGTGCTTCCCTGCCTTCGCTAATATTAAAAATTTGTGTCTGAGATGAAAGCAACCAAAACATTGTATCCAATATTTCTTTAACATTTTCTTCAGAATAGTGCTCTTCTGCTGTATCTAATACATGTGCTCCACTATTACACTGCTTGCGAATCCAATGGTATTTACATGCCTCATCACGCTCTCCGTTTCGCTTAAAATATTCAATAATATTATATATCGATAGTTCCTTCTCATTTTCGAATATCACATTATTATATTCTGCTTTTGTATAGAGAAAACACTCCAGTAATTTTCTTATATTTACTATCGCATCTTCATAGTTTCTCTCTTCATATAATTCAATAGAATTCTGTATATATCGCTTAATTCGTTTATCACTAATATTTACCAAATTATCATATTCCGCTTCTAGAGCAGCTCTCTTTTCAAGTATTTTTCTTACTTTCTCCCTCTTCTCTATTTTTCCTGCTTCTTCCGCTTTCTTTTTTTCTGCCTTTTTCTTGAAAAAGTGATAAAATCCACCTGCGCTACATCCCCAAATTCCTCCTTGAATAATATGAAGCATAGAAAAAGCGACTATATACCATTCAGTCCACCTTTCATACACAGCATGTATCATCGTCAACGCAATTGAACTAATCACTGTTGAAACAATTGGCACATATAGAGGCATTTCCAATGAACTATTTAATATTTTTATCCCCCAAATAGCTACGTTAATGAATATATAACAAAGAAAGCACCAAAGTCCAACCTCCTGTGATTCACCTGCATATAGCCATACATAATACATACAGCCCAAGGACAGCATCACAAGTGTCACTATTGAAAATAATGTTTCATTATATAATACACCGTTATCTTTTTTCTGAATATCTTCATTTATACTGTGCAATTCTAACGATTCATTGATCTCGTCCACTTCTAGCGGTTCATTCAATCCCAGGAACTCATATAATAACAAGCTAACTTTATCTTCTCTGTTTAAATCTTGTGTTACTTCTTGTTTTTTTATCAACAGTGACTCTTCTTTATTTTCTCGGACTACCGGCTGCCCACATTTCGGACAGAATTTCAGATTTTCTCTCAACTGATAGCCACAATTCCCACAAAATTTTCCCATCTTGCTTCTCCTCATTCCTTAAGTGCTACTGTCCGCACACTCCACACTGCCGATCCTGCGCATGATATAATCCGCATGCACAGATAATTCCGTCTTCTGCTACTTCCGGCTTGCACACTGCTGTTCTGTTGCCGCTTGCGATACGATACTGCTGTAATTCTTCCGATGTCTCTGTAGAATCCACATGAAATCCGGCGGTCATCATCTTTTCCTTCTCAGCTACTACAACTGCTTTAACATATACCTTTAATGACTGTACCTGTCCCACATTCGCATTCAAATATATACTTTCTGTTCTTCCTTCCTTTTCCAGATCAGTGATCTGAAGCTCTGCATCTTTTACCGCGTATATTCCGTTTACTGCTGTGATCACGATATCGGTAAGCACGTTCACTCTGCTTCCCATCTTCACAGCTGCAATCTCACTGACTGGCTGCTCCTGGCATGCATAGCTTACAGAAAATTCACTTGCTGTTCCCTGCTTTACGATGCCGTATAACATCTGAAGATTCATCCATGGGTAATAATTTGTAACCGCATATTCTACCTCTGTTCCATCTGTGCCAGGAATCTGTCCATCCCTTGTCTGTTCTCCCTGCACACTCTTCTTCTGCTTATCTATGCATGCCAACACCAATATGACAATAGAAAGCAGAATTGCTATATACGCTTTCATATTGACCTGCATGGCACGTGATAAGCCATAGGTACTATCCTCAGTTGCGGCTACCATCAGAAGGAAAAAAGCAAGAACCAGAACACTCCACACAGTCCCCACAATGGCAGCCACCTTGATATTCTTTCCTTTTATGATTCTGATAATAATCCATACATATATAACACCAATGACATACACAATGCCCAGTAATAATACTGCTATTCCAATATATTTATTTACATAGCTGTCAACACCCCATGATCTTGCATAATTCAATCCTTCCATAACAGTTTTAAGATCAAACTCCTGACCTGCAAATGACAGCCAGCTTCTCAGTGTACATACAATAATAATTGCTGAAAGCAATATATTCACGATACGGACGGGATTCATCGGTAGTTTTCCCGCTGATTTGCCACTATCTATATCGGACTGTTTTTGAACCGGTGTCTGGTTACTGTAACTCACGATTTGCGCATTCATCGGAATCTCATCTGCAACTAACCGGTTCTGATTGTCCATCACTTCTATCGTCTTCTTGATCCTATTCTGTCTTTGCAGCTCCCCCTGCTGCATGAACTTTTGTTGCTTCTGTACTTTTGCATTGTAAATCGCCTGATCCAGGTTCTTGGATTCCTGTTTCAGTGATTCTATGTGTTCTCTATACTTTTCTGCCTGTTCACTCATCACTTTCTCCTATTCCACATGAAAACCTGCTGCCAACATTTTTTCTTTCTTATCGATTACGACTTCTTTGACATATACCTTCAATAACTGTACCTGTCCTACATTTGCATTCAAATATATTTTTTCTGTTCTTCCTTCTCTTTGCAGATTAGCAATCATAAGTTCCGCATTTCTGACCACATATACACCACTCAGGGTAGTCATCACGATATCCGTGATCATTCTAATGCTGCTTCCCATTTTCACAGGTGTGATCTCTTCCATCGGGAAACCCTGATATGTATATCTTGCTGAGAACTCACTTACGTTTCCCTGACTCATAATTCCTGCGGAGATTTGAAGATCCATCCAAGGATAAGAATTGGCAACTGCATACTCCACTTCTGCTCCACTTGACCCAAAAGGCGTTGCTGCCCCTTTAGCCGTACCTGTTCCATTTTCCGGCTTCTTTCCGAGACTGATTGCCAGAACAACACCTGACAGAAGTACCGCTATATATGCCGGCATGTTTACATGAACATTCACCCAGCCATATGTACGGCTTGAAATATAATGAGACATGAAAAGCAGAATCACCAGCATTACCACAGTCCACGATGTCCCACCTATCGCAAGCTTCTTTACATCGCGTCCCTTCATAACCTGAAACATAATCGCGACATATCCTATTCCTACCATCCATATGCCGATCATAATCATCCATATCACTGCTTTGGATTTGCCAACATAACTTTCAAAGCCCCATGAGCCTAAAGTATCCAATCCCTTTATCAAAGTCATCAGATCCAGATCGTATCCGGCAATTGATAACCAGGCTGCCAACGAACAACCTGCAATCACTGCTGCTAACACAAACAGGATAATATTGACCGGTTCTGTAAATCCCTTAAACGGATTCGTATTCGCATTGGCTACCGGCTTAACCTGCGACTGTCCTGCAACGGATATCGATGGCTGACGATTATAGCTTACCGTCTGTGCATTCGCCGGTACTTCATCTGCGATCAGCCGGTTCTGGCTTTCCATAGATGCTATCGTCTGTTTGATCTGATGCTGTCTCTGCAATTCATTCTGCAAGAACCCACATCGCTTCTCCTGTGCTTTGGCAGCATGGATAACCTGATCCAGCTGCTGCCGTTCCTGTTCCAGTACTGCTATCTCTTTTACATATATATCTCTCTGTTCACTCATTGCTCTCCTCTCTTCCTTAGAATCCTGACAATTTACATGATCTGCTTACCGCAGCTGCCGCAAAATCTTGCATTTCCTGTAATACGTGATCCACAGTACGGACAGAACTTCGGCTGATTCTGCGTGTTCCGTGCTTCCTGGACAGGAGCCGCATTCTGCACGTAAGAATTAGCAGCTGCATGTACAACACGCGCATTCTTAAGCTTGTTCTCTATCTCTTCATGTACTGTAATGATGTCTAACTTGATCTTATCAGCTTCTTCGGCTGCTCTTTTCAGCTGCTCATACTCATTCTTTTTCGCTTCTACATCCGCTAACAGACTTTCATACTGCGCTTTTAACACTTCTGTATCATCCGCTTCCTCTACTACCGGCTCCTGGATCGCGCTCTCTACCGGTGTGCCACAATTCGTACAAAACTTCAATCCTTCTTTCATCTCTTTTCCACAATTCATGCAAAACATTCTCATTTCCTCCTCTTGTTATTAATCTGCTTACCAGTCCAAACCCGATGCGCAATTCATATCTAATCCATCTAATGAGTACCATTTATTTCCAACTTTGAACACGTAATAACCATCTGTAAATCGATCCTTTTTACCTGCCCATTCAATATCCATAATGTCATCAGAATACTGACAAGATATATCAATATATAATCGTTTCATTGATTTAATCTTCATCTTTGGCCATCCTTTTTTTTCAAAATACTCCTCCATCCCTTCAATTGAGTCGTCGTCATCTTCCACTTCCAGCACCTTATACTTTACATTTTCAACAGCATCAAACTGTTCTTTCATACGTTCCTCTGTTCTGCCACTTTGTATATCTGCTTCTCCGTCCTTATATGCTTTAACATACTGTTTCGGATAGGCATCCCAGTAATAATCATAATCGTCTTCATTCATCGCATCTGCCTGGATCTTCAACGGTCTTTCATATGCAGGCACCTTTGCCAGTTCTATTTTCCTTTTCACCTTTGGCACTACCACTACAGCACTCAGGACAAGGAGCACTGCGACTACTGCCAGTATAATTTTCCCTGTATGCTTTTTTCGAGGCGCTTTTGCCACCGGCGTCTGCGGCTGCGGAGCACTCACCGGTGCTCCACACGTCTTACAGAACTTTGTATTATCCGTTATCTCTGTTCCGCATTTTTCACAATATTTTGCCATCTCTCATTCCTCCGTCATTCTCGCAATATCTTTAGATCAAAGCTGCCAGCGGTGCTGCTGCATACCACTCTCCATCAATCTTGATCGTTGCATATGGTACCGATTCCGTCTGCTCTTTGCCGGAATCATCTGCATATGTCACATCAAGTTCCATCGCCTTTGCCTCTTCTACCTTCAGATCAGATAAATCCACATACTCGAGAAATTCTTTTACATCATCTGAATCTGTTTTCACATCTTCTACTTTTGTTACTTCATAGGAAACATCCTTAACATCACCAAGATCTCCGATTCCAAGAAATGCACCTGCTTTGTATACTGCCTCTGTCTTCTCATCAAATGTTGCCCAATACATATCTTCATTTTTTTCGTTGATTGCTTCTACCTGAGCTTCCAACGGTTTCTCGTAACTTGGTGTCGGCAGTTCCGTAAAGGATCCAATGATCGTTGTCGCTGCGACCGCTACAAGCGCAACTCCTACGCCTGCTTTTTTCAACTTCTCTGTCTTTGTATTGTTTGTCTGTGTTTCTTTTGTGTTACCCATTTTCTTTTCCTCCAATAACTTTTCATGTGTGATTTGTTGTTTACACTATTTAGACGAAACAAATCTGCAATCGGTTTTATATTTTTGAAAATTTTTTGTTTTTTCAAAAAAGTTTTTTAAACGTTAGTTCTGTACCGGTGTCCCGCAGTTTGTACAGAATGCTGCATCCTCTTCCAGAGGTGCACCACATGAAGTGCATATCTTTCCGGACATCTTAGGAGCCGGTGCTTCGCTGCGATTGATCGCTGTTCCGCAGTATACGCAGAACTTTGCATTGGTATCCAGCTTCTTGCCACAATTCGGACATACTTCTACAATAGACAGCTGTTCCACCATCTGCTTATTCGCTGCGATCTCCATCTGCAGCTGTTCGATCTGTCCCACCAGTTCCGGGCACTTCTCTCTGCACTCTTCTCTGTAATTAGCAAAATATCTCAGACCTATCTGATAGATGATCTTCTCGATCTCTTTCTCTTTTGCTTTATTCGCATTATTCAGACGATAAATCTCTGTTGTGTCTTTTGCCTTCTTTGTCAGATCCTGGCTTGTCTCTGTTAAACTGCTCTTTACATTGTCAAAAAATCCCATTTTTCTTACCTCTTCTTTCTTTGTACTTTAGTGTCGTTTCAATCTTCTTAGTATCCTTCTGAAAATCCCTTCTGCTTCCTCATCTGAAAGCTTATAATCATCCGATACTGCATGGATGATCGCTCTTAGCCACTGTTCATACTGCAATACGCACCGTCCTCCTATTCATTACTTACACTTATATGACGAACAGCATCTCCATTTGGTTTTATAATTTCAAAAGTTTTTTATTTTTTATATAAAAGAAGCACTGAACCATTATTTCTATAGTTCAGTGCTTCTTTTAGTCAAATGTATAAATGTGTATTGTGCAACTGGCTGCCATTTTACAGGCCCTATAGCTTTGCGTCACAGTCTTTCAACTGCTTTGCCCATATGTGTAACTGTTTGAATTGTATATACAAATCATATCACCAAACTTTGTATGTGTAAATAGTTACACATAATTTATTACATCTTATTTCGTAAGAACGTATTTATTACACTACATTTGAAAGCACTCCAAGCTAATCATATTGTTCATCAAACGAAAGGAGGATTGTAAGATGATTGATCAGGATTTTGGTAATATAAACATCAAAATATTAGATATACTAAATAAGAAACAACTCAGCAAAAATAAACTGGCACACCTTGCTCAAATGGAACGAACCCAGCTGAATCGGTATTGCAACAACCAGGTACGGCTCGTAGACTTGAATGTATTGGCACGGCTATGTACTGCTCTTGACTGTAATATTGATGATATTCTGGAATACGTCCCTGCGAACGCTACAACATGCACTCCGTCAGAGACAGAAAAAGAGTCGTGATTTTAACCACGACTCTTTTTCTGTCTTTTCAAAGTCTTTAATTAGAACAATTGACGATAGATCTTCACCATCTGCTCCACATTAAACTTTACATAGCTCTGATTCAGCAGTCTCTGCTGGTTCTGCTCTACGCCTTCTGCAAAGCTCTGGATCTGATCCTCTGTCATGCCATACTCATGAAGCTTCTTTCTGGCAATAATCTTGTCTAAGAGCTTTTCGATCTCTGTATACACCTGCTCCACTTCGCAGTGCAGCAATCCTGCCAGATGTTCATTCAGCTCTTTCAGCTCGCCATCCGGGTTCACTCTCTGATACTCTGCAAATACTGCTGTCAGGAAGAGGTAATTGGCCTCTCCATGTGCCACATGGTATTCGCCGCTGAGCGGATACGACATAGCATGCACCGCACCTGTTCCCGCATTGCCAAATGCCACACCGGCAAGATCGCTTGCCACCAGAAACTGTTCCAGAATCTCCATGCGGTATTCCGGTCCGTGCTCTACAATCTTCTGGAATCCGTCCAGGATCATTTCCATTGCCTGGTTACTGAACATCCGCGTATACAGCGTTGCCTTTGGTGACACATACGATTCGATGGCATGGATAAATGCGTCAATCGCACTGGTAGCAAAAAATGAATACGGAAGCTTTGTCAAAAGTTCCGGAACAAGCACTGCTTCATCTGCAAAAATGCTGTCATCTGCCAGTCCCATTTTACTGTGAATACTGGTCAGCTCAGCGATCGATACGTTAGAAACTTCCGATCCTGCGCCACAAGTGGTTGGTACTGCGATCAGCGTATGTGCTTTCTTCAGCGGAACCTGTCTGCGATATACCTGTTCTGCAGTATGCTCTCCGTCCAGAACCAGTATCTTAGCCATATCGATGACTCCTCCACCACCGATCGCTATAATACGGTCACATCCGGATGCTTTATAATCTGCGATCAGCGCATCGATCATCACATCCGTCGGTTCTCCTTTTCCATACTCGCTCTTGTATTCCACATGGGCATCCAGACCTAACGGCGTAAAATACGCATCATAGGTACTCTTGCTCGCCAGGATAAAATCTCCCTTGCCAATCTGGTAAGCCTCTGCAAATTCTTTTGCCGTCTCACATTTGTTAATCACCGTCTTCTGCTGAAATAACTTCATTGCGCATACCCTCCGTGTCTTTCCTTCAAGTCTATCGTTTTATTCAATAACCTGCAGTTCTTTGGTGTAAGAGTTCAGCACTTCTACGCCGTCTTCTGTTACCAACACCAGATCCTCAATTCGAACTCCTGTATCTCCCAGCAGATAAATACCAGGCTCAATAGAGAAGATCATGCCAGGCTCTGCTTTTGTCTCATTTGTCAACGATACATCACCAAACTCATGCTCAGACAGTCCGATAAAATGTCCCAGACGATGATTGAACCCCTCACCGTATCCTGCTTCTGTGATGATATCTCTGGCTGTTTTGTCTAATTCACAGAGCGGTACACCAGGTTTGATCTTTGCGATAGCAGAACGATTTGCATTCAGTACCAGATCATAGATCTCTTTATTCTTCGCTGTTACTTCTTTATAGCAGAAGGTACGTGTCATATCAGAACAGTATCCATCCTTGATACATCCCACATCAAACAGGATCACATCTCCTGTTTTCAATACGGTATCATCTGGCATGTGATGCGGATCGGCTGCATTGGCTCCAAAGGATACGATTGGATCAAAGGAGAATCCCTCTGCGCCCAGCTCTTTATAGATCTCCAGCGTCTGGTCTGCGATTTCTTTCTCTGTGATGCCTTCCTTTACCAGATCATGGAATCTGGCAATCGCCTGGTCATTGATCTTAGATGCCGCGCGCATCTTCTCTTTCTCTTCTTCATCCTTGATGCCTCGTGTCAGGTCTACTGCCAGGGATGCATTCTCAAATCCTGTAGCTGCGTGATTCTCCATCAGCGGAAGCAGAAATCTCGCCTTGATATCCTTATCGACACCGAGCTTACTGTCTTTATCGATGTACTCCATCACATAATCCATCACCGGATCTGTATCACTGTACCATACCTGTTTCAGTTCCACGCCGTCTGGAATGGTGAATAAGTTATTTAAAAATAATACATGGTCACCATTCTTTCTTAACAGTAATCCATAGAACCGTTCGTAAGGCTCGATATAGATTCCGGTCATATAATAAATAGACATCGGATCTACTACCAGCATCTGGCTTAAGCCTCTTTCTTCCAATGCCTTCATAATGCGTTCTGTTCTTGTATTCATTTGCTTATCCTCCTGTGAAATGAAATCTCATAACCTCAATAATCGAGCAGGCTGACACCTATTCGACGTGTACAAAAATCCGCCGATAGTCATCACCATCGACGGATTCATTATATCACATTATTTTGCGAGCTTCAGCATAATCTCATTACTTCTCTGTACAAATGCTGTCATCTCTTCTGGTGATAGCGGCTTATGCGCCAGCATAGCCAGGTCATATAACTGCTTGCAGAAGATACCTGTATTCTCTTCATCCTTATGTGCCTGTACATACTGTACCAGCGGATGATTCGCATTCAATACCAGTGTGCCGGTCGTTCCAAACATAGACGGATCCATACCTGCCATACCATACATCTTCATCATATCCTGCATACGACGACTTTCTTCTGACAGTGTGATCATAGCTGCCACAGACTCATCTTTGATCTTCTCTACCTTCACTTCCAGATTCTCATTGCCAAGCTCTTTACGGAACAGTGCAACCAGTTCATCGGTTGTCTTCTGGAATGCCTCCTTCTCTTCCTCAGATACTTCTTCCTTAGAAGATGCATTGACATCCGCATCAATTCTCTGGAACTTCAGTTCCGGATTGCGCTGCTCTAACTGTGTAATGAACGGAGAGTCAATGTTGTGTGACAGGATCACAGCATCCTGTCCCTGCGCACGGAACATATTGATGTACTGGCTCTGCTGCTGTTCATCTGTCACATAGTAGATGGTAGTCTGCTCTTTATTCTCAGCGTTGTCACCTTCCGGCTTCTCTGCTTTCTTATCTTCCAGCTTGCCACCATTATTCTCTACACACTCTTTCAGTGTCAGATACTTATGATCAATATTCTTGAACAAGATGTAATCTGTCATCTTATCACAGAACTTCTCATCCTTCAGGCATCCAAACTTGATAAACGGACTGATATCATCCCAATACTTCTCATAAGACTCTTTGTCTGTCTTGCACATTCCGCTCAGCTTATCTGCAACCTTCTTGGAAATATAATCCGCGATCTTATTAACAAATCCATCATTCTGCAGAGCACTTCTGGATACGTTCAGTGGCAGATCCGGGCAGTCAATCACTCCCTTTAATACCATCAGAAATTCCGGAATTACTTCTTTGATATTATCTGCGATAAAGACCTGATTGTTATACAGCTTAATGGTTCCCTCTACAGAATCATATTCGGTATTAATCTTCGGGAAGTACAGGATACCTTTCAAGTTGAACGGATAATCCATGTTCAGATGAATCCAGAACAATGGCTCCTTGTAATCCATAAATACCTTGCGGTAGAAATCAATGTAGTCTTCCTTGCTACATTCATTCGGATGTTTCGTCCACAACGGTGTCGTATCGTTAAGCGGTACCGGACGTTTGTTGATCTTAACTTTATCCTTGGCAGGAGATACTTCTACCATCTCCTTCTCGCCATTTTCATTCTCTTTTTCTTCCATCTTGGCTTCTTCATGGATACGCTCTACGACTACGTCATCCTCTTTCAGATCTGCCTCATCGATAGTCTCATACTCCTGCTCCGCATTTGCCTTCTCCAGATAGATCGGAACAGGCATAAATGAGCAATATTTCTCCAGTACTTCTCTTGCACGGTATTCATTCGCGAACTGTAAACTATCCTCATTCAGGAACAGTGTGATCTCGGTACCAACACCTTCCTTATCGCCTTCTGACATCTCATATTCTGTGCCTCCGTCACTTACCCAGTGTACCGGCTTTGCCCCTTCTTTATAAGAAAGTGTATCAATATGAACCTCATCGGCAACCATGAATGCAGAATAGAATCCAAGACCGAAATGACCGATCATATCATCTTCTGATGTCTTATCTTTATACTTCTCCAGGAATTCTGTTGCACCGGAAAATGCGATCTGGGTAATATATTCTTCAACTTCATCTTCTGTCATGCCAAGACCATCATCGATAAACTTCAAAGTCTTATCTTCCGGGCTTACAACAACACGAATCTGTGGTTTGTAATCATCCGGAAGCTGATATTCACCCATCATATCCAACTTCTTAAGCTTAGTGATCGCGTCACATCCATTCGACACCATCTCACGGAAGAAAATGTCATGATCGGAATATACCCACTTTTTAATAATCGGAAAAATATTCTCACTGCTGATTGATAATGAACCTTTTTTTGCCATGTCTATCACTCCTGTTTTTATTCTATATAATATCAGAGCCTACCAGCTCTTTTTTCCGTACTTTATGTACAAAAATTATGATAATACTGTAAAATTTAAAAGTCAATAGAAAATTAGCACTCTTCAAAAAAGAGTGCTAATAATTTCCTTAAATTTATAAACTGTTTATTAAATCTGTCTTCCAGGTCCACCGGAGCATCTTCAAGAAGATTTACTCTACGCTCTTCAAGGACTCCACCATATTGATCTTCTTCAGTTTAAAATACATGATCCAGTTGATCAACAATGAAAATCCCACGGTAAACAACAGACTATAAATAAAACTCGGCAGATAGATACTACGTCCAAACATAGCTGCATCTACTTCCACCGTCTGAATCGTAAACAAATGCAGAACCTTGCCAAGCACAACACCCACTGCTGCACCGATAAACGTCAACAGAATATTCTCACGGAATACATACTGCGCCACTTCTCCGTCATAGAATCCCAATACCTTCAATGTAGCTAATTCCCGCTGCCGCTCTGTGATATTGATCGTATTAAGATTATAAAGTACAACAAATGCCAGCATTCCTGCTGAAATGATCAATACAATAATAACAAGATTAAGGCTGGACAGCATTTCATCCAACTGTTCCTGAATATCATGAACATAGCTGATGCTTAAAACTTCATCCCGTTTCATGATCTTCTCGCCAACGTCTTCTACCTGTGTCTGGCTGTAAGAATCATCCGTTTCAAACAGAACACTGTTATACTCCGGCATTGTACCAAATACCTTATTATAATAAGTTGGCGTCATATAGATATAATGTCCCATATAATTCTCACATATATGAGAAATGGTGAGTTCTTTATCGCCGTTTTTCTCATCCTGAATCGTGATACGATCTCCCGCTTTAGCGTTTAGAAGCTTAGCAGTCTTTTCACTGATAATCACACCATCATCTGTAAGTTTGTATTTCTCATCTGATTTTCGGTCGTGAAAATCTACATACCGTCCTATATTTTTCACATCTCCAAACACCGTAATGTAAGCCTGACGCTCTTTCTTTCCATTCTTAAGTGTAATGCTCTTCATATAAGCATCCATATAAGATTCTACGTCTTTGTCCGTATCCAAAAATGTATTCAGGTGTTCTCGATCCTGCTCATTCAAATCTTCCTGCAGCACGATCTGACCGTCATAAAGCTGGATCTCAGAATACTGGATATCTGCAATCTCATATACAGAATCCCTAAGTCCATATCCCACGATCATCAGCGCCATACAGCCACCAATACCAAATATCGTCATAAAGAAGCGCTTTTTATACCGCATCAAATTGCGCACTGTAGATTTCCACGAGAAATTCAATCGTTTCCATATAAACGGAATCCGTTCCAGGAAAACCCTTTTTCCTACTTTAGGAGCCGGAGGACGCATCAGCTCAGACGGCTGTGCTCCCAGTTCCTTATAGCAGGCAAAGATTGTTGCCATCAAAGTGCACGCAATTGCTGCTGCCGATGCCATAATACCGTATGACGGCACATATGGCACCAGAATCTCCGGAATGTGATGATATAAAATACCATATGAATAAATGATTATATACGGCAAAATCTTCTCACCAACCAACACTCCGAGAATACTTCCGGTGATAGTTGCCAAAAACGCATAACCAATATACTTCATAGCAATTGTTGATCTGCGATATCCAAGTGCTTTCATCGTACCAATCTGTACTCGTTGTTCTTCTACCATACGAGTCATACCGGTAAGACTGATCAGAGCGGCTACCAAGAAGAACAATACCGGGAAAACTTTTCCTATAGCCTTCATCCGATCTGCATTCTCCCCATAGCCATTGTACTCCGGCAATGTACTTCTGTCATAAATATACCATTCTGCCTCCGGGATATCATCAATCTTTTTCTCACCATCTGCAATCTTATCTTCCCCATCCGCAATATCCTGTGCTGCTTTTGTTCTGCCTTCTTCCAAATCTTGTTTTGCATCTGAGATCTTATTCTCATTTTCCGTAATCTCAGACATCCCTTTTTCCAGTTCCTGTTCCTTCTCAGACAGTTCCTGCCAGCCGGCATTAATCTGCTCCTGTCCACTTGTCAGCTGCGCCGGTACTGACGCCAGCGCTGCCTCAGATGCATCCAGTGCGGCCTTCGTATCTGAAAATTGCTGTTCCGCAGAAGCGAGCTGATCTTTTGCCATCTGCAGCTGAGCTGAAAGTTCTGTTTTCTGCTGCTCCAATCCCTCCAGTTGCTGCACCAGTCCAGCGTATTGTGCTCCTATCTCTGTATCCGGATTTCCATAAATGGATTCATCATTGCCACACATATCTTTGAGTGCATCTAATCCATTATTGCAGATATCAATCCCCGCCTGGATCTGTTCAAGAGCTGCTTCGCCTTCTGTAATCTTCTGTTCTGCCTCTGGCTTTCCTGCTTCAAATGCAGTCTTCCCTGCTTCATATTGAGCACGTCCATCCTGTAATTGCTGCACACCATCTGCATATTGTGTTTTTGCCTGATTCAGCTCCTGCTGTTTCTGTGTCAGCGTATTCTTTGCTTCCTCTATCTGAGCCCTGCCGCTTCTGATCTTTTCTTTCGCATCTGCCAGCTGACTTTCTGCATCCGCTATCTGTGTCTCTGCATCTGATAATTCCTGTTCTGCCTTCGCTTTTCCCTCTTTCAGATCTATCTTCGCCTGATCCAGCTCTCTGGTAGCATCATCGACCAGTTCCCGTCTTCTGATGATTCCACGATCATTGGAGAGCTCCTTCACATCATCCATCGCATCATCTATCAGATCTTCGTATTCATCTGTATAAGCAATACACTCTTTCGCTCCCTTTACTAACAGATAGCATTCTGTGTACACGTCCTGTGTAAATGTCTCCTTCGGAACCACAAGAAATGCTGACAGACTTCCGTTGCCGATCGTCGTACTGCCTCTGCCGTAAGATATATAATACGGGCTGTTCCCTGTGCCAACCACAGTAAGTTCATCTGTTGCCAGTGTATCTGTAACCGGGTCTTCCGTACCGGACGTAAGCTTGATCTTATCTCCGACCTTATAGGTGCTCTCGTCATCCGCCAGACATTCGCCAGACTTCTCCGGAAGCCTTCCTTCTGTAACCGTAATCTGATTTATATCCTCAGACAACGACATCACATGCAACGCGCGCTGTTTCTCGCCATCATAATTCAGAAAATCTCCACTATATGCGCCTTCTGCTTTATCGATACTATCCAGTCCTTCGAATGCTTTCACATCATCTTTTGTCAATCCCAGTGTACTGATAACCTTGATATCCATCAGATTCGCCTGATCAAAATATGCATCTCCTGTCACACGCATATCCGGTTCCGAAGCACGGATTCCAGAGAAAAATGCAACACCAAGCGCAACAATAAACAGAATCGACACAAAACGTCCCGAGCTCTTTTTAATCTCTCTGAAAAATTCAATCGTCGTAGTCTTCATATCCAAGCTCCTACCATTCTATCGTCTCGACCGATACCGGATGCGGATTCACCGTCATCTTCGATACCTTACCATTCTTAATCTGGATCACCCGGTCTGCCATTGGTGCGATTGCCGAGTTATGCGTGATCAGGATTACCGTCATTCCCTTTTCTCTGCAGGTATCCTGGAGCAGTTTCAAAATCGCCTTACCTGTATTATAATCCAGGGCTCCTGTCGGCTCATCACAGAGCAGAAGCTTCGGATTCTTCGCCAACGCTCTCGCAATTGATACTCTCTGCTGCTCACCTCCGGAAAGCTGTGCCGGGAAATTCTTCAGTCTGTCACCAAGTCCTACCTCCCGCAACACCTCTTCTGCCGGTAACGGATCCTTACAGATCTGAAGCGCAAGCTCCACATTCTCCAATGCAGTCAGATTCGGAATCAGGTTATAGAACTGGAATACAAATCCGATATCATCTCTACGATATGCTGTCAGCTGCTTCCCAGAATACTTTGCAATATCTACTCCATCCACCAGCACCTGACCGGATGTAGCCGTATCCATTCCGCCAAGGATATTCAGTACCGTTGTCTTTCCTGCTCCACTTGGACCAACTACAACTGCAAACTCTCCCTTTTCTATCTGAAAAGAAATACCATCAGCTGCAGCGATCTCAACTTCACCCATATGATATATCTTACGGACATCGTCCAATTTCACAAAATCTTTCATAAGTTCCTCCGTATCAGCAATTTGGAATTTAAAGATATATTTAGTATAACATTAGATGCGTCAGAAAAACATTCCCCGATTTCACAATTTAGAGTTATTTTAGGATTTATATACAAAAACAGAAATGCCTCGGAGCGGCAACTCCGAGGCATTTCACTCATACTACATATGCAAATGGCTAGACAGAGGGAAATAGCATAAAACCAGCCTCAAGATTACTCTCTGTCTATCTGTAATATAGCATATATTATCTCATATTTCAAGTTTTATTTTTATTATTTGTATAAAATACTTTTCTTTTTCTTTTCATATTGTTTAATTATTTAAACCATGTTATACTCTATCTACTGTCTCACCTATACAAGGCAGTAGATAGGAGGTGAGACTGTGAATCTATTCTATTCGTTTGTACTTTCCGTAATGGCAAGTGTAGTTGCATACTACATATGCAAATGGTTAGACGGAAAGAAATAAAAGACTAACCTTAGGATTAAGCCACCTAGCAAAAAACGGAATAGAAATGCCTCGGAGTGCCAGCTCCGAGGCATTTCATTTGCTCACGATTGTGAACCTATTCAATTCGTTTCAGCTTATCGCCTAATAAAATTATAGCATAAGCTTCATCCATTTTCAATCATTATTTTCAATTACCGTATCACGGTTCATCCATTTTATTCTTTACCATTAAAGCAGTATGTACATACTTTACATGGCTCGATACCGATAGATGCTAGCAGATCATCCAGTCTGTGGTATCTCAGTGTGGTGAAGTTCTGCTGCTTCCGGATATCTTCAATCATCTGCTCATATTTGCAGGTGCATGGATCTGCATATTCATCCAGTACTTCCTGCGGACAGTTATCTCCTTCTCTCTTCTGGATCATCTGACGGGCGATCAGCTCCATCTCTGATCTGGAACGTGAGAAGTTCAGATATTTACAACCGTACATGATCGGTGGGCAGGCCGGACGCACATGAACTTCCTTTGCGCCGCTGCGATACAGAAATTCGGTTGTCTCACGAAGCTGTGTACCGCGGACGATGGAATCATCGATGAGCAGAAGCTTCTTATCTTCAATCAATGCTTTCACCGGAATCAGCTTCATACGTGCGATCAGGTTACGCTGACTCTGATTGGTCGGCATGAATGATCTCGGCCAGGTCGGTGTATATTTGATGAATGGTCTTGCATACGGAACGCCGGATTCATTGGCATATCCGATGGCGTGTGCAATACCGGAATCCGGTACACCTGCTACGATATCCGGATGCACGGAATCACCGTCACGTTTTGCAAGCATGCTACCGCAACGATAACGCATCTCTTCTACATTCACACCCTCATAAGCAGATGTCGGATATCCGTAATATACCCATAGGAAGGAACAGATCTTCATTTCCTTACCAGGCTCTACCAATGTCTCCACACTCTCCGGAGTCACATAAACGATCTCGCCAGGTCCCAGTTCTTTATAATCCTGAAATCCGAGATTAATATATGCATGGCTCTCAAATGACAGACAGTATGCGCCTTCCTTATGTCCTACAACAATCGGAGTACGTCCCATCTTATCTCTTGCTGCATAGATTCCTTCCTCGGTCATCAACAGCATGCTCAATGATCCATCCACCAGATCCTGCACATATCGGATACCTTCCGCAAAGCTGTCCTTCTCACAGATCAGTGCTGCGATCAGTTCTGTCACATTGACCGTTCCATTCGTCATTTCCTGAAAGTGTGTCTTAGATCTGCTATACAGGTCTTCCAGTAATTCCTCATAATTATTAACTTTACCGACAAATGCAAGACTAAAACTTCCAATCTTAGAACTGAACAGCAGCGGCTGCGGTTCATAATCTGAGATACAGCCAATACCGATATTGCCTTTCATATTGCCGACATCTTTGTCAAACTTGGTTCGGAACGGTGTATTTTCAATATTATGGATTGCACGGTCGAAGCCATCTTCCCCATGAACTGCCATGCCCCCGCGTCTTGTTCCCAGATGAGAGTGATAATCCACTCCATAGAAAAGTTCCAGTACACAATCTTCCTTCGATGCTACTCCGAAAAAACCACTCATAACTTTCTCCTTATCTTACCTGTTATTCTGACATACTATATACAGTATAGCACCCGTCGATAAGATGTAGATATTATTTCTCCTAATCTTATTTATAAGCTGTGTTTTCTGAAATACAGATACGATGCCACTCCTGGAATCAGTGTCACAATCATAATAATTGCAAGGCTTACATAGACCGGATCTACCCATGACTGAAAGCCAGCCAGAAAGGTTAGTACACCACCTGCTATCCACCATTTGCCAGCCATCCGGTGCGTATAATCCCAGTTTTCTTCGTCTGCCAGTGTCCATGGCAGTTTAATACCGATCGTATAGTTCTGTCTGCATTTCGGCAGATAATTACCGACCACGATCAGTATCACAGCCATCAACGCATTTATCCAGACTGTACTGTTTACGCCCCTATAGTCAAGTGCATTACCATAAACAGTGGCACCCGCATAAATAGATACCAGCGGACAGATACAGAGTATCAGACGATAAACTTTCGGACTGATATTCTTTCCTTTGGGATCCACACTTGTCACCAATGCACAGAATATATGTACCGCCAGGCAAAACAGATAAATCCCTATTACCGCAACCAACTTACTGCTGTATCCATTCGGTGTACCGTCAGTACCAAAATGTGTCGCTACCCGATCCGGCAGCTGATTCCACAACAGCAACCCGACCAATATCGGGAGCACTGTAATAATACATGTTACAATAAAAAACTTTTTATTCGCTTTCAGCATGAGTTCCATCCCCTTTCAGCTCTGACAGCCAGAGCATCACTTCCTCAACTACGGAAGTATTCAATGTGTAATAAATGTAATTCTTTTCCCTGGTCTCAAAGACCAGTCCTGCTTTCTTAAGGATCTTCAAATGATAGGAAATTGTCGCACCTGTCATGTCAAAATGTGCTCCAATCTCTCCAGCCGACATCCGTCCTTCTCTCAATAAAGAAAGAATGTCCCGGCGTGCCGGGTCTGATAGTGCTTTAAATGTCTCTCCAAATCCCATACTCACCATCCTTTACCTGTCGTGAATCTATTTAGAAATATTTCTAATTACTTTATAACACACCTCATCGCAAAACGCAACAGGCATTTAGATATTTTTCTAAATACCTAAATGCCTGCCTGTTTTTCTATATAATACTGTTAATACTAATGTCTCATTCTGTCTTAAGCTAACATCTCACGAAGCTTCTTATTAACCGCTCCTGGATTGGCCTTGCCTTTCATTGCCTTCATCGTCTGTCCAACCAGAGCTCCCAGTGCTTTTTCTTTACCACCTTTATAATCAGCCACGGCCTGTGGATTGTCTGCGATAACCTTCTTCAGCACTTCTTCCAGTGCTCCGTCATCCTGTACGATCTTCAGACCCTTTTCTTCTACGTATTTCTCAGGATCTACGTTCTCATCGAAGATCTTCTCAAATACTTCCTTGGCTACGGAGCTGTTGATTGTACCAGCTTCGGTAAGTTCAATCAGTTTTGCAAGATGCTCCGGTGCAAAGCAGATGTCTTCCGGTTCCTGTCCGCGTTCCTTTAACAGTCTCAACGTCTCTACCATCAGCCAGTTAGCCACTTTCTTTGGCTTTCCACAGATGGCTGTGGTTGCTTCAAAAATGTCTGCCATCTTCTTGGAGTTTGTAATGATCTCTGCATCGTAACGCGGAATATCAAACGCTCTGTTGTAGCGCTCCAGCTTCTCGGTACGGAACTCTGGCTGTCTGGCTTTGATCTCTGCGATCCATTCGTCGCTGATTACGATCGGTACCAGATCTGGTTCAGGAAAGTATCGGTAGTCCTGTGCATCCTCTTTAGAACGCATAGCATGCGATGATTCTTTGTTGTCATCCCAGCGCCTTGTCTCCTGCACGACTGCACGTCCTGCTTCTATTAAATCAATCTGTCTCTGACGCTCTCCGTCAATGGCTCTTGCAATCGCTTTAAAAGAGTTCAGGTTCTTCATCTCTGTACGGGTACCGAATTCAGATGCCCCTACTTCACGAACAGACAAGTTCACGTCAGCACGCATGGAACCTTCCTGAAGCTTACAGTCTGATGCGCCCAGATACTGAATGATCAGACGAAGCTTTTCCAAATAAGCCATAACTTCATCGGCTGAACGCATATCCGGCTCGGATACGATTTCTACCAGTGGCACACCGCTTCGGTTGTAATCTACCAGAGAGGTGTCATCCCATTCGTCATGCACCAGTTTACCCGCATCCTCTTCCATATGCATCTCGTGGATACGAATCTTTTTCTTCTGCTCTCCGACTTCGATCTCTACATATCCGTTTCTTGCGATTGGAAGATACAGCTGCGAGATCTGATAGTTCTGTGGGTTATCCGGATAGAAGTAGTTCTTACGGTCAAATTTGCATACCTGTGTAATCTCACAGTTCGTTGCAAGACCGATGGCAGCAGCGTATTCTACTACCTGTTTATTCAATACCGGAAGAGACCCCGGCATACCGGTACATACCGGACAGGTGTGTGTATTTGGTGCACCCCCGAATGCTGTACTGCATCCGCAGAATATCTTCGTCTTAGTGGCAAGTTCTACATGGACTTCCAGTCCAATGACGGTTTCATACTGTTTTGCCATGATTATCTGCCCCCTTTCTCAGCTGCTTCTGCCAGCTCCGGCCGTACATAACTTCCTGTCTGTTCATATGTGTATGCTGCCTGGAGCAGTTTTTTCTCCTGATAACAGTCACCGATCATCTGCATACCGATCGGCAGTCCTTTGGAATCACGTCCCACCGGAATGCTGATACCCGGCAGTCCTGCCAGGTTCACAGATACAGTATATACATCACTCAGATACATTTTCATCGGGTCACTTAAGCTCTTACCAAGCTCCGGTGCAGTCGTCGGTGCAGCTGGTCCAATAATCATGTCGTATTTTTCAAATGCGCGGTCAAACGCTTTTTTGATCAATGCCTTGGTACGAAGTGCTTTCAGATAGTATGCATCATAATATCCGGAACTCAGCACAAAAGAGCCAAGCATGATACGACGTTTCACCTCCGGTCCGAATCCTTCAGAACGAGATTTCTTATACATATTGTGAAGTCCTTCATAGTCTGCTGTCCGATATCCGTATTTCACACCATCAAAACGGGACAGGTTGGAACTTGCCTCTGCCGATGCGATTACATAGTATGCTGGAATTGCATATTCTACCAGGCTTAAGTCAAATTCTTCTACAACCGCCCCTTTTTCTTCCAGTACCTTCACCGCTTTCAGGATAGCTTCCTTTACTTCCGGATCCAATCCGTCACCGAAATAATCTCTCGGAATACCGATCTTCATGCCTTTCACATCTTCTACAAGTGCAGATGTGAAATCATAGCTGTCTCTTCCTATAGAAGTGCTGTCTTTTTCATCATGTGCTGCAATCGTTTCCAGGATTGCCGCGCAGTCCGTCACATCCTTTGCCACCGGTCCAATCTGATCCAGAGAAGAACCATAGGCGATCAGTCCATATCTGGATACCGTACCATATGTCGGCTTCATTCCAACCACGCCACAGAATGCGCTTGGCTGACGGATTGAACCACCTGTGTCAGATCCCAATGCACAGAAGCATTCTTCTGCTGCCACTGCCGCACAGGAACCGCCGGAAGATCCACCCGGCACATGGGCTGTATTCCACGGATTCTTTGTCACTCCATAATAGGAAGTCTCGGTTGTACTACCCATAGCAAATTCATCCATATTGGTCTTGCCAAGGATGACTGCGCCGGCTTCTTCCAGCCGTTTTACCGCTTCTGCCGTAAATGTCGGCACGAAATTTCCCAATATCTTAGAACTACAGGTAGTAAGCACGCCTTCCGTACACATGTTGTCCTTAACGGCAATCGGCACACCTGCAAGCGGTCCCGTAAATTCTCCTGCATCAATCATTTTCTGCACCTGATCTGCACGTTTCAGTGCTTCGTCTCTGCAGATCGTCACGTAACTGTGGACTTCTGATTCCACACTGTCTATCTGTGCAAGAGACGCTTCCACTGCTTCGCGAACGGTAACTTCTCCTGCCTGTATTTTCTTACCCAGCTGAACTGCTGTCAGACTTCTGATACTCATCTCTTATCCTCCTGACTCTGTCTATCCAATGGTCTTTGGCACTTTGAAGCACTGTTCCTTCTGAAGCGGCGCATTCTTCAAAGTATCTTTACTTCCGTCTCCATTCGTCACCACATCTTCCCGGAATACATTATTTACCGGAAATACATGTGACATCGGCTCAATCCCCTCGGTGTCCAGCTCATTCAGTGTATCGATATAATCCAGCATCCGTTCCATATCGGATCTGGCTGCTAATTTCTCTTCTTCAGACAGTTCCAGCTTTGCCAGAATGCCTACATATTCGATGGTCTCATCTGATATCTTATTTGCCATAACTACTCCTTTATCCGTACTCTGTTCTATGGTTCCAGTCTGCTTAAGTCTCTTGGGAAGAGTGTAGTCTCACGGACATTATCCTCTCCCACCAGCTTCATGGTCAGGCGCTCCAGGCCAATACCCAGTCCACCATGCGGCGGCATACCGTGTTTGAATGTATCCAGATAATGTTCCAGACCTTCCTCTTCCATGCCACGTGCTGCGATTTTCTCGCGAAGTGCTTTGTAATCATGGATTCTCTGACCACCTGTGGTAATCTCCATTCCCTTATACAACAGGTCGAAGCTTAATGTGTATCTGGTATCTGCCGGATCATCCATTGCGTAAAACGGACGTTTTTTCGAAGGATAGTGGGTAACAAATACGAAATCACTTCCCCATTCTTCCTGCGCATACTGTCCGATCAGCTGCTCTTCTTCCGGTTCCAGATCAAATGGATTCCGCATCTTATGACCATATTTTTCAGATACCTTCTGTTTGATCTCATCAAACCTCACTGCCGGGATCTTGCTGACATCCGGAAGTGTAATATTCAAAATCTTCAGTTCTTTCTCATAATCCTTAGCGAGCATTGCCATCATGTACTGCAGGAATCCCGTTTCCATTGCCATAATATCTTCAAATCCATCGATGTAACCCATCTCGAAATCCAGACTGGTGTACTCATTCAGATGACGCTTGGTGTTGTGTTTTTCTGCCCTGAATACCGGTGCTGTCTCAAATACTCTGTCAAATACGCCGACCATCATCTGCTTGTAAAGCTGAGGACTCTGCTGCAGCACTGCCGGTCTGTGGAAATAATCCAGACGAAACAGGTTCGCTCCGCCCTCTGCACTCTTAGCTCCGATCTTCGGTGTATGAATCTCCGTAAATCCCTGTTCATAAAGAAAATCACGAAATGCTCTTGTAATGCCTTCCTGCAATTTGAACTTTGCCCGTTCTCTCACATTGCGCAGTGCGATCGGTCTGTAGTTCAGCTTTGCATCCAGTGAGGTGTTCAGCTTCCATTTGGAAATGGCAAGTGGCATCATATCTGCTTCCGGCTCACTGAGGATTCGCAATGATTCCATGCGGATCTCGATACCGTTCGGTGCTTTTTCATTCTTCTCCAACGTTCCTTCGATCTCTATGGTATCCGCTTCCCGCAGATCCTTCAGATCAAATCCGGCTGTGCCTTCCTCGTATACACCCTGCAGCAGTCCTTCTCTTTTTCTCAGAACAACAAATGCTACGGTTCCCATGTCACGGATCGTATGAACGGCTCCGTTAACCTTAACCTTCTGTCCTGCCAGATCTCCGGCAAGCAGTTCACTGATTTCTAAAGTCTCTTTCTTGGCTACTCCTGTTAAATATTCCATGATTGGTCCTCCTTTTTTGAACGGGACGGATCTGTCTCTTATGATTGAATTTAAATAAAAGAAGTCCCGGAACATGATCTCTCATATTCCGGGACGGATCTGACATAATCCGCGGTACCACCCGCTTTGAATCTCCGGGAATCTTCTCCCTTTTAATTCCTCTCTTATGCTTAACGCGCATGACACGTACTGTCCTACTAAGTCATAACTTTTCAGCCAGTCTGCTCCCAAGTGTTCCCATATCTCTCATTCCCTAAAAGGTGCTCTCAGTCGGTGACACCTTATTCCTGTCAGGTTCCAGAAAGTTGAGTCTTGTTCTCAGCATTCTCTGAAATTTGATTCAATCTTAGCACAGCTATTTTTATTTTGCAAGTTCTAATTTCAACGCTTTCACTTTTCAAATATTAAATCAATGAATTTGATGTTTTATTCTTCTTTTTCAACATTTTCAAGATATGTGTGTCACGATTTATTTCAACCACATTTACAGCATTGAAAGAAGCACACAACCATGATATGATGCATGTATGTGTGTATGTCATATAATCATATAGGAGGTTACTTTATGAATCACATTTTTGGTTGTCCCATGCATTACGGAGTGGGTGCTCCGGGACTGATCAACAGTCTGGATTATCTGCAATCTTTTTGCCCTGAACTGGATATTCATATACTTCCGGAAATCACCAGACCGGAAGAGAACCTGAGCAATCTGAAATATCTGAACAGCGTGATTGCAAACTGTTCACAAATTGCTGAATCTGGATATCATGCATTATGCAAAGGTGAATCACCACTTTACATTTCCGGCGATCACAGTTCCGCCATCGGAAGCGTCTCTGCTGCCGGAACATATTGCGAAGATCTTGGTCTGATCTGGATCGATGCACATCCAGACATCAATACTGACAAAACCACTGTCACCGGTAATATCCACGGAATGCCCGTTGCCGCTCTAATTGGTATGGGCGAACAGTCATTGACCAGAATCTTGTCAGACAAGCCTAAAGTCAAACCATCTAACATTGTCATGCTGGGGCTTCGCGATATTGACCCGCCGGAGATGGAGTTTCTGAACAAGCTTAATATTCGCTATTATACGTGGCAACAGATGGCAACTCTCGGTATCCAACGCTGCATTGATGAAACACTTCAATATCTGGCACATCTGCAGAATGTCCATATCAGCTTTGATATTGATGTAATGGATCCCGCACACCTTCCCGGAGTCTCAGTTCCGGTTCCAGGCGGTCTGTTGGAGGAAGAAGCGTTTACGCTTATGCACCAGCTTCTTACCGGTCTTCCTGTGATATCATGTGATATTGTTGAATTTAACAAGGATTATGATATATCTGACCGGACTGCCACGTTCACACGTCAAATGGCACACCAGATTCTGACAGATTTTTAAAAGCAATCCCCTGCGCAGGTTTACTTTCCTCCGCAGGGGACCTTTTTATTTTGTATCGTTTTTTGATTTATCGTTTTTTGTATTGCTGTTCTTCACTTCACCTGCTGATTTTACTGATGGATCCTTCTGTGCGATTGGCAGTGCATCCTGCACTTTCTTCACGCCATTACCTACAATCCCATCTGTTCTGTCCAGAGATGCTGTCACATCATCTGTCAGATTCGTAAGTCCTGTATTCTTTTCCAGATTCTCCGGATTATCCAGTGGCAGAATAAAATATTCATTATCCGGATTCTGATCCATGTATACCCAGGTTGGAATAAAATCTGCGCCATCAAGAGAAATATTGCCTTTGGCATCTCTCTTTACAGTAAGCTTCACCATCATGCCATCTTCCGAATAGCCATTCGTCAGACCTTCCATGTATTCGGTACGCTGATTGGACAGATGATTGCCAATCGCATATGCGCATACCATTTCATGGTCACCGTCTGTGCTGGTCAGAAGATCCACAGGTTCAATTACATGCGGATGACTGGCGATGAGCGCGTCCACGCCCATATCACACAGCTTCTGCGCGATCTCGTCCTGATCGGAATTCTCTTCCGTCTGGTATTCTACACCCCAATGCATACACGCAACAGTATATTCCACACCGTCCTCTTTCATATCAGATAAAATCTGCTCTACATCACTATATAGAGACTCCGGATCTGCTTCTTTAAAAGAATTGATCAGATCTGCACTCTCATCGTTCACTGCGATACCGTTGATTGTCTTCTGTCCATTCACTTCTTCAGTCTCAAATACATAATTGAAGAAACCAACCTTGATTCCGTTGATATCCTTCACCACATACTTCTTATCGTCGGCTTTCTTACGCACACCGGTATACATGATGCCATCCTTATCCAATACTTCCATAGTACGTTGAAGTCCTTCGTCTCCACCGTCATAAATATGATTATTCGCAAGCAGGCACATATCGATCCCATTCTCTGCCAGCGCATCTGCAATAGCATCCGGCGCACAGAACGTTGGATAACCGCTGTAATTACCGCCAGTCAGCGCATACTCTGTCGTACAGATAGAAAAGTCTGCATCATTATAATAATCCTTTACATATTGAAAGATCGGATTATAATCATAGTCGTCTCCATTCTTATACACCGAAGAAGTCAAAAATGGCTTATGCATAATAATATCACCTGCGATATTAATGGTCGCTGTCGCTTCCCTGGATTCCGCCTTATCTTCCTTTTTCACTTCCACAGAAGTTGTCTTTGCCGGTTCTTTTTTACTGCTTCCGGTCACTTTCTTCACTACTGCTCTTACCAGCAGCACAGCCAGAAGCAGGATCAACACCATTGCCGCAATCAGAATTGCTCTCTGGATCTTACGCTTCCTTCTCCGCCTTTCTCTTGCCGCACGGCGTCGCCTCATCTCTGCACGATCTCTGTCCTCTGCTTCATGTCTTTCCGCCGCAGCTTTATGTGCCTTAATGCCTCCCGGTCTCGGTGTATGCTCACCCGCAGATCCCTTTTGTTCTGTAATTTCTTCCATAATGCTTTTCTCCCTCCACAGCCATTTCTCTGGCTGCTTCCTTTTTCACTTTCCTATACCTAATAAGATACTCGAAAAATGTCAAAAAGACAAGATTACGGAAGGATTTCAGTATACCGGGCTTCAACACTCTCCGTCCAGCCTGATTTTCGCTGTCCTGCCTTAAATATTTACCTGCTTATTCTGTAAAAATATCGTTACCAAACTTTGTGCAGGATGTGAAAAGTCTGCGTTTTTGGATATTTATAGACATTTTCTATAAGTCAGAATATTTATAAAACTTTTCAATTTTACCCTCATTTTTCAAAAAGGTATAATATATTCGATATTATTTTTAATTTAAGGAGGGTTTGATATGTTAGAATCAAACGTAAAAATTGGAGTAACTGAGATCAGTCCGAGAGCCGTACAGCAGGCTGCTGAGCTGAATTTCAAAAATGGCTATTACTGCTGTGAAGCACTGATGGCCACAATAAAGCAGGAGTTCAAACTGGATGTTCCGGATTCTGTAATCGCTATGGCTTCCGGTATGGCTGTCGGCGCGGGTAAATCAGGCTGCGTCTGTGGTGCATTCAACGGCGGTATCCTTGCACTTGGTATGTTCTTCGGTCGCACCGAGCAGAACGGTCCAACCAATCCAAAGAGTGTAAAATGTATGGAACTGACGCATGAACTGCATGACTGGTTTAAAACAGCCAATAAGAAAAATGCGATCTGCTGTCGTGTGCTCACTAAAGAATTCAATATGGGACAGGGCGAACACAAAGAACAGTGTATCTTCTTCACCGGCTTATGTGCATGGAAGGTTGCTGAAATCGTTTGTCGCGAATGCGATATCAAGAATCTTGATGAGGTTGATGAGCCATGCGAGCGCCGTGCTCTTTCAGATATTGTCTAGGCACACACATTTTAAAGCATCAAACTATCTACTAGAAATGAGGAAAAACTATGAGTAATGTAATTAAAAAAGTATCAATTCCACTCTGCGGAGTTATGCTGGGAACTGCCGCACTGGGCAATCTCCTTCAGAGCTATTCCGAAGGTATCCGCTATGTATGCGGAGTATTCGCTGCATTCCTGTTGGTACTCGTACTGTTGAAACTGATCATGTTCCCGGGAGCTGTCAAAGAGGATATGAACAATCCGATCATGGCAAGTGTCTCCGGAACATTCCCAATGGCACTTATGATCTTAAGCACCTATGTAAAGCCATTTATCGGACAGGCAGCTTACTATATCTGGCTATTTGCTATCGCACTTCATGTCGTGCTGATCATTTATTTTACCATTAAATTCATCGCAAAATTAGCAATGCCGAAGGTATTCGCAAGCTACTACATCGTATATGTAGGTATCGTTGTGGCATCTGTTACAGCTCCTGCTTATGAGAAACAGTCTCTCGGAAGTGCCACATTCTGGTTCGGTCTGGTGACTCTGATCATCCTGCTGGTACTGGTAACATACCGCTATGTGAAGTTCAAAGAAGTTCCGGATCCGGCAAAACCGCTGATCTGTATCTACGCCGCACCGACAAGTCTCTGTATCGCAGGCTATGTACAGTCCGTTATGCCTAAGAATTATAACTTCCTGATGGCAATGTTTGTTGTCGCTACTGTAATCTACATCTTCGCACTGATCAAAGCGATCGGATATCTGAAGATGCCATTTTACCCAAGCTATGCAGCATTCACCTTCCCATTCGTAATCAGCGCGATCGCGACCAAACAGACAATGGCATGCGCTGCCAATATGGGACACCCGATGCCGTTCCTTGCAAATATCGTACTGATCGAGACAATCATTGCAGTCGTATTGGTAATATATACATACATCCGTTTTATGGGTGCCATCTTTGGTGGAAATAAATAAATTGTAATGATACAAAGAATAGCTTCCGTCTGAAGACAATTCTCAGGTGGAAGCTATTATTATTTTAGTTACTATTCAGAACCCTGCTCATATATTATTTAAATAAATACTGATATTTCCTTCTTTGCTGCATCAACACTGTATATACCCGTTTCTTTACATCCTCTGCATATACCTGATCCTGTCCAAGCAATTCTCTGATCTCATGCTCTCCATACTGAAACTGTATCGTATCTCCATACAACTGCTCTGCAATGTCAAGCTGTTCTTCAAATGACCTGCTGAATGTCTTCGCTTCCACAGTTCCGATCAGGTCTATCACATCCTTTTCCAATAGATAATCCACGGTTGTATCAGCAAGCAATGAGGCTCCCTGATCAAATATCGGACAATATCTGTATTCATCATATCCGTCCCAAAGGAACGCTATATTATGTGTGTGTCTGTCCTCATTCAAAAACAGTGCGTCAATAGTAATCAGTTTACTCATATATTGTCCAAAATCAGATAATCCTGTCATGCGGACTACCTGATTAACCATAAACTTCAGCCGTTCCTTCGTCTCTCTAATACGGAACATACTGATATATAAACTCTGATTGTATTTTCTTCGGAATAAACGTTCTGCTGTAATTACCTGCCATTCTTTATCCTCTCGAAAATCCTGACTGCTGCATCCCGAATATTCATGATCCGCATATACAATCCGTTCTGTCTCATACAATACGTACTCTTTGGCATCAAGTGTAGAATATCTCAACAGCTGTGACACCATGTATTCTGCCAGACCTTCATACCCTGTATAGTCTGCCTTATACCAGATACCATCCTTCTCCCATTTTAGCTGATTACCTTTAGACGACTGATGGATGTGTTCCCGTAGATCCGCTTTTTTTAATCTTACCACACTCTCACCTCTCTATCCGTATCCAGAAATCATCCTCTGCCATCCTGCCTTCTGTCTTTTCTATAATCATCATCGGATCGTAAAATGGCAGATCCAACTCCCTCAGAATGAGTTTCATCTTATCTCTTGTTCTTGGAAAGCATCTGGATTCCAGAAATTCTTCATAGTCTTCATAGGTCGGATGCTCGTTATCACCAAATGCTTTTTTCAAAAAATGATTCGTATAGTTCAGTGCGTTCACACTCCGTTTTCCTTCATCCACATCGATAATCGTACATAACTCATTACGGAACATATAGGAAATTCTGATCGGCATTTCTTTTTCAGGTATGATTAGCTTTTCTTCCCACGCTGGTTCATTCAAGAATATCTGTATCAGTGTTACAATCGGACCTGTTATCGGCTGTCCGCTGTATTCCCATCGCTCCACCGTCTTCTTCGATACATTTGCAAGCTCCGCAAATTCCTCCTGAGACACACCGAGCCTCTTACGACATTTTTTTATTTCCACTCCTGTTACACTTTTCTTCACTGCATATTTTTTCATTGTATCGTTCTCCTTATTTTAAGGATGTTTTTTATTATTTTACCCTTATATATAGGATATTGTCAATGTTTTCTACAAATTTGCTATTACTCACCACCTGAAAAGATGGGGGTCTTCTCGACTGAGATAAAATGGGCATTTTCATAGTGTTAATTCTAAAGAAAAAATAGTATAATAAATAGGAATGTTTTTGAGAGTACAAAGGAAAAAGAGGTTTCTATCATGTCCAGAAAAGAAGTTTTATTTCAATATTATTATGAACATATCCGCCATAACATCGTGAATTTCTTGAAGTGGCTTGTGTTAGCTGTGCTGACCGGCCTGATCGTCGGCGGTGCCAGCGGTATCTTTGCCAAATGTATCGGCGCGGCAACTGCTTATCGTGACGCGCATATCAGGATTTTTCTCCTGCTGCCGTTTGCAGGACTGCTGATCGTGTTCTTATATCAGAAGTTAGGAAGCGAGGACGGCGGCACGAATCAGGTGCTCGCCACGATCAAGTCCAAAGATAAGATTCCATTTATCTCAGCTCCACTGATCTTCCTGTCCACACTGCTGACTCACCTGACTGGCGGTTCTGCCGGACGCGAGGGTGCTTCGATCCAGTTTGGCGGAAGCCTTGGAAGCTGGCTTGGCAAGCTTGCGAAGCTGGATGAATTTGACCAGCATGTGATGATCATGTGCGGCATGAGCGCTGCGTTCGCTGCCGTATTCGGCACCCCGATGGCTGCTGCCGTATTTGCCATGGAGGTAGCAAGTGTCGGCGTTATGTATTATGCTGCATTGTTCCCATGCATGATCGCATCTATCATTGCATCACGGTTTGCTGATGGAATGGGAGTAAGCCCGGAGACATTTCTGGTAGTAAAGGTGCCGGAGCTTACGATTGCAAATGGTCTGAAGATTGGTCTGGTTGCAGTCGGATGCAGTTTTTTAAGCATCCTGTTCTGTATTCTGTTGAAATACATCAGCAAGTTCTATCAGAAATATCTGAAGAATCCATACCTGCGTGTCTTTGCCGCTGCATGCATCATCATCGCAGTGACCGCACTTTTGAACACCAGCGATTACATGGGTGCCGGTGGCAATCTGATCACCCGCGCCATCGAAGAAGGTCAAGCAAAACCGCTTGATTTCCTGTGGAAAATGATCCTGACCGCACTGACCATGCGTGCCGGGTACCGGGGCGGTGAGATCGTACCTGCATTCAGTATCGGTGCCACGTTCGGATGTGTTGCCGGAAGCCTGCTCGGATTGTCACCGGGGCTGTCCGCTGCCGCCGGAATGGCTGCTCTGTTCTGCGGCGTTACCAACTGTCCGATCACTGCCATGCTGATTTCTTTTGAATTGTTTGGATTCTCCGGTGTGGCATATTATCTGATCGCGATATCCATCAGCTACTCGCTGTCCGGATATTACAGTCTGTATAAGGATCAGACCATCATTTATTCAAAGTATAAAGCAAGATATATTAACAGGAAAACAAGTTAAAGCATTCAAGAATGCCTCGGCATTCTTGCTGCGAGGTGCGCGTCATGCAATTGCATGACATACTTCTACTGCGCACCTCTGCAATCCTGCCGGAGGCTATATCAGCTGGGGGATTGACTCCCAGCTGATATACACAACAGGGAGAGGCCATACGGTCTCTCCCTGTGCTTATCTGATATTTATCTGATCTTATCTGCGCACTATCTTGAGCATTTGTACAGCAGATCTTCCCATCTTCTGTCTACTTCCTTCTGGAATGCTTCAATCAGGTACTCGTTACCTGGTTTGAATAGATGTTTGAATCTTCCCTGTTTCTTCAGGAATTCTTCTACCGGAAGTTTCTTCTTCGGCTCGTAGTTCAGGATCCATTTACCCTCTACCACTTCAAACAGCGGCCAGTAGCATGTCTCTACGCCCAACTTACAGATCTCCATGATGTCCGGTGTGTTGTATCTCCATCCACGCGGACATGGTGCCATGATGTTCAGGAATGCTGCGCCCGGTGTGTAGATTGCCTTTTCAGATTTGATGTGCAGATCTTTGAAGTTCTGAACAAATGTCGTCTGTGCTACGTACGGAATATCGTGGTCGGCGATAATAGCAGCCAGATCTTTTCTATTCTGCGGTTTACCATTGCTCTCGCTTCCTACCGGTGTTGTCGTAGTATCTGCAAACATTGGTGTTGCTGATGAGCGCTGAATACCCGTGTTCATGTAAGCACCATTATCGTAGCAGACATATACCATGTCATGATTTCTTTCCATTGCACCTGACAGAGACTGCAGACCGATATCATAAGTACCGCCGTCACCGCCGAATGTAATGAACTTGTAAGTCTCATCCAGTTTGCCTTTTCTCTTCAGTGCCTTGTATGCGCCCTCTACACCACTCATGGTAGATCCCGCATTTTCAAATGCATTGTGGATGTAGCTGTCTTCCCATGATACATATGGGTATGTAAATGTAGATACTTCCAGACATCCGGTTGCATTACCGATGACTGCCTTGTCTCCTTCGTGAAGTCCGCGAAGTACGTTACGAACTGCGATCGTACCGCCGCAGCCTGCACACATTCTGTGTCCCGGAGCCAGACGTTCCGGTTTATTCATTGTCTCTTTGAAATTATAAGCCATTTGTCGTCCCTCCTTACTCTCTGATACCCATGTAACGATAGGTCTCACCTGCATCATCGTTATCGATCATGGTCTGCAGATCTGCAAATACCTGCTCCATATCTTCTACACGTACGTCACGTCCACCAAGTCCGTAAATAATGTTAGTTGCAAGTGCTGTGCTTCTTGCACGGAACATTGCTGCCATCACATCAGATCCAAGCGGTCCGCCGTGGTTGGTGTAGCCCTCGGCACGATCCATAACAGCGACTGCTTTGACATTTTTCAGTGCTTCTGCAATTGCCTCTGCCGGGAAAGGACGGTACAGACGGATCTTCAGAAGTCCGACCTTCTCTCCCTGTGCTCTCAGCTTATCGATTGCATCCTTTGTTGTACCTGCTGCTGAACCGATCATGACAACTGCACGGTCAGCATCTTCCAGCTTGTAAGCCTCAAACAAGCCGTATTCTCTTCCGGACATCTCAGCAAATTCTTTCGCAACATCCAGTACAACCTTCTCTACATGCTTCATGCCTTCTGCCTGATTTCTCTTTGCTTCCATATAGAAGTCTGTCACAGAGTAAGGACCGACAGCCATCGGACACTCTGGGTTCAGCAGATAATTCTCCGGCTCATACTCGCCTACGAATCCTTTGACCTCAGCATCTTCCAGCAGTTCAATATTCTCTACTGCGTGACTGGTGATGAAACCATCCTGACAGATCATAATTGGAAGACGTACATCTCTGTGCTCAGAAATGCGGAACGCCTGAACCATGTTGTCGTATGCTTCCTGGTTGTTCTCTGCATACATCTGGATCCATCCGGAATCTCTTGCACCCATACTGTCGGAATGATCGCAGTTGATGTTGATCGGACCTGACAATGCGCGGTTCACCAGTGCCAATGCTAACGGCAGACGGTTAGAAGCAGCAATGTAAAGTTCCTCCCACATATATGCCATACCGCAAGAAGATGTTGCAGTCAGTGCTCTTGCTCCTGCTGCGGATGCTCCGATTGCAGCACTCATAGAACTGTGCTCACTCTCTACCGGAATAAATTCTGTATCTACCTGTCCATTTGCTACGAAAGAAGCAAAATACTGCGGAATCTCCGTAGACGGTGTGATTGGAAATGCCGGAAATACATCCGGATTAATCTGACGAAGCGCGATTGCTACGGCTTCATTACCTGACAAACGATCTCTTTTTCCCATCTTATTTCACTCCTTCCATTGTAATTGCGCCGAATGGGCATGCCTTTACGCAAATACCACATCCTTTGCAGTGATCATAATCAAATTCTCCACGTTTCATATCCTTGATCGGAATGCAGCTGTCCGGACAGACCGGTGCGCATAACAGACACTGCTTACATTTATCTGCGATAAATTCCGGTTTCACATGTGTCCATTCTCCTGTCATAAAGTCTTTGGAAGTACCTGAACCGGCAATTACCATACCTTCGGTCAGATCCTGCCATTTTGCTTTTAATCCTAATTTGCTGATATCTGTTGCCATTAGTGTACCTCCTCAAATGCCATTTCAAGAGCCTTCATGTTACCATCGATTACCTCCGGCTTGCTGGCAAATTTGTGACGGAAAGAAGCCTGCATCTCACGTAAGAATGTCTCTTTATCCATGATTCCTGTTACTTTTACGATTGCTGCCAGAAGCGGTGTATTCGGGAAATATTTACCAAGCGTTGCCATGGATACCTTCTTGGCATCGATTACATACACATCTCCCTTATAGCCTTTCAGATGCGGAATGATCTCTTCTTTGCTGCGTTCTGTGTTGACCAGAATCGCTCCATCTTCTTTTAATCCACTGGTCACATCTACCGACTCCAGCAGGGATTCGTCAACAACGACTACATACTGTGGGTCGTAAATGTTGGAATGTGAACGGATCACGGTATCACTGATACGGTTATAAGCTGTGATCGGTGCGCCCATACGCTCCGGACCATACTCCGGAAAGCCCTGTACGTATTTACCGGTCTGAAATGCTACGTCTGCCAGCAGAAGCGCAGCAGTCTTGGCACCCTGGCCGCCACGGCCATGCCATCTGATCTCTGTGTGGTTACTCATCTTCTTTCATCCTTTCTGTGTGTATTTACCGGATGATGCGGTCCGATGATATAAAATAAGATCCGCCCCAACTAGGGACGGATCTTTCTAATCTTCTATCTTCCGCAACCACCCTGTTCTAACAAACAAGTTGTCTCGCGCACTAACATACGCAATTCCTGTAACGGGAAACACCCGTGGAAACTTACACTTACTTCAGTCTCCATTCTCAGAGATGATCTTCAAAGTGGTATCTTCACTGTCTCGCACCAACGACAGCTCTCTGTAGAACATATCCGTTCTTCTACTCTTTCTCTTCATAGAATTTAAATCACAAATCAAATTTTAGAGCGCAATCTGTTTTACGCTTAATGTGATTTTATCCTATTTTTTCCAGTACGTCAATTACTTTTTTCGTCGCTTTTGAAAGAAATGTGACCATCCAGATACTGATAATAATTCTCGTGCAATACCATCTCGGATACACTGAATTTATCATAGACGACTGCCGACATCTGATCCAGATATTCCTGCGTCACTTCCTCTTCTGTCAGCGGCGTTACCGAACCATTGACCGCATTGTATATGCATTTCCCGGAAATGAAGCTGCGATTCGGGAAACATACAAGCTGCTCACTGTCTGATAAAATATCCTGACCAACCATCAGACGGGAATCATATTCCAGACCCAGCAGGTTGGAAATAGTCGGAAGTATATCTACATCGTAGCAGTATTTATCCACCTGCACCGGCTCTTTCATGCTGCCGGACCAGATGATCAGATCATTTTGATACCACTCCACACCTGGATCCAGTTCATGTCCTGCCAGTTCATCACACACCGGCTTATCGTCATATGGTATGTGATCCGCACCGAGTACGATCACCGTATGATCTGCTAGCCCACGGTCTTCCAGTTCTCCAACCAGCGTCTCCAGTGCTTTTTCCAGTTCCAGCTGGCACGCCAGATATCCTTTTGTCGTCTCGGAATATGGAAGATCTGCCACCTGATCGTAATTCTTATATGCCATCTGATTGCTGTTCACATCGTACATCATGTGTCCGCTGACTGTCATATAGTATGTATGGAACGGCTCCTGATCCATGTACATATCCATACTCTGCAGCATCAACTGTACATCCGACTGCGGCCAGTAATCCTTGCCACTTTCGGTCTTCTCCGGCTGAAACCAGTTACCTGTTCCATACCAGTTGTATCCCATATTAGGATGTGACTTATCACGTCCATAATACGTATAATCATTGTTATGGAATCCGTTTAACGTATATCCTTTTCTCTCCAGCTGTCTGCCCAGCGTAAAGAACATATTATTACCGTTCTCACCCGCTTCACGCATAGAGACGATCCCGTCTGTAGGTAACAATCCGGTCAGATTCGCATACTCGCCATCCGAAGTACTGCCATACCACCCCGGTGTATAATAATGATTGAACACAAATCCCTCGTTCTTCAACTTATACAGCATCGGAGTCCGCTCTTCATCGATCACATATCCGCTAAATCCTTCTGCTGCAATAAAGATCACGTTATATCCCTCAAACATGCCTGTGTACTCGTTCTTATTGGTACCGCTCTGTGCCTGAAAATACTGGGTCAGCTGTGTCACAGAATCATTCGGTGATGTTGCAAGGATTCCATCAAAATCAATATCCATGATATTCGGTGACGTATCGATTCCGCTATCTTTTCCATCCGCATCTTTCTTATCATTTTTCTTATCTGCATCATCTGCTACTGCCGTCTGCAATGTTCGCGTTGGTTTTCCTGCCACTTGATACCAGGCATCCAGACGATTTGTCGTCAATACACCAAACTGTTCCACTGTCAAATCTGTAGACACGTTATGATAATAGATATCATTCAAGCTGTACGGTTCCTGGCTCATACAGCCAAGGATCAGAATTGCTGCCAGATACATTTCCGCTGCTAATGCGATTCTTTTCATGCTTTCCTTCCAGGAATACTGTCGAAATACGATCACATTCTTCCGTTTTCCAATAACCAAAAAGATCATCGGCAGCCACAACAGAATCAAACCGCCGATCGTCAGCAGAATATTCTTACCGATCACATCTATAAAATCAAATGCCTGTCCTGCCACGCCCAGCATACTGAATAATGCCAGGAATTTCTGAAAAACGGATTTGTATACGATCTCAGCGCAGAAAAACAGACACAACACCGCCGTGACAACGATCGTCACAATATATGCTGCGCGTTCTCTCATTTTCCCGATCAATGCTCCGATAAGCACACCACCCATTACCGAAAACAGCGTCATAAAAAAGAAGCCGCCGGACAATGATCTGAATTCGTATATATGAAATACCATTTCCAGATATAAGATTACTATAGAAAAGTAAACAGGCATCGTTATCTTTCGTACTCTCATAATTGCTCTCAATTCCTCCTAATCATCTGCTTTCAAAGAAGAATACAATGCCACGCCAAGGATCACTGCTCCTCCGATCAATTCTCTCACAGTCGGAACTTCCCGCAGAAAAACAAATGCAAAGATGATTCCATAGACCGTTTCCATTCCTGATATAATTCCCGCCGTCTGCGCGCGCACACCCTTCTGTGCAGATACATATAATGAATATGCAATCGCCGTGCATACGAAGCCAATAGCCGCCACACCTGCAATATCAACCGGTCTCCACTCCACTTTCACAAGCCACAGCGCAGGAAGAAGTACAATCGCCGCTGTTCCCTGCTCATACAGGCAAATGATCCGTCCTGTATATTTTTTTGAAAAATAGCGGTTACCCAGCGTCATAATTGCATAGGTAAAGCTACACAGCATTCCCCATAGGATTCCCACGGTCACCTGATTCTCCACAGAAAATTCCGGCACCGTAATATACACGCCAGCCAGCAGAATCACTGCACTGATCACGCTCCTCGCCCGAAGCTTTTCTTTGAACACGACCGGCTCCATAAACGTCAGAAACAGTGGAAATGTAGAAAATGTGATCGTTCCGATCGCTACCGATGACACCTGGATTGCCTGAAAGAAGCTGGACCAGTGAATCGCCATGATCACACCGGTTCCGATAATCAATGCATAATCCTTTTTTGATTCCAGTATCAGCTTGTCCTTCTTCACAAGCGATATTGCCAGAAGTAACAATGACGAACAAATGACTCGCCCCATCGCCACCAGCACAGCCGGAACCTGCACATACTGTGCTAGCACTCCCGAAAAGCCAAACAGCATAACCGCCACATGCAAAAATAAAATACTCTTTTTGTTATTTTCCCTCATCTTTTGCCTCACTCTATCAACATTTTTAAATCAATCTTTATGATTATACTCTGTTTTTTGACATAATAAAACACCTTTATATATAGTTTCAGCCCCATGATTAATCAAACAGTTTTGATTACTAATAAAACATGTTTGATTAATCATAGGGCTGAATACATATACTAATTATCGATTTCCAAACAGCATAACAATCTTATTTGATATATTCTTTCACATA